>SXGS01101338.1_pt1 | contig 21438 bp, 12 predicted proteins | sample 3174681 | NCBI WGS metagenome assembly SXGS01 (sample SAMN11356861, study PRJNA531348) | freshwater metagenome | isolation source: freshwater sample F1-80 | place: China: Fuxian Lake, Yuxi | collected 2017-12-25 | reverse complement strand
GAGTTGGGCTCAACCAGATGCTCGGCGAACTGCGCGTCCATCCAATCGCGCAACGTTTTCATGATCGGCTCGCTGCGCTGCTGATGAAACAACAGACGCGCTTGCGGAGACAGTTTGGCGGCGCGTGCTTCCGCATCATACATCGCTGTTGGAACGATTGGCGCATGCAGAGTTGCACGTTACGTCCAAACTGACGAGGTCTGTCATCCAAGGCAAGTAAATCAACTCCATCCAACCCCGCCATGCGCAGGGTGCTGCCGGCTCTACTCCTTCTACCGCTTCCCGCAGCACAATATCGGGCCTGTAAAAAGGTCGAATCGCCGACGGTGGTCTGCCCACCATTCCGCCGTTAGTTCCTGGGTGCCGCGACAGCGATGTCCCGACTCCGACGCGCCGTCAAGCAGCTCGCGACACTTGTTTCGATATCGACGTGGCGTCTCATTCGATGGCTGCTCGCGTCGAATGGATGGCCGGCCTGATCTACTGCTTTTTCAGCGTTGCTTTCGTCGCGCCTGTTGAGATTCCACCGTCCACGAGCAGCGTCTGCCCGGTAATATACCTGCTCTCTTCGGATGCCAGAAAAACAACCGCTCCGTCCAGATCGTTCGGCTGGCCCGGCCGCTTCAAGGGAATTCGGTCGCAGATGTATTCGACCCATTCCTTGTTCTCGTAAAGCGCCTTGTTCTGCTCGGTGCGGAACCAGCCCGGAGCAAGACAGTTAACCGTAATTCCGTGCGGGCCCCAGTCGTCGGCAAGGCTCATGGTTAACTGTTTCACGCCGCCGCGGCTCGCCGTATACGGACCAAGCCCGGCATAGCCGAACACGCTAGTGACGGAACCGATATTGACGATGCGCCCATAACCATTCGGAATCATTTTCCTTGCCACGGATTGGGCCACAAAAAAGGTGCCGCGCAGGTTGGTCTCAAGGACGAGATTCCAGTCGTCCCACGTAATTTCGAGCGCCGGCTTGCGCACGTTGCAACCCGCATTGTTGATCAGGATGTCGATCTTCGGGTAAGCCTCCGCTGCGGCCTCCGCCATTCGGCGTATGCTTTGCTCGTCGCGCACGTCGAGTTCGAGGGGGACGGCGCGGCGTCCGAGAGCTTCCACTTCTTTCTGGAAATCACGCAGCGAGTCGAGCGTTCGGCTGGTGATGACAAGATCGGCGCCGGCGCGAGCGAGGGCGCGCCCGAAATACTGTCCGAGACCGCGGCTTGCGCCGGTCACGATAGCGACGCGGCCGGCGAGGTTGAAATATGGCGAGCTCACGGTTGGACAATCACTTTCATTAGATTAGGTTCGTGCTTGTAAAGGCGGTCGAACCAACCAGCGGCGTCTTCCAGGGGAGTTCGCGCGCTGATCATCGATTCCACCTTGATCGCGCCGCTTGAAAGCAACTCGATACACGCAGGGTACTCGCCAGACGATGCGCAGGAACCTTGCAGCCGGATCTGCCGGGTGACCACCTGCTGCAAGGGAAGTTCGATCTTCGCTGTGATGTTTCCGATCAAGGTAGCGGTCCCGCCCTTGCGCACGGAAAGAATAGCGGTGCGAATCGGGTCGGTCGCACCAACCGCCTCGAGCGCCGCGTCCGCGCCCCGCCCGCTGGTTCGCGCCGCGATTTCCGCCGGTGCGTCGCAGGTTTTCGAGTTGAAGGTTTCGTCCGCGCCCAGTTTTCGGGCCATCGCCAGTTTCGCGTCGTCCACATCGACCGCGAACACACGGCCGAACCCGGCTACTTTCGCAGCCTGAATGGTTAGTTGCCCGATCATTCCGCTTCCAACAACGACGGCGGTGTCCCCCAGGGAATGCGGCGTGAGGTTCACGGCGTGGACCGCAATCGATACGGCTTCGATCATGGCGGCGTACTCGAACGGAAGCCCGTCAGGCAACCGGTATAGAATGTTTCGGGGGACCTGCACGTATTCCGCGAAGGCTCCGTTCCGGCGGAATTCGCCACAAGAGACGCCCAGGACCTGCCGGTTATCACAAAGGTTGATATCGCCGCGGCGGCAAAAATGGCAGTTGCCGCACGAGACCGTGGAATCGAAGGTTACGGCGTCGCCCTCCTTCCAGTCATTTACGTTTCGGCCGGCCCTGGCGATCACGCCAGCCGCTTCATGGCCCATGACGACGGGTGGTATTCGCCGGCCTGTCGATCCATCCATGCCGTGAACGTCGCTGCCGCAAATACCGCACGCGCGCACCCGAACCAAAACGTCGTCCGGGCCGATCTCAGGCGTTGGCAGGTCGGTGACTTCGAGCTGCATGTACTGCTTCAATAAGAGTGCCTTCATGATGAACTTACCTTTGTAGCACACGGGCACGAAGAGACGGGCGGGACGCCGGTCCGGACCGTCTCGAGAAAACAAAAGCTGTGCCGGATTCTACCTCGGGCGATAGATCGCGAGGCCAACCGGCTCGGTAAGCGGCGGGCCCTGGATCAGTGTAACAGGGGTCGCGTTGGCTCCAATGTTTACAATCCGCGTCTCCTGGTCAAGTGACCCGACAATATTCCTCGTGACGGAATCGAAGATCACACCGGCCGGATTTCCTCCGGCGGATGTCAGAACGCTGACGCTGCCTGCGGCGTTCAATCTGGCGAACACGCGTGCCACGTAGTCGGCAACGATGAAATTACCCGTCCCGTCGATCGCAATACCCGCTGCGCTCTGGATGCCCGATCCGCTGTAGATTACCGATCGGGTTCCATCCGGCTTGAAGCGAAGGATCTCGCTCCTGCTGCCGTCGTCGCACGCGGCGATCAAGTCGCCGTTGGCGTCGAAGGTAAGACCCATGTTCTGGGCCGTGGTCGGTGATTTGAGCTGGAACCGTCCGAACTCCGCCGGCAACGTGACTGTATTCGGCGTGTATTTGAAAATAGAATTCGTTCCGTTGTCCGCGATAAAAACGTTACCGGCGGCATCGGTTGCAATCGCTGTGGGATGCACGAGCGGGTCGCCCACGAAGATCGACTGCGCGAAACCGGTTAGTGTTACACGGAACAGGGTCTTTGTGCAAGGATCAATGGCCCAAATGACGCCGGCGCCGTCAACCGCAACGCCAGACGGGCAGGTGCCCAGGCTTGCGATCGGGTTAGCGCTGCGCCCATTCGATGAAATCCTGACGATGGTTTTCGCCTTCCGGTCCGCGACGAGGTAGTCGCCCGGGGAAGGCGGCACGCCGACCGTGAAGGTGATCGTGGCGTTGGAGCTGAGATTTGTGATGGCTTGGGTCCGGGGTACGATGATGAAGCCCTCTTTCGAAGCCGACACCTCGTAGCCAGTGCCTCCCGGGATACTTCGGAAGGTGAACGTGCCGGAATTATCGGTGACGATTGGAGCCACGCCGGTAAGTTCTACTCTGGCGCCCGAGACCGGACCACCCGCGGCGTCGATGACGCGAACCGTGATGTCGAAGGCCGCCCCGCCTCTGAAATTCGCGAGTTGGGGCCGGTTCAGGTTTTCAAAAGTGATGCTGGGCGGGACGAACTGGAATCCGGTCCTGGAGGGCGTGACGGTATAAGTCCCGCCCGAGGTCAATCCGCGGAACGAATAATTTCCTCCCACGTCGGTCCGGGTCGTGGCGCTCGACGCTCCGCTCAGCGTCATGAGTAGGTCCGCCAACGGCGCACCTCCGGGATCGGTGACCCGTCCGGTAATTCCGGGCAATCCTCCGGTTACACCAAGCACCACGATGCCAGTTGGGGTCAGCAACTGTGACTGGCTGACAATATTCGATACAGTCGTACCGTTCGGCGTGATCGAAATAACCTTGCTGTCGTTGTCAAGCGTCGCGATGATGTTGCCTGACACCGGATCAAGAGCCAGCCCGGAAAGATTGTTCCCGAGTGCTCCTGCCACAACGCTCGCAACTCCGGCCGGCGTGACCCGGAACAACTGGCGCTCGCGATAATCGGCCACGAGGTAGTTCCCGGACGATTCGATAACAAGTGCGCCGGTGCTCGCGATCGAGGTTCCCGTCAGTACGTTGACGATATCGCCATTCTGCTTGATCCGTATGATCTCGCTCCTCCCGGTCCCACTGTCGTTGGCCACCACCAATTCGCCGTTGTTGTCATAGGCGAGGGCCATGTTCTGAACCGTCGAACTGGCGGAAGACTGCAACGGAAGCTTCGCAAGCACCGTGACCGCCTTGGTCTCAGGTGCGATGCTCAGAATCTGGTTGAGATCGTTATCGGCGACGATCAGGTTGCCGGCGATGTCGAGAGTTACCGCGACGGGTGAAACCAGCGGGGTCCCGATAAACAGGGGTGTGACGGCGCCGCCTCCGGTGACGCGGAAAATACCCCGCGCGCATGGGTCGGCGACGTAAATATTCCCGGATGCGTCCGTTGCAATGCCGGCCGGACATTCACCAACCGCGGCGATCGGATTGGGAATTCGGGTCGAAGGGGAAATTCGAAAAATCGCCTTTCCTCGCCGGTCCGAAACAATAAAGTCTCCCAGCGTCGCAGCCGATCCGCCGATAAAGTTCGCGACCGAGTTCCGGCTGAGTCTGGTCACCGAGATGTTCGCCGGCGAGAACAGGAGGCCGGTCTTTGACGGCGAAACAGTATAATCGTTGCCCGCAAAGACACTCGGGAAAGAGTAGTTGCCGTTGACGTCCGTCTGCGCGGTGACGCTCGAAGGTCCACTCGACAGAGTAATCGTCACTTCCAGGAGTCCGGCGCCAGCGCCGTCAATAACTCGGCCGCTGATTGCGAACACGTTGCCTCCAGTGAAGTTGGCGGTCTGATTACTTGTGAGGTTCGAAAACGCCGCGTTGAGCGGCGAAAACCCGAGTCCGGTCTTCGACGGTGTTACGGTGTAATTACCGCCGGCCGTCAGATTGCGGAAGGAGTAGTTGCCGCTGCCATCGGACTTAGTAGCGGCCGGTTGCGCTCCGCCGGTTAGGGTCATGGTTACGTCCACGACCGCGGCTCCGGTTGCGTCCACAATCCGGCCTGATATCGCGGGATTGGCGGCCCCGGTTGACAAAATCGTCAGGCCCGTGGGTTCGCTGAGCGGCGGTCCGTTCACGATGGTCGAGACAACGCCGCCGGGTGTTATGCTGATGATCTTTGTTGCGGTGTCGAGCGTCGCGAGCAGATTCCCGGAAACCGGATCAAATACCAGTCCAGCCAGCGCACAACACACATCGCTTACCAGAATGGCCGTGCGTCCATCGGGCGTTACTCTTGAGATCGCCTTTTGGCGCGGGTCAGTCACGATATAGTTGCCCGCCGCGTCGATTGCTACGGCGCTCGCGCTCTCGATCGCCGGCCCCGTGTAGATAACCGTAACTTTCCCGTCCGGAGCGACCTTAATCACTTCAGACTTGAGGTTTCCGTCATCATTTGCCGCGATCAAGTCGCCGGCGGCGGAGAACACCAGCCCGATATTCTGAGCGCCCGGTGTCGACTGAAGAGGAAGCCTCGCGAACTCCCCGGCCTTTCCATCAGCGCCGATCCGGTAGATGAAGTTTCGCGCATTGTCGCCCACGTAAATGGCGCCGGCGATGTCAACGGCGACCGCGATCGGGGAACTCAGCGGATCGCCCGAGAAGTAGGTGGTTACCACCCCAGCCGCTGTAACGCGATAGATTGCTTTCGTGCACGGATCCGCGACGAAAACGTTTCCAGTACTATCCGCCGCGGCGGCGGCAGGACACCCTGAAAGCGTAGCCAACGGGCTCACGTTTCGGCCGCCGGGCGCAAACCGGTATGCGGCTTTGCCGCGCCGGTCAATGACGACTAGGTCGCCGTTTTGCGCGGGCTGGCCCGCGATGAAGTTCACTCCCGTTTCGTTCTTATTCAGGTTGCTAATGGAGATTGCGGTGGGGGTGATAATCAAGCCCGTCTTCGAAGCCGTGATTGTCACACTGCTGCCGGCAGGGAGATCTTTGAGCGTATACACGCCACTTGCGTCCGTTTGCGCACCGGCGTTCGCCGAACCGCTGGCGTTGACGCTGACCCCTTGCACTCCGGTTCCCGCGGAATCTGCGACCCTTCCGCTGATGCTGAAGATGACCGCGGCCCTGAAGCCCAGACTCTTATTCGAAATCAGGTTTTCGAAGGTGTCCGTGCCATTCGTGAGGACAAAGGCCGAGTTGGCTCGCGAGGGTGTAACTTTGTAGTTATTTCCCGCGACCAGATTGCGGAAAAAGAAATAGCCGCCGGCGTCAGTCCTGGCCGTAACCGGCTGAAGGCCTCCGGCAAGGGTAACTGTAAGGCCGGAAGCCGGAGTGCCGTCGATCTCAAGGACGCGGCCGGCGATGGAGGGCGTCGCGGTGATACCGCCGACAATCGCAATACCCGCAGGCTCAAACAGGGGCGGTCCGTTCACAAGGGAGGTAATGGCCCCATTAGGCGAAACGGATAGCAGCTTCGTCGCTGTGTCCAAAGTGACAATGATGTTCCCCGCCGCGTCGACGGCGATCCCCGACAGATTGCAGCAGACTCCGTCTCCCGTCACCACGGCTCCAGGAGATTTGCCCGGTTCAAGCCGGGTCACGACGCGTTGCTTGTAGTCTGCAATGAAGAAAATCCCGTTGCCATCGATCGACACGCCACCAGAGCTCTCGATTCCGGTTCCCAGGAACACGCTTGTGATTTTGCCGTCCGGAGCGATCCGGAGAACGGAAGTCCTGCCGTTGCCGTCGTCGTTTGCCGAAATCAGATCGCCGTTCGAAGCGAACGCGAGTCCGACGTTTTGGGCGTTCGGAGCTGGGCGGATCTGGAGCGTTGCGAACTCGGAGATCGCGCGGCTGGGGAGCGCAATCCGGTATATAATGCTCGTCGTGTTGTCGGTCACGAAGACATCGCCAGTGGCGTCCACGGCAATCGCGTAGGGCGTCTGAAGCGGAGCACCAGCAACGAGCGTTGTCACCACGCCGGCCGACGTAACGCTGATAATGGACTTCGTGCACGGATCGGCCACGAGGAAGTTCCCGGCGGAATCTGGAGCGACCGCCGTGGGGCAGGTGCCAACATTCGCTATTTTAGTGATCTGGCGGTTGGAAAAGCGGTAAATCGCCTTGTTCTTCCGGTCGGCGATTACAAGTTCGGACTGTCCAGTCGCGAGGACCGCCGTGAAGTCCGCCGCTTGATCCCCGTTCAAATTCGTGAAAGATCGATTCGCGGGCGTGAACGTCCAGGAGGTTCTGGATGCAGCTACGGTATAGTTCGAGCCGGAGGGGACCACGGGGAAGGAGTAGGCGCCTGCGGCGTCGGTCGTTGCCGTCGCGGTCATCCCTCCCGAAATCGCCAGAGTGACGCCAATCATGCCGGCGCCCGTTGGACCCGTAACCTTCCCGGAGATCTTGTAGGTCGGTAGGGCGGTGAAGTTCGCCGTCTGATTCGCGGTCAGGTTCTCAAAAGTGAGCTTGTCGGGCACGATCGCGAATCCGGCCTTTACCGCTGCCACCGTGTAGGTACCATTAGCGGTGAGGTTCTTGAATACGTACGCACCGCTGGCATCGGTCTGTGCCGTGCCGGTTTGACCACCACTTAGTGTAATCGTGACGGCCGCGACACCCCTGCCGGAGCCGTCCGCCACTTTTCCCGCGATCTCAAACTGGAGAATCTCAGCGCGGAAGCGCGCAACCTGCGCGCTGGTAAGCGTACTAAACGTCTGGCTGGGTGGCGTGAATCTGAAGTTCGCGCGGGTAGGCGTCACCGTGTAGCCGCCGTCCGCGAGATCGTAGAAGGCGAAATTGCCGTTGGCGTCGGTTTGTCCGCCGACGCTCTTGGCGCCCGTCAAAGCAACAGTCACATTACCCAATCCCGCGCCGGCGGAATCGGTAACTACTCCTGTAATCGACCCGAGCGGCGATATCTTCGCCACGAAGACGTCGCGCGCGCCGGCGTTGCCGGACTGGACAGCCCCGGCCGTCACCGGGAAGTCCGTGGATTCCGTCCAACCCGTCGCGTAGCAGGCGCCGGCGGCGTCCGCAGCCACACCTGTCGCGGCAGTTGCGCCCGATCCGCCAACGTAGGTGGAATAGATAATCGCGCCATTGGCGGCGGCGAGCTTCGCCGCGAACGACGCTTTTCCCGGCATCGCGAGCGCGTTGGGTGTGAGCGGAAAATTCGTCGATCCGGTGCCGCCAACCACACATGCGTTCCCTTCGGAGTCAACCGCGATATCGTTGCCCTGGTCATCGTCGTTGCCGTCGAGGTACACGGAAAAACCGAGGTTTGCCCCATTCGGACTAAGCTTCGCTACAAACGCCGCGGAGTCTCCGGCGTTCGAAGACCGCGCGACGCCCGGTGACACCGGAAAGTCCTTCGACCGGGTGACGCCCGTGACCAGTGCATTGCCCCCGGCATCCACCGCTACGCGATACCCGCTGTCGTCTCCGGTTCCGCCAAGCAGCGTGGAATATGCCAAGCTGCCGCCGTCAAAGGCGAGCTTTGACAGAAACGCATCGCTCGCGCCTCCCGCGAACGCTCTCTGTCTCGCACCGGTTGTCGTGGGGAAGCTCGGGGAATTCGTCGACCCTGTCACATACGCGTTGAAACCTGAATCGACCGTGATCCCCACGGTGTTGTCACCGCCGGTTCCGCCAAGGTACGTGGAAAAAAGCATCCCCGAACCGCTGTCGTTCAACTTGGTAACGAAGGCCGCGGAAAGGCCGCCTCGGGTGGTTTGAAACGCTCCCGGCGTTGTGGGGAAATTGGTTGAGTTGGTGTTGCCCGCTACGTAGGCGTTCCCGGTTGAATCCACCGCAATGCTGGCGTTGGGCTCTACGCCGCCACCGCCCAGATACGTGGAGTACACAAGGGCCGAACCGTCTGGATTCAGCTTGGTGACAAATACGTCGCGCACGCCGCCCGCGTGGGTCTTCTGCACTGCGGTATCGGAGACCGGAAAATCCGTGGAGCTTGTGGAACCCGCAATGTACGCATTGCCCGACGCGTCCACCGCAATCGCGTACCCCGTGTCGCCGGCCTCACCACCGATGTATGTGGCATACAACACAGCGGTGCCGCTCGAGTTCAGTTTCGCGACGAATACGTCGGAATCGCCTTTGATTTTCGGCTGCACGCTGCCGGAGGACGCGGGAAAATTCGCCGAATTTGTTGTGCCCACGATGTAGGTATTGCCGCTGGCATCGGCCGCTATTCCGCCTCCCGAACGCGCCCCGGCCACATCGTCGTCCGCGCCACCGAAATACGTCGCATAACTCAGGACCGGGTCGACGACGAGCTTCCGGGTCCGGTCATACGCGCCCACGCGCAGCGAAACCCGGTTCGCGGACGAGAGCACAAAGCTCCCTGGAACCAGGACCCGCTTGCCGTCAAGGTTCTGATACATTACAGGCTTGCGCATCCGCAGACGCGCGCCGTCCGTAGCGACGATCAAATCGCCCACGCCATCAAGACTCAGGGTGGCTGTCCCGAGAGAAGCCCCGAAAGCGAGGCTTATCCGCCCCGGGTCTGCGCCAGGCGCGACCTCGAAGTCGTATTCAAGCTCTCGATCGTTTCCGTAGTAGACGAGATCGATGCCGGGATATACGGCGCTATAACGCACTTTGCCGTACATGGGGACATTTGTCCGCCACTTGGATCGATCTTTGCCTGTAATATAATTTGCCCTTCCCGGCAGCTTGTCGAGTCCCACTGCGCCTGCCGTCTGGTTCGCTCCTTCAAGGGACATCCGGATGGATGACTTGGCGGATTCCACGATCGCGCCACCGGGTGTAACGAATAGTGTGTATCCCGGAACTCTCGAGACGAACGCCGCTTCGCCCGCTGTGCTCTCAAAACTGAGAGGTAGTTTTGCGTACCGGCCGTGAGCGCCCGACGCAAATGTTACAAGAACGCCAAGTTGAGAAAGAACAAGCAAGCGACTGAGCATAGCGGTATCTCCGAAGAGCTAGTTAGCAACTCTTCCTCCATGATATTCCGATTGCGCAGCTTGCGCAATGCGAGTAGTACTATGGTCGGTGTGGTGTTATGGATCGTCGAGGTTAGTACTTGCCGCTGAACGCCCTCCGGCCGATTCGGAAGATGCGTGGCGGTGCGCAAGCCCATCTCATCGAGGCGGACGATTCCCATTTTTACATCGTAAAATTCCAAAATAATCCGCAGCATCGACGGATTCTTGTTAATGAACTGCTTGCTTCCTGTTTCCTGCGCCATCTTCAGATATCCGCTCCCGAGCACGCGATAATCGACATCGGTGAAGACTTCCTGCGAGAATATCCTGAAGTCGCAATCGAGCTCGGCGCCAGAAAAATACAGCCGTTGGCAGGTTGGCATTTCGGATCGAGGCACCCGGGCGATCCCTCGCGACTGGCCGTTTACGATTTCGTGCCGGACACGCTCCTCGGGCAGGTACAAAATATCATTGAATTCCGGGGAGCGCTCGTCTTCGACAAGTGGACAGCCAACGCCGACGGGCGGCAGTCCGTATTTTTTCGCGCGCGCCTGCGGGACTGGGCTGGACAGCGCGAAGTGCATCCACTGAAGCTGGGTTTTGTCGCCCTCATGGTGGACCAGGGATTCATCTTCGACGGCCCCCACTGGGACTTTCCCGATTCGCCGGTCCAAGGCCTCTACCCGCGAAAGCTCGTCTATTCACAGGTTCGGGGGCTGAAGGACTTTGAGCCCTGGCTCGATCAAGTGGTGCATTTTCCAGATGATGTGATCGACAAGGCGCGCCGGCAGGTTCCGCCTCAGTGGGTGGCGGGCGACGAGGATGAACTGGATCGCATGCTTGAGAACCTGATGAAGCGGCGAAAACGCGTGCCGGCGCTGCTGAGCGACGTGCGGCGGGCACGGCTGAATCCGTTTCCGGAGTGGACGTGAAACGAGACGTCGCGTTCCTGTTTTCCGCGAACGGCGACGTCCAGGACAACACCGAGTTGTTTCCCAGCCGGAAGTCGAAGCAGCCAAACACGGTATTTCTGAACCGCAAGGATAAGCCTTCGACGCAGTCACCGTGCCGCCCCTTGGCAGGTACGGAGGAGCCGCCTTTGGAGCCTTCGATGGCGACGGTCGAATCGACGTCATAACAACGCGGTTGAATGAACGCGCGGAACTTCTCCGCAACGTCTTGCCCGCCGCAAACCACTGGCTGGGGCTTCGGCTCGTGGGCACGCGCTCGAACCGCGACGGCATCGGCGCGCGCATTCGAATTGGAGGCCAGGTCAATCACGTCACCACCTCGGTGGGCTTCGCGTGCTCGGGCGACAAGGTGGTTCACTTCGGGCTTGGCGGCGCGGCAGCCGCGGAACTTGTCCAGATCGAATGGCCGGGCGGGACCAAACAAAAATTGACGAGCGTCAAGGCCAATCGGGTCGTCGAAGTGACCGAGGAATCTTAATAGCGGCGTCCCGCGATAGAATCAGTTCATGAGAGAGCTGGGCTCGGGGAAGTCTTCCGTTGAACGCTTTTTCCAGGTTTCCCTGCTCGGCCTGGTGGCCAGCGGGTACCTAGCGGTGGCCGGATCCGGGTACCTGGACCTGGCGACCATCGTACTTACCGGCGCAGGCCTTGCGTTGCGGGGTCTGCTTGTGGTGGGCTTGGTCCGTGTCCGGATTCCGGAGCGGGCCATTACGGCAGTCACTCTTGCTTACGCCGGCTTCTATCCGCTCGATTATCTCTACGTCTCGCGCGGGTTTCTGGACGCCACCGTTCATCTGGTGTTTTTTGTTGCTGTTGTCAAGATTGTGACCGCGGCGACGCCGCGCGATTATTCTTTTGCGGCGGCTATTTCCTTCCTGGAATTGCTCGCAGCGGCCTTGGTCTCGATCAACTGGAGCTTTTTTCTGTTCCTGGCTTTCTACCTGCTATTTGCCGGCGCGGCTTTCATGAGTTTGGAAATTCGCCGGTCGATCGAGCGCCATTCCGCGCCCGCAGCGCAGGTCGCGCGGAGCGGCTTGGGTCGATTTCAATCGAGGCTCGCGACGCTAACGGTCGTGTTGTCGCTCGGAATTCTCGCGCTCACGGCAGGCCTGTTTTTTCTGTTGCCGAGAACTGCCGGCGCGGCATTCCGCCTTGTGTCCCACCGGCTCTACATTCCGGGCTTTTCGAATCAGGTGACGTTAGGGCAAATCGGAGAGATCAAGCGCCGGTCGGACGCGGTGATGCACGTGCGCCTCTATACGCCGTCGAGCACGCCGCTCCCCAATACCCAGCCGCGAGGTCCTCTGCCGGACTTGAAGTGGCGGGGCGCCGCCCTGTCTCAGTTCGACGGAAGGCGATGGTTCAATCATGCTTCGCGCTCCGAAATGCTGAGGACCGAGGGGGGGCGCGTCATCCTGGCCGGCGATGGTCAGCGCCGCCGTCCCGGACGCCGCATCGCGTACCTGGTGGACCTCAAGGCAATGGATACGGATGTTCTGTTTTTCGCGGGCGTGCCGGAGGTGCTCAATCTTAACCAGGCATCGATTCTGCGAGACCCCACGGAGGAGACGTTTCGTCTGGGATACGGGCCAGCCGAGGGATTCCGCTACGAGGCTTACAGCTATTTGCCGGTCGGCGGCTTCTTTGAGCCGGGCGAAGCTCAGGAGCTTACCGCGAAGGTTCGGGAGACTTATCTGCAACTGCCGCCGCTCGATCCTCGAATCGCGCAACTGGCTCGCGATTGGGCTAGTGGCGAGCCTGCTTCACTGGGCCGCGCCGTCGCGGTCGAGAAGCGCTTACGGGCCGATTACGGATACACACTCGAGCTTCCGGCCACAGCGTCCGCCGATCCGCTCTCGCGTTTCCTTTTCGAACGGAAAAAGGGTCACTGCGAGTATTTCGCCTCGGCGATGGCGGTCCTGCTGCGAGTGCAGGGCATTCCGGCGCGAATCGCCACCGGGTTTCTTGGCGGCGAATTCAATCCGATTTCCGGTTTCTACGTCATCCGCGCATCGGATGCGCACAGTTGGGTTGAGGCGTGGACCCCGGGGCTAGGCTGGACGGCGTTCGACCCCACACCGCCGGATTTGACGGTGAGAACGGCCACGCTTTGGATGCGGCTCTCGCTCTACGCTGACGCCGCTGAGACCTTGTGGCAGGAGTGGGTGGTGGGTTACGACCTGGGGCGGCAGATTTCGCTTGCCGACAACATCGACCGCGCCACCCGCCGTCTTGGCGGCGCATGGTGGGAACGTGCCGGTAAGAGCGCATTCGCCTGGAGCGGCGCGCTCCGCGGTTGGTCCGCTCCTCACGCCGGCGCGGCCGTTGCGGCCGTTTTCCTCGTGCTGTGCGCCTGGCGGTTGTGGCCTAAGACAAAGGCGATGATTTCGTCATTTCTCTGCGCCCACCGTGTGCGGCGCGGGCAGGCCGAGCGGTCGGACGCTACGCTGCTCTACGGCCGGTTTCTCTGGTTGGTTGGAAAGCGTGGCTTTGAGAAACCGCCGTGGTTGACGCCGTCGGAATTCGCTTTGCTGTTGAAGCCATCCGCGGTACAAGCGCTCGCCGGAGACTTCACAAGAGCGTATAACGAATTTCGCTTCGGCGGCTGCGCGGATGCGGCGCCACGGATGGCGGTTTTACTCGACGAACTTCAGCGCCTTCCGCGTTAGCCCATTTTCCGCAAACATCCGCGGGAAATTGACTATTCTGGAATCTTCGGCGTTGCAGCGATTGGAGTTGGCTCTCCAGAATCCAGAAAAGCGCTTGTTTTGACAAATCGTACTTGCCTTATTGATCTCTTTTGAGACATCTGTCATTATTCTCCTGAGTCATTGATCGCCAGCTCGGGTGACAACCAATGTTTCTCCGTAGTTCGGTCGTCAGGAAGGGCGGCAAGACCTACCGCTACTGGAAGCTGGTCGAGAACGTTCGCGCCGACGCCGGTCCTCGGCAACAGGTCGTCGCCCACTTGGGCGACATTTCCAACTTCACCGCGACGGACTGGCGCGGCATTCAACTGGGAACCATCTGCCTGCGCAAGGCGGATGGGATGAAACTCGAACCGGAGAGAGTCAGCACTCCCCAACCGGAAGAAGCCGTGGCGCTGCACTCGCTGAACATGGCGCTGCCGCGGCCGCGTGTTCGCTTCGACCGTCTGGACCTGAAGCTTCCCGAGGAGCGGACCCTATTCGAACCGGTTGACGATTGTAGTGACGAAAAATAGCCGGGCACGAGCACTAACTAACCCACTGATGTCACACACATTCTTCAAAAAAAGTGCGGAAAATGGGTTAGCGGGTCAGCCTCGCTGTAGCCGCGCGTACACGTCCCGCTTTGACATTCCCCGCCGCTTGGCTACCGCCTTCATGGCGTCCATCGGATGCATGCCGCCGGCTACAAGCGTGGCGACCGCTTCTTCCACCGGCGTTTCGTCTTCGGCTATTTCCGGTGCTTCGCCGATGAGAAGCGTGATCTCGCCCTTAACCGCCGTCCGGCCGGCAAGTATCGCGTGTACCTCGCCGGACGTGCCTCGCAAAAACTCTTCGTGTAGTTTCGTCAGTTCGCGGGCCACCACCACTTGACGGCTGCCGAACAATTCCTCAGTGTCCGTCAGGGTGTCGATAATCCGGTGCGGCGCTTCGTAAACGATCAGAGTGCACGGCAACTCCTTCCAGCCCTCAAGTGCCTTGCGCCGCTGGCCTTTTTTTGGCGGCAGGAATCCTCCAAAAAAGAACTGGTCAACCGGCAGGCCGGAACCCACCAGACCTGCAAGCACGGCCGATGGACCAGGAATCGGACAAACGGTAAATCCGCGGCCGACGGCCGCGCACAGTACGCGGTATCCGGGGTCGGATACGAGGGGTGTGCCCGCGTCCGACACGAGCGCGACCGATTCCCCCCTCTCGAGGCGCGTAAGCAACTCCGCCGTCCGTGCCGCTTCATTGTGATCGTGGTAGCTGACGACTGGGCCTGTGATGCCGTAGTGATCGAGCAATTTGCGGGTCTGGCGGGTATCCTCGCAGGCGATGACCGCAGCTTCTCTCAGAACGCGCACCGCGCGATGCGTCATGTCTTCGAGGTTCCCGATCGGCGTCGAGACCAGATACAGCGTCCCAGGAAGCGGAGAGATCACTCGACAGTAATCTTCACCGGCTGCTCGATCAGCTTCGGCTCCTTGCCCGAGGTGAGGATCATCAGACTGTAGCGCCCAGATGCAGCCTTCTCCGGAATCTTGAACTTGATGGCCGCGCCCGCCTGTTCGGTGATCTCGACCTTGACGTCGGTGCTGCCAACCGTAAGGTACACCTCTTTTACCTGATCCTTGTCCAGATTCTCTCCCGCTACTGCAAGAACATCGCCCACCTTTCCGGTGGCCGGTTCAACGGTAGTCATTCGGGGCATCGTCTGTTGCGCTAGAAGCACAAGAGCCGTTGCCAGTGGCAACAGGGCAATAAAGGACATTTTCATCTGAAATTACATCCTCCCACCCTATGCTATGCCGAACCGGGCTTGATTACAAGTGGAGCGTACTGGTGCCTACTGGTGCCCGCGCAAGCTCTTTCATGTGAGGACTTCAGAAGGGTTGAATGAAGAGATTATCCGGTGGCCGGTTCGGGGGCAGTCATACGGGGCATCGTCTGTTGCGCCAGAAGCACAAGAGCCGTTTCCAGTGGCAACAGGTAACAAAGGACATGTTCATCTGAAATTACATCCTCCCATCCTATGCTATGCCGAACCGGGCTTGATTACAGGGGGAACCACGACTGATTCCAGTTAATGTCAGCTCTCCGCAGTTCGGGTCCGGCGGCGTCAAGGACGCCATTCGAGGTTTGCCGCCGCCAGAGAGGTGATCATCAACCGAGACGAAGCCTTGGCTGTCGTCTGACCGGCTGGACGCCGCGCGAGAGGCGGCGGAGTCGAACGTACTCACCGGGATCTCACGAGACGTGGCCGTGTGCGTTCCCGAGAACGGGGCATCGCCGCTCCAGAGGAAGCACAGGGCCGCCGCACAGCCCGACCCCGCATTGGGGCAATGCCGCTTAGGGTGCGTCGAGCCGATTCGGTGGGGAGAAGCCGCTGCACCCGATGAACTGGGGTTTCAGTAAGTAACCGCAAGCTCCAGTTTCTCGACCTGAATATCCTCGCCGATCCGAAAAGCCGGACGATCGAACACCCGCACAGCGACCTCGTTCTCTCCGCGCCTCAGCAACGCCGGCGGAACCGCGCACGCAATGCGAAGCAGCTTCTGGTTCGCATCCACCGTGTACTCGCCCTTGCCCCCGGAGTTCGGCTGCGGTTTCGGAGAAAAAATCTGCGCATCCTTCCAATCCTGCCCGGGCCCCGATTGCGCCAGTATCTGTCCGTTCACCCGGATCTCCAGCCGGTCCGCCGCGCGTGCCTGAAACAACACGAGCGAGAGTTCGGCTCGAAGGATATCGGTCTCATAAGCGCGCAGCGGAAACACCGAAAGCCGGCCGTGATTCGCCAACCGCGCGGGCAGCGGAAGATGATCGTTGCGGCCGTGGTAGCCCTCCGCCCACGGATATCCGCCGCGCCGTTCGACGACGAATAGCTTGTCCTTCCGACGCATGGTCGCGAGCTCACCGATCTCGCGGTAAGCGATACCCTGCGAGGCGGGCGCTACCCTCCCGCCCACGGGCCGCGCGACTTCGGGCGGCGCCGCGGCCCAGTTAAACGTAGTTACCGAGTCCGCACCCTGCTCCAGCCAGTTAGTGGCCACCCCGCGGAAGAACTCAACCGGCGGCGAACGGTACCCGTCGGTCGCGTGATGGTCGTCGAGGCACGGGGACAACTTCACGCGCGGCCCCACGGCGCGGCGGATTTCCTCCACATTCACGGTCATGGTGCGCGAACCCAGCGTCAACAAGTCGACCAGGTTTTCTTTGCTCCACACCGCAATATCGAACCCATCTTCGCGGCATCCACGCAGGGTCTCCGGGACCTTCGCAGCCAGTTGCAGCGGGCGGCGGCGCCGCCGTCCCACTTCAGTGAGCATGGTCCGCATCATTCGCAAGAACTCCGTAACATGCTCGCGCATCTCCCATTGGCGGCCCGGCGGCAGGCAAGGAATGTGGCGCGCGAAATCGATCTGAATGCCGTCGATATCGAGCGTTTCTGCCACTTCGCGCAGCACTTCCAGCTTGTGGGCGCGCAGCCCCGGCGAAGCGGCATTCCACAAACCCTGCCACCACCAGGAGTGGATCACCCAGTCCGGATGCTTCGCCTTCAATGGACTGAGCTTTTCCATTTCCAGGCCGCCCTCGGGACGAATGTCGACTTCACTGAAGCGGTGATGCCAAAACACTTCTAGCTTGCGCCTGCGGCAACCGTCGAGCATGGCAGGTATCCACTCGAAGCCCTGCTTGCGCCATGCCGCCAGATGGATGTCGGGACTGGGCGGCAGCACCCGGCTGGGATACACGGAGTAGGTGTCGCCGAGGGAGACGTCCCAGAAGATCGTATCAATCTGGGAACCTGACTGGTCCGCGAACGTGAACAGGTACTTGAGCCAATCGTCCGGCGGAAGCCGAACATCGCGATGGTCGGCTGCGTCGTACTGGACGCAGATTCTCCGGTGGCGCCCCTCCGTGCGCTGCCCTGCGCTTCCGGCGGCTAAGGAGGCCGAGAACAGACCCTGAATGAACCGGTCGCGCCGCATTGAGCCGCTCCAGCGTCTTGCGGAGCCTTCTAGAATGTGAACCGCAGCGACCCCTGCATACGGCGTTCGAAGCGAGCCGCGGTCACTTGGCCGAACCCGGCGTTTACCTGCACGCCTTGCGGGTCGAAACGGGCGATATTGTTCACCGCACTGAATTGCGTGTGATTGAGGATGTTGTAAAACTCCCAGCGAAACTGGATCCTCCGGTGTTCGCCGACCGGGAAATTCTTGAATACCGACAAATCGTGATTCGCGAAACCGGGCCCGCGGAACTTGACGTTTGAAAAATCCGTTCCGATGTCTCCGCGTCCGCCAGGCCGCCTAAAGACCGAGGTATCGAACCAGCGGCTGAAAGTCTTCTCGCCGTGCGGCAGTTGAGCCCTTCCCGTCTGCACCACGCCGCCGCCATCGCCGCCGCCGGTGAAATCGAAGTTGTCGGTCGTCTGCAGCACGACGTTTTGCGGGAACCCGGAAGCAAACGTCGTAACGCCCGACAACTGCCAATCATCGAAAATCCACTTTGCGGGCCGGCCGGGAACCACCTTGCTGCCTTTCGGCAGGTCCACGACGTAACTCAGGTTCAACACCTGCGTCTGATCGTTCGGAAGGAGGGTACGTCTGAGCCGGGAGGGAATCTGCTGCGCGTAGCCATTTACGAACGCCTTGGCGTATGTGTAAGAAGCGGATACCTCAACGCCGCCGATAAAGCGGCGGTTCAACTGCACCTGCAAAGAATCGTAACGGGTGGACGTGGCAGGGCCTTCGATACTGATGTCCTGGTAGCCGATGTAGCGCCTCAGGAAGACATCGGGCAGGGGCTGCGCCGGGTTGGCAGGGTCCGCATTCTCAGGACGGAAACGCGCGCCGTAGGGAAGCTGGTTGTGGTTGAAGTTCTGTGGGTTGTGGCGCGAGTTGTTACCGACGTAGGCGACATCGAGCACGGTACCCCGGAAGATCTCCCGCTGCACTCCCAACATGTATTGATAAACCAGTGGCAGCTTCTGCTGCCGGCGCGGGCCGGTGACGTTGATGGGAGTCGTGATAGAACCGGCGTTGAGGAACTGGTTCATATCGCTAAACAGAATGGACTTGTCAAAGCGGAAAGCCGGTCCTCCGTCATAGGCCGCGTTGCCGCCGTAACTCGCCTGATGAAACACCCCGAAAGAGGCTCGGATGGCGGTCTTGCCGGTGCCGAACGGATCCCAAGCGAGGCCAAGCCGCGGGTCGAACTGCGGGGGCAGCAAGTCCCGGAAGCCGCCGTAGCCCTTTACAAAGTCTGGGTCGCGCTGGACCACCACGCCGTTGAGCTTGCAGGGGGAATTGGGGGTGATGGCGGTCGTGCAGATGTCGCCCGTGCCTGGCACAATGGCGCCGATGTAGGTCTGAGGCAGGATTTCACCTGTCAGCGGGTTCAATGCCCGGCGGCCGGCGGCGGTCGGGACTGGCCGGAACAGAGTGGGTGTCTTCTGGGGATCGTAGCGTTCAAAGCTGAAGGCCGATGCCTCGGGATTCGACTGCAAAGCCCATGGACTCCAGTAGACTCTGATTCCGATATCCATCGTCAAGCGTCTCGTTACTTTCCATGTGTCCTGCGCGAAAAATGCCCAGGTGTTCTTGCGCGCGAACTGGGCGGGCCGCCCCAAGCCTTCCGTGTACCTCTGGAAATGGCCGGTGTACGCATTCGAGAACGCATAACCCGTGGTGAGCGGATCGTTGACGTCATGGCCGAAATCGAACTGCCCTCCGAAGATGCTCGATCTGGCTTGTCCAAACCGGCTGCTCTCGCGGTAGCCGCCAAACTTGAAAGAGTGAGACCCCCGGGAGTAGGTGACGGTGTCGGTGATGGTCAGATTCGAATCCGCTCCGAACAATGGCAGCCGGTTGTCGTAGGCGATGCTGGCGGCGCTGAAACTGGCCGGAATTCCGCCGAATGTCGCCTTGGGGATCACATTGAGCGGGTTAAACTGCGGAACAAACTGACCCAGGCCGCCCAATCCGCGGTTCTGGCGTTGCAGGCGTTGTGTTTCCTGGTCGTTCGGGGTCCGCCCATCCTCGGTGTCGATGAAGAACCCGATGAAGGCTTCATTCACCAGACGCGGACTGACGATCTTGGTGTAGTTGAGCGTGAGCTGGTCGCCGGTGAACTCGTAGTGCTGCCTGACCAAACCCCACGGTGAAGATCCACCGGCTACGTGATATCCAATCGTATCGGCGTGCCATGTGGAGCCTTTAACGCTGATGGAATCGGACTCCGTCGGATGCAGGTCGAAGCGGAACAGATGCTGGTTTCGCGGACGGCCGAGGCTCTCTTCCTGGAAGAGGTAGTTGAATCCGACGCCATTGAAGTTCGGCGCCGGAAAAATGTTCATTATCGCGACGCCAAACGGGTTCGCGCGTTGGGCGGGAATGATGTTGTTCGGAAAAGGTGCGTTACCCGCGGCCGGGTCCCGCACGATAATCTGGCGGCCGTTCAGGTCGTTTGATTGGGAGAAGTTCCCCTGGCGTTCAAGAAGTGTCGGCATGGTCCAACGCTCGAGGTTCACCGGTTCCTTGATTTGGTTGTTGTCGTAGGAATAGAAGAAGAACATCTTGTCGCCACCGCGATTGATGATCGGGATCGGCACCTTCACGGGGCCACCGACGGTTCCTCCGAGATTCTGAAAGCGGTACAACTGCTTAGGAACACCATTGAGGTTGCGGAAGAAAGCGTTTGCGTTGAACATCTCGTGGCGCTTATACCAGTAGCCCGTTCCATGGATTTCCTTCCCGCCGCCCTTGGTAATGATATTGATCTGAGCTCCACCACTTCGGCCATACTCGGCGGTGTAATTGCTCATTTGCACCTTCACTTCCGAAATCGCGTCCATGTTTACCGTGGCGCTGAAGACACCACCGCCGCCGCCGTCACCGCCGTTGACGCCATCGGACATGATGGTAGTCGAGCGGGTGCCGAGTCCCTGGAAGTTCGGCATACTGGTGCCAAAGAAGCCGCCGTTGAATTCGGGGTCGAATCCCTGCGTGACGCCGGGCAGGATGCGCAGCATGGAAATCGGGTCGCGGCCGCGGACCGAGACCATCTCCAGTTGCTTCGTGCTCAGCACCGAGGCATTTTCCGAATTGCCCGTCTGTACGGCAGAGCCGACCGCTTGCACCGTGATCGATTCCGTAACCGCGCCAAGATCCAACTGAATGGTGCCCACCTCAAGGCGCGCCGACGGAAGCAAGTTGTTGTTCTGGGTCGTGAACTGGCGGAATCCTTTCGCCTGGACCTCGATGGTGTACGGACCTGGCTTGAGCGCGGGGAACACAAAGTCGCCCGTGCCGTTGGTGGTCGTATCGCGCAGATCACCCGTGCGTTCACTCGAGAGTTTTATTTGGGCGCCAACTACAACCTGGCCGGTTGAATCGACAACTCTGCCGCTTATGGTGCCGGTTGATGTTTGCGCTGACGCCGAAATGGCGAAAACCAGCGCTGAGATCAATAAATATGTAAGCCCGTTACGTTGCATGCGGCACTCCCCCGGAAATTTCCATTAGATGCTATATCGGGGCCAATCGAAAGTCAAGCCCGATGAATTCTGTGGAATTCTGTGGATTTGGTGAAACTGGGTATGTGCTTGACTCACGTAGCCACTAGTGCTTGTGGTTTGGCCGTTTTGAGCTTGCCGGGGGTTTCGCCCGACGGTTTCATCATAGGTTGAGGGTTCGACCGCTACCGCTTGTTGGACCAGACGATAAAACAACTTGCCGCGACTGGCTGACTTTCGGCGGTTGAATCGAAACGTGAACTCGTCGAGGTAGTAGTCGAGGTGCTTGTGGCTGACCGCGCCCTGGTGGGTCCCCATAAGCCACCGTTTCAGGAGTGAGATGACCAGGTGCACACGGGGAAGAAGATCGGAGG
>SXGS01282086.1_pt1 | contig 21446 bp, 21 predicted proteins | sample 3174681 | NCBI WGS metagenome assembly SXGS01 (sample SAMN11356861, study PRJNA531348) | freshwater metagenome | isolation source: freshwater sample F1-80 | place: China: Fuxian Lake, Yuxi | collected 2017-12-25 | reverse complement strand
GCCCAGCCGGTGATGCCGGGCTTGACTTCGTGCCGTCGCGCTTGCTCGGGCGTGTACAGCGGCAGGTAATCGGGCAGCAGTGGGCGCGGGCCGACGAGCGCCATGTCGCCACGAAGCATATTCCAGAGTGATGGCAGCTCGTCGAGACTTGTTGCGCGGAGGAATCGACCGAACCGCGTGATGCGCAGCGCATCGGTGGCAAGCGGGTTCTCACCAGGCCGCGCGTCGCGCATCGTCTTGAACTTGTAGAGCGTGAACGGCTTGCCGTTGAGCCCGATGCGGAGTTGGGGGAAGATGAGGGGCATGGGCGATGCGCCTATCATCATCGACAGGGGGAAGAAACACCAGTCGGGGCGGCCAGACACACCGTCGATCGCGCAGATGTCGGGTCGGGAATGCACCGCGAGATTCTCGGCTCGGCCTCGCGGTGTTCACCCCTTGCGTCACGGAAACGCCTGCTTGAGTGTGCCGCCGAGCGCGCGGACCTACCGGTCGACCTGATCGAGGGGCCATCGCTCTCGACCGACTGGGAGCGCTTGGTCCTTGAGGCATGCAGCCGGGGTTCCCTAGACTCACGCGGCACGCGCGTGAAGACGTGGAGCAAGAACTCGTTCGCGGCAGATCTCACACTTCGTGCCCTGTGCAAGGCGCTCCGCACCGACGAAACGCGGACGGTTTCAAAAACCCAACAGGGAGGCGCTATGGTCGGTCGAACGCGGGGCCTTGGTGCCAGTCGCGCGGTGACCGTCATCGACTTCAACTTTGACATGCTCGTGGCGAACGCCGTCGGCGTGAAGGGGAGGCATGTCGAGCCAACCAGCCTGCCTTCGAGCGGCCTTAGGGGATTGTGGAGTGAACTGGCCACACGCTTCCATCATCGGACCCTCGACGGTAGGCGTGGATCGCGTCTTTGGAAACCGCACGGGTGGGTTCGTCGTTCGTCAACACTTCGACTTGGCCTACGGGATTTCGGCCTATAGGCCTCCGCGTATCGCTGGGCCTTTCAGCGCCACAAGGCGGCGATGAGGGGAGTCCATGGTTCTCTGAAGTTTGCGGACACATGGGTCGCCCAGGTGATGAAGTCCGATTGCCGAATCATTGCCCTAGGGGAGGTGGTGATGCATGGGGACTGCAGTGGCTGTTGGTTCACCGCGAGCGCAATCGAGTTCGCCATTCACATCTTCCTGCGGTGACATGGTTCACGGCCGCGAACGCGACACCACTCATCGGAGTGGACCTCTCTACCCACTCGACCTGGACGGCGGTTTTCGAGGCGGCGCTGGAGGGGTCGCACCTCGCGCGGGTACTCCGCAGCTTCCACCTCGCCCGACATTCGTGGACGACCAGGTTGGCGCGCATGCCAGTCATGAACCCTTCAGCGTCGGGTCTGGTACGAATGCCGAGACGCGCTCCCGCCACAGGTTCCCAACTTGGCGTGAGGCGGAGGCCGTCCGCACGCGCAATGCGGGGCTTGCAGCATCGCTGAGATGGCAGAGGATTGGGGGCTGACCGATACCGCTGCGCCGGTGATCGCCAATGGGATCAATCACCCCTGCACGCCGAGCCGAAGGCACCACGCTCGTGAACCGAGGAATCCGTTCAGCCTTGAGCGGGCCGTTCATGCGGGCACTCAGTGGTTCTGTGCAGCGAGACAAAGGCCCCCGACGCGAGCTGCGGCCACTCATCGGACTCCGTGGCAGTGTGGCGACACATCCGGTGCGCACGCTCAGGTCTTGGTTCGGCTTGGTGCTGCCATCGCCCTCAGGCGGTTCTCGATCCGGTCGAGACTGTCCTCCAAGTCCCCATGGGATTCCGGGTGAGACTCCTGATGGACCTGAACGGCGTCGGCGAAGGTGCCCGCCTGCCGATTGAAACCGGGGTTGAGTATGGCAATCGAAATCGCCTCCACCTGTTGAAGGGCAAGCGTTATCCCGCAGTCACCGCTGGATCGCAATCGGCCGAACCAAGAGAACTTGTCCCAACGACCCGCAAGGTGATCGTCCAGATGCGACTTCACTTGGTCAACGATGGTGCTGGACGAATCAAGGCCAGTCTCTCCGATGTACCGCAATTCACCGTCACCGTAGAGGCAGTCCACCCCCACGAACTTACGCTAGTCCTGCGCAGAGCCGCGGTCCGACTTCCGTGGAGCGCCCCGCCGTGGATGCGTCAGGTGTTCAACGCCCTGACGTACCCCTGGGCTCTTCTGCCGACCCTAGGAGATCTTGCGCTCCGACCAGAAAAGTCCCTAGTGCGTAATCATGAGCACTGATCGTAGTTCGCGAGCATCGCGCGCCAATCGCGCCGCGACCACAGGAGACGCCGACGCGGGATTCGAAGCGACGGTCGTTGTCTCTGCCGGGGCCACGGCACCGGATGCGTTTGTCCGTGGGGTGGTCCCACGGCGTGTGCGCCCCACACGAATGACGAGCGACGAAGCACGGCCTAGAATGGTGCGTCGGTTCTCATTGGTCGGCGCTGCCTTGCGACCGCCGCCTCCGTAGTGGCGCCAGTCGCGGTGCGCGTGTGCTCAATGCACGCCAGATCGCCCTGAGCGACAGTCAAGCGTGTACACATTGGTGGATGGTTGCCTCTGGCAGGAATCTTGCACGATCCTTCGTGTTGGCACGGGCAGCGACCTTCCCGTGGGGGCGCGCACATGACTAGATACAGGCTGCCCTCTCCCGCGGAGGCCGAGGCCATGAGCGAGCCAGGGAAGCGGTACGCGATCGTCACGCTCTTTGTGCGTCAAGTTCTCGGCTTGGCGTGCGGTGTCGCGCTCGCGCGGCTGCTGGAGCCATCGGCGTTCGGCGTCGTTGCCATGATGACGTCTGTGAGCAGCGTGCTGATGCTTGCGGCAGACCTCGGCCTGACCTGGGGCTTGGTGCAGCGGCGCAACCTTTCCATCCGCCAAGCGCGCGAGGCCTTCTGGCTCTTAGCTGCGACCGGGGTGGCGGCCCTCACTGTGTGCGCCGCTAGTGGGCCAGTGGTCGCCGGTTACTTCAGGGCTCCCGAACTGGTGATCGTCGCACCAGTCAGTGGGCTTGGGATTCTCCTAGTCAACCTATCGATTGTGCCTCTGACCCTACTGCGCCGACGAATGGCGCAGCGAAGCCTCTCGGGTTTGTACTTGGTCAGCACACTTGCCGCGCAGGCGGCTGCCATCGGGATGGCCCTCCTCGGTGCTGGATACTGGTCACTGGTCGTCCAAGCGATCCTTCCGAACCTCGTGACGCTAGTTGTCGCCTTCTCGGCGAGCGGGTTTCACCCCGGGACCCCCCGACTGACCCGGGCCGTCTTGCTGCTCGCCTCGGTTGGCGTTGTCCTGGCAGTCGCCAATGTGCTCGGTTCGATGCAGTCTGGGGTAGAGGCATTTGTCATCGGGCGGATCGGGACGACGAGTGACGTCGGCGCGCTCTCCCGCGCGCAGTTCTTGCGATCACTGCCGCTGCTCTACTTGGTGGTCGGGATTGGGGATGTGATGATTCCGGCGCTCTCCGCATCCCGCGACGATCGTCATCGCGTCGCCCGCCTTTACCACGGCGCGAACTTCCGGGTTGCGCGCCTAGCGTGCCCGATGGCAGCGGCACTTGGGGTGTTCGCGCCAGAAGTTGTGCAGTTGCTGTTGGGAGCACAGTGGGCCGAGTCGGTTCCACTATTGAGGTGGATGTCGATCGCATGCGCTGCACTCCCGCTGAGCGGCACTGCGGTGTGGCTCCTCCTTTCGTTTCGCCGGGGCGGTGTGCTCGTCGCACTCGCCGCCATGAACCTCGGGGTAACGCTCTTGGCGGCGCTAGGAGGTTCGGCGTTTGGGAGCGTCGGAGTGGTAGTCGCCACGAGTTTCGCGACCGCAGTCGTGATTGCGCCGGTCACACTTGTGCTTGCACACCGAGTGACTGGAATCTCGGTTCATGCCACGATGCGCGTCATCGCGCCAGGGCTTGCGGTTGGCGTGATCATCGCACTTTATGGAGTGGCTGGCTCATGGGTCGCACACGCGATTGGACTGGCGGGCGTCGCCGCATCAGTCATGAAGTTCGGGTTTGTCGCGGTGGGGTTCTACCCCGTGCTTCGACAGTTCGGCGCATGTCGTACATGTATCATTTCAGCCGCCCGCAAGTAGCGGAGAGGACACAATCAAGAATGGTGTTGTCGATGATTCGTCGGGTGATGGTGCGCTACCGAGTCGCTCGAGATCCGGTTGGATTTGCTCGATCCATCGGCGTGCAGGTGGGCGAGCGTGTCCGCTTCTACGGAATGGATCCGAGCATGTTCGGCACCGAGCCGTGGCACGTGACGATTGGGTCGGATGTGTTTGTCACGGCGGGGGTTCAGTTCGTCACTCACGATGGTGGCACCCTGATCCTCCGTAACCAACAACCGGACCTTGAGTGGACGGCGCCGATCGTGGTGGGGAACTCGGTCTACCTCGGCCTGAGGGTGCTTATCCTCCCGGGGGTTACGATTGGCGATCGTTGCATTATTGGCGCTGGCGCGGTTGTGTCGTGATCAATTCCCGCAGGCTCGGTGGCGGTTGGTGTGCCCGCTAGAGTTTGCAGCACGACCGACGACTATCTCGCACGAATGCGCAAAAAGTCATTGCGGCTTGGTCACTTGGATGGCGAATCGAAAGCGATGGCACTCCGTAAGCACTTCGGTGTCGAGACACCGACGCGTCGCTAGGAGGTGAGCGAGTCGAGGAACTCGCACAGCCGCGTCCCCTGGGATCCGGGGGCTCTCGTCGACAGCACAAACTGGCGGCCCGCGACACCCAATTCCCTGAGCCGCTCCGGGGACGCAGCAGCAGCCTGCTGCAGCGCCAAGGCAATCCCCGCGGCATCGTGATACTCAAGAGTCAACATGACGTCGGTGTATTCGTTGGACATTGCTTCGAACTTTGTTGAGAGCAGGGGAGTGCCCGTCGCGAGATACTCCAGCGTTTTTGATGGGAAACTGTATTCGGAGAGGGCCGTACCACTGGGTCGCGGGTTGATCAGAAGGTCAGCACTACACATGGAAGTCCATAGCGCCTGCTGTCCAAGGAGTCCTTGGTACTCGATCTGCGTGTCGCGGGACGCGCGATCTCGGATGGCATCCCGTAGCGGTCCGCCGCCGGCGATGACTAGACGAAACTTCTCCCGAGGTAGCAATGAGAATGCGTCAAGGAGAGCCGCTACGCCATACTCTTCCAGCAGGCCGCCCGCGTACATCACAACGAACGGCGAGCCAACCTCGCGGCGCTTCCGTATCTGCTGTGGCATCGCCGCCAATTCGTTCGAAAGGATGCCATCGAGGATCAGCGTCGGTTTGCCCGGCGCGAAGTCCACAGCGAGTCGGGGAGCGAGGGCGACGACGCCGTCGGCGCAGCGCAGCATCGCCCGCTGAATCATTCGGTCGAGCGATCGGCACCGACCATTGATCCGCGAGTCGCGCACAAGCGGCATGCTCGGGGGATCCGTCAAGATGACGATCAGAGGCACCCGAAGAATGACAGCGATCACCCATGCCGCGCAGACATGCGAACTCGTGGTTCCGTGAAGGAGGATGGCCCTTCGATCGTCGCGCCAAGTCGCACAGCACCAGGCGGCAAGGGCGCAGGTCATGCTTGCGAGTCTGGTCGTGGACCTGAGGACCGGGAGGTTTACAAACGGCAGGATGCGCAAGGAGCGACACAAGGGAGAGGTCAGTCGCTTCAACCCCACCAGTACCCGTGGATTGTGTGGATAGGGGGAGATGGGCAGTGACGACAGCCCATCGACTTGCCACGGTTGAAGTCCCGCCGCGAGCGCGTCCAGCATCGCCCACGCGAACCGGCAAGTCTGCACCGGTGGATACGGCTCAACCTCCAGCAAGCCGTCGAGGACTTCGCGGGAGATCGTGAAGCCGACAAGCGCTAGGCATCGGGTCTCTGAGTCGGCGCTCACCCGTACCTCCGATCACTGATCATGTCCATGTACACGCGGTGGTGGCGCTCAGCCATCAGCTGAATCGAAAAGCGCGACCGCACTTCGTTGCGCGCGGCACTAGACAGCCGGGCCCGAGCAGCACGATCGCCGTGCAGTGTTCGGATCGCGTGCGCCAGCTCGGCTGGTTGATGGGGCTCCAAGAGTAGGCCGGTTCGTCCGTGCTCAATAACTTCCACGACACCTCCGACTCGAGTTGCGATCACAGGCAAGCCGAACGCCATTGCCTCAAGTAGTGAATTGGGGAGGTTCTCGTGCCACGACGGAAACACAAACACATCGGTCCCTTCGAACGCGCGGCGCGCGTCCGAGAGTTGACCGTGAAACTCGACTTGGACTCTGACGCACCTCCCGAGGCGGCGCCTAAGCGCGGAGAGTTGGTCCCCGTCGCCCACGAAGCGAAAGAGCAATTGACTCCCCAAGGGGTCGGTGTCCAAGAGTTCGATCGCCGCGGCCAGATCGTTGACTCCCTTTTCCACCGTGACCCTTCCAAAGAAGAGTACTACCGTACGATCCCCAGACGAAGCGCGCTGAACTGCAATCGCTTGCACTTCAGGGTCGTCGATGATGGGAGTGCCGTTATGGATGACCCCCAAAAACTTGTCCTGGTGGCTGGAGAGCCACGGTGCACGGGCGGTTGCTTCACAGACAGTCATGATCCCATCGGCCATCCAGAGTGTCATCGGCTCGAGTGCGCGGGCGACGATGGTCGTTCTAAGCGGACTGGCCGGAGCCTGAAGCGCTCGTTGCGAGCCATGAATGCTTACCAGTACCCGACGGCAGCCGGCGAGCTTGGCAGCAATTGCTCCATGGAAGCCCTCATTGCCAAGTCCCCGCACATGGACCAAGTCCGGTGAGAAGGCTCTAATCCTCGAAGCCATTTTCAGCAGCAGTGAGGGAGAAACACCACGCGCCGGGCGCTCCTGAATGCAAGTGCGCATTTCAAAGGCACCACTGAGCGCCGAAGTCATCAATCGGCTAAGGGCGCCAATTGGGCCCCCAGAGTGATCCCTACCGAATGCGTGCTGCACGACCCGGGGTAAAGAAACGCTACTCCGACGGAGCTGGGCTTGGAATGGGAGCGGATCGATGAGCAAGCAGGCGTTCGCGCACGAGGCGCAGTTCGTGAGGATAACAGCGCGCCTCGTGTGCCAATCACCGCTCCCCGACCAGTCGTGACGCCGCAAAGGACAATGACGCGGGTTCCGACCCACACATCGTCCCCAATCGTGACACAGCGGTCATCCGCGGGGGCCGCTTCCGTGACATCCAAGATTGCCTGGGCTGACATTTCGATGTTGTGCCCGCCCCAAACACGGACACCTCTGCTCCGAACACCCCGTTGTTTCCAATCCGAATCTCGGAGCGCGATGCAACGATTGTTGCGCGCCGGCCGAGGTAGACCTGTGAGCCGATCGACACCACCTCGTAGGTGATGTAACTCAGCGGGTCAACATGCACATCCACCCCGCAGCGCTCGAACCGCGAACGCGCGGCCCAGATGAGGAAGACCAGTCGACCAATCCACCTCATCGACGCACATCTCGTCCGCGTGCGACTGCCTCAACCATCCCCGTGAGAGCCGCGGAATAGTGGCGAGCATCAAACTCCCTCCGGGCGTACGCCTCGCACTCGCATCGCATCGCGCAGACCGACTCGCTCGCGCTCGTGATTGCGCGCGCCAGTGCCGCGCGGACTGCGTCGGGTGATGGGTCGGCGCTCACTAACCCGGTTCGCCCGTCAACCACATGGTGCCTCGCTTCGCCAATCGGTGTAGCGATCACTGGTGTTCCCGCCGCGAAACTCTCAGCAAGTTTGCTCGGGAATCCAGCCTTAGCGAAACGCCGGTCCTCGCGAATGACGAGCGAAAAGTCTGCAGCGCGGAGGTAATCCAGAGCAGACCGATGGTCGACTCGTCCGACGACCTGAAGGTTGTCCGTGATGCAGTGAAGGGTCGCATCATCACGACCGACGCACTCTCGCACTTCTTCTGGCGACGGGCCAACCACTCGCAGCCGCCAGGAAGTAAGCCCATCCGCCACGCACCGCGCGAGCGCCCTCAGCGCTGTCGGTAGGAGCTCCTTCTTGCCACAGGTCCCGACGAACACGAGCTCGATCGGGTCCCCGAAGCGTCGTGCCTTGGGGGGACGACTTGCCCACTTCGGTTCTGCGAAGTCGATTAAGGGTGGGACGATCGCGAGAGGCGTGCCGCAGGCCGAGTAGTGCTCAGCCAACCACCTGGAGATCACGATCATTGCATCGGCGCGACGGTGAAGGAATCTCATCCGAAGCAGCGAATCGACCCAATAGGCGGGTCTGGATCGCCAACGATAGTGCGATGAGTCGTACCACTCCGTCACATCTGCGATGAGCGGGACACCGAAACGACGCCGAAAGGCGAGGAGCCGACACCAGAGGCCAGCGAAGCCGTTGTAGACGATCACTGCACGAAGTGTTGAGGGGTCGAGGAGGCTCAGCCGCGCAAGCACGGATGAGCCGAGGAAAGTCTCGATGGTGGAGTGTGATGGCGGTTGCCCGCCCAGTGACGCTGACGACACGGGCAGATAGAGGATCCCCTCGTGCTCAAACCAGCCGGATCCGATGGACTCGCCTTCGTGTCCATCGCGCTCGCACCCGATCATCACCACCGTCTCACCCGCCAGCTGAAGCGCGCGAGCTAGGCCAGCAACCCTGTGTGCGCCCGCGTTCCCCTCGGGGAACTCAAATCGTCCGACGATGGCGATGGTGGGGGGCGCAGGCATGGCTACTCAGCGGCGAGCCGTCGATCGAGTCTGGACTGGGCGAAAGTTCATCCGTGAACTACTGGTGACCACTTGGGCAATCGATGCCCAGATGAGGAACGGACTGGCGATGTTGTTTGTCACAATGATCGCGAGGCAGATAGCAAGCACTGACGTCAGTTTCCAGAATGTCGCCGCTGAGCATCGGGCGCGGAGATACGAGCGCGTCAGCCAGACTAGGACGCCGCAGGGGAACAGGAGCAGAAAGATCGATGCCACTGAACCAGCGACAACGCCAAAGTTCGCAGCTACGTAGATTGGGTAGAAGTGTGGCACGGTCCTGCCTTCCCAGTAGCCGAAGCTAGGCGCCCCGAGAAGTGGGTAGGTTTCAATTGCGCGCCATCCGTCCCGAAGCCCATCGATGCGCCCCGTCACGGACGCGGTCTCAACCGATGGGAAGAGGACCTCCAATGCATCGTGCGGGGCAATCAGGAGCAAGATCCCGATGAAGATCCCGGCGGAGAACACAAAGAGGAACTTGGCCCCTCCCTGCCTGACGGCTGCCAGAACTCCGACCAGAGCCGCTGAGCCAATCAGCGCGATTGCCGGCCCTCGAGTCAGAGAATGAACCCAGCCAATGGCACCCAAGGCGATGCAGTACCAGCCCAGAAGCAACGGAAATGGCCGATACTTCAGTACAAAGTAGACTCCGAGCGCAACGATGGTTGCGGAGTAGAAACCTAAGGCATTCGGGTTGTGAAACACACCGTAGTCGCCGACAGCCAGTTTGTCGAGAACCAAGCCATGATCGATCGTGGGATCCAGGGTGAATGCCCCTCGGTCGCGTTGATAGGTTCGCCCGTCGAGGAACTCAAGATCTGGCATCGCGAGCACTAGACCTGCAAGCGTCATTTGGATGAGCAGATAGGCAGCGAGGTAGATTTCCCCCGTCTCGTCGCGGAATAGAATGAGCCAAATCACGAAGATGGGGATGCCGTCATGCATTGCCAGCGACCCCGCGGTAAGAGGGTTCGCGGTCTTGATCAGTGCGGCGACAAACACGGTCGCGATGAGCAAGTTTGCACAACGAACCGCCCATACCAAGAATGCGCCCGAGCGGGCGAGCCGCGATGGCAGGTAGGCAAGGCAAGCAAGGTACAGCGCCAACAGAACCCCGACCGAAAGAGCGTAGTAGCTCGGCTGCTGGCCTGATATCCATTGAGAAACCGCAAAGGCGTCCTTCTCCGCGAAGAGCAAGCCGTAGGTCATCAAGAGTGGGATGAACAATCGGCACCACAGAGCGCCCATCGGTGGTGCCGGTGCCTCGGTGCTCCTAACGGATGAAGTTTGGTGATCTGCCACGCGGTCCCGCTCAGCCCCACACTTGGGACTGAGCGAGAGCGTACGGCGCTGCGATGACGCCGCGAGATCCGCTACCGATCGCGTGGCCGGCCGTCGGAGAGCGCGATAATCAATCGAGCGAACCGGTCAACGCCGGCCGAGGCAGAGAGTTCCCGAAGATAGAACGCGCGCCCATGCGAGCCCATCGCGCGCCGTTGTGGACCGCTCAGGTTCGCGATGCGAACGATCGCAGCAGCGATTGACGCCGCGTCCTCTGACCTCGCCACAACTCCCCCACCTGACAGCTCTATCAGCCGAGCCGCGTCTCCGGCGACCGCCATCACGATCGGACGGCCTGCGGCCAAGTAGGCTTGAGTCTTCGACGGAATCGTAGATTCGAACAGCGGATCCTGGCGCAAGTGCACCAAGAGCGCATCTGCTGCCTGTAGGTAGGAACCCACACTCGACATTGGCACAGCCGGGACAAACGGCACATTACCGAGACAACGGGTCTCCGCGAGAGTCTTGAGCGTACCCAGTCGCTGCCCCGCGCCGAGAAACACGAAGTCAATCAATTCACCCGCCTGCTGGAGCAGCGCCGCAGCCTCGATTACTGCTTCCAGCGCTTGTGCGGTTCCCATGTTCCCTGCAAACAGCACGACGAACGAGCCAGGTCGACGAAAGCCTTCGGGCGCGCCTAGCGCAGCACTAGCCGATACCGCGGTCTCGTCTGCCCAGTTGTAGATCAACTCGATCTTCGATGGAGGGACACCTCGTGCCACGAGCAGGCGCCGAAAGCCAGGTGACTGTACGACGACGCGATCGGACACTCGGTAGACGAGCCGACAGAGCCATCCTACGAATGCGAGAATCCGTTCGTTCCGAATCAAACCCGTCGCCCGCAGTGTGTCAGGCCACAGATCTTGGATGTCGTAGACGAGCGGAACGCGACGCACGATTCGAAGAAGCGCGGCGACCAACCCAATAGTCAGCGGCGGGTGATAGGCGTAGAGGACAGAAGGGCGCGCGGCTCCGAAAAGGCCGTAGACCGCCGCCGCCACCGCGAATGAGATGTAGTTCAGTACTCGACCGATGACGGAGTGATCATGGCTCGGGTAGAGGGGAAGGCGTGTAACGCGAACGCCATCGATCTCCTCGCGTTGAAACCAACGCATCCGATACCCAGGGTAGAGTTTCCCGCCGGGGTAGTTTGGGAACCCGGTCACGACCTCGACATCAAACCCGCGCATTGCGAGTTCGCGCGCGAACAAGAGTCCTTTAGACGTGGGTTCTGGATCAAACCACTGAGTCAAAAGAAGCAGTCGAAGCGCCAAGCGTTACGCCTTCCTCCACACCACCCGATTCACATAGTCGGTGTAACTGTGAATGATCCGCACAACTTTGTCCGAGACATTTGGCTCCGCGTAATCATCGACGATCCGCAGCTGGCGATTCTCGCCGCGACTCTGGTCTCCCAAGATGGCAAGTCCTTGCAGCACTCGTGCGACTTCGAGACCCACCATCATTACCGCCGCCTCTTCCATTCCCTCGGGGCGCTCGTGCGCTTCGCGGATGTTCAGTGCAGGGAAGTTAAGGATCGACGACTCTTCGGTGATCGTTCCGCTGTCCGAAAGAACGGCGCGGGAGTGCATCTGCAAGTGCACATAGTCAGTCAGTCCGAGCGGATTGAGGAGGCGGACTCGTCGGTCAAACTCGGTCTGGGTTGCCGTGACTCGCCTTCGCGTGCGGGGGTGGGTGGACACTATCACCGGTTCGTCAAAGCGCGCAGCGATTGTGTTGAGCACTCGAGCGAGCTTGGAAAACTCCGCATCCCCATCGACATTCTCTTCGCGATGCGCACTTACGACGAAGTACCGTCCGCGCTCTAGCGCCAATCGTTCGAGGATATTGGACGCATCGATTTTTGCGCGGTAGTGGTGCAGCACCTCGTACATCGGGCTGCCTGTCTTGATAACGGATGCCGCAGGCAATCCCTCTGCGAGCAGATACTCCCGCGCGATCGAGCTGTATGTCAGATTGATGTCGGCCGTGTGGTCGACGATGCGCCGGTTGATCTCTTCGGGAACCCGCTCATCGAAGCATCGATTGCCGGCCTCCATGTGGAACACGGGGATCTTGCGGCGCTTCGCGGGGATCACAGAGAGGCAACTGTTTGTGTCCCCAAGGACGAGCAGAGCATCGGGCTTTAGATCAGCAAGCGCGTTGTCGACTTCAACGATCACCTTTCCGATCGTCTCGGCCGCACTCGCTCCTGCGGCGCCTAGGAAGCGGTCCGGGGTCCGAAGCTCCAAGTCCGAAAAGAAGACATCATTAAGTTCGTAGTCGTAGTTTTGGCCCGTGTGGATGAGGGTGTGTCTGCAGTACTTGTCCAGCTTCGGGATCACACGGGATAGCCGGATGACTTCTGGGCGGGTGCCGACGATGGTGACAACATGGAGTCGCGTCATGTCAGATCCGGCAGGGAATCGTGTCGGGGTGGGTGCGATCGAAGGACTCGCTTGCCCAAACGAGCACCACCAACTCTGTATCGCCGATGTTGGTGACATCGTGCGCCCATCCAGGCGCCGTGTCCACCACGCGAGGGGCGTCTGCCGAGGCCTCCAGCGTGAACGCACTCTCGGTGAGAGCGTGGCGGAATCTAAACCGAGCCTGCCCACTCACGACAAGGAACTTCTCGCACTTCGTGTGGTGGTAGTGCCCACCTCGGGTGATGCCAGGGTTCGCCGTGAAGTACGAGATCTGCCCAGAGTCGTTCGTTCGCAGCACTTCAGCGAATGCTCCCCGTGGGTCGATGTGGCGCTCGAGCAAGTATGAGATGTCCTCGGCGGGCAAGAAACTCATATAGGTCGCGTAGAGCGCACGCAGGAACCCCACGCCAACGCGGTCGACCGACAATTGCCGCCGTGCCCCATGGAACTGTCGCAAACGCGTCGCGAGTTCCCCAACCGTAATCGTGTAACTCGGTTGGACAGATCGGTGCGGGCCATCCGGAAGGCACTCGCCTCGGGAGTGTGCAGCCAAGATCGCCATGAATGCATCGAGGAGGTCATCGATGTAAACCAGCGTTAGAGGGGAGGCTGGATCACGAATCACGATCGGGAGTCCTCGTGCAATGTTGTGGCAGAAGGTCGCGACGACGGAGTTGTAGTCCGGCTTGCTCCACTTCCCAAAGACATTGGGAAGCCGGAAGATGTGGACCTGTGCAACCGGATCTCGGACGAGTGCCAGCAGTGCCTCCTCGCCTCCTCGCTTGCTGCGCCCATACGGGCTGTCTGACGCTGCCTGCGTCGACGAAGCAAACACCACCGGAACATCGTCGCCGCGCGCAGCGACCATGGTCGCCAATTGGGCAGTGAAGTCGCGATTGATCTCGCCAAACTCTGCGGGGTTCTGCGGGCGGTTCACGCCAGCGAGGTGAACGACCGCATCACACTCGGCGATGCCAACCTGTAACTCGCGCTCGGTTGTGCGGCGAGAGATCGGGATCGCCACGAAGTGTGGGCTTTCTCGGACCCGAATGCAGAGGTTGCGGCCGATAAACCCCTCGCTCCCCGTAACGAGTACTCGCAGTGGCTCAGCGTGCCGCATGGAGCGTCCGAGGAACCGCGATGCCACGGATGAGATCCAGTTTCATCAACAGCGCCTTCGTAGCCTCAACGTCAAGGCGTGTCGTGTTGTGAGAATTGTAGTCACCGCTCAGCCCGAGTTGGGGTTCGCCCTCCTCGAAGTACTTGCCGTAATTCAAGTCCCGCATGTCAGGCGGCACACGGAAGTAGTTTCCAAGGTCTTCACTGACGAGCATCTCTTCACGACTGAGAAGTGTTTCGAAAACCTTCTCTCCGTGGCGAGTCCCGATCACTCGAACCGGGTGCTCCGGTACGCCGAGCAATTCGACGATCGCCTGTGCTAGAGTTCCGATCGTCGCAGCGGGCGCCTGTTGGACAAAGATGTCTCCATTGTGTCCGTGCTCAAACGCGTACAGCACAAGGTCTACCGCATCGTCGAGGGTCATCAAGAACCGGGTCATCTCGGGGTTGGTCACTGTGATCGGAATCCCCGCTTCGACTTGACTGATGAACAGCGGAATCACAGACCCGCGCGATGCCATGACATTGCCGTAGCGCGTCCCGCATACCACCGTCCCGGTGCCCACAAGCGTGCGAGCCTTGGCGATCATCACCTTCTCCATCATTGCCTTTGAGATTCCCATCGCGTTGATCGGGTAAACGGCCTTGTCGGTGCTCAGGCACACGACTCGCGTGACGCCGCAGTTCACCGCGGCCTCAAGGATGTTGTCCGTGCCGAGCACATTCGTCTTCACCGCCTCGAGTGGGAAGAATTCGCAGGACGGAACCTGCTTCAACGCGGCTGCCGCGAAGACGAAGTCCACGCCCCGCATCGCATTCACCACACTTCCGAGATCACGGACATCGCCGATATAGAATTTCAACTTCGGACTCGCATACAGCTTCCGGCAGTCATCGTGTTTCTTCTCGTCCCGGCTGAAGATTCGAATCTCGCGGATGTCGGTCTCGAGAAAGCGGCGCATGACGGCATTGCCGAACGAGCCCGTCCCCCCCGGAATCAGTAGCGTCTTGTCGGTGAACATGATTGCCATCACTCTATTCGAAGTGCGGGGTGTCTGTGCACCTCCGCCTCACTCCACCCGCCTGCCCATCTCGAGCGCCCACTCGCACACACTCACACCGCCTCTCGCCCCGATTGAAGACACCCACCGCGCGCCTTACCTCTCTCCAATCCCACTCCATGGATCGTGACCTCCCTCTAGAAGGCCACATGGCGAGAACTGACACTCGGGTGGATGAACTGATCCAACAGTAGCTGCGGCGTGAGTTGGCGCTGCCTGAGATGCAGCGCCGCTATGTCTGGCCCGGAGCACGCGTGCGCGACTGGTTGGATTCGCTCTATCGCGGATATCCCGCCGGCACGATCCTCGTCTGGGAGAGCAACGAGGAAGTTGCTCTTCGCGCCGCCGCCGTTGAACAGGACGCGCCTGTCGTTCGCGCCCAACGATTGCGGTTGTGAGATGGACAGCAGCGGATCACATCGCGCGCTGCTGTGCTCGCGGGAAAGCCGGTGACAGTTCGTGGGAGGAAGCGACCGGTCGCGATTCTCTTCAACCTTGACCATCCCCAAGAATTGGAAGTGGTCACCGAAGTGCACGACGACGGCGGCGACGAGGATGCCGATGAGGACGAACTTGGCGACAACGACGCTCCAGACTCGGACGAAGAAGAACTTCTGAGGCGCTTTGAAGAGATGGCGTTTGTAGTGGGAACGAAGAGTCTCGCGCAGTTGCCAAACTGGGTATCCGTGTCGAATGTGTTCAAGGAGGGAATCGATCGCCCATTCTTGAAGAAGGCCGGTGTCGCCGACTTCAACGATCCCCGGTACGACAGATACACCAGACGGCTCGAGCGACGTCGCGGGATTCGAAACTACTTGTTCGGGATGGAGGTTCTTCCAAGCTCGATGAACTACGAGGAGGTCACTGAGGTCTTCGCACGAGTCAACTCGCTCGGTGCGAAACTTCGTGGCTCCGATCTCGCATTGGCTCAGGTCACCGCGAAGTGGCACAGTTTGCTCGCGATCTTTGCGACGTGTGACGACTCCTGTGCCGAGCAGGGTTTCGACTGTGACTTGAGCCTCCACATTCGAAATCTGGTGGTGATTGCGACAGCGGAATCACGCCATCGACGAGTGCGCAGCATGAGCAGCGCGATGCTCGAGAATGGCTGGAGCGAGTGCCGTCCCGCAATGGAGTACGCGCTCAGCTTTCTCAAGAGCAACACGCAGATCGACAGCCCAGCACTGCTCTCGTCGCCATATCTCGCCCTCGCGATCGCGTACTTCGGTCACAAGCGCGAGTATCGGATTTCCCAAGTCGAGACGGAGGAGCTCCGACGCTGGGTACTGATAGCAAACGCGCAGGGGCGGTACTCGCGGTCCTCGTCTGAAACTCTGCTGGACGAGGACCTCGCGGTGCTGCGCGACGACGGGAGTGTGGATGAACTCATCGAACGATTGCGGCGACAAGTTGGCACGCTTGAGGTACGACCGAGTGACTTCGAAGGTCGCAACAAGCGCAGCACGTACTTCAAGACGATGTTCTTGGCCTTCCGCGCCAGCGTCGCGAAGGATTGGCAGAGTAATGTTGGGATCGCGCTGGACCATCCCGGCCAGCAGCAGCGTCTCCAGTGCCATCACATTTGTCCAAGGGCGCCCCTCGATGGGATGTACAAACGTCGGCATGCGAACGACATCGCCAGTCTCGCATTCATCGCTGGCAAGGTGAATCGCAACATCAGCGCGAGCGATCCCTAGCGGTACATCCCCGATCTGCTGCAGCGTCACGGCGACCACACGTTTCACGCGCAGTGTGTTTCGACCGATCCAGCGCTCCTCTCGCGTGAGCGGTTTCCCGACTTTCTTGCTGAGACACGCCGCCTGGTCGCCGATCGACTCAATCAGCTCTTGAGCGCGGGATCGGGGCCTGCCGCCTCTTGACCACCATCACCCCCCTCACCTCCTCCTCCTCACCCCTTCGCGGTCAACCGTCCAGATGCCGTCGTCCGCGATCCACAGCGCGTCGAGCGGGGCACTCGACACGCGCAGCGTGAGCCGCTCTTCGAGCATGTGCGCGTCGACAAGTCGCAGCACTCCATCAGATCCAGCAACCACCGCGCAGGATCCGTCAGGTGTGAAATCGATTCGTTGCGGGCGCGTGCGCTGGTGTCTCGCCGACGCTCGGACCGAGCCATCGCGCTCATCGAGAAGCACGAGCAGTCCGTCGCGGCTGGCAGCGATGATCGAGCCATCCACCCCCGACACCCCCGCGCACGCGCACTGCGCTCCGATCTCGCGCGTCCACTGCACCGAACCATCTGCGAGCGACAACGCCACGCATCCGTAGTGTCGCGACCCGACCACCACTCGCCCGCGCCCCGCATCAACCGCGATGGCAGCAATTCCACCCGGCTCGTGATCATCCTCGTGCGACGCGACCCCCGTGCGCCACAACAATGCGCCGGTTCGCGCGTCAAACGCATTGAGATCGCCCGCCGAGTCGACCGCCACAAGCCAACGCGCATCGTTCGTGCTCGCGATCCTCTGGAGCCGCCTGCCATTCAGTGCCGTGCACACGACCACGCCACTGCCGGCGGTCTCGCCTGCGCCTGCGCGACTCTCTCCCACAACCGCGCGCCCTTGCGCATCGATCGCTGCAGTCCACTGCGGACTCATCACAGTTGTTGGTGCGATCCCATGCACGCCCGCCCACGCGGCGAGGTCCGCGAGGGAGAGGCGCCGAAGCCCTTGCATGCTGCCGACCATGAGTGCGTCGCCTGAGATGGCTGCGGTCCACACCACATCATCGGAGACGGGCACGGTCACCGCGGCACCGGTGGGCGAGTCCCAGATCACAAGGAGCCCGTCGGCACCAACAGAAAACGGTCGTCCGTCCGGCAATACTCCGATGGACCAGATGATGTCGTGGTGCACGCGACCGGTCCACAGTGGAATCGGCGATCCGGGGTGATATCGCCGTACCGTGCGGTCCCATCCCCCGATCACGAAGGAGCCGTCATCGCAACTCTCCGAGGCCGACTGGCGGTACGGGGGCGTCTCGAGGCGCTGCGCGAGTGCGAGGGTGTCATCGATCACGCACGCGCCCCGCTCGGCTGCGATCACAAGGTCGCCGTTGTTCGATCGGGAGATCGATCGCGCCGCGCCGACGCCGAGGTCGTCGCTCACGCGCTGCACCTCACCCGTGCTCGCATCGACAACGCGCACCGCTCGCACGGCGTGCACCACGGTCGTCGCATCAAGCCAGCCGACATCGCCGCCGCTGTCGTCCGACATTGGTGCCACCTCACGAAGCACGCGGCCATCCTCTGCATCGACGATGCACAGGGATCCATTGGATCGAGCCACTGCGATGAACCGGCCGTCCGGCGAGATCGAGAGCCCGCCGACCATCACACCATCGATCGGCGTCGTCCATGCGCACTCGTTCCCCGCCAACCGCTCCAGTCGATACGCACGGCCGCGTGCGACGACTCCAGCGATCCACGACTCATCCGGACTCACTGCGACCGCGTACCAATCACCCGACGCAATCGATTCGCCTCTACTCCTTTGGGCGCGCTGGAGCAGTGCAATCTCTGGAGTTCCGTCGCTCGGAAGCGCCGCGAGGGCTTGTCCGAACGCGAGTTGGTCCTGCGCCTCGAGCGCGCTCGCGGCGGCCGCGAGCGTGGCCCGGCGTGCCTGGGCGGATGCCTCGTGCGCGAATCGAAGCGAGATGAGCGTTGTGACGATCAAGACCGCTGCCGATGACGCCAGCGCCGTCGTCAACCTCCAGTGGCGTCGCACCCAACGCACGAACCGTTCACGGAGCGGCTGCTGCTCGATGAGCACCGGCATTCCCGCAAGGTGCAGTCGTAAGTCATGCGCGAGCAGTGCAGCGCCGGCGTATCTGCGCGTCGGATCATTGTCCGTTGCCTTTGCGATGATTCGATCGAGGTCTCCGCGCAGTCGCCGGTCGAGCACGCCGAGCCGCGGTGGCACACTCGCCTGGATTGCCGCGAGTGCCTGCGGTAGCGAGAGCCCTGTGAGTCGGCGCATCGTCGCTCCCGCGAGCAATTCGTACGCGATCGCTCCGAGCGAGAAAATGTCGGTGCGCGCATCGATGGCGCGTCCGTGCTGAGGCGTCTCGGGCGCCATGTAGGCGAGCGTGCCCACGACGCGTTCGCCGAGCATCGTCACCGTGCGACCCTGATCGGTGACTCGCCGAGCGACCCCGAAGTCGATGACGACCGCGCGGCCACCGCGATCGACGAGCACATTGGCGGGCTTCAAGTCTCGGTGGATGATCCCGCAGCCATGCGCGTACGCGATCGCGTCCGCAAGTTCGGCGAGCAGTACCACACGCGAGCGCAACGACGACGAACCCGCCAACGCCAAGTCGAGCGGGCGCGCCCCCTCGACATGCTCCATCGCCATCCAGGTGCGAAACGCCCCGGCGCACTCCCAAGTCCCGGCCTGATACAGGCGAGCAATGCCCGGATGCTCGAGCGCTGCGAGCGCGGCGATCTCGCGCTCGGCGTCGCGGGCTTCCGCGCGCGTGGACGGCCAGAGCAACTTGAAGGCAACGAGCCGATCAGGACGCGACTGCCGCGCGAGATAGACCTGCCCGCTCGAACCGGCGCCGATGGTCCCGACGAGTTCGAAGCCAGCGATCGTTGTTCCGACGAGGCTGGGCTGTGCGTCAGGAGAGCGCGGCGCAGGCGTGTCGCGTTCATCGAGTACGCGGTCGGCGTCGAGAAGACGACGCGCCTCGGCGACGATGTCAGGCGCGTGGCGCGCTGCGGCTTCGCGCTCGTCGCCGTCGGCAAGCAGCGCAAAGCACTCGTGCACCGCGGTCAGTCGTGGGTGTTCCATCGCCGGGTGCGCCGCCACGCGGCCGAGTGACGATACTTGGAGATCATTGCCCCGCGATCACGATGCCGTCGCTTGGTGGACGGCTAGGCTGTGTGGGCAGCAGAAGGAGAGTGCTGGATTCCAGTGGAACGATTCGCCGATCCGGGTCAGCGTCGACAAGTCATCGAGGAGTTGCTGCGTCGCCATCATGGGGGTGATGCCGACGCGTTTCCGGCGCTTTGGCGCGAGTTGTATGACGAGGTGCATCGCATGGCGCGCTCGGTGCTCTCGCGCGAGGGGGCCCGGCGTCCGATCGACACAACGGTCCTTGTGCACGAGCTCTACCTGAAGCTCGGTGGCGCGTCGTTTGAGAATCGTGCGCACCTGTTTGGGTCGCTCGTTCGCATGATGGGACAGATCGTCATCGACGCGGCGCGTCGGCGCGACCGGACCAGGCGCCGAGAGCACGCGGTCGCGGTCGAGACCACAGAGTTGACGCTCGACGCCGCGGCGCTGGGCCTCGAGTCCGATGCGCAGCAGCAGGCCTCGGTGGCCATTACCGGCGCGCTCGACGAACTCGACGCGCTCGCGCCGCGCGCTGCCGCCGTGGCGTGGCTTCGGTTCGTCGGTGGACTCTCGGTCGAGCAAGTCGCCGCGTGCCTCGATGTATCTGAACGAACCGTGAAAGGGGACTGGGCGTTCGCCCGTGCCTGGCTTCACCGCGAACTCACATCCAGGGGTCTCAAACCGCGCCAACGGCGCCGAGGAGAGAACGATGCAGAAACTTGAACGGAGTCCCATGACGATCGAGTGGTGGCGACGGGTGGTCGCACTGTTCATCGAGTTCAATGCGCGGCCTCGCCATGAGTGGCATTCGGGTCTGACCGAGGCGTGCGCGGGCGATCGAGCCCTCGCCTACGAGGTGCTGAGCTTGCTCGTCGCCGCCGAGTCGGTTGGGGTCGCCGGCGACTGATGATCTCCTCGTTCTCGGGAAGAAATGGCGAGTGAATCTCACCGTTTCTTCCCGAGAAGGGGGGAGCGGCTGCCGCAGGGGCTCGCGACGACGGAAACCTGCCCCTGAGGCGCAGGGGCGACGCTTGGAGAAGACCGCAGGCGAACCCGCCGAGGTGATTCGCGCACAGGAGAAAGACTATGTCGAGCCCTTCCGGCATCCCCAGTCGGCCTGAGACTTCGCTTCGTTCGCTTCGAGCGTTCCCAGGCTGGATCGCCTTTGTGCTGACTCTTGGATCAGGCGTCGCCTCGGCGGACTGCCCGACGCAGGTGCGCGTCCCAGAGGATGCGGCCAGCATCAACGCGGCGGCGGCGATGATCTGCGCGGGGACAACGGCCGAGATCGTGGTCGGCCCGGGGGTGTGGCCAACTTCGATCGCCACCGCCCAGGGGACAGAGGTGACTGTGCGCGGTGCTGGGGTTGGGGTGACGATTATTGTGCCGACGAGTGCGGGGGGACCGTTCGTCGTGAACCCGCAGTACCCAGGCACCAACCGAGTCAGCTTCGCGCAGGCCACGCTGCAGGGTGGCGGCGGCGACAACTGGCGCGCCTCATTCGATCACTGCCGCGTTGAGGGCAGTGCTGCGAACTTTTTCCCGGAAGGGCGTACTGTCAGCGACACATCATTTGTTGCATGCAATGCCGGTTCGTACGCGACGATCTATCAGGGACCGGACGCCACGATCGAGCGCTGCACCTTCGTAGCCTGCGATGAGCCAGTCCTGCTTTGGGGCGGCGGCGGAGGCGCTGGCCACATCATCCGTGACTGCAGTTTCACTGACTGCAATTCTGCTTGCGTCTGGATCACGAGCTCCTGTTGTTCCCACGCAATCGTGGAGCGATGCTCGTTTACAAACACCGCCGGTCGGGCGATCCGCTTCGAGGCCTTCCAGGCCTCCGGTGCCCAGACCCCAGTGCTCGAGGTCATCG
>SXGS01034511.1_pt1 | contig 21447 bp, 19 predicted proteins | sample 3174681 | NCBI WGS metagenome assembly SXGS01 (sample SAMN11356861, study PRJNA531348) | freshwater metagenome | isolation source: freshwater sample F1-80 | place: China: Fuxian Lake, Yuxi | collected 2017-12-25 | reverse complement strand
GCTTAAACCTTCAACTTGACGTTCGACAACTAGTCGGTCGGTTTGATCGCCGGCATTTATAATGTCGTTAATTTCTCCGTAATAATTTCGACAATATTTGACGACCTTTGCGCCCAGCACCGTCAGATTGAAATGCGCATTGCGTCGGACTAACGGGTCAAAGGTCCAAGAAATTGTCGAGAAATTGTTTTCCTTTGCCCACAACCATTGATGCTCTTTTAGTGCGCGACCGACGCCAGAATTGGTCGCAGAGTCGATTACTCCCGTGACATGCGAGTGCAATTTTCGCTGCTGGTTGCCGACAATCGCCAATGATCCACCGACGAATTGCTTTTTGCCGTCAATGATCTGTGAAGCCAGACTCGCATACCCACCTGCATAAATAATCGCAATAATCACATCAGGCGGAATCGGTTCTGCCCCACCCCAAACTGCCGACAAGACTTGTGCAAGTTTGTGTGCCTTTTCGGGCTGGCTGACTATCTCGACCTCAGTCATTTGAATAAACCCTATCTATTCGGCAATGATTGAAGTCATGTCTGTTGAAGTCACCACCGTCAATCATCCTGTTGCAGCCGAATCTCTCACCCACCTGAGGGATGAAAATACTTCCAACCAATTTTTTCGCGCCGAACTCAGACGGTTATCTCTCGTCGTGGTAGCAGAAGCGACAAGACATTTGCCAGTCATCAAAACGCGCGTACGCACGCCTCTTGCAGAAACTGATGGCACCGCCCTGGCGAGTCGACCGGTGCTGGTGCCGATATTGCGCGCAGGACTCGGAATGTTGCCCGCGGCAATGGAATTGCTTCCAGATGCAGACATCGCAGTGGTTGGTGTACAACGCGACGAAAAAACTCACATGCCGAGCGAATATGTTGCAAAGTTGCCCGCACGACTTGATGGTCGTACATGTTTGGTTCTTGATCCAATGTTGGCAACAGGTGGTTCACTTGCTCACGCTTGCAAGATTCTCGCTGACCGTGGAGCACCACAACCACTCACGATTGCGTGCGTACTTGCTGCACCCGAAGGCATTGAATTCTTGCGCACAACGGGAATGAACCTGCACATCGTCACTGCCTCGGTTGACAGTCACCTTAACGATCACGCATTTATCGTGCCGGGTCTTGGTGATGCAGGCGATCGTCAGTTTGGCCCACCCCAGTAATTCTTTGCACCTTCTCAGAAAACCTGTCTAGCCAAAAAAAGTTGCCGCTACATCGACAAACAACCCAAGATCAATTGTTCGGGTTTGACCAGCAGTTATTGCCATGTTGACTCGTGCAATGGCGCCACACTTAAGTACGACCATTTCGCCGAAGGCCTTGTCGTGAACTGCATCAACTGCGGCTAATCCAAAACGAGTGGATAGAACCCGGTCATAACTAGTTGGTGTGCCACCGCGCTGAATGTAACCGAGTTGCACAACGCGAGATTCGTAACCCGTGCGTGCTGAAATTTCTGGTGCAATTACGTGAGCGATATCGCCAAGTTTTTCGCGTCCATAACTATCGTCGATTCGTAGCGGCAACTTGAGCGTGCCGGGTTTTGGCTTTGCACCTTCGGCAACTACGACTACTGATGCGTACCGACCACGCTCGTGGCGTTTGCGCACGATGTGAGAAAGTTCGTCAATGTCAAAAGGCACCTCTGGCACGACGATGGCAGTTGCACCGCCAGCGATCCCCGCTTGCAGTGCAATCCATCCTGCATCACGACCCATCACCTCAACGACCATCACTCTGTCGTGACTTTCAGCAGTTGTGTGGAGTCGATCAATCGCATCAGTTGCTATTTGCACTGCCGTTTGAAAGCCGAAAGTTGCATCAGTCCCAACTACATCATTATCGATGGTCTTTGGCACGCCGATTATCGGCAGCCCGTGTTGCTTATGCAACATTGACGCCACTGTCAACGATCCATTTCCGCCAATGACGATCAGTGCATCAAGTTTGAGTTCTGCAAATGTTTTTTTGACGCGATCAACACCATCTGGCGAATCAAATGGACTACCCCGACGCGTGCCGAGAATTGTGCCACCACGTGGCAAGATTCCGCGAACGGCGCTGGTTGACAGTTCTAAATAGCGCTGCTCGAGAACACCGTCCCATGCGTCATAAAAACCAAAAACTTTGTCACCTCTAACATCGACTGCTTTTCGCGTGATGGCTCGTAATACCGCGTTGAGACCCGGACAATCTCCGCCACCAGTTAAGACTCCAATATTCATGACAGAGTCTTTGCGTTGCTAGTCGCCTACGCGGCGAGCGTCTTCAACAAGGTTGATCTGATAGATCACTTCTTCAAGTGCATCGGCAGCCGACACCGTCGAAAATCGCAATGGATTTTCGGGAGTGACACAACTTGGAATTGGCGCAAGCATCGTGCTTGGCTGTGGATGACAGAACTGCACCACGCTGTAACGCTCACCTTCAAAACCTGGTGCGGCAACGACACGATGCCAACCTATTGGTAAAACTCCGTTTGTCAGCCGCTCGAGCATGATGCCCGAATTAATAATCACACGGCCCTTGGGTGGCAGAGCATCAATCCACTCGCCATTAAATTTCACTTGTAAACCTGGCGCGGTAGCCCTTGGCAACGCAGTTATCAGATTGATGTCACCGTGCTCTGCAGCCCAAACATGGCCCTGCTCCGGCAACTGCCTCATCGGCGGGTAACGAATTGCCCGCGTCAGTGCCGACCCGTAGCCAACCATTTCATCGAAGAAATTTTCATGACAACCCACACCGACTGCGATGATTCGTAAAAATCGTGTTTGTAAATCGATCATTGCATCATGAAACTTAAAGAGCACCTCGGTAATTCCTGGGATGATTGACTCTGGAAGCATCGGCTCTGGATATGACTGCGGATATCTACGACGCAGTGGGTGACCTTGTGGTATCGGCGTCGCCCAATTGAGCATTTCCTTCCAGTCGGGTTTATCGCTTGACGCCGCAGTCTCAAGCAAAACACCTGTATAACCGGTTTGTCCGTTGGTGCCATGTGCGATAAAGCGACGTTTTTCTTCAATTGATTTCGAGAAAAAATCAGCAAGCATTGCATAAGCCGTGTCAAGCAAATCCTCGGACAAATCATGGCTCGTATAGACGAAACCAGTAGCAAGACTGCGCATCACTCCGTCTACAACTGCTTTTCGTGCTGCGGTTGTGCCGCGCTCGAACGCAAGAAGATCAACATCGAGAATGTCATGACTCACACCACCACGCTATTGGCTGGTGACTTAAATCGTTATTACTACGATTGAAAATTACTTGAGCAAATCTTGATTATCGCGCAGGAACTGAGTGCCGACTCGCCCACCGCCACGCCAAGTTGGCTGATCCGAGTATTTAACAACAAGGTCTAAATATCGTTGCTGAAGTTCTTCGTCTTGCGGTGTCGTTATCCAAGTGCCGTCAATCCGAGAGTTCATTTCATTACACGCTGCCAGAATCTCGTCAGCCGTGTTTTTGATTAACTCAACTCCGAGACGACCTTGGTGACGCTCGTCTGAATACTCTGAACGCATCTTCAGCATCTCAGAGACAGTTGCCACTCGGTTTTCGTTTTTCAACCAAACTTTCTGAAAAATTGAAATGTCATTAGTCATTTGGGTATATCTGATATCGTAAACATCACAGTGAAGATTTGGTAGGTTAAAGAGCCATCGAAACCAAACGATGCCAGTGTTGCCAGTGAAAGCAAATTTGCAGTTTTTCATTAAAAAGCAATCCAAAAAATCAGTTCGCGAAGTAGTTGCGTAATCAATGATCCCTGGAAATTCAGACCCTGAGATTTTCGTGTCCAAGTCTTTTCCCATGCGTATAACTGGCAAATTTTTCTCAACAAGTTTGCCGGCAACTTTCAAATAGACTCTTTCGTCAGGGTTTCGGACACTCCGCGGCTTTACTACCACGCCCTGCTCAATAAGCTTCGAGTAATAGGACTCGGTGCGGGTGGCGTAACAAACAAATTTTTCAGAAACCTTAATTGATTTGAGATATTTCTCGCCAATCTCATTTTCAAAAACTGAAAAACCAACGCTAGAAGACTCATTTTGCCAAGCTCGATGACTAAGTTTTGGAGAGGGAATCGTCACTTGCAATTTGAATTTGCTTGACCACCAAATTAGTCGTCGCAACAACTTATTCTCATCTCCATAAATTTTGACGATTTGGTCGTACATCTTTCGAATTTGGGCATTGGCATCCATTGACAAGTTAATTACGATTGAGCGACTGAGACCTAAAGACTGCATTTTCCGCTCTCGTAACTCTGGCTCGAGTGGGGCTAAGAAACTTGAGATTGCAGACGAGGCGACACCAACAATGATTACCTCGTATTTTAGGAGTTTAAGGTAAAGCCATGTGACGAGAATTGCTGGGGACAAGACTATGAATTCGAGTACGTGACGAACGATCCAACGGCCGAGTGGTTGCTTCACCCCAGTAAATTTTTTTCGCAAGAGTTTTACAAACATGTGCCAAACATTAGCCGTCAGAGACGAGTGCTTACTTTAGGTGACTAGTATTCTACTGTTAATATGACTTCGCAAGTCTGCGGGTGTAGCTCAATGGCTAGAGTCCGAGTTTTCCAAACTCGTTATGCGGGTTCGATCCCCGTCACCCGCTCAAATTTGTGAGATCCTTATTATGATCCATCAACTAGCGGACGGGCCAGACTATAAACAACTGTGCCTTTGTTGCGAAATACTTCATCTGCACAGCGCGAGATATCTGGTGTCTCAGCATTCAAGATGTCCACGATGAAAAAATCAACTTTGGCAGCACGCAACCCCGAAGCTGATTCACACAGACCGTTGATGCCGAATTGATCAATGATTCGTTGATGCTTCTTATAGTCTGAGGAGTGCTCTCCAAAAATACGGAAAGACTCCTGAACCCCCGAAAAATCTCTTCGATCGGTCAAAACCGCAACTCTTGGTGAGACTCTTGTTACTTTTGACGCGATTATGGCATCGTCTGGTGTATTAAATTTCAACCAATTCGTAGCCGCTTCAATATCGGGACTGACTAGGTACTCGATATCCATTGATCGCCATTCTTTTTGTTGACGAATCGAAACACTCTCATAATTTGAAACAAAAAGGAATATGCCAGACGTGATTAGTGCCATGTTGGTAATTACCAAGAAAGAATTTTGGAAAAGAACTAATCCAAGTGATTGCCTACTGCGGACAACAACGGATACAAACGGCGCGAACAACAAAGCAAGCAAGAAAGGAATGACTGGTTTTAAAGATGTCAGAAAAGGAATCAGATAAGAAGGCTCGAAGTCAACTTCCCATGATCTAGCTATTGGTAACGAAACTAAATTTAAAACTCCACATGCCAGAATAATTTTTCTGAATACTTGTGATCGCCACATTAACGAGAATTGTTGGAGCACTATGGCGATTGCGATAAAACGAGTGAGTGAAATCCAAAAATGAAGCGCATAAAGAGTATTGACATTTCCTTCAAGCAAATATTTTCCTCCACCACCTCCCCAAACCACCATTTGCAACAAAGAAATAATTAAGCCAAAACCTAGAAAAACTTGAGAATTTCTGAAACCTCTGGCGCTGTTTTTAGTCTTGAGAATTATTGCAAGACCCATAAACCCAAAAGCACCAAAAGCTAAGGTTAAAAAAATTAAGATTGGAATGAATCGAATCAAACTGCCGTTGTAAATGTCCCAAAGATTTCGAGAGACGCCTACTGGCCAACCTGGCCGGCGAATTACAGTTCCCGAACCGTTTCGTGGATCTCCATAAAATACAACTAGAGCAATAAGTCCAGGGATGATTACGCCAATAAACAAAAACTTTAAATTTGCCATTATTTTTCGTTGTCGAAAAAGACCAAAAAGCCAAACTCCGCCCAAGCCGGCCGTCGCAACTAAGCCTGATGAGATCTTTGCTCCGATCAAACCTGCCAAAACAAAACCAATGATCACCGCCAAAGAATTCAATTGCAAATCATCAAAGGTGACCAGCATCAGCAATAAAGCAAGTCCTAAAGCCAAAGAAAAAAACTGACTGAACGAACTGAGCTGAAATGCGTTGAATCCATATCCCTCAAAGAGACGTTCGGTATCCATGGAAACAGCGAATACAAGCGCGAAGATTGCAGTCGTCAAATTGGGTGTGAAGGTTTTGATTACTGCAAAACCTAAAATCGCACAAGCCATAGCGATCACCACTGGTCCAAAAAGCACAAAAGCAACATCAATGTTGGTGCCGGACAATTTTGAAAGAACTCCAATCCAAGCAAACGAAAACCAGTGATACGAAATATTCTCTGAAATCATCATTGGGTTGTGAGACAAACCCCATTTGCCGAGACTGAAACTGAAAATTTCGGCAAAGCGGTCGTCGGCAAACCATGGACGAACGGGACGGGTGTCGAGGATCCGCAACCATAGGAACAGACCCGAAGAAAAACCGAGCATTCCAAAAACAAGCCTTAGCGAATTCGAACCTCGCTTAATTCTTGGCCAGGTTATAAACAAAACTGCCAACCAGATAGCCACAGGCAAAGTCCAAAACCAATTAGGTGACAAACCCAACAGAGCAACTACCGCCAGCCACTTGACAACGCCGAGATCTTCATTCGTGGCGTGCGAAACAACTGACCGAGTCAGTCCGACTCGCGACCAAACCGACCAAACAAACAAAACAATCTGCAAAGAAACTGCAATTAAAGTATTGCTAAAAGTCAGTACCAACACGTAAACAAAAGTTGACGCGGTCGCGCCCAGGCAAAACCCTAGCCCGACTTTAGCCAAACTCGATATGTGATTGAAACTCGAAAAACGTACTAGCAAAGATTCACCGAGTACAACTTGCAACGACACGACCAAAACCGTCAAAAGCGCGGCGATCGGCGAAAACTTGGTCAATAACAGTAGGCCAAGCAACCATATGGCTAGGCGCTGATACAAGTTGAATTGGGTCAAGAAAGCTCTTTTAGCAAAAATGACCGACACACCTTTACTTTAGTCGCACGACAATGCAATAGATTTGCTGCGTGAATGAACGTAGCAGAACTTTGTGACGTGGCATGACTACAGCCCGACAGATCTTGAACGCGAATACACGCCGGCATCTCGCGTTCAAGATGTTCAGATTTATTTGGATCAGTATGCGTCCGCTGGTACTCACTCGCGACTGACCATCCGACACGAGAAACTTAAATATGGTCAACATGCTGATGAATGGTTGTGGTTCTCACCATTATCTGAAAATGAAAATCAACGAAATAATAGATTAGTTGTTTTCGTTCACGGTGGCTTTTGGCGACGTCTCAGCGCCGATGATGGAACTTTTTTGACAATAAGCTTTCACCAACTTGGCTACAACTTTGCCTCTATAAATTATTCACTATGCCCAAATGAGCCACTTCAAACACTCGTTGATCAGACGCAGAAGGCAATTCGCTTCCTACAAACGACACATGACGCTGAAAACACCACATTGATCGGCCACTCTGCTGGTGCCCACCTAATTGCTATGGCACTAGGCCAATGCATTTCTGCGAAATTCGCGAAAGTGGTACTCGTCTCAGGCATTTTTGATCTCGAACCAATTGTGAAAACTTCGGTCAACGAATCTACTCAACTTGATGCAGAATCTGCACACCAACTTTCACCAATTCATCTAATTGCGAAAGCCCAAGACACGCCAATGACAGTTATTTGGGGCGAAAACGAAACCGACGAATTCAAGCGCCAGTCTCGCGATTTCGCCGCAGCGTGGAGCGAAGCGAAAAACCACAGCCTCGCCGTCACGAATGAAATCGCCACGCGCAATCACTTTGATATTCTCTTCGACTTAACAACCCAAGATGAAATAGGTTTCCGAGATGCATAACAACAAAAACCTTCTTGGTGTTGCGCTGATCATCATCAGCAGCATTGGCTTTGGGTTGGCTCCGACTTTTGCCAACTTTTCTTATGATAGTGGAGCCAACGCCGTTGGAACCTTACTGGCCCGCTTTTCAGCCGCGACACTGTTGATGCTGGTTGTGCGCAAAATTATCCCGCTCAAATCTGAAATAAAATCAAAGTGGCCTCGGCCAGTTCTATTTGGTCAATTGTTTTTGCTTGGCGCGCTCGGCTATTTCATCGCCACGATTCTTTATTTCACCGCAATTGAAAATATCGACAGTGGATTAGCAATAACGATTTTTTATTGCAATCCAGTGATTGTTGTTTTGTTGTCTTGGTGGTTGCTTGGCATCAAGCCAAGTCGCATCATTGTCTGGTGCCTTGCATCAACTCTGATAGGCGTGATGATCGCCGCTGGTCAAGTTGGCAATGCGGACATGTTAAGCGTGGTTCTAGTTCTTATTGTTGCGGTTGAGTACGCCTTCTACATGATCATAAGTTCGAAGGTGTTGCCCAAGGTCGACCTGCCCACCGGAGTAACAATCGTGATGTTTGGTGCTGCCACATCGTTCGCAATTTATTCGGTGGTCACACCAAATTCGGTTACGGTTGTCTTCCCAGGCACGACTGCCGGTTGGGTCAGTGTTTTGATGCTCGCAGTAATCGCAACCGTGATACCCACGGCGACACTGTATGCAGGTATGAACCTGATCGGTACCGGCAAAACAGCGGTGATTCAAACTTTCGAACCAGTTGCATCAATTGTTGCTGGAGTGATCTTTCTCAGCGAGCCCTTGACAGTGCCACGAATCGTCGGCGCGACTTTTGTAATAGGCGCCGTTGGAGTTCTAGCGGTCGTTGAGTCACGCGGTGCGGCGAGAATCATCCACCAGTAAATACTGCCGATACCGTGATAGGTGATGCCAAGTTCACTTTGTGTTATCGGTGACTTTGCCTGGGATGTGTTGATACGCACGAATAACAATCTGCTTAAGGGTGGAGACTCGTTCGGTGAAGTGATGCTCACACCGGGCGGAAGTGCGGCAAACTTGGCGGTTTGGGCTCGGCGATGTGGACTCGAGACGCACTTCATCGGCAAAATTGGTAGAGATCGGTTCGGTCAACTTGCGCGCGAGGACCTAGAGTGCGAAGCAGTTGTTCACCACCTCGTTGAAACCGAGGCGCACAAGACAGGTAGCGTCGCGGTTTTTGTGGATCAAACCGGTGAGCGCAGTATGGTCTCAGGACACGGCGCTGACTTCTACTTGATCCCATCAGAGTTGCCACGCTCAGTTATAACCTCGGCAAACCATCTGCATCTCACGGCATGGAGTTTTTTTGCGGATCCACCACGCTCGGCGTCCCGGATCGCTGCACAACTCGCCCGGCAAAACAACCTTACAATCTCATTTGATCCCGCCTCATTTCAGATGGTTCAAGAAATGGGTGTTGACCAGTTTTTGTCTTGGACGAAGGATTTGGGGATCAATATATTTTTCCCAAATTATGACGAGGGACGAGTACTCACAGGTTTGGATGAACCAGATCAGATTGTTCGTTCGTTGGCGAAAATTTATGACGGTGCTCTAATCATCCTGAAACTTGACGCCGATGGTGCGTTGGTCTTCAACGGCAAAGTTTCGACTGAGATTCCACCGGCGACGAACAATCTGGTAGATGCCACTGGTGCAGGTGACTCGTTCGCTGGGGCGTTTCTCGCGCATTACTTGGTCTCAAATTCGCCCGTCGATGCAGCGACTTACGCGACCAAAGTTGCCGCATGGGTAATTGAGCACTTAGGTGCTCGCCCCGCAACAGATACGCGTCTGCAACGAATCATCAACTCCCGCTAGAGATAATTTTTTAGTTGCTGCGGCGAGATTTGCGGCGGTTTGGGTCGTTGTCGGTAGGCGGCTTATTTGTGAGCGGCCCAATGTCTTGAATAATTGACTCAATCGTTGGTACTGGCCCAGCTTGGTGATCATCAATTGCTTTACGCATCGCAGCCAAATGTTCGGGTGAGGTACCGCAACAACCACCAATTATCCGCACGCCAGCATTGATCGCCAAATCGGCGTAACGCGACATCAGTTCGGGAGTACCCGAGTATTTAATCTCGATGCCTTCGAAACGAGGGATGCCACAATTGCCTTTTGCGACAATCGGCAAACCTGCGGTCGCAGCGGTTGGTGCCATCTCGATCGCGGTCACCAAAATATCTGAAGCACCGACGCCACAATTCGCACCCATTGCAACGGGTTGAACAGATAGTTCGGCGAAGACCGCAGCGAGACCATCTGGCTTGAGACCCATCATCGTGCGGCCCGCAGTATCGAAACTGCAAGTCGCAACATATGGCAAAGAGACATTGATTGCTGCCTGCGCAGCGGCCTGAACTTCTTCAATAGCCGACATCGTTTCAATCCACGCGACATCGGCACCACCGTCTTTGAGTCCACGAATTTGTTCTTCGAAAGTGTCAATTGCTTCGTCGGGGGTTAACGCACCAAGTGGATCAAAAAGTTCGCCAGTTGGTCCAACCGAGCCAGCCACAACAACTGGTCGTGGGCATGCATCGGCAACTTGGCGGGCAAGTTCTGCCGCTCTTTTGGCAAGTTCATATGTTCGAGCCTGGGCATTGTGCAGTTTCAGACGATGGCGATTGGCGCCAAAAGTATTCGTCAAAATAAGGTCAGCACCGGCGTCGACAAATTGCTGATGCAGTCCGGTTACGCGCTCGGGATGCGAATCAAGCCAAAACTCTGGAGGTTCACCCGAAGTCAGGCCCAGTGCGAAATAATTCGTGCCAGTGGCGCCGTCGGCAAGAATTACTTTGTGTGTCGCTAAAAGTTCTGCCAGAGAAGTGCGCATGACCAATTATGGCAGTAATCGAGAGACTCTCTTGACTACCCCATTACCGTGCCAGATGTGTGCTGCACTTCGCGTAGACGCGAGAACGCACCAACATTTATCGCTCGTCCAGATCGCGGCCCGACATAAGAAATCGGATCTGTGTCGTGGTCGCGCCCTGCCTCTGCGGCTTCAATGAGTAGTCGAATGAATATTGCCGCCATAGGTGCATTCTTAAACTGGTTGCCACTCGTGCCGCATGCCATGAAGAATCCGTCGATGCTTGAACGATCATAAATTGGCACCCAGTCATCGGTTGCATCGTAAAGTGCACCGATGCCCGAGGGTGAAACGGGTACACCAAAATCAGGCATGCGTCGAGCCAAACGCAACATCATCGTCTCCCAAATTTCGACAGTCGTCTCTTCACGCCAATCGTCGGCGTCATCGATCCAATGCAATTCATCGCATGCTGGTTCTGTACCACCAAGATTTATGGTGTTACCAAGATGGGGTCGAAAGTAGATACCTGTGTCGAGATCGGCAACCACCGGAACATTGTCTTCGAGTTTGAAACCATTTGGTGCCGGCGCAACATAAACCTCCTGGCGCAATGGGCGATGGCGAATATTCATCTCATCGAGCACTCCTGCGATTTTGTTTATCTTGCTGGCATGAGGCCCGGCGGCATTTACAACAATTGGCGCTTCAATGCGCTCACCCGACGCCAGCGTCACGCCCGAGACTCGCGAGCCATCTTTATTAATCGCAACAACTTCTTCTTTAAAACGAGTTTGTGCCCCGAGAACTTTTGCCGCGTTAATTAAATTGTGTGCAGCCAACATCGGGTCATCCATAAAACCACTCAGCGGATCATAAAGACCTGATAATTCGCCAACAGCGTCATCGCCGAATGCTGGATCATCGATTCTCTTTGGTGGCCAGTAACTGTTGGCATCAAGTGCCGGAAATTTCTTTCGAAGTTGATCGGCGCTAAGAATTTCATAAGGAATCTTCAAGTCATCCCAAATTAGGCGAACTGATTCACCGTCGTAGCCCTCGGTGCGATAAACCAAATATCCAGTGCGAATGAATTTCGCCATGCCGTCCGGGTCTATCGCCCCTAAATAGTCTGCCCAGTTCTCCCAAATGCTTGCCGACTCCCATGCCATCAAAACAGCATCATAAGTTGAGTAACTAAAACGAATGATTGCTGATGACGCCGACGTCGAACCAGCACCCGCAGCCGAACCTTTATCAACGATCACAACCGAGCGACCAGCTTTGGCAAGCTCTAATGCAACTGCCCCGCCGATTACGCCGGCGCCGATAACGACGACGTCAGTTTTCATTTATTCGCGAGAATTTCTCGCTGCCACGCTGCAGTGTCGGCAACACTGTTGAACGTAAACGAATGCAATCCAACTATTTTCAACGACTGCGCATCTTTGGCAAGACCAGCAACTAACTCTGTTGGGTCATAACCACCTGGAGCAAGCATCTTGATTATGGAAGTTTTATTCTTGCTCAGATAACGCATCGATTGACCTACACCAACACGAACACCAAGAGTCATCAGTCGAGTGCGATCAACGACACCTGGCACGCCGAGTTGAACCGGCATCTTGAATCCATTACTACGCTCCTGCTCCAACCATTGCCGGATCAAAGGAATGTCGAAACACATTTGTGTTGAAGCAAGACCTTGCACTCCTGCTTCTTCAAGCAACTTTTGTTTGTGATGCAACGCCAAACTCAAATCGTCACGGCTGATGAATGCGTGCCCATCTGGATAACTGCCGAAGCCCACTCGATCAACCCCACTATTGCTGTCTAGAAAGTCGTGCAACAACTCAACACCATCTTTGTACGGCCCGGCAGGCTTCTCAGCATCACCAGCGATCAAGAAAACTTCTTTAATGCCTTGCTCACGCACCCACGAAGCGAGTTTGGTCACATGCTCGCGAGACTCGACCAAGCGCGCGGCAAAGTGCGGAACAACTTCGTGGCCAGCCGCAATCAACCGCGCCGAAATCTCTTGTGTCGCAGCAATGCCCTTTGCCGGTGAACATGTAACCGAAACTGGTGCACCAGTCGGCAAATCAAGAATGCCCTGTTCAATGCTCTTCATCGGAATCAACTCGTAACGCATATTGTTCACAAGGGTCTTTACGGCAGGTGTGACCTTGACGGAAGACTTTTTGAGGCTCGAGAATATTGACATGGGCGCAATGCTAGAGGGAAATCGACGTCATTTGATCACATTAATGATCGCCGAACAATAATCTAGGCAAAAGTATCGGGCAACTCTTTTTTACGCTTGGCAACAAACTCCAAAAGCTCTTCGTCGATCGCATCGTCAAGAGGCGGGGCGACATATGACGCAAGTCGCTCTTTCCAAATTTTGTTGGCGCGTTTCGCCGAGTCCTCGCCACCGTCTTCGAGCCATTGCTCATAACTTGAATTGTCAGAAGTTGTTGAGCGATAAAAAGCCGACTCAAAATTCGCCAAAGTGTGCGCTGTACCTAGAAAGTGGTTACCCGGTGGGTTTTCACGAATCGCGTCAAGCGCCTGACCGTTTGGTGAAACATCCAAGCCTTTGGCAAAAGTTGCCATCATTCCGAGTTGGTCGTCATCCAGAATGAACTTTTCGTAGCCGATCGCCAGACCACCTTCAAGCCAACCTGCGGCGTGCAGAACAAAATTTGTTCCAGCCATCAAAGTCGGAATCAGAGTCGCGGCACTTTCGTAGGCTGCTTGCGCGTCAGGCAACTTAGATGCGGTCAACGATCCGCCCGACCTAAACGGCACGCCAAGGCGACGAGCGAGTGAAGCCATTGTGTAGAGAACAATCGCCGGCTCAGGTGTGCCGAAAGTTGGTGCACCAGTTTGCATCGACATGGACGAAGCGAATGAACCCATAATCACTGGCGCGCCTGGGCGAACGAGCTGTGTAAAAGTCATGCCAGCCAAAGACTCGGCCAGAGTTTGCGTTGCAACGCCGGCCGAAGTCGACGGCGCCATTGCTCCCGCCAAAATAAACGGAGTAATAATTGTAGCTTGATTGTTCAACGCGTAAACCTCGGCAGATGCCAGCATTGACGCATCCCAAACGAGCGGTGAAGATGCGTTGATCAAACTCGTCATCACGGTGCGATCTTGCAGATCGCCACCAAAGCCGATGCGCGCCATGTCCACGCTGTCTTGGGCACGCTCACCTGCCGTAACTGACCCCATGAAACCTTTGTCGCTGTATTTGATGTGTGCGTAGACCATGTCAAGGTGACGCTTGCTAACCGGAATATCAACCGGTTCACAGACCGTGCCACCCGAATGATGCATGCGCGGCGACATGTAGGCGAGTTTCACGAAGTTTTGAAAATCAGTGATCGTTGCGTAGCGACGACCATTATCAATGTCGTATGCGAATGGTGAACCATAGTTTGGCGCAAACACAGTGGCGTCACCACCGATTTGAACATTGTTCAGCGGATTACGAGCGTGCTGCGTGTAGACACGCGGCGCAGTGGCAGAAACTATCTTGCGACACATGCCGCGCGGAAATCTCACGCGAGTGCCGGTTACATCTGCGCCCGCATCTTTGAATCTCGCAATTGCAGATGGATAATCTCGAACTTCAATGCCGACTTCTTCAAGAATCGTGTCCGCGTTGTGTTCGATAATTTCAAGTCCCTCTTCTGAGACCAATTCGTAAGGCTTGATTAGCCGTGTGATGAACGGATCGCGTTCAGGTTCGTGCGAAGAACGCAAAGTCTGGCGCCCTGCTCGCCCGCCAGAGCGTTTGGTGCGTGTTACGTCTGTCATTTCGTCTAGTCTGCCACGCCGCGACCTGAACGGCGACGGCGACCAGGGCGACTCGAACCATCCGATGAAGTTTCGGCTCTTTCGGGAAGATCAATAACCGTTGCAAGATTCGGAGTGAGTGCTGTTTTATGTGGAAACGCCATTGCTTCAACAAAAAGTTGCTGAAAACGGGGCTCGGTAGCGGTTTCAATTTTTGTCACGCCACGAACGGTTGACTCCATTTCGTTGCGCAGTTTTCGGGATAAAAGTGACTGAACTGCACCAGCGCCCGCCGCATTACCGACTGCACGAACACCAGCAACCGGACAATCAGGCACCAAACCAAGAACCATGGCGTAAACGGGATCAATATGAGCACCAAATGCACCTGCTAAACGAATGTCGTGAACGACTGGCGAACCGGCATGCTCAACAAGCAGATCAATGCCCGCACGCAAGGCAGCCTTGGCTAGTTGAATTGCGCGCACGTCATTTTGCGTGACGTAAAGTTTTGTCTCAACATTTTCGTAAAATAAATAAGAGAAAGTGCGATCATCTGCCACGATTCGATTCGATTTTGCAGCGAGTTCACCGCGCACGACACCGTCAGTGTCGATGATTCCACTCAAATACATTTCACCGATCACTTCTATAATTCCAGAGCCACAGATGCCGGTGATCGTCGTATCGCCAAGTGATTCGGCGAAACCAGGTTCGTCGCTCCATAACGTTGAGCCAATGACTTTGATTCGCGGCTCAAGGGTCTTGCGGTCGATTCGCACATGTTCGATTGCACCTGCAGTTGCGCGTTGACCGGCACTGATCTGAGCCCCCTCAAAGGCCGGCCCCGTTGGGCTAGATGCGGCAAATTGATGCACGGTGTTGCCGAGAACAATCTCGGCATTTGTGCCGATGTCAACCAACAGTTGCATTTCTTTCGAACGGTGCGGTCCTTCGGCGAGTATCGCCGCCGCTGTATCTGCACCAACATGACCAGCAATGCATGGACCGACGTAATAACGCGCGTTTGGTAGATCAAGATCGAGTTCGTTCGCCCAACCACTGACCGATTCGTTGGTCGCCAAAACAAACGGTGCCATTCCGAGAGGTGTTGGGTCAATTCCCAAGACAATGTGATGCATGATCGGGTTGCCAACGATTGCTATCTCTAAAACACTGTCCCGCGAAATACCGGCACTGGCAACAAGATTGCCTACTAGATCATCTAGCGAGGTTCTGATTGCTTTGGTAAGTTCGACATCGCCACCTGGATTCATCATCACATACGACACACGACTCATTAAGTCTTCGCCAAAACGAATTTGTGGATTCATTAATCCATAACTACCAACAATTTCTCCGGTTAAAAGTTCGCACAAGTGACCCGCAACAGTTGTCGAACCAACATCAACCGCGATGCCGTATGCAGCGTCGACAAAGCCGGGCCACGCCGCAACTATTTCGTCTTGGTCTTGTGAATAGCGAACTGCAACCGTAACTTCGCCGTCGGCTTTGGCCATCGCCGAGTGCAATGTGCTGAGCGCACGGCGCGCGACCTGCGGAACCTTAACTTTGTGTTGTAAAGACACGGCGTTGGCAAGTGCGTCGGCGGCACTAACCGAGTCGCCCAACTGCGCCTCTGGAATCGCCAGGTAATACAAACTAAAACTCGGGTCGACTGTGATCGGTTCGAGATCTAAATCTTTACGAACAATTTGCCTGTGTACTTGGCTGATCGCCGGCACATCAATGACAACATCGCCACAAATTCGCGCGGCACAACCCAAACGGTTTCCTGGCACGAGTGCGCGCTTGGCGCGATAGTTAGTTTCTGTTTCAGCAAAACTTGAGAGCGCCGACTCAGTGACCGTCACCCCCCATTTAGCGAAAACACCAGTTGATGGAGTGATCTGACATCGACCGCAGATTCCCCGACCCCCACAAACCGAATCGATATCTGCACCGAGTTGTCGGGCGGCCTCGAGAACAGTCACACCATCTTCAACTACGCCATCAAGCCCTGACGGAGTAAAGACGACTCGTCGCTGCATTGTTAATTACTCGGTCTTGCGTCTACCGCGACTGTTTCGAGCAGCACGATCTGCACTGACTTCATTTGGATCACGATTCGCGCGAATCCATGCAGAACAATTCTCATCGTTGCCAACGAGCACATCAGCCGCCATAACAAGTGTCTTCACTTCCGGGTGCATTGGGTTCATGATTGCCGAAGTCATGCCAGCACCAATGGCCATAGCCAAGAATGTTCCAGTGATGTTATTGCGTGATGGAATACCGAAACTTACATTTGATGCGCCACAGGTCGTGTTGACTTTTAGTTCTTCACGCAAACGGCGGATGATCTTAAACGCCGTGCGACCGGCATCACCCATCGCTCCGATTGGCATAACCAATGGGTCAACCACGACGTCACACGCAGGGATGCCGTAATCGGCCGCGTGATTAACTATTTTTTTTGCGACTGCGAAACGCTCGTCTGGATCCATGCTGATACCAGTCTCATCGTTTGAAATCGCCACGACTGCGGCGCCGTACTTTGCCACGAGCGGCAACACGCGCTCAAGGTTGGCTTCTTCACCTGTCACCGAGTTGACGAGCGCTTTACCCTGATAAACAGCAAGGCCTGCCGCGAGCGCCTCAATAATCGACGAGTCGATCGACAGAGGAACATCGGTGATGGACTGGACAAGTTGAATTGCTTTTGCCAACAGCGCGGGCTCGTCAGCTAACGGAATGCCCGCATTGACATCGAGCATGTGTGCTCCAGCGACAACCTGAGCCAACGCATCCGATTCTACGCGACTGAAGTTTCCTTCTTTCATTTCGGCGGCGAGAAGTTTGCGTCCGGTCGGGTTGATTCGTTCACCGATCATTACGAACGGACGACCGAAACCGATTACGACTTCTTTTGTTGCCGATGAAAGTATTGTGTCGGTCATAAATATTCTCTCTCTATTCGTTTTCTTCAAGTTCTTCTAATGCCAATAGTTCTGTCACGCTAATTGCAGAATCGTCGACATCGGCTTCAAAACCACCGGCAAATGCCAGTCGGCCGAGTCGCTCGCGCGAATATTCGCCTTCAAGTCGATCGGCTTCGCGCTGCGCCTCTTCGGCGAGGTCTCCGACGAGTGGCAAACTGATTCGGCGCCACTGGGCTATATCTTCATCGGCCGTATAAATATGAGCCTTACGTTTTGCACGATCAATCGCTCGTTGAAATTTATCTGAAAGTTGAACTTGCTTGCGCTCTCGCCCAGCCTGCGCATTTACTTGAGCAGGTATGTCGCGCCACATAATCACAATTACTTCATTGCTTCCGCGCGGCATTGACTATTCTCTAGTGCTCTTTGAAGATTTGGTTGACGATTTAAAAGAAACTGGAATCGCATCTGAAAAAAACTTCATTCCGGTGTGACAATGTTCAAATGCGAGACCAAGTCTGCGAGCGGCCTCGCGACCAGCATTCACAACATCTTGGTCGACACTTTGAGAAAACAACACGACACGACGATAGTTGCCAAAATAAGCATTCAGCAGTTCTGGATGATCTTGCAGGCCGAGGCCCTGCCAAACCAACGCGTCAAAATGTTTCGCCAAGAAATCGGTCAAATAGAAGGTTCCAGGTTCTTCGTCATGGGCAGCCAAAAACGCATTGGTCCCTGCGAAGAATTCATAGCAGTGAGCGCCTGGCAGGCGACTGACCTTTGGATATTTTTTGAGTAGTAAATCCAAATGTCCGCCCGTGCCACAATCTGCATATGCAACAAAGATTGACCGAGAGTCATTTTGTTCAAGCAGATCGGCAACTTGAGGGGTGATATTTTCAGGGCGATTATGCAGGTTCGCCGCCAAATACTTAACTTCAATACTGTCTTCAACACCCGAAGCACGCAAAACGGCGCGAAGTTCGGTGGCTAATGCTCCACAAGCAATTACTAGTGGGCGCGTGTCAGATGACATCGCCGTGTGGTTATCAGGCGACTGATGGCCCAGGTGGTTCGGCATTTCGCAAACGGCGAGCGCCTACTAGTTGCTTGGCAGTTTCTGACGCCACTGCAGCGTCGCGACAATATGCGTCTGCGCCAACAGCGACACTAAATTCTTCGTTCAACGGTGCGCCACCGACCAAGATGATGTATTTGTCGCGAATACCTTTTTCTTTCATGGTGTCAACAACGACTTTCATGTAGGGCATTGTCGTTGTCAAAAGCGCCGACATACCAAGAATGTCAGGCTTGTGTTCTTCAAGTGCTGCAAGGTATTTATTGACATCCGTGTTGATACCAAGATCGACAACTTCAAACCCTGCGCCTTCCATCATCATTGCCACCAAGTTTTTGCCAATGTCGTGGATGTCGCCTTTGACGGTGCCAATCACCACTTTGCCGACCGACTCTGCGCCGGTCTCAGCAAGGAGAGGTCGCAGAATCGCCATTCCGCCCTTCATTGCATTTGCCGAGAGCAAAACTTCTGGGACGAACAAGATGCCGTCACGAAAGTCGATACCGACAATACGCATGCCTTCAACTAGGGCTACTTCCAAAACTTTTGTTGCCGACCATCCTCGGTCGAGCAAAATAGTCGTCCCCTCGATAATTTCTGGACCGAGACCGTCGTACAGGTCGTCATGCATCTGCGCTGTGAGATCGTCGTCTGATAATTGAGCTAGATCTATGTCTTCAAATTCTTCGTTACTCACAACTGCTCCATCGCCGGTCTGCTAGATAATCGGACTCTTGATGTTGTACTGAAACTTTCATTACAACGAAATCAAACGCTATCAGTTTGTGTGACTGAAGAACTTGACCGACTGCGAAACCAACGGCGAATTACCAAGAATTATGTCGGCTGCTTTCTCGGCAATCATCATCGTCGGTGCATAAATATTGCCGTTGGTGACATAAGGCATTACCGACGCGTCGACCACCCGAATGCCAGTCATCCCGCGAACTCGCATTGTCAACGGATCAATAACTGCCATCTCGTCAACTCCCATTTTGCAGGTGCATGAGGGATGGTAAGCCGTTTCGCCATCATGCCTTACCCATTCGAGAACTTGTGAATCGGTCTGACACTCAGGCCCAGGCGAAATTTCGCCACCGTCGAAATCTTTAAATGCCGGCTGGGACAAAATTTTTCTTGCCGAGGCGATTGCCTCAATCCACTCCTGACGGTCTTGAGAGGTTGACAAATAATTAAGGCGCAATTCGGGCTTGACGCGAACATCGGGCGATTTAATTCGAACTGAGCCACGCGAATTCGAATACATCGGACCGATATGAACCTGATACCCGTGACCACCAGATGGAGCCGTGCCGTCATAACGCACCGCGATCGGCAAAAAGTGAAACATCAAGTTCGGGTACTTGAACGAATCGTTACCGCGGATAAACCCACCGCCTTCAAAATGATTTGACGAACCAGGGCCACGACGAAATAACCACTGGAGGCCAATCCATGGTCTCTTATGAAATTTAAGCATCGGATTCAGTGAAACCGGTTGCTTGCACGAGTGCTGGACATAGACCTCAAGGTGATCTTGCAGATTTTCGCCGACACCTGGCAAATGATGAACTGGTTCGACGCCGACACTTCTTAGATACTCAGAATTACCGATGCCTGAGACTTGCAATAGTTGTGGCGAGTTGAAAGAACCACCGCACAGAATGACTTCGCGAGCCGAGACGGTTCGCTTTCGACCAAACGGTAATTCAAAATTTACGCCAGTGACTTTTTTATCCTCAACAATTAATTTCGTAACCAACGCTCGACACTTAACAGTGAGATTTTTTCGGTGCATCACCGGATGCAAATACGCGCGTGCCGCACTCAAGCGCCTGCCACGACGAACATTGCGATCGAACGCAGCAAAGCCCTCTTGCTTAAAACCGTTGACATCTGTCGTCAGCTCATGACCCGCTTGTTGAACCGCCTTAAAAAACGCACCAAAAAGTGGATTCTTGATCGGACCCCGCTCTTGTACAAGTGGTCCGTCGTGACCGCGATATTCGTCATCGCTGGTGGCTGCTAAACAATTTTCAAGCCGCTTGAAATACGGCAAACAATGTGCGTAATCCCATGTCGACATACCAGGGTCACCCGCCCAACGTTGATAGTCGAGCGGGTTGCCACGCTGAAAGATCATCCCGTTGATGCTGGATGATCCGCCAAGAACTTTGCCCCGCCCTTGTGTCACGCGCCGATTGTTCATGTGGGGCTCTGGCTCAGATACATAGAGCCAGTCATAAAAACGACTGCCAATCGGAAACGTCAACGCTGCGGGCATATGAATGAAGACATCCCACCAATAATCCGGACGACCTGCTTCAAGAACAAGTACTTTATTTTTTGAGTCGGCACTCAGCCTGTTTGCTAATGCTGAGCCAGCCGAACCGCCACCGACAATTAGATAATCGTAAATGGTCTTAAGTTTCTTCAAATCGCACCCAACATTCGCGCGGCTTCAAGAGTGTTCTCTAATAAACACGCAATCGTCATCGGACCAGTTCCGCCTGGCATCGGAGTGATCGCACCTGCAATGGCTTGTACCGCTTCAAAGTCAACATCGCCGACAATCTTGTTGTTGATGCGTGTTACACCAACATCGATAACGGTTGCACCAGGCTTCACGTGGGCCGAAGTCACCATTCGTGCCGCACCGGCAGCGGCAACGATGATGTCAGCCTCACGACAAACTTCGACCATGTCGGTTGTCAAACTGTGCGCGACCGTTACTGTCGCATCGGCACCACGGCGTGCGAGCAGTAATATTTGCGGTAAGCCAACAAGCGCTGAACGACCGATAACCACCACACGCTTGCCTTTGGTTTCGAGTTTGTAGTTCTCGATAAGTCGCATCACACCAAGCGGCGT
>SXGS01232931.1_pt1 | contig 21453 bp, 16 predicted proteins | sample 3174681 | NCBI WGS metagenome assembly SXGS01 (sample SAMN11356861, study PRJNA531348) | freshwater metagenome | isolation source: freshwater sample F1-80 | place: China: Fuxian Lake, Yuxi | collected 2017-12-25 | reverse complement strand
TTTTGCCGACGGCCATTCGGAGATCCACAAATGGGTGGGCGGCCTTGCGAGAATGCCGGCATGCATCTTGCCCGCAGGCACTGGCGATCTCGGGCGAATCAGGGCTTGGGCCAAAAACGACGCTGACGCTCTTTGGTGGGCCCTCCGCACCCAACGAAACCCGAAGATTACGGAAGAATGGATCGTCTCCAAGGTCAAGTAGCTCAAGCTTGTTCCGGTGCTGGAAGGGCGGAGCGTCGCTGTTCAGCCGCCGTTTTCAGGATGGCCCCTTCGCTTCGCCTTCTTTACTGAAGACTCGCTTGGTCAGCGCGTGAGCCGAAACAAGATTGGCCACGAGCCCTTCCAACATGACGTGAGCCCAAGAAGGAACCAGCGCGGTAGCCGATTGAACATAGCGGCTTGCAGCACCGCTGCCGCACCCAATCGGTTCGCGAAAGCTTTGTCGCAACGCCGGCGCACTTCGTGAGCCGCGTTTTGCCACGACATCGTTCCGCGGCTATATGCGGTGAGAGGTTCGATAGCCATTTCCGCGGACTCGAACGCCATCGACATGCCGTTCCCTGTGATGGGAGGAATCATCGAGATGGCATCTCCCACGCAGAGTTCGTCCTGCCTCACGACTTTGCCAGGTTTCAGCCCAATGCCCGCCACCGCGCAGAACGACGTTCTCTCGAACGCGGCGGCCGCCAGGCGCTCGTGAAGCGGGGAGCCGGCTTGTCCGCCGAGCCACGAGGGCCAGGCCGTGGCCAAATTCGGCTGCGTCGTGCCGCTTCGAAAGAGGCCGCAAACATTGACCACATCCTCGTCTAACCGGCACAAACCCACATAGCCATGCCGCGTGAAATGCATCTCGAGGTCTGTTTGTAAATCGACCCCCCGCGCATGGACTTTCAGACCAAAAAATCGCCATCCGCGTTCGACTGGCTGGCTGCGGCGTCCGCTGGCGCGGACGTTTCCTTCAGGGATGTCGAAGTTTTGGCGCCGATTGTTTGGAACGAGAACTCCCCCTATCGCCTGGAACTCCGCCGCGAGGAGGGCGTCCATCTTGTATCGTGACAAACAAAGGGCCGGCTCCGGCAGAACCCAGGGAGTCGAAGGCTTGCGTTCCGTGAAAAAGGCCGCGCTTTTAGCGATTCTCGCGCCGGCTTTCATCAAAGGCTCCCGCAGACCTAATCGATCGAGAGACGCCTGTCCTCGGCCGCTGATGAACTCGCCGCAGACGCGGTGCCTGGGGTAAGCGCCGGCATCGTGGACCGTGACTGGGACCCCGAGTTGGCGCAACCCTATGCCTAGGGTCAATCCAGCCAATCCACCGCCAGCGATAGTGATAGAGCGCTGGCCGTTCATTTCGATCCCGCTCCGGCGCCACTGAAGCGGCTGGCAGGCGCCATGCCGTTGGGAATGTTTTCAAGCCGCGGCTTGCGTGACGCGACGAAGAAGTGGCTGAACAATCCTTTGCGGGATTCCTCCATCCACCATTCGGGCGAAGAGACCCACAATCGGGACAACTCAGTCCCGCGAAACCCCGCGCGGACGCTCACTGGCCCGTCGTGCCTTGTCACGTCGTTGCAGCCGATTAATCCAAGCAGTCGGCTAGCGGCGATCCCCACGTTGGATCGCCTGGGTTCGCAGCTCATGAAGAGCTTGGCTCGGCTGGACAAGAGTTGGAAAAGCGACCGGAGGGCATTGTCTGGGAAATGGTGCAAGAAGAGGTTGGCCATGACGACATCGAACGGATCGCAGCGACTGGCCCAGTCGAAAACGTCCACGACTTCGACTTTGGCAACCCAGCCTATCGATCGAAACGCCTCCAAGGTTTTGGGAGTGACCACTGGGTGGAGATCCACGAGCGTGACCTCAACTCCTGGCCACTGTCCTCTCAACTGGCTCGCGAGGGCGAGCAGAAAAGTTCCATCACCGGCGCCGATTTCCGCGAGCCGCTTTGGCGGGGTTTTTGCAAGGTGTTGGAGCAGCGTTCGGCGGAAGCAGCCGCGGTGGCCCATGATCGAGTTGAGGCGGCGCAAGTCCCGTCGGGATGCTTGGGCTCGTGGATCGTCCACAGGCAATGAGTCCAGCCACTCCGGGACGATGAGTCGAGAGGTCTGCATGGCATGATCAGGGGGGATCGACTCGGAGCAAGGCGCCGTGGCTGCTAAATCCCGCGCCAAACGAAGCCATCCACCACAAGCCCCCTGGCGCCCTGGTTTCGAGAGCCTTTTGCAGAACGAACAGGACGAACGGACTGCTGAGATTCCCGAAGCCACGGAGAACGTCGGCGCTCAGACGGACGTCTGTTTCCTTTATCTCGAGCGCGTCCCGCAGGGCGGCCAGAACGTTCTTGCCTCCCGCGTGGAGAATCCAACCGCTGATGTCGGATGAGTGAAGCTGTTGCCGGGAGAGCAGGGCTGTCAAAACGGACTTGGCGTGCCGGGCGGCGTGGCCTGGAACTTCGAGTGCCAGGATGTTTCTCAGCATGCCGCCGCGTTGTTCGAATCGAAGCAGATCCCGCTCCGCCGGCGCCAGCAAGGACTCCGAGTCCACCCACTCAACGCGCCGCCTGCGTCGGTCGGCCGAGTGATCCAGAACGGCCGCGGCGGCTCCATCCGCGAACAGACTGGCGCTGACGAGCACCCCGGGATCGTTGTCGATGTAGAGAGCGGCGCTGCATATTTCGACGCAAATGGAGAGCACTCGGCGGCTCTTTCCGGCCCGAATGAGAGCGTGGGCGGTGTTCAGATTTGGCAAAGCCGCGCCGCATCCTTGGCCTACCAAATCGAGCAACACCGCATCGGATGGGAGACCCAATCGCTCGGCAACCATGCTGGTCAGGCCGGGGCAGAGATACCCAGTGCACGTGCTCACAAGCAATGCGCCGATGTCCGATGGCCGTAGGCCCGCGTCCCCTAGAGCGCGTTCCGCGGCTCCAACGGCCAACAGCGGGGCGTTGAGCGAGAATCGAGCATGCAGGGCATCGGGGTTTAATTCGAAAGCTTCGCTCAGTTTTCCGTAAGCCAGATGCCTCGTCTCTACGCCGCTTTCGCCCAATAGGATTTTTCGCAGAATAGCGCGCGAGCGCGGGGCAAGTTGGGCGAATTGGGGTGAGCTCTGGAGCGCCTCCCAACATTCCGCCTGGGTAAAGCGATTCGGAGGACAAAATGTGCCGATACCCGTTAAAAACATGGCTTATCCTATCGAACGACACCCCAACTGCAAGGCGTGTCCAAACAGTCGCCAGGGATCGGTGCATCCACGCGTTGTCGGTGGAGCGCGACTGTGCTGAAAGCCAGTCGCAGCAGCATCTCAGGCTCGCAGCCACGCCGAACCTGCTGCGGTTGGTGCTTCCCAGACAACTGCGCTCCGGGCTGCCAGCCAAATTCACCGACAACTTGTGGATGCACTGCCAGGGATTGCCTCTTCTCGGACGGTGTGGAAGAATTGGCTTCACAACACAGCATAGAGGGCACGCAGTCGGGGCAGGGTGACGTTCCAGGCAAGCCGCGAAAGGATGGAGGAGCGTCACAACGGACGAGTTTGACAGAATATTGGACGGGCTTCTGGAGCGTTTCCCAGGTGCTGGGCCATGACCGCCCCGCTTTCCAGAGGATCGAATGGCTCCCAAGCCGCCTTCCAGGCACGTCCAAAAAAGTCGCGCGTTCAGCGGGAAGAATGAAAACCTTCAGCCACTATCACTCTTCCCTCCCTCTCAAATCCCAAAACGAGAACTGCTGAATTCGTGAACGGCACACTAGGTTCAACTGCCGTTTTAATGTTTAAGGTTCATGGTTCCGGGTGCGATGCGGTTCGCGGATCAGTTCTTCCTGGTTGGAGTCACGCCAGGACCGCTTTGATCACCTGGCCGCTGACGTCGGTGAGGCGGAAGTCGCGACCTTGGAATTTGTAGGTGAGCTTGGTGTGGTCGATGCCGAAGAGGTACAGGATGGTGGCGTGCAGGTCGTGCACGCTGACGATATTTTCCACGGAGTGGTAGCCGAACTCGTCCGTCTGGCCGTATGAAGTGCCGCCTTTGATCCCTCCTCCTGCGAGCCAAATCGAAAACCCTTTCATGTGATGATCCCGCCCGCTGCCTTGGGCCATCGGGGTGCGGCCGAATTCGCCTCCCCAAATCAGCAGGGTATCGTCGAACAACCCTCGCTGCTTCAAATCCTTGATCAGCGCGGCGCAAGCCTGGTCCACTTCCGCGGCCGTTCCTTTGACATGGCTTTTCAAGTCGCCGTGATGATCCCAATCGCGATGGTAGAGCTGAATGAACCGCACGCCGCGTTCCGCCAGCCGCCGCGCAAGCAGGCAATTGGCCGCGAAGCTGCCATCGCCCCCTTTCGTGCCGTAGAGATCGAGCACCGATTGCGGTTCGCCACCTATGTCCATCAGCCCGGGCACCGACGACTGCATGCGAAAGGCCATCTCATATTGGGAGATCCGGGTTAACGCCTCGGGATCGTCAACGATCTGGTGATGCCTCCGGTTGAGAGTGTTCACAGCGTTCACGATGTCGCGCTGCCTGGCCAGGCTGATTCCCTTGGGCCTGTTCACATACATGACGGCGTCGCCTTTGGACCGAAATTCGACACCTTGGAAGCGGCTGGGGATGAACCCGCTATGCCATTGGCGGGCCGAGATGGGCTGGGACTGGCCAAAAGCGCCGGTGGAGACCAGCACCACAAAGCCGGGCAAATCCTCGCTTTGGCTGCCCAGGCCGTAGAGCAGCCACGATCCCATGCTGGGCCGGCCCGAGATGGATGTGCCCGTATTCATGAAAGTGTGGGCCGGGTCGTGGTTGATGGCCTCGGTCACCATCGAGCGAACGATGCAAATGTCATCCGCCACTCCGCCGATGTGAGGGAATATCTCGCTGAGAGACTGGCCTGACTTTCCGTGTTGCTTGAACGGGTGTTGAGGAGCGAAGCAGTTGAGTTTTTGATTTTGCAACTGGGCGATCGGCTGTCCCTTCGTGATGGATTCCGGCATGGGATTGCCATGCATTTCCGCAAGCTTGGGCTTGTGGTCGAGGGTTTCGAGATGCGAGGGTCCTCCAGCCATATAGAGATGGATCACCCGTTTGATTCGCTGTGGAAAATGGAGTGGTTTGACAATGCCGGTCCACGCGCCAGAGGCCGTTTCCGGCGCGCGGGCGGCGGCGTTCAGCAGGCCGGGGTTGAGGGTCGAGGCCAAGGCCAGAGCACCGAGGCTGGCGCCGGATTTTCTAAAGAAAGCCCGCCGGTTCAATTCCATGCGAGGATCGTCCAAAGGTTGCATTGAATCAGTTCCTGGTGATGGTTTCGTGGAGGTTGAGAATGACCCGGGCCACGGAAGTCCAGGCGGCCAGTTCGGCTTTGTTCATCAAGTGCGGCGGCTTGCGTTCGCCCGTCTGCAGGAGCTCGGCTGCGGCGGTTGGGTCGTCCTCATACTGGCGCTGATGACGCTCGGCGATCGACTTCAGCAGGACCACCTCGGAGGGAGCGGCCCGTCGAGACAGGGCCTGATCGAAGGCGAACTGGATGCGCGACTCGGGCCGGGGTGGCGCCTCTCGCAGGATGCGCTCCGCAAACGCGCGCGCGGCCTCGATGTAAATCGGATCGTTGAGCAGCACCAGCGCCTGCTGCGGCGTGTTCGAACGGATCCGTTCCGCGCTGCACTCCTCGCGGCTGGGGGCGTCGAATGCGAGGAGGCTGGGGTGCGGAAAAGTCCGCGCCCAATAAGTGTAGACGCCGCGCCGGTATTGGTTCTCGCCTTTGTCGGCCTCATACTCGCGCTTCGGGAAATTGAGCAGCGCCCAGTAGCCTGCGGGTTGATAAGGTTTGACGCTCGCGCCGCCGATCCGTTCGGTAAGAAGTCCGCTAATTGAAAGCGCGTTGTCGCGGATGGTCTCGGCATCGAACCGGAATCGTGCCTGCCGCGCCAGCAACACATTGTAAGGGTCTATCTGCCGGAGGCGCGCCGTCTCCTCCGAGGACCGGCGGTAGGCGGCCGACATAACCAGTTGCTTGATGAGGCTTTTGAGATTCCAGCCGCTGTCTCGGAATTCGCATGCCAGCCAATCCAGGAGCTCCGGATGGGACGGCACCGCGCCTTGGGCCCCGACGTCATCCAAGGATTTCACGATTCCCTGCCCGAAAAACAACTTCCACATCCGGTTTACGAAGACCCGCGCGACGAGCGGATTTTCCGGTGAAACCAGCCACTTCGCCAGATCCAACCGCGTCGCCGGTTTCTCCCCGGTCTCGAGTCGTCCCAGGAATGCAGGCACCGCCGGCGGCACCTCGGCACCCGACTCATCGAGCCAGTTGCCGCGGGGCAAAATGCGCATCACGCGGGGTTTGGTTGATTCCGAAATGAGCGTCTTCGTGACTTTAGCCTTCAGGGCATCGATTTGCTTCTGCACGTTCGCCAGGTTGGTTCGGACGGGCTCCAGCAGCGGCGACTGAGTTCTAAAATACTTTGCCAGCTCCTCCTTTTGCTTCTGGCTTTGCTCGGCCTGGCCCGTGGCGAGAGTCGGGAGAATCTCCTTGGGAACAGCCCTGATGACAGGGCGTTGCTCGATCGTTGCGGAGAGGCGGAACCGGCCCATGCTCATGTTCGCATTTTGGTCCTGGTGCAGGTTGAAAGTCAGGGTTGTCTGCCCCGTGTTGCCAACGGCCTCCTTGGCCTCGAAGACGACTTCGTTGGTTTGCCCCACCTGGTCCAGGATCCCCCATGCGGTGTCCAGTTTCTTGTCGGTCAAGTTGGATGCCGGCTTCTTGTCCTGCGAGTAAGAGGCGCTGGTTTCGAGCCATTCCACCGCTTTGCCCGCCACCGCCAGTTCGAACTCCGCCAGCAACAGATTGCCATCGTCACCACGCCCGGGCCCGTTTTTTGGCAATGAAGGATCCGGCAAAACCTCGAGCCGGAATCCTGTGATCCCTTGCAAACGGGTTTGGACGGTAATCGTGTAAGTCTCCTTGTCGGCGTTGGTGCCGCTGGCAAGGATGGAGCCGTCCTCCTGCAGGCGCAGATCGGCGCCCTGTTTGGAAGTCATGAGCACCGGCTTCAAGACGATCCAATCCGTGGAGATCAGCTGCCAGTTCACCAAAGCGGCATCCAGTTCTGGAGTTTGCATCTCGAGCTCTTTTTGGACGACGGCTTTCTGCTGTTCCAATTGGTCCCATTGCACTTTTTCGTCCGGGGTGGGTATCAAAAAGGGCTCCTGGGTGCCGACCGCGGTTTCTTTCACATCCGCGAAAAACGCGGCCATGGCATAAAAATCCCGGGTGCTGAAAGGATCGTATTTGTGGTCATGACATTCGGCGCATCCCAAGGTCGAGCCAAGCCAAACCGCGGACACGTTGCGGACCCGATCGGCGGAATATTTCGCCATATACTCCTTCGGCTGAGACCCTCCCTCCTGTGTGGTCATGAGAAGCCGGTTGTAGCCTGAAGCCACTTTATGCTCGAGCGTCGCCTCAGGCAGAAGATCGCCGGCGAGCTGTTCCAAGGTGAAACGATCGAAGGGCCTGTTCTCATTGAAGGCTCGAATGACGTAATCTCGAAAGAGGTGGATGTTGCGGTGTTGGTCCCCATGATATCCCTCCGTGTCTCCATAACGCACCAGGTCGAGCCAATGAAGCGCCATCCGTTCGCCAAAACGCGGTGAAGCGAGGAATTGGTCCACGATTCGTTCGTAAGCAGAGGCACTGTGGTCCGCTTTGAACTCCGCGACTTCCTGCGGGCTCGGTTTGAGCCCGGTCAGGTCGAACGATAGCCTCCGCACCAAAGTGACGGGGTCGGCCTCCGCATTCGGCTTGATCCTTTCCCTGGCCAGCCGCGACAAGATAAAGCCGTCGATCGGGTTGGTCGCGTAGGCTGGAGTGGTTGCGCTTTTTGCGGGCTCTGGATCGGTTCTCTCGGTCGGGAGATAAGCCCAATGCGACTGCCAGGGCGCGCCCTGAGCGATCCAGTTGTTCAGGAGGGTCAACTGCGCCTGGGTCAATTGTTTTCCTGTTTTGGCCGGCGGCATTCGATCTTCCTCGTTCGTGGCTTTCGTCACCTGGAGCAATTTGCTGGCTCCAGGATCGCCTCGGACGATCGCGAAACCGCCCGATTCCAGTTCCTCAAACGCTCCCTCCTCCTGATCGAGACGCAGGCCCGCTTTGCGTTTGCTTTTATCGGGCCCATGGCAAGCATAACAATTCTCCGAAAAGATGGGCCGGATATCCCGGTTAAAATGGATTTTGGCCCCATTGGCGGACACGGGAGAGACTCGCGGTTGCAAAGGCCCCTGTGGCGGGGCCGCCATCACGCCGGAGAGCCCTATCAACCAAGCAATCGCCGAGGAACACAGCAGACTCCATGGCAACGGCAGCCGCTTGGGGGAGAGGAGATGCTTCCTAATCCTAGTCGCGAATCGGGGCCATGAATCCTCGCTGGCAGGGTGAGACCCCTTCGAGCCCGCGTCCAAGGGCCGTGGGTTCGGCGTGGGCAGGGACGATGTGAGCGCTCGACAGAGTTTCGCCCTCCCGACGGCACGGTTCCTGAAAAGGGGCCTCATTGCCCAGTTAGCAACGAAGCGATGATTTTCCAAAATGTCCATGACCGGGTGCGGCGAAAGTCGTCAGGTTTTGTGGCCCCAATGGCGATTCCCTTATGTTCACTGAAAGAGACTCCAAACAGATCTCATGACGCAAGAGAAATGTCGCGCACAAAGGGTGGTCAACAGCAGTTCATTCACAGTCGGATCTACTGATCAAAGCCAGCGGTTGACGAGGCGAATTCCGCTCGAGCCGCGATCGGGATAGGTTGGATGGCCGCCACCGGCCGGTCTTGCGGTGAACCTTAAACGGCAGCTGCCGCAGTTGAATCTTCCCAAGATCCTGGCGATAAAGAATTTTTCCGAATCACTCACGAGATCCACGAGGGATACGGCTACGTCTTCGTCAACCCTTTTTCATCCAGCCTTTTGCAACCCTCCACGATGTTCAACTGCCGTTTTAAGGTTGAACGCAATCGCTGGACAGAGTATCAATGCAACGTGCGGACGATCAATATCGCGGTGGTGTGGCTGCTCGCGCTGAGTTGGATTTTCCTCTCCTCTCATTGCCGTATTGGAGCCATGCCCGGCTTCGAGTTTCTTCAATGCGCCGCGGACGCGCAGGCCGCGCACGAAGAAGGTGATCCCTGCCAAAATGAAGGCTGCTGTGCCGCCGAGTCCGCTCAATACCAGGCCCCGCGCCAGCAAGAAAACGCCCCGGTGGTGATCCTCGCCATCGCTCCCGGTGGCAATCTTGGTTTGGTCGAGGAATCCCTTCCAGAAGAAGTGAGCCTCGGGGTCCTCACAGCCGCTCCGCCAGAATTGCCAACTTGCTGGCAGTTCTCCCTTCGCGCGGCGCTTCCTGTCCGCGCACCTTCGCTCGCCTCTTAATATTAGTCCTCGCTTCCGTTGAGGACGGTCCCTGTCTGCTCAAAGCGCCTCCTCGCGCCCTCAGGCACTCTCTGTTGTGGTCTGCCGTGTCCCTTTTCGAAAACTCTGGAATTTATGAAGCTGACAAAGGCCTTGCAATGGCCCCGCCAATTCGCCGTGGCGTCACTCGCCGTTTCATTGACCGTTCCACGCGCGAGCACACAGGAGTCGACCTCCATCAACGCCGCGACCGTCCCAGCGCACTCGTTGGAGGCGCTCGTGGCCGAGGCGTTGGGCAAGAATCCTGAACTTCAGTTTTACAATGCAGAAATCAACGCCGCGAAGGCCGGGCGCAAGACGGCGGACGTGCTCAACAATCCCGAAGTCAGCGTTGGCGCGGGCGAGAAGCGGGTTAGTGGCGGCGGTTTAGGCGCCGAGGGCTTGGCGTGGTCCGTATCTGTCGCGCAGCCGTTCGAGTGGCCGGGGCGCATCGGCTTGCGCAAGGCGATCGCGAACCACGACATCGAACTGGCGGAGCTGGGTTACGCGCGTTTCAAGGTCGCGCTCAGCGGGCGTGTGCGGACGCTGGCTTACGGCCTTTTCGCCGCGCAGGAAACATCCGCCGCCGCCGCCGCGGTGGCCGGGAGGTTCAAGGCGCTGCGTGACGTGCTGGTCCAACGCGACCCGGCGGGGTTGACTCCATTGCTCGAGACGCGCGTGATCGAGGCGACGGAGTTGAACGCGCAGCGCAAGGCCAGCGTAGCGTTGCTGGCCGCTCAAGCCGCGTTGCTGGAGCTGAACCAGCTCCGGGGTGCTTCGCTCGACACGCGCCTGACCATCAGCCAGGCTGGCTTCTCCTTCCATCCATCACTTCCGGATCGAAGCGTTCTTCTTGCGGCGGCCCGGACAAACAATTTCGAACTGCGCACACGCGCGGTGGAATTGGCCCAGCAGGGTTTCCGAGTGAAACTAGCGAAGAACGAGCGTTTCCCGTCAATCAGCGCAGGCCCGGCTTATTCGGAGGAAAACGCCGGCAACGACCGCGAGCGGCTCATCGGGGTGGGTGTCTCGCTGCCATTGCCGTTGTGGAATCGGAATTCCGGCAACATCGGCGTGGCACAGGCGCGCGAACTACAGGCACAGACGGCGCTCCACGTGGCGCATCGAGAAGTGGAACGAAAAGTCCTCGAAGCCGCGTTGACCTACGAGACCAAACTGGGGGAGATGGCGAAGTGGCGTCCCGACTCGGTGCAACATTTCAAGGAAGCCGCCGAGCTTGCCGACCGCCACTACCGCCTTGGCGCCGTGCCGATCTCGACCTACGTCGAGTTGCAGAAGCAATACCTCGATGCGGTCGAAGGATTGCTCGACACGAAGAAGGAGGCGCTCGAAGCGGCAACCCAACTCGAAGTGCTCACCGGCCTGCCGCTGCCCCTATCGCCAATTCCTCCGGCCGAGGAAAAGAAATGAAAGCCCCTGGCTCCATCGCGGCCACGAACGGGCTGATCATGACCCTATTTTTCAACCAATGGTGCGAGCGGGTCGCGGACCTTCTTCAGGCGCCGCGCCCGCAACCACCCCATAAGAAAGAACCGACTGAAACATGAAAACGAACCTCCGCATCCTCACATTCGCCCTCAGCTTGTGCGCCAGCCTCGCGTTCACGGCGTTCGCTGCTGACAAACAAGACAACAAACACAAGGCCACGCCGAAGGGCGGACGTCTGCTCGACAAAACAAAGCCGCGCGCCGAGTTCGTGGTCGAGAAGGACCGTGGCGTCACGATCAACTTCTACGACGAGAAGATGAAACCCGTGGCCGCCACGACTCAAACCGTGACCGTGATCGCCGATGCCAAAGGGGGGAAGGTGAAGATGGAGTTCGATAAACAGGGTGACATCCTTGTCAGCAGGACGAAGCTGCCGGAAGGCGACGGCTATGGTGTCGTTGTGCAGTTCAAGCAAACCGCCGAAGCGAAGCCGGTCAACCTCCGTTTCAAACTGGACATGTACATTTGCGGCGAGTGCCAGCGCGTGGAGTACGGTTGCATCTGCGACCATTGATCGACCGATGAATTTGGAAATTGGGATGACCAACAACCATTGATAATATGCCACCCATCGAGCACAGCTCCGCTAGATCCAAGAAGACACTCGCCAGCTTCATTTTCCTCAGCCGCTGGCTTCAGGCGCCTCTTTACCTCGGTTTGATCGCCGCCCAGGCGGTTTACGTCTTTCGCTTTTTGCTGGAGCTCTGGCATTTGATTGGGTTCTCGGTGTTAGGACATGTCCCGCCGTCCTCCATTCCTGGCGATGTGAAAGACGCCGAAACCGTCGTGATGCTGAGCGTCCTTGGACTGATTGATGTCGTCATGATCGCGAATCTCCTGATCATGGTCATCATTGGAGGATACGAAACGTTCGTCTCCAGGCTGGAGCTCAAGGGGCACCCGGATCAACCGGAGTGGCTGTCCCATGTGAATGCTGGCGTCCTCAAAGTCAAACTCGCCACGGCGCTCATCGGCATCTCTTCCATCCATTTGCTCAAGACGTTCATCAACGCCAGCAACCTTGACGTGAAGATGATGCTCTGGCAGGTCATCATCCACACCACCTTTGTCTTGTCCGCCATCGCGCTCGCCTGGATTGACCGCCTCACGTTCAGGCCTCCAGCGCAGGGCCACTGATCGGATGCCGAATTATGAAACGCCTTCTAGGCTTGTTCTGGTGTCACGTGGCCGTTTCCTGGGCGATCACCGGATGCCATCCGCAGCCTGGCGATCCCGCCGCCGCCGAAGCCGTGGTGGAGATTGGCCCAAAGTACATCGCCACGAAGGGCTTGCTCGTGCCGGAAGAAACGCGGGTGTCGATCGGGTTGGATCTGGTCGACGTCACGGAACGAGTCGTCTCAGAGGTCATAGAGTGGCCAATCCGAATTTACCGGAGCGGCGCCGTTTCAAGTTTGGCGAGCGGCAGCGTCACGCCCGAGCAGGCGCAAAGATTGAAGGACGGGCAAGATGTCCATGTGTCCACGGGCGATGGACGCGAGTTGTCCGCGAAAATCACTGGCATCCACGACTCGCTGGCGAAGGAAACGGGTTTCGCCGAGGTGCTGCTCGAGATGCCCTTTGCGGCGACTGATCCCCTGATCGACGGTGCGTTTTTGACGGCGCGTGTCACGCCTCATCCTGGGGCGCCCTCGATCGCCATACCGCGCTCGGCTCTTTTAGAATCAAGCGATGGTGTCTCCGTTTACACCGCCAGCGGGGAGAGTTTCGTTCGCACGCCAGTCAAGGTTGGAGCGATGAATGATGAGTTAGTGGAGATCAAGGAAGGGCTTTACGCGGGGGACCAAGTCGTTTCAAAGCCGGTGATGGCCCTCTGGATGATGGAGCTTGCGGCGGTCAAGGGCGGGCAGGCGTGCTGCGTCGTTCCACCCAAGGGAAAGTAGGGAATGGTTCTTCAGACTGTTGAATTAGCGCTCCGGCGGCGGCCGATCGTGCTCCTGGCGGCATTGGCGCTCGGGTGTCTTGGGATTTGGTCCGCGGTGCGTCTGCCAATCGACGCGGTTCCGGACATCACGAATCCGCAGGTGCTCGTGAACACCGCCGTGTCAGCGCTGGCGCCGGAGGAAATCGAGAAACTCGTCACGCTGCCGATTGAGAACCAGATGGCCGGGTTGCCCGGGATGATCGAGTTGCGATCGCTCTCGAAGGTTGGCCTTTCGCAAATCCGCATGACCTTCGAGGATGGCGTTGACCTTTACCGCACGCGCCAACTGGTGAGCGAACGATTGGTCGTGGCGGCGGAAATGCTTCCGGACGGATTGCGGCCGCGGCTCGCGCCCATCAGCACAGCGCTGGGGGAAATTTTTTATTACGCCGTTGAGTTCACTCCCGGAGCGAGCAACAAGCCGCCCACGCGCTACGAGCAGTTGCAGGCGCTCAAGCAGATCCAAGAAAACCTGATCGCCCCGTTGCTGCGGGCGACTCCCGGAGTCGCGGAAGTGAACACGAGCGGTGGATACGAACGGCAGTTTGTGGTCATGCCGGACCTCGCGCGCCTGGCGAGCGCGGGTTTGAGCCTGGATGACCTGGCGCACAAGATTTCCGAGAACACGGAGAACGTCGGCGGCGGGCTGGTGGAAATCGGCGGCGAGCAAATCGTCATCCGCGCCAACAGCCGAGTGGGCAGCATCGAGCAGATCGGGAATCTCCCGTTGAAGTTCGCCGGGTCGGCGAAGGCTATCCTGGTTCGTGATGTGGCGCAGACAGGCATCGGCTCGAGCTTCCGCACGGGCGCGGCGACGGTGAATGGAGCGGAAGGCGTCGTGGGTGGCGCGTTGATGCTCGCGGGCGGCAACAGCCGCGTCGTGGCGCGCGATGTGGCGGCAAAACTCGCGCACATTCAAGAGAAACTGCCGTTTGGCGTGGAAGCTCGCCCGCTTTACAACCGGTCGGATTTGGTGAACCGCACCTTGCGCACGGTGGAGACCAACCTATTTGAGGGCGCGTTGCTCGTGGTCGTCGTGCTGTTCGCCCTGCTGGGGAATCTCAGGGCGGCATTCATCGTGGCGCTGGCGATACCGCTTTCCATGTTCTTCGCGCTCACGGGCATGGTCGAGAGCCGCGTGTCGGGAAACCTGATGAGTCTGGGCGCAATTGATTTCGGCCTGATTATTGATGGCGCTGTTGTGATAGTGGAAAACATCATACGCCATCTTGCCCACAAGCAGAAGGAACTCGGCCGCGAACTCACGGCCGCCGAGCGACTGCGCGAAGTGAGATATTCGGCCAAGGAAGTCGCCAGTCCGATGTTCTTCGGGGTGCTCATCATCACCGTTGTCTATGTGCCGATTCTCGCCCTCACCGGCATCGAGGGAAAAATGTTCCGTCCGATGGCGTTGACGGTCATTTTTGCGTTGGCGGGCTCGCTTGTGCTGGCGCTCACTCTCATGCCGGTGCTCTGTTCCTATTTGTTGCGCGGGGCGGTGCAGGAGCGGGACAGCTGGCTGGTTCGCCTCTTGAAGGCCGTTTACGCTCCGCTGCTAGGGTGGGCGCTGAGGTTCAAAAGGGTGGTCGTGGCGGCGGCAGCGGTGTTGTTCGGTTCGTCCTTGTTCGTCTTCACGCGGCTGGGCGCGGAGTTCATTCCTCAACTCGACGAGGGATCCATGCTCCTGCAGTTCATCCGGAGCAGCAGCGCCGGGCTTGAAGCTTCCATCGAATTGCAGCGGAAATCCGAAAGCCGCCTGCTGGAGAAGTTTCCGGAGATTGACCGCATTTTTGGATTGATCGGCACGGCCGAGATCGCCGTGGATCCCATGGGGCCGAACCTGTGCGACTCCTACGTGGAATTCAAGCCGCGCGAGCGGTGGCGGCGAATCAACGACCGCCCCGCGACGAAGGAGGAGCTGATCGATTTGATGCGGCGCGATCTCGCGGTGCACGTGCCGGGCCAGACCCATTTGTTCACCCAGCCCATTCAGATGCGGTTCAATGAGATGATGGCGGGTGCGAGGGCTGACATCGCCGTGAAAGTGTTTGGGGATGATTTTGGAGAAATCGAGCGGCTGTGCCTGGAGATTCGCGATCTGCTGAGGCCCCTCTCGGGCGGGGGCGACGTCGAGTTCGACACATTCGGCAGATCGCCTTTGCTGGAGATCAAGCCCAACTGGGAGGCCTTGCGGCGTTTCAGCATGCATTCCTCAGACATCAACCGTGCCATCGCCACGGGGTTGGCGGGGCAGGAGGTCGGCGCGGTTATCGAGGGCAACCGGCATTACCCCATCGTCGTGCGTTTGGCGGAGGATGCCCGCCGGAATTTGGAGTCCATGAAGCGTCTTCCGGTGCGATCAGAGGAAGGTGGTCTGTTGGCGCTGGGCCAGTTGGCCACCTTTGAGATGAGCGATGCCGTGACCACCATCACCCGTGAATCCGGGCGTCGTCGCGGAGCCGTGCTCGTGAATCCTCGGGGCCGGGATATGGCGGGGTTTGTTAGGGAAGCCGAGGCGGCGATCCAGCGGGAAGTGAAGTTTCCCACAGGGTATTATTACGAGATAGGAGGGCAGTTCGAGAATCTGCAGCGGGCGCGGGCGCGGCTTTCCATTATCGTGCCGGCGGCGCTCGCGATGATTTTCTCACTCGTTTATCTCAGCTTCGGCAGTTGGAGGCAGTCGGCCTTGATTTTCGCGTGCGTCCCGCTTGCCGTGACGGGGGGCGTCTTCGCGCTGTGGATGCGCGGCATGCCTTTCACCATCAGCGCCGGTGTTGGGTTCATCGCGTTGTGCGGGATTGCGGTCTTGAACGGGATCATGCTCATTAGTTTTGTCAATCAACTCCGCCGGGAAGGGCGCGCGGTTCGCGAGGCCGTCATGGAAGGCACGCTGACACGATTGCGGCCGAAGCTGATGACAGCGCTTGTGGCCAGCCTTGGCTTCGTGCCCATGGCGCTCGCGTCCGGCGCGGGCGCTGAGGTGCAACGACCGCTCGCCACCGTCGTGATTGGCGGGATTGTGACCTCGACTCTTCTCACCTTGATCGTGCTCCCCGTTCTCTACGAGTGGTTGGAGCGCGGCCGGCCGGTCCCTAGCGGCGAGGATTCAGGTTAGGATTCGTCAAAGAGGGAAGCCCTTCGTTCACGGGAGCCAATTTCTGGAGCAGACGAGGCGCGCCCTCACAACACCTTGACGACGATGGCCGTGAAATCGTCCGATTGCGGTTCGCCCGCGGCAAAGGCCCTGACTTCGGCAAAGAGTGAATTGACGATTTCGTTTGCCGGGAGATGCCGGTTTTTCACGAGGTGCCGAATGACGCGTTCGCGCTCGAAGAATTCTCCGGCCGGAGTCATGGTTTCTTCGACTCCGTCGGTGAAAATGATCAGCGTGTCACCTGGGAGAAGCTCTATCTCAGCCCCTGGTTCATAGGTTGTTTTGGGGTGCATGCCCAACGGCACGCCGGTGCGTTTGAGTTGTGCGCGCACGTCGCCGTTCGCTCCGATAAGGCACCCGGCAGGATGTCCGCCGTTGCCGTAAACGAGCCTTTTGGTTTTGAGGTCGATGCCGGCCAGCAGCAGGGTGATGAATTGCTCCGGGCTCAGATCCTCGGCAAGCATCATGTTGGCGCGGGTGAGGATCTCTCCGATGTTTTGCCGATTTCTCGCCAGGATGCGCAAATAGGCGCGCGTCTCCGCCATGAGGAGGGCGGGGCCGATGCCATGGCCGCTCACATCCGCGACGACGACGCCCAACCGGTCATCCATCATGGGAATGAAGTCGAAATAGTCACCGCCCGCGGCGGCGGCCGGCACGGACATTCCGGCAATGTCAAACCCGTCGAGCTCCGGCGCTGATTTTGGGAACAGGCGTTCTTGTATTTCCCTGGCGGCCCGGAATTGCTCGGCATTTTCCCGGAGAGTCCGCTCCACGTGCTTGCGCTGCGAAATATCGCGGACAAATCCGACGAACAAACTCTTGGATTCCAGCGCGGTTTTGCCGAGGCCGATTTCGACAGGGATTTCATGCCCATCTTTCCGCCTGGCGAGGGTTTCGACGGCGCGCCATTGAGCGGTCTGGTGCCCCGTGGCGAGGTAATTCTGGAACACGCGCCTGTGCTCCTCTTGGAGCGCCTCTGGCTGCAGGATTTGGATGGGCTGGCCGATCAATTCGTCCGATTCGTAGCCGAACACTTCCCACACCGCCGAGTTCACGAACTCGATGGTTCCATCCGTTCCGATGAGCAGCACGGCATCGGTGGCGGTTTCCCAGAGGAGACGATAGCGCAACTCGCTTTCCCGAAGAGCAGACTCCGCGTTGCGCCGAGCCTGACGGTCGGCGGCTTCGCGCATCTCCCTCTCGATGACGGGGCAGAGACGCGCCTGATTGCCTTTCATCACGTAGTCGTGGGCCCCGGCTTTCATGGCGGCCACTGCCGTCGCCTCCCCGATGCCTCCCGAAACGATGATGAACGGAATGTCGAGCCCGCTTTGCTGCACGATTTTCAGCGCGTCCAGGGCGGTGAAATTCGGCATGTTGTAATCGCTGATCACCACGTCCCACGGGGCGGCGTGAAGCGCCTTCTCCAAATCGGCAGGGGTTTCCACCCGTTGAGACATCGGAGCGTATCCGCCTTGCTTCAAAGTTGTGACGATGATTTTCGCGTCAAATTCCGAATCCTCGACAATCAGGAGTCTTAGGGATCTCTTGGGTTGCTCGGCAGACATTCCCGACTGTAGCGGGTTCGGGCCTTTTCTGGCTAGTGCTTGCTTTGCCTAAGCCGTGAAGATTCAGCTCCAGGCAGGGCTGCACGGCAGCGCAGCCCTGCCTTGTGTTGCATAGTCACTGCTAAGAGCCCCTTGAAATTTCCAGACCGGATCTACTCAGGAGCGCGAAAGCATCGTGGCGAGAGAGGCCAGAAGACAGGTCCCGCCCGTCCAAGAATCCAATCGTTGGGGATCTCGCCCCAATGACGTGAGTCCGAGGACAGGTCCGGGTTGTCTCCCACCAAAAACGAATGCCCAGGCGTGGAGAGAATTCCCTTGGCGATTCGTTTGACGTAGCACACACCTTTCGGCAGGGCGTCCAAGGCACGATTGGAGAACACCACGATTTCCCCCGTCTTTGGTTTCGAAAAATTGATCGAGAAACGATTTATGAGGAAGCGGTCGCCAGAGAACGATCCCGCCCGCAGAATGATTTCTCCGGCATCAAATTCGTCTCCGTCCTCCAGTCCCAAGACATCCAGCAAGCCGGGCGGAATATTCCACAGGGTGACGCGTCTTGATCCCAGTTCGATCCGTTGCCGTGTCAGGAATAGCATCACTGGGCTGGGGGCGGCATCCACCAGGCGCAAACGCGCCGACTCTGGTGAGACGAGCGACCAGTGGCGTTCCCCGTGCGCGAGGAATCTCAGGAGAGCTTGGAATCCAGCGGGGGCGGCCTTCTCCGGCGGCCAATCGGAGCGATCCTCAATCCGGTGGCCCCGGAGGGTCGGCGCCATGGAGTCCGTGGGGACTTGGACGGGCAGGAAGAAGAACGTGCGCAGGGAGAGGGCGACGATCGCGACGCAATGGACAACTTCGAGACTGCGCCGAACCGTTTGCATGGGGCGACGCTACTGGCTGCCCCATCCAAAGCGCTTGGTGATCGGCCAGAAAACAAGGCACGAGCGGCCGATCGTTTTTTCGCGCGGAAAGTCGCCCCAGTCGCGGGAGTCATAGCTGTTGAGCGTATTGTCACCCATCGTCAGGTAATGATTGGGCCGGACCTTGAACTCGGCGCTTTCGTCGGGGAACAGCTCGGCCAAACCCGGACGGCCGGCGCGGGCCGCCACCAATCCGTTCGCGTGCCCGGAATAATGATCGACGCGGGCGGCGGCGGTTTCCTCGTAAACATGCTCGAAACCCGGCGTTGCCGCATCCAGGCGGCGGCCATCGATCACCAAGTGGCGGTCGTTTCCGATGCGGACGGTCTCCCCCCCCAATCCCACGAGGCGCTTGATATAATGCGTGTCCTGGATCAATTTCGGGATCCCTTGGGACAGGAACACGATGGTTTCCCCGCGGCGCGGTTTTCGGAAGTTGTAAGTCATGCGGTCGATGAACAAATGGTCTCCGCTGACGACTTTTAATTTCAAGATTTCGTCGCCTTTGTGGAAGCGTTGGCCTTCCATCAGGCGGGCGCGGGCGAGCAAGTCTTCGGGAGGAGACCACACCGTGTGGGTCTTGCTTCCCACTTTGAGGCGCTGTTTTTTGAAGAACAGCAGGACGCGCTTTGGTTTATCATCCAAAACCTCGAGTGGTCCGTTATCCTCGGCCACGACGTGGTAGTAGGATTCGCCATTCCACAAGTAGCGCTTCCAGCTCACGGGGAAACTGGGGAACTTGAAATCCGGGCGGTTTCGGAAATCCTCATGGATAATTCCGAAGAACGTGGGTTGAGCGGATCCCGAGGGAATGGCCATGGGCTGGAGAAAAAAGGTTCGAAAAGCGATGGCGACCGCGCCCGCCACCAAGAACACTTCGATGTTTTCTCGAATGCCGGCGTGGGGGTAGGGCTTGAGCCAGGTGTTGGCCACCTCCTCGAGCCGGTTCATCAGGTGTTTGAGTTCGTCCTTGGGCGCTCCGGCGCGCGTCGCCGTCCTCAACTGGCTGATGGCCACGGAGAGTTCTTGGATTCCTTTGGGAGCCAGGAGGTCTCGCTGAGCGCTCAGGAGGCGGTTTGCCTGCCGATAAAACTCCGTGGCCTGGCGAACGGATTTGGAGAGGAACCAGCGAATGTAAAACATGCTCAAATGGGCTGAGTGGCAACTGGCTTCTCTGGTGTGCCGTTCACGAATTGGGTGGACATTTGCGGCTCTGAATTTTTGATGCAAGCGAGGTGGGAGCGACCCGCCTTCGCCAAGGCTCTGGCGGTCAGGCTTTTAGGACCTCGATGAAGGCTTCTTGGGGAATGTCCACCGACCCCACGGATTTCATGCGCTTCTTCCCTTCCTTTTGCTTTTCCAAGAGCGTGCGTTTGCGCGAGATGTCACCTCCGTAACACTTGGCGGTCACGTCCTTTCTGAGCGCGCTGATGTTTTCGCGGGCGACCACCTTGCCGCCGATGGCCGCTTGGATGGCCACCTGGTATTGCTGCCGGTGAATGACCTCCTTCAGTTTGGCGGCCAGGGCTCGTCCACGGGCTTCCGCTTTGGAACGATGGACGATGCACGAGAAGGCGTCGATGGGCTCGCCGTTCACCAGCATTTCCAGTTTCACCATCTCGGACTCGGCATACTCCGAATGCTCATAATCCATCGAGCCATAACCTCGCGTGATGCTCTTGATGCGGTCATGGAAATCGATGAGGATTTCATTCAGGGGGAGCTTGCATGTGAGCATGATCCGGCGGATGTCCAGGGTCTCCGTATGGTCGATCACACCGCGTTTCTCGGTGATCAGGGACATGATGTCGCCGATGTTTTCGTTTGGGCAAATCACGAAGGCTTGGACCATCGGCTCCATGATGCTCGCGATGAAATTGGGCTCCGGCATGTACGCCGGATTGTCGATTTCCTTCACCTGGCCATCCGTGAGTGTCACTTTGTAAATGACGCTGGGATAGGTGGCGATGATGTCCATTTTGTACTCGCGCCGCAGTCGTTCCTGCACAATTTCCAAATGCAGGAGGCCCAGGAAGCCGCAACGGAATCCGAATCCGAGCGCGACGGAACTTTCGGAGGAAAACACGAACGCCGAATCATTGAGTTGGAGTTTGGCCAGGTTGCTCTTCAAGCTTTCATAGTCGGACGTGTTGATCGGGTAGATGCCGCTGAAAACCATGGGGTGGATTTCCACGAACCCGGCAAGAGCAGGGGAAGGAAGTCGCGATTCGGTGAGGGTGTCGCCCATCTTGACGTCGTGCGGGCTTTTGATGTTGGCCGTGAAATAGCCGGTTTCACCGACCGTCAGGCGATCTCGGATGTAGGGCTTTGGATTGAAGCTGCCCACTTCCTTGATTTCGACCGTTTTGCCAGAGTGCAGCAGCTTGCCCATCATGCCGGCGCGAAGTTCTCCATTGAAAACCCGGACATGAGAGACGACGCCTTTGTAGGTGTCGAAGTAGGAATCGAACGTCAGGGCCTGGAGTGATCGTTCTCCCGTTGGTTTTGGAGGGGGGATTCGATGCACGATCGCCTCGAGAATATCGATGATGCCGATGCCTTCCTTGGCACTGGCCTCGATCGCGGTTTCCGCCGGGATGGCGAGGATGTCTTCAAGCTGAGTTTTGGCCAAGGGCACATTGGCGTGCGGGAGATCGATCTTGTTGATGACGGGGATGATCGTGAGGTTCTGTTTCAGCGCCAGGTGGACGTTGGCGACGGTTTGGGCCTCGACCCCTTGGGCGGCATCGATGATGAGCACGGCGCCTTCACAGGCGGTGAGACTGCGCGAGACCTCGTATGAAAAATCGACGTGTCCGGGAGTGTCGATGAGGTTCAGTTCGTAAATCTCACCGTTTCTCGCCGTGTAAAGCATGGTGACGGGGTGCGCTTTGATCGTGATGCCGCGCTCGCGCTCCAAATCCATC
>SXGS01678571.1_pt1 | contig 21454 bp, 13 predicted proteins | sample 3174681 | NCBI WGS metagenome assembly SXGS01 (sample SAMN11356861, study PRJNA531348) | freshwater metagenome | isolation source: freshwater sample F1-80 | place: China: Fuxian Lake, Yuxi | collected 2017-12-25 | reverse complement strand
GGCGATCCTGGGCATGCATGCGATCAAGAAGCGCGCCGTCGAGGATCCGCATCGTGCGGGCACGGTCGCCAGTCGCCCGATGAGGTATCTGGCGCTTTCCTACGATCACCGGATCATTGATGGAGCCGAGGCCGTTGGGTTCCTCGTCCATGTCAAGGATTGCATTGAGAATCCAGGCCGGCTTTTGCTCGGCGTGTGAAGTCCCAGAGGAGACTGCCAGAGGAGACCCCCATGCGAACATGGATCACCAGCGTTCTGTTGAGCTGTTGGATTGTCGGCGCCATTGTGGGCTGCAACGGTGGCGAAGAGTCGGAGGAGATGGAAGTCGCCGAGGGCGACACGATGTACGCCCCGCCCTCGAAGCCGACGATTGCGCCACCCGTCGTGACCGTCGATATGGCGAAGTACGCCCGCGAGTTCGGCGCTTCGTTCCAAGCCCAGGCAGATGCCGTCGACAAGATGGCAAAGGGCAACACACTTTCGATTGCAGAGAGCGATGCATACTGCAAGGCACAGGAGCAGATGGCGAAACTCGCCATCGAGATGAATGGAATCCTGCAGAAGAACCCGCGCTGGCAGCGCGCCATGACCGAGGCCCTTGAGAAGGATGGGAAGGCCGGAATCATCGCGATGTATCACGCGGAAAAGGCCATGAAGCAGGCGAAGTCATCCGGCAAGGCCGGTCGCGCCACGGGGAAATGCCCGGATGAGGTGACGAAACTCGTGGTCGACCAGCAACTCATCATCAATCGCATCCGCGGGCTCATGCCCTATTCGAAGGATGAGATGGCGACCCCCAAAGGGAAGTGAGACTGACCTCGATGGTCAGCGGCCTGATGCACGCGATGAAGCTCGCTGCGTGCCCGACTGCTTGCCTGCTGCTGGCTTGCTCTTCGACTTTCCAGCAGTGTGGTTGGGTGCGCGGCGCTCGGGTGCCAACGGAGCATCGGGGCTCGATTCCGCAGCAAGGTCTCCATCGCTCGCCACATCCGTGAAGATCAGCGCGGCAGATACGCGTTCCTTCGCATCGGTGGGAAGGTCCTGCCCCGTGGCAAGAATCGACGCGCGTCGCTCGGGCAACTGATCAGGCTTCACTCCGAGATACTGCAGAGACTCATCCACCACATCGCGGACGACAGGACCGGCGATCGAACCACCGAAGTGTCCCTTCCGCTTGTCGGGATCATCGATCACGCAAAGCACGACCACGCGCGGATCCTCATAGGGCGCCGCTGCAATGAAGTTGGCGACATACCGATCTTCGAAGTACCCCTTCCCCTGCCCCGCCGGCTTGGGAAGTTGTGCCGTGCCCGACTTGCCGAACATGCGATAGAGCGCGCTTTGTGCACGCCGCCCCGTACCCTCGACGAGCACTCCCTCCATCGCACTCTTCGACTCCTGTGCGATCCCGGCAGGAATCACATGCGCCTTGGTGAGAGGCGCTGCGATCGCCGTTGTCGCATCGGGAAGCGCCAGTCTCGGCTGTGGCAGGAATCCACCATTGCAGAATGCGCTGAACGCACGCACCATCTGCACGGGAGTGACTCCGATCTCATGTCCCATCGCAACGGAAGTCTGTGTGTACTTCGTCCATGCGGACGGCGGCGTAATAAGTCCGTTGGTCTCGCCGAGCAGCCCAAGTCCACTCGGCTTTCCAAACGCGAATCGATCGATGACGGTGGCCCGCATCTGATCGAAGGTCATGCGTTCGCCTGCGATCGCCATACCGCTGTTGAGGCTCTTGACCAGCACGGTTCGCCACGACACCGGACCGTAGTACTTCACATCGCGGATCGCGCGCCCGAATGCAGTTCGGTAGGGGCCTGTCGTTGGCGTGGGCACCCTGCTCTCCGGCGTAAAGACGCCAAGCTCGGTTGCAGCGGCCCACACGAACGGCTTGAATGTCGAACCGGGTTCAAAGGGATCGCTGAGGCATCGGTTGCGACCGAGCGCCGGGTCGATGCGGCGCGATGGATCGGTGGTGATCTCACTCCAGCCTGGTCGGCTTTGCAGAATGTCCGCCATCGCAAGGACATCGCCGGTGTGTGGATCCATGACGACGATGCGACCCCCACCCGCGTTGTACTCGCGCACCGCTTCCGCGAGGCGCCGCTCGGCAATGTCTTGGATCACCATGTCGATTGTCAGGCGAATGTCGGATCCATCATCCGCTGGAACGAAGTCGCCATCATCGATGTGAAGCACATTCCGCCGAACATCCCGCAGGAATGTCAGCCGACCATTCACCGCTGCCAACCGATTCTCAAATGCCAACTCGGATCCCGAGAGCCCCTTGTGCTCGAAGCCAACCTTGCCGATCAGTGGTGCCGCCACGGAACCCTGCGGGTATTCGCGCACGAGTTTCGATTCGATGCCAAGCCCTTCGATCTTCAGGGCGCGGACTCCGTCGAGCTCCGTGTCATGCAGATCCGCATCGAGGACGACATATCGATCGTCCGCCCGCGCACGGAAGATCGCCTCGAGATCGGCTGCCGGTCGCCCAAGCACCGTGGAGAGCGCAAGGGCAGCTTCCGTGAACGGATCCGCGGTGGGAACTGCCTGCGGATCACTGCGAAGTCCCGCCTCCATCTTCTCGTGTCCGCATCTCCAAATGGTCGCGGGATCTGCGAAGAGACGATGACCCACGACACTCGTGGCAAGAATGCGACCGCGGCGATCCATGAGACGCCCACGCGCTGCGAGTTCGACGGAGGTCGATGTGCGCGATCCCATGGCGGGCGAAAGCTTGTTGGGCGGAAGCGTCTTGAGCTGTGTGACGCGGACCAGAGTCGCAGTCATCGTCAGGACGACGATGCAGATGACCCAGTGGGTCCAAGTGCGAATTCGTTGCGCGTCATTCATCCGCCGATTTCCCCGCGCGATTGCGGCGGAGCACTTGGAACAGCATCCAGCCGCATCGGTTCCAGGCGATAGGGAATCGCACGCCAACGCCTATCGAGCCGCTGCACGGCTGCACGCACATCATCGGGACTTGTGCGGCGGGCGATCTCGGTGCGGAGTGCCCACAGCGTGCGTTCCTGCTCGAGCATCCGCCAGTGTGCGCGCGAGATGTCGCGCGCCAGTTCATACCGTTGCTGGCGTTGCGCGAGAACACCGCAGGCGAGAACGCCTACACCGATGATGATTGCGGCGATCTTGGCGAACACCGCCGTGACCTCACAGATCGGCAGGAATCCGAAGCGCCTTGCCGATGCGCAAGTCGCTTGGGTTCTTCATGCGATCACGGTTGGCCTGATAGATGGCTTCCCACTTCTTCGCCGATCCCAGTTCACGCGCGGCAATGGCGCCGAGCGTGTCGCCCTTCTGGATGACATACTCGCGACCGCTGGCTGGCTGCGGCGATGTCGGCACGGCAGCCTCGGGCATTGACGGAGTCTGCTGCGACTGCACGACCTGCTGCAGTGATGGCGCGGGTGCCGCTTCGCCGCGCAGGACATGCACCGCGGGCAAGCGCACCGTCATTCCCGGTCTCATCTTGGTTGGGTTTGGAATCGTTGCCTTGTTGAATTCGGCAAGTTCCTTCCAGAGGTTTCCATTGCCGTACTTGGATTGACAGAGCTTGTAGAGCGTCTCGCCTTCGCGAAGCGTGTACAACTCGACGGGAATGCCAACGGGAACTGCGCCCGCCGGGGAAACGGGAACCATGCCCTGCGGTAGCGCCACGGTGTCACCACCCTGCTCAAACTGCCGCTGCATCGCCGCGGGCTGCGGCGCAGATGATCCAGTCACCTGCAGCGGCTGGATGGAGATCGGTACGTTTGGGCGCACCTCACGGATTGGCGTGTTTGCCGCGAGATCCGCGGTGGGACGGCGTTGCCCTGCAGAAAAGTGATCGGAGATCAGGATGCCAACGAACAGCAGCAGCCCGAAGCCGAGGACGATGGCGAGTTTGTGCTCTCGTGTCATGGGAGGGACTTCCTTGTCCCGAGCGCAATGGCTCGGAGCTTTGCAGACCTTGCCCTCGGATTCGCCTCGACTTCAGTGTCGCTGGCGACCTCGGGCCGACGAGTCAACCGGTGAGCCAACGCGGCATCCACCAGCGCGGCGAATGAACGCTTGACCTGGCGATCCTCCAACGAGTGGAAGGAGATGATCGCCACACGAGCCTCGCCAGAGAGCCACCCTGTTCCGCGTGCTTGTGCTGCCGAGGTGATCGACCCCAGCAGTTCCTCCAAGGCTCTCAGCTCGTCATTGACGGCGATCCGAAGCGCCATGAAAGTCCGCGTCGCAGGATGCAATCTGGAGAACCGTGCGCGCGAGCCGTAAGCCTCGCGAACGAGTCGAGCCAATTGCGCCGTCGTCGTAATCGGCTCAGTGGCTCGAGATTGTGCAATTTTGCGAGCGATGGCGCGAGAAAACGGATCCTCCCCAAGCGTGGCGATCAGGCTCGCGATATCGGACTCGCTGAGGTCGCGCACAAGATCCGCAGCCGTCACCGGCAGCGAACGGTCGAGCCGCATGTCGAGCGGTCCGTCATCATGAAAGGAGAACCCACGCGCAGGCGTGTCAATCTGATTGCTCGACACTCCGAGGTCGGCGAGCAGAACATCGGCTCGAATGCCAAGTCTGGCTGCCACCGACGCCACAGATCGGAAGTCCGCATGAATCCCCTCAATCCGCGAGTGTGGCGCAGCACTTCGGGCGCGTTCCACCGCATGACGCAAGTTGTCCTCGTCGCGGTCGAGAAGGATGACAACACCCGGGTTCACCGCTGCCGCCAAGGCACTTGCATGTCCGCCTCGACCCGCCGTTGCGTCGATGATGCAGTCTCCGCGCTTCGGCGCGGCCATCCCCATCACGGAGGCGAGCAAGACAGGCTCATGTCCGTGCCCGCGATCATGATCATCTGCAGCGTGCCCGGCAGCGCCGCGCATCACGCGAGTTGATCCGACTTTTTCAAGGGTAGTGCCGCCTCGCGCGGAGCCGTCTCCGCCGCCTCAGCCACCTTGCGATCTTCGAGCGTCTTCTCGATCCACCTCTGGATGAGGGCGATCTTGACTGCCACCGCCACCAAGATGCCGAAGAAGGCTGCGCCAATCGCATAGACGACCAGCACGCGCGTTTCCGTCAGGAGCAGGACCGCGGTCAGCGCGACGCCGATCACCGTGAAGGAAGCAGTGATCGCATAGAGGGCAAACACCGCCTTCCGTACGGATGAGAAGAAGCGCTTGATTTGATGATGGATGTGCTGGGCATCGGGGGTGTTCATGGGAACGCCCGCAACCTTGCGGCGGATGATGGCGAGCGTCGTGTCGGTGATCGGGAGTCCGAAGACGATGAAGCCTGCCACCACAAGGCTCGGTGGCCCATCCTCTCCGAAGAGCAGCACGATGGTGACGCACAGATACCCAATGAGAAGGCTGCCGCAATCACCCAGAAAGATGATCGCTGGATTGAAGTTCCAAGGCAGGAATCCAAGCGTGGTTCCAAGGAGCGCCAACGCGAGCGCCACACGCACACCGACGAGGCTCGTGGATGGATTCTCGATCGCGACGGTCGATGCCACGAGCAGTCCCATCGCAAGGAACCCCATCGACATGATGGTGGCGCTGCCGGTGAGGAGTCCATCCAAACCATCGATCAGATTGGCCGCGTTGCATCCTGCGATGATGACGAATCCCAGAAAGCCCGTGCCAATCCAGTAGTACAGCATCCCAGCTGGAACGGCCGCACCGGCGACCGTGAACAGAGTCTCATCGGGCATTCCCAGGAACGGACTGAGAACGCCCGTCACGGCTCCGATGCCGATGTTGGAATACGCGAGCGCGGCAGCAGCGACAAGTTGCCCTGCGATCTTCAACCGCGCGTCCCACTTCCAAATGTCATCGGCAAGCCCCGTCAATGCAATGGCGACAGCACCGACGAGAATCGAAAGCGGCACGGGCGCCAAGTCCTCTGCAGGACCATCCACTGCGACCAAGGCGGCGAACATCGCCGCGAGGAATCCAACAAAGACAGCAAGCCCACCGAGATAGGCCACGGGGGTCGTGTGGACCTTGCGATTCCCATCGGGTTTGTCGATGACCCCAAACTCAAACGCCAGCCAGCGCACGATCGGCGTCGCCGCGAGCGTGACGAGAAATCCAGCGATGAACACGGGTGCAAACGAGTTCAGGATCTCGACCGCGTCCACGAGCACTTCTTGGACTGCGGGTCGAACGAGCAAGTCCCCCGATGGCAACGGCAACGCTGGGGTGGCTTGCGCGGTCATGCTCAGGTAGCTCCGCTTGCCGGAGTTGCAGCCGCCGGTCCCGCCGAGGTCTCCGCGGAGTACTTCGAAGCCATCTCCGCATTCTTGCGGTAGTAGCCCCCTGCGGTCTGCTCGGGCCGATTCAGCACTGCGCCGATGAAGCGCCCGCGCTGCGCGGTCAGTTGTCCAACGAGACGACCAATGAGTCCGCGCTGATCACGCATGGCTCGTACCACGAGCATCGAGCCATCGATGCGGTTTGCAACAGCCATCGACTCTGCAGCAATCGCCATCGGCGCGGTGTCGATCAGCACCAGGTCGTACTGCTCGCGCATGGCGTTCATGACTTCCGTCATCCGAAGCGTGTCGAGCAGTTCGATCAGATGGCTTTGCCCGGCTCCCACCACATCCACCCCCGAGGAACTGTGCTGCACAATGTCCTGGAGTGTGCTCTTGCCCACCAGCACATCACCGAGTCCAAGACCGCCTTCCGCCAGACCGAATGCGGTGCAAAGTCCCGGGCGCCTGAAATTCGCGTCCACAACCAGAACCCGCTTGCCGATCACGATCGCACTGGAGGCGAGATTGGTGATCACAGCCGTCGCACCAGCGCCGGGCAGTGCCGAAAACACTCCGACCACAGAGCCGCCTTGATCGGCGAGGTTCTTGATGATGTTCGTCGAGACCTGCCGCATGGATTCGGCGAGTGCCGACTGCGGAGACTCCCGAACGACGAACGAGACTTTCGCGGGCGCCGATGGATCATCTTTTTGATCGGGAATGACGCCGAGGACACGACCGCCCGCGAGCGCGGCCAGTTCACCGGCAAATCGGACACGCTGATCCATGAACTCCCTGAGGAAGATCAGGCCGACGCCCACCAGTATCACCAGCACCCACACACCCGGCAGCACGACCTTCCAGTTTGGAAAGAACAACTCTCTCGGCGTGAGCGCTCGCTGCGCAACCTCAACAGGCACCGAGTCCTCACGCGAGCGCGCCAAGTCCAGTTCTCCGACTGTCTTTGCGACAATGCCGCGCTCCTCCTCCAATCGCTTCTGGCGCTCCTTCATCGCCTCCAGTTCGGCAACACGCGATGCCAGTTCCTCGATGCGCTTGCGTTCAAGTTCGAAGTCGCCCGTCTGCTTCTTCAGGAGATCTTCCAGCCCGCCCTGGCGATCCGTCACGCTCTTGAACTGTCCATTCAGATCACGCTGAACGATCTCATCCAGCGCCTTCTCCTTTCGAGAGCGCGCCGACGCAAGCGTCTCTTCGGTGTAGCGAACCTCCGGATGCTGCGGGCCAAAGCGCGCGCTCTTGCTCTGCAGCGCGATGGTCAGATCGTTGATGTCGCGGTTCAGTTGCATGAGCGCAGGATCCATTTCTGCCTTCTGGATGTCATCCTTGGAAGGCTCCAGCCGCCCCTGCAGCTTTGCATCGAGTTGCCCGCGCTGTGACTTCACGAGGCTCAGGTCCATTGTGGTCTCCGCGATCAACTTCTGAAGATCCTCGAACCCGCGCTGAGACTGTTGCGCGTTCTCCTCGAATGCCGGGATCCCCTCCTCCGTGATGAAGCGGCGGATCGCAGCCTTCATGCTGTCAATCTGCTGATCGAGTTCATTCTGCTTCTTGACGAACACCTGCTTGATGCCGTTGAACTTGCGGTCGCTTTCGGCATTGAGCATGTCGAGGTAGGTCGTTGTGATCGCATTCAGCACCACGGGCACATCGCCAGCTGCATGCGCCTTCCAATACAGCGCGAAGAACTGCGTGCCACGCCGATGCCCTGACGAAATCTCATCTTCCAAGTCATCCACTGCCTCATCGACGACGAACTGTCCACTGTCATCGAGGTAGTACTCATGCCAGGAAGTCTTCAGGACATCCTTGCTCGAGATTGCCTTCACCAGCACATCGCGCATCACCATCTGCTGCGCTTCCGTCTGGGCCAGACGAGCGACGGTTTCCTCCTGCGTTGCGTTCTCACCGAAAATCTCCGTTGCCTCGCCCAACTGGGGGCGCAGGCGAAGGATCACCTGTCCGCTGTACAGCGGATAGACGAACTGCGCACCAAACTGAAAGACCACGGCGAAGACAGCCCCCCCAAGGGTCCACCACAGAATCTTCTTCCAATTCTGTTGGAGAACGCGGACCGGGTCGATCGTCGCACCACGCGAGACAGGCGCCTGAGGCCGAGCCGCCGCGTTGGAAGCCCGCTGCGGGTTGCCTGAAGGTGCCGAAGGGGAAGGAGTACCTGATGTCGATGGAACCATGTCAAACTTCCTGTCGTTGTCAGCCACCCGTACTGCCGTTCAGCTCGCGGTCCACTTGGTCAATCGCCCGCTGCGCATCCTCATCTGGCTTCAGTGCCTTGGCGCGCGTGAGCGACGCGATCGCGTCCTCGCGGAACCCCCCCTTCAACTGCGCCATGGCAAGATGCGCATAGGTCGTTGGGTTCGCCTGAACGCGTGCCGCACGGCGCAGCAAGCCGATCGCCTCGGGATACTCGCCCTTCTTCGTCAGCGCATACCCGAGCGTGTCCATCAAGTCCGCATTGACCGGGCTGACCGCGAGTGCACGGCGCGCGCGTTCAATCGCCTGCGACACCTTGTCCAATTCTGCAGCCTCGAGGTACGCCACATTGTTCATCAGCAGCAAGTCATCGGGCTGCAGTGCGAGGGCTTGCTCAAAGTTCTCCGCCGCCTTCTGCATGTTGCGACGACGAAACTCAATGTTTCCCAGCATCCGATATGCCAGGAAACGCTCCTGATCATTCGAAGCGGCCTGAAGCGCACGCGTGGCGAATTCGAAGGACTTGTCATACCACTGAGGTCCCGTTTCGCCGAAACGCTGTGCGATGCCCACGAGGAGGGCGGACGATGGAGTCGATCCCACGCTCTCCGCCACGAACTTTTCAAAGTCCGCCATCTTGTCGCCTGGGTAGAGCATGCTTGCGGCGAGAGCCCACTGGTCACCCGTGACGCCCTTTGTTGGATCGACAAGGCGAGCAAGATCCCGCAGTTGCTGCCGACCCTGCTGCCGTGCAATCTCCGAGTCGCCTGTTGCAGCAAGCGATGCCGCTGCCATCATCTGAAGGAAGGGAACCTGCGGAACCAGCGCCGGCACCGACTGCAGCGCCTGCAAGACACCTGCCAAGTCGGGTGGTGAGTTCATCGCACGCAGCACGATTGCCTGGACCAGGAAGTCCGGATTCGATGTGATGCCCAAGAGCGATTGGTAGCTCGCCGCAGCATCGAGGTTCTTACCGGCAGCCCGCTGCGCCTCGCCAAGCGCCTGAAGCCATGTCTGGTTGCGCGGCTCATCGGCAACCGCTGCGCTCGCTGTCGCAATTGCCCCAGCGAAGTCTCCTGCGCCCAGCTGGTAGGCGATCAGCGCCCGACGGGCTTCGACCGCCTTCGGATTCTGCTCCACAAACTTCCGGCATACATCGATCGAAGCAGCGATATCGTTGCGATCGGCCTGAATCGATGCGAGCTGTCTGGTTGCCGGCCAGTAACTGCCTTGCAAATCGATCGCCCGTTCAACATTCTGGAGCGCCTGGCGCGCCATGTCGGGGCTCCCGCTCTTCTGATATCGCCGCTGGAATGATGCCGCACGCACCATGAACGGCAGCGGACTCGCGGGATTCATCTTGATGGCCTCATCGAGTGCCCTGTTCAATTCACCAAGGACTCGAGCCTCCTCGGCGGGCGAAATGTTGACTTCTGGCTGATCCATCTGGGCATTGGCGATGTCCGCCACCAAGAGTCGATCATTGAATGTGACCTGATCGCCGGCCAACTTGGTCACCTCGGCACTCATCTCCTTCGCCCCCTTGAAGTCGCGAACCTCCAGCCGGAGCGCCGTGATGTTGCGTGCCAAATCCAGCGTCGGTGCCTTCGCGAAGGCTGCCTCAAGCACTTCGAGCGCCTGACGCGGCACCCGGCGATTTGACCAGACCTGGGACACCGCACGCGCTGCATCGCTCGTCGGACTCGCATCCAGCGAAATCGCCTTTGCCATGGCATCCTGGGCCAGCTGCCCCATCCCCATCTCCAGGTACAGCTCACCCAAATCGATCCACGCCACCCACTTCAATGGACCGGTGAGTTTCTCCGCGGCCGACCGCAGCATGTCCACACCCTCCCGTCCGCGCCCAGCGCGCTGAAGTGCGGCGGCGTAGAAGCGAACTGAGTTGTTGTCGGCGGGGTCTGCCCGCAGGATTGTCTCCAGGATCTTCTGCGCGCGCTCCGCGTACAACTTCGAGTACTCACCGATGATCGAGTCCTGCCGTTCCTTCCCGAGCGAATCCCACTCCTTCGGCTGGTACACGGGCACCGCATTCTCATCGAGCACAAGCTCGCGAGTGACTGGTGTTTCAATCAGGAGACTCATCAGCCGACGCGCGTTGTCGACATCGGAAGGCCGCACGGAGTAGAGGCGTGAACGCTCCACAATGCTGCCCGCGCGGTTGCCATACACCGCTTCCAGATCGAGGTAGGCATTTCGAACTTCGGGATTCCCTGGCAGCGCAAGCATCGCGCTGCGCAGCACCTCGCGCGCCTTGGAAGTCTGACCAGACTTCGCCAGCAGCACCGAATACATCTGAATCGTCAGGGGGTCATTGGGCGCTCGGTCAAATGCCGTGGAGAACGCCTCGCGCGCACCTTCCATGTCCCCACTCTGCTCGCGGGCCATGCCGAGCAGTCGGTAGGAGGCAGCCGATGCGCCCGAAATCGCAGTCGCCTGCTCGAATGCATCCACTGCCTTTGGAAAATCGTTCTTCGCCAGCGCCATGCGCCCGCGCATCAAATGAGGAATGGTCTTGTCCTGCGAATGTTGCTCGGCAAGTGCAAGGAGTTCCTGAAGGCGTGCATCATTCTTCGTCTGAAGCGCATCGCCGAAGAGACGGTCGAGAAGAGTGATGTCTCCTGGCGCGAGTTCGAGTGCACGCGAGACCCATTGTTGGGCAGCTGCCTTCGCGAGATCCAGTTCCCCCTGAACCATCGCACGATCGGATTCCGCCGCAGTCGTCAAACGGGTCTTGAGCGACTCACACAGCATCATCATGGTGGTTGCCACCAAGACAGCGCGCTCCGATTCAGTGCGCTTGCTGCCATCCGGCATCGGCTGGTCAGCAAAGGCGTACACGCGTTCGACGGGCGACCTGATCTCGGCAAGGATCTTCAGCGACTGCAGGGGTGCATCGTTGGGCGTCTCCCCGAGGTAGACAGCGAGCGATGCTTTCGCCTCATCCAGTCTCCCCATGAAGATCAACGACTGCACGAGCGTGCGCTTGAGACGAATGTCTTCCGGCGATTTCGCGAGCGCATCGCGAACGATGGCGAGAGCACCCTCCATGTTGCCCTCATTCGCCAGTTGCTCGGCGTTCCCAAGAGCCTTCACCCCCTCATCGCCCAGATTCACCGCTGATCCGTCGCCGCGGATCTTTCCGAGCTCCGCCGCGAGTTGCTGCGCGACTGGATTGTTGGGGTCGGCCGTCAACACCAATTGAACGCTCCGCTTCGCTTCGGCCAGACGCCCCAGCCGCGCTTCGATTCCCGCGCGAACGATGTAGAACTGCAGAAGTCCTGGATACTCGTCGATGCCTTGATTGATCTTGATCAGCGCAGCACCCTGTTCGCCGCGTTGACCGAGCGCCGAAGCCGCCAGCAAGTAGAACTCTGGTGGCACACGCTTTTGACGGGCGAAGAGGTCCTCCAACTTTGTGATGGCCGTCAGGTAGTCCGCCTCGGCAAAGGCGATCTTGGCATCACAACGAAGGAGCGCCAAATCACCATCGCGAGTACCGACGATCTTGACCAGCCTTTCACGAAGCGCCTTCAGCGCGGCGATCTGCGACTTCCGCAGTTGGACATCCTTCCCCTCGTCCAATCGCCCGTACTGAATGCCGAAAACCTCTTCGAGAGAGCCTGCGCGAACCTCATCCGCGTACGCCGCGAGCATCGACACCTTCGGCGGTGCCATGGCCACGATCCTTTCATACGACTCGATCGACTTATCCAGTTCGCCGCTCTGTCGCTGCAGTCTCGCGAGGGCATTCAACTCGAGAATCGGGACCCCCGACTTCTCGATCGCTTCAGCGAGCAGCACGGTAGCGCGCTTGACCGCCTCTGAATCCTCGAGAGATCCGACGACACCCGCGAGCTCGACCAACTGTCGCGTCCCGAGTTCCTTTGCTTGGCCGGGCTGATCGGACGATCGGTCACCACCTGCCCACAACATCGGATCGAGCACGCTGCGGATCGCCTGAGGTGTTGCCAGGGGACTCTGTGTTCTCCGAAGAGCAGAAAGATGCATCAGGTCCACGATTGCAATCTGCGAATTCCCAGGGATTGCCGCCTTCGCTTCGGACAGCAGCCGCGCGAACTCCTCTTCGCGGCCCTTCGCCAGACCACTCTGGCCCGATGCCGAGAGCCGAAGCACATCGTTTCCCACTGCAATCAGCAGGGAGGCCCAGAGCTCAGCGTCCTTCGGATTGCTCTTCAAGAGTTCGACCGCATCACCCTCGACCTCGGTGCGGTCCTCCGCCGTCAGCAGTTCTGCGCGGTTCAACTGCGCAGCAAGACCCAGAGAACGAATCGCGCCGAAGAGCGGATCCGACTCGGGGACGCGGTCAAGCGCCTCCTCCGCGGTCGACGCCACTGCCTGCCACATCTCCAACTGTCCGAAGGTGCGGGCGCGCTCGACCTGCGAATCCATCAGCGCCATCCACTGATTGCCGTCGCGCGGCGCGGAGCGCGTTCGTCGCTGAAGGAGTGCTTCGCGACGACCATAAAGTTCCTGCGCATCGGTCGCCGTCTTGGGCGTCATCATGCTGAGCGCTTCGAGCATCTTCTGACTGAATGCCAGATTGTTCGGCTGCTTGCTGACCGCGCGTCCATAGCGGCCAATCGCCTCCTGATACTGCTTGTAGGCCTCGTCCAACTTCCCCGCCTTCTCGAGCGCCTGCGCCTGTGCGACCAGATCATCACCGCGCTGCACGTTTTTCTCCGGTGCGGCAAAGTTGGTGTACCACCACAATCCAGCGAGAACGACTCCCACAAACAGGACGAAGCCACCGATCAGGATGATGAACTTCTTGTTGAGCCGGGACTGCCCGCGCGCCTTGTTTTGCATGTTCGTCATGGTTCAGGACTCCTTGGATTCCATTTGTTCCACTTCAGGCCAATCCGGCAGGCACTTCATGACTGCTGGCAGGACTTGCCCGAGCAAATCGGCTGTCGCCGAAACCCAGCGCCCTTCGGCGCCGTCCGCATCGTTCACAACCATCGAGAACTGAATCTTACAGTAGTACGCATGGCGGTTCGCGAGATCGAATGCATAGGTCCGCACGACATACGGCGATGACGTCATTCGCCCATTCGCCACAAACAGATAGCCCCCAACAAAGCGAACGCCCGCCTTCGCTTCCTCCTGAAAGACCGTCACCGAAAAGTCCGTCTCCCCAAGTGGCATGTGAACGGTGCTCTCGGCCCGCGTGACAGGATCGAGGACTCGCGCAACTGGGTATCGCTCGCCCGACGCGGCATGCACCGGGCCTGACTGCAAATCCCACGCAGCACGATCCACGGGAACATGGACCTCGTGCGGCTGTTTCACCATGAGCATTCCCGCCGCACCCCAACAACGCTCGGGCACATGTGGAACGGCATCGACCATTCCCGTGTAGTAAGCGATATGCAGCAAGAGAACGCCCTTGGATGGATCGCCATCGAGCGCGTAGTGCCGATCGAGATATTGATTCGTGCCGAGACTCTCGACCATCGCATCGCCCATGCGCCCATCCTGCCCAACGCGCCTCCAACGGCCGAGTTTGGTGGGAATGGTGTCGAAAGACTCCCGCAGCGAAACGGGTTCCTTCCGGAGATAGACATTCAGTGCCGCCACGCTCGCTCGGAATGCAACGGATGACAGCACGAGCACGCCGACGAGAGCAGCGAATGCCCATCGGATGGATCCGCTAAACAGCATCTGTCCTCCGCGGTCCATCCTCCACCATCAGACGCTGAATGAGCCACAAGGTTCCCATGTAGAGGAACAGTCCTGGAATCAACCACAAGACACCGATGAACTCGTGCACCTCGCCATCGATGAAGTTGCGATTGAACTGCGACAGCACGCCGAGCGATGCAACGCGGACGATGTTGACCGCGAGCGCAATCGGCACCGCGGCGGACACCAAGAGCGCCCGCTGCCAGAAGCGCGTGAGGTTGGTTGCCGCAAGGAATACCCCGAGCGCCGTGAACGCAACTAGCATTCGCATGCCCGAGCATGCCTCGGCGACATTCAAGGGGAACGACTCACCGCCCGACCACACGACGAGTGTGTTGCCGCTTCGATCGACCTCCATGCCGATGATCGTCAAGAGGAAGTACGCGCCCACCGCCGCAATGTCCTGAAGTCGGAAGGTGATCTGGTTCAGCATCACCTCGGACAGCGTTTGCCCAAAGGCCCAGAGGAACCCGATCGGGAACCAAAGCCATCGCAGAGCCCTCGTTCCAAAAAGCACCCATGCCATTCCAATCAGGGTGAGCAGGATCCCGAGCGACATGATGTTGTGATGGAACAGCGGCTTCGGACCGAATACGCACAGCAGATACCAAGCCACACCGAGCATGATCGGCACCAGCCCGAGCCAACACGGAACGAAGGGCTGCAATGCTGAAAGCTCTTTGCGGCGCAGCCAAATGAAATAGCCGCTGACGCCGGGCACGAGCAGCGTGTGCGCCCAGTCGCTCGGCTGCGTGACCGCGAACATCACCTGCCGTCGGAAGAACTCGAAGAAGACCACTGCAAGAAGCGCCGTGAGCAGCGCACCCACCCCGATTGCCGCAGGCAGTTGCACGCAGACAGGCGCCCCCTGCGTGCGGGGAGGGAGTGAGGCATCGGAAACTGTGTCAGGCACTGCGGTCATTGTGACATACCCATCCCGATGGAGCCTTGTTCGGCGAAAACCGCTCCGTTCTCAAATCAGTTTCCAGACATCAAGCACACCAATGCGCAGCAAATCGATGCAATCGGCACGGCTGAATCAGTTTCCCGTGATGTTGACCGGCGGCGGACCGAACACATCGTTGCCGAAGTTCCTGTCGAGCAGGAATCCGAATCCATAGGTGATCCGCAAACCGTTTCGGAACACAGCCAGCGGCGTTGCCCAGAAGTTGGTTCCAATAATCACATGATCATCCTTCTTGAGGATGATGTCAGGCTCTGCCATGTTTCTGATCGCCGCAAGGTTCACTCGAATCGCAGCTTCGCGTCCGCCGGGCAGGCGGCGCACAAGATCCACTCGCTCGGGAATGGCGATCTCGGTCAAGCCGCCCGCCGCTGCCACGAGTCGACTGAGCGTCAGTCTTCCATAGTTGGGCAACTGGAAAACACCCGGACGCTGGATCTTCCCGTCGATGTAGACCACGCCGATCGGCGGGAAGGTGAGGTAGATGTCGTCGCCCGGACGAACAACGACATTCTGGGAGGGATCTCCGCGGACAAGACGGTCGTAATCCACTTCGATGATTCGCGCCTTGAACAGCGACCTCGGATCCTTGTCTTTGGACGCATCGATGGACGCTGCGGAGTCGCCGTTCGCAGTGCCTTCCATCGCAGGTGAAAGAGCCGTCGATCCATCCTCCGACTTCGCGGCGGTCGCTGGCGCCCCCTGCTGGACTGTGTTCGTCCCGCGAATGCGCACCCACTGCTGACTGTTCACGTCAAAGATGAATGAATCACCCTCGTTGGCAAGTTGTGCCGCAGGCTTGCGCTGCGTCGCGTTCGTTGGATTGACACCTGGGCGCTCGGCGACCGTCACCGGCTCGAGCGTGTCCACATCGACTGGTGGCGCAGACTGCGCGCCGCCGACTGCGCCGGGACTCGCGCCCTTGCCAGCGTCCGTCTTGGGCGCGGGCGGAGGCGCACTCCCGCCCTCGGGCGGCTTGCCACCGCCATCGGACTCACTGAGCTGATTGATGAGCGCATCAATATCGACAGGATTCGCCTGAGTCGTTGGTGGCTTGGCCGTGGGCTGCGTCGGCTGTGCTGGATTGCCCGACTGGGGCACCGCCGGCTGCGACGCATTCGCTGCACCACCGGTCCCACCGAGCACACTCGCGGCCTCGCGCTCGGTCGCGTTCTCCACCGCCATCGACCGCACCACAAGCACGCGTTCGCAAATCACATCTGCGCCTCCCGCGAGGGCGATCGCCTGCGTCAGTCTGAAGTTCGGCTTCGTCAGTGCAAACACGCCGCTGTTCTGCACAGCGCCTTGAATGGCGTACTCGAAACTGCGTCCCTCTTGGATGTCCACGGTCACAACGGGGCTCTTGATGAACGGCTCGAGTTTCGTGCGGATTTCTTCCCGAAGTTCGTCGAGAGTCAGTCCAGCCGCCGGCACCTCGTTGATCGTTGGCAGTCGAATGAACCCGCCCGCATCCACCACCCGCACCGCAGCCTCCGTCTTCCCCTGCGTGATCAGTTCATAGATCTCAACGCTGACCACATCACCGGCCGCGAGCCGGTACTGCAATGTGTTGGCAATGAGATCCTGCGGTTCTGGCGGACCCGTGACCCCAAGGGGCTCCTCGGGTGGCTCGATGACATCGATTCGCTCGAGTACAGGGATCGTCGTGGGGGTGGTCTCGTAGTAGCCCGTGACACTCGGATCCATATAGGAGTCCGTCTCACAGCCTGATGACGAAACGAGCGAGAGCACCGCCAGCGGAAGCAACCACACCGCCACCCACACTGCGCGGGGCGCACCCCCAACAACGGCAACTGCCCCCGAGGATTGTTGAGTGGCAGGCATGGTCAGGAATGGAACGGGAGCATCAAGTCAACAGCAGACTGTTCGATCACCCATTGGGGTCGGGAACGATACCTCAAGCGGCGTCAACCAGAGACGTGACGCTTTCACACTTGCATTGAGTTATCGACAAAGCGGCGCAAGACTTGCAACAACTTCTTCCAGAACTGCCATTCGCGCAGCGACGCCATGCGTGACCTGACGCAGGATTCGACTCCGCATTGGATCGTCCGCCACGCGATCATCGATTTCAATGCCGCGGTTCATGGGGCCGGGATGCAGGACCACAGCGTGCGGCGCGAGTCGCGAGATTCGCTCCGGGGTCAGTCCGAACATGTTCCGATAATCGCTAGCGATCGCGCCACCGGCGGCCCTCTCAAATTGCACTCTGAGCATCATGACTGCATCAGAGCCATCGAGCGCCTCATCCAGGTTCGTCATCACACGGACTTCGCCAGGCCCCTCCGCAATCCGCTCGAACGCCTTCGACACGAGCGTCGGCGGACCGACGAGGCGGACGCTCGCGCCGAGCAGCACCAATGCATGGGTGACCGAGCGCGCGACACGGCTGTTGGTGATGTCGCCAACGATCGAGACCGTCCGACCTTCCACCGAACCGAACTCTTCCATGAGCGTCGACACATCCAGCAGCGCTTGGGTCGGATGTTCATGTCGACCGTCGCCCGCATTGATGACGGGGCATTCCACTCCGTCCGCAACCATTCGTGCGCCACCTGAAACGCCGCACCGCACCACGATGGCGGTCACTCCCATGCACTCGATGTTGCGAGCCGTATCCACGAGCGACTCCCCCTTGCTCATGCTTGACCCGCTCGGCGTGAGGTTGAAGACCTGTCCACCGAGCCGATGAACCGCTGTCTCGAAACTGCAGCGCGTGCGTGTCGAGTCCTCGAAGAACAGATTGGCGATCACGCGCCCCTGCAGCGAAGTTCGGTTTGGCTCGGTGCCCTCTGCCACGGGCAGGTTCCGGCGCGTGGCCTGCAGCAACCGGACGAGATCCGCGCGCTTCATGCCTGAGATGGTGAGAAAGTCGCTCATGGTGCGATGCGCCGTTCGATCGACTCAAGCGTATCGCATGCGCGAATGGCCGGGACAACGATGGTCAGTTGCGCGTGAGAGAGCGCATGCGCCATACCCAATCGCCGTACTCCAACAGCGCATGCAGCCGCTGGGCGCGCGAGACTGGCCACTTCCCGTTGCCAAACGCCGTTTCGTTTCGCCAAAGCCAGTAACGACTGCGCAGCCTCCCTCGCGACTGAGCCGCAATGCGTGCAAGCGCCATGCCAGCTCGCACCATCGCCAACATCGTCAACCGCTGCATCGGTTCAGTGCACCGACAGCGGTCCCTGCCGCCGATCGGGAATTGCCGCATCATCGAGCGCAACGGGATGTGTGGACACAGTCGCCGCGCGCTCATTCGGCAGCGGCGAGAACCGGCTGCCGATCAGTGGGATTCTGCGGTTCGCTGAATCCTGCTTGGGCATCCATGGATAGACCGTCCAGATGATGATCGCGCATCCGATCGACGCGAGCCACATGTACTGATCCACGCCGAAGTAGGTGACCGTCGCCGCTGCCGCCAGCAGAAGTATCGACACGGGGATCATGCCCTGCCACGCCAACTTCATGAGTTGATCGAAGCGGAAACGCGGCAGCGTCCAGCGAATCGCCATGGCGAATGCGAGCATGAATGCGGTCTTGCCGATCATCACGCCCATTTGGAGCAGCACGACGCCAAGACTGCCCACCACGGGGAAATCCCAGTTCCACTGCGACGGAGTCAGTCCGCCGACAGGATTGATGCTCCAACCACCGAGGAACAGCAGCGCAAAGAACGCGGATCCCGTAATCACATGGAAGTACTCCGCGAGGAAGAACATGGCGAAGCGCATCGACGAGTATTCGGTGTGGAATCCGCCGACCAACTCGCTCTCGGCCTCTGCAAGGTCGAAGGGCGCGCGGTTGGCTTCCGCGAGCAGGCAGGTGTAGAAGACGATGGCCGCGAGCGGCTGCTGCAGGATGTTCCAACCTTGCTGCTGCTGATGGGAGATGATCGCATAGGGATCGAGCGAACCCGCGAGCAGCACCACGCACAGCAGGCAGAGCCCCATCGGGATTTCGTAGGAAATCATCTGTGCACTCGCTCGCAGCCCGCCGAGGAACGAGAACTTGCTGTTGCTCGCCCAGCCGCCGAGCGCGACCCCGTACACACCGAGACTTGCCGCGGCGATCAAATAGATGATGCCGACATTGACATTCGCTCCCGTGATGCGCACCAGCGAATCGCCGATGTTGGCGCTTGCACCAAACCACTCGACCAGTTTCGCAGAGATCGTCGAGAGATCCAGGATGCCGCCCCACGGAATGATGATGAACGCCATCATGGCTGGCACGATGCTGAGCCCCGGTCCAAGCGTGAAGAGGATCGAATCCGCGCCGCGCGGCGTGTGTTCTTCCTTGAAGATGAACTTCAGTCCGTCGGCGATCGGCTGAAGCAGCCCCTTGGGTCCCACACGATTGGGGCCGACACGATCCTGCATCCACGCGCTCAACTTGCGTTCGAGCATGACTCCGTAGGCACAGCCGCCGAGAATGACATGCAGCATGAGCACCAGGACAACGGCGTTCGCGATCAACTGCGGAAGGCCGCCCGTGACGGGGATCAGGGGGATCGTGTCAATCATGGGCTGCGAAGTCTAGCGCGCGCGCACTCACGGGCGCCCGCGCAAGGTGCGGGAAGTAGTCCTGGATCGCGCGGACATCCCATGCACCAGACTGCAGGGCTCGGATCGCCTGCACCGCCGCCCGAGCGCCCGCGACCGTCGTCATCAGCGGCACGCTTGCACGCACGGACGCGGCGCGGATGCGTCCCTCGTCCGTATCGGAACCCTTCCGTGTCGGCGTGTTGATGATCAGCCTGATCTCACCGGAGCGGATGAGATCGATGACATTGGGCCGCTGCCCTTCTGCGATCTTCGGAAGCAGTTCGCTTTCGAGCCCCGCGCGTGCAAGTGCTTCATGCGTGCCGCGTGAACAGACGACGGCGAATCCTGCACTCTTCAAGCTGCGTGCGACATCCACTGCGGCGGCCTTGTCGCTCTCGCGAACCGACAGGAACACCTTGCCCGAGGTCGGAAGCATCACGCCCGCCGCCATCTGTGCCTTGGCGAAGGCAACCGCGAGTGATGGATCGGCGCCCATCACTTCGCCCGTGGAACGCATCTCGGGTCCAAGGACCACATCCACCCCGGGGAACTTCGAGAATGGAAAGACCGACTCCTTCACGGAGTAGAAGCCCGTGTCCTCGATCTCCTGGACCTGGAGGCGATCGAGCGACGCCCCCATCATCACCTGGGCCGCAATGCGCGGCCACGACACGCCCTTGGCCTTGCTCACGAAGGGCGCGGTGCGCGAGGCGCGCGGATTCACTTCCAGGATGTACAGCACATCGTCCTTGCACGCCATCTGGACATTCATCAGTCCACGAACGCGCAGTCGCTGCGCGAGTTGTCTCGCCTGCTGGCAAATCCGCGAGACCGTTGCAGCGGGCAGGGAGTAGGGAGGCACCGTGCAGGTCGAGTCGCCCGAATGAATGCCCGCTTCCTCGATGTGCTCCATCACGCCGCAGACGACCGCCCGAGGCGTGCCGTCCTCATACTTCAGATCGGGGCGGTGATTGCCGCTCGCGGGCTCGAAGTCTGCGACCACATCCACATCGATCTCGATCGCATCGCCGAGGAATCGATCGATGAGCACGGGGCGATCGCCCAGTTCGCTGACATCCACGGCAGTCGACATGTAGCGGCGAAGGCTCGCCTCATCGAAGCACGTCTCCATGCCGCGACCGCCAAGCACATACGAGGGACGCACCAGGACTGGATATCCCACGCGAGTGGCGATCTCCACGGCCTGATCGAGACTGCGCGCGATCCCGCTTTCGGGCTGACGCAGTCCCAGCTCGTCGATCATCGCCTTGAATCGATCGCGGTCCTCCGCAAGATCGATCGAATCGTTGCCAGTCCCGATCAGCGGGACCCCGGCAGCATCGAGGCCGTGCGCCAGATTCAGCGGTGTCTGTCCGCCGAACTGCACGATCACCCCCGCGACCGCACCGGAGCGATTCGCCACATCGATGCCGCCGCCATTCAGGCGTTCGACCACATTCAGCACATCCTCGAGCGTGAGAGGTTCGAAGAAGAGAAGATCGCTCGTGTCATAGTCGGTGGAGACGGTCTCGGGATTCGAGTTGATCATCACGCTTTCGAAGCCCATGTCGCGCGTCGCGAACGCGGCCTGACAGCAGCAGTAATCAAACTCGATCCCCTGACCGATGCGATTGGGACCGCCACCGAGGATGATGATTTTCTCGCGCGGACTGACGCGAATCTCGTCATCGATGC
>SXGS01436845.1_pt1 | contig 21470 bp, 11 predicted proteins | sample 3174681 | NCBI WGS metagenome assembly SXGS01 (sample SAMN11356861, study PRJNA531348) | freshwater metagenome | isolation source: freshwater sample F1-80 | place: China: Fuxian Lake, Yuxi | collected 2017-12-25 | reverse complement strand
GCTTTACCAACTGCGCGGCCGCGTCGGGCGCTACAAGCATCAGGCCTACGCCTACCTGCTTGTGCCGCGCCACGCGCGCCTGCTCACGGACGCCCGCAAGCGCATGAGCGCCATCAAGCAATACTCCACGCTCGGCAGCGGCTTTAAGATTGCGATGCGCGACCTGGAGATTCGCGGTGCGGGCAACCTGCTCGGCTCGCAGCAGAGCGGTCACATCACGGCGGTGGGCTTCGAACTTTACTGCCAGTTGCTCAAGCAAAGCGTCGCCGCGCTCAAGGGCGAGAAGGTGAAGGCGCGCGTGGAGGTGCAGGTGCGGCTGGACTTTTTGATGCTGAACGTGGGCGAGGAGGTCGAAGGTCCAAGGCCCAAGGCTCAAGGCTCGAAGTCAGAGCCGGAGAGCGAGCCGCTAAACATTTCCATCCCGCGCGAGACGGCGACTTACACTTCGTCCAAGCCGGAAACGCCGGTGACAAAGACGGAGATGAAGCGCGGCGCGGCCGGCATTCCTTTGAGCTACGTCGCGGACGCGAAGCAGCGCATCGAGCTGTACCGGAAGTTCGCCGAGATCACGGACGAAGAGAACGTGAGCCGGTTGAAGGCCGAGATGCGCGACCGGTTCGGGCCGTTGCCGCCTGCTGTCGAGCTCCTGCTGCAAGTGGCAGTGCTCAAGGTGATGGCCACGGAGCGGAACATCGGCCTCATCGAGAGCAGGGACGACAAGCTGATGCTCTCGCGCAACAACGACTTCATCATGGTGGGTGGCAAGTTTCCGCGCCTGATGAAGAAAGAGCCGCGCGCCCGGCTGAACGAGATTCGGAAGCTTATGCAGATGCTCCAGTGACGGGCGCAGGGCGGTGTCAGTGCCGGACCAGCCGCAGGCGGGCGAATCGCGCGGGTGACTCTGTCAGCGGCGAGCGCGTCCGGAAGGTCAGGCGTTCCGCGTCGCCCAGATCTTCGACGGGAAGCTGCTCGATGTGGTCGTCGCCCGATGTCCATGTGACGGTGTCATTCGAGACTTCTGGGACGAGCGAGACGTATCGGGCAGACTTCCGCCGCGTGATGGAGAATTGGAGACGGCCTTCGATGACGCGGGTGTCCATGGCGGGCCGAAGGTCGGCCGCTTGCGGATCTGTGCCGCGAAAATACTCGAAGAGGTTGTCGACTCCGTCCCGATCGGGATCAGCCAAATCACCGCTGACATCCGTGTTCCGGAGTGCTGCGGCAGTAAAGTTCTCCGTGCGCCACTGGTCGAAGCTCCCCGGAACCGGGTCGATGAAGAGAGCCTGGACGGTAGCATTGTATTCGTTGGTCGAGACGACGGTGATGCGGATGCGGCCGCGGACGTTCCACTTGAGATGTGCCCCGGGGTTGAAGTACGTGAGCACCCGGGAGTCGAGCAGTTGCCCGGTGTCTGCGTCGTGAATGGAGAAGCGCTGGGCGCGGAGGTTGTCGCCGAAGTCGAAACAGTAGATGGCGAGTTGGTGATACCGGCCGTCGCGGAGCGTGATGTCGATGCGGCCTTCCGGATTGGCGACGATGGCGCCGGAGATTCGCGTTTCGCCGTTCGGACGCTGCGGCGCGCGCGGGTCGATGCTGCCGTTATCGGCGATGAACGGGTAGAAGCCGCTTGCGCCGAAGAGAACTTCGCGTGGCGTGTTGGTCGCGGCCATGAAGATCACGTGCCCCTCGGTGCCGTAGGTGCCGATCCACGTGCCGGCGGTGTTCGTGTCGGTGCCGACGAAGACTGCATCGGCGTTGGTGATGCCGACGGTGAGCCTCGCGCTGGCGGAAGGTTGCACTCCACCGAGCGTGTCCACGGCTTCGGCTGTGACCGGGTAGGTGCCCGAAAGAACGCTCCACACGTATCGATAAGGCGCGTTGGAGGAGATACCGACGCGGGTTCCGTCAGTGTAGAAGCGCACGTTGCGAATGCCGTCGGCATCGGTGGCGCTGGCACTCAGCGCGTAGAGCATCGGAGCGATCAGCGATTCCGTTCCTGCGGGGCGGGTCAGTGCGATCGTCGGACGCGCGTTGGTGTCGGGGTCGAGGAAGAGTCCGCTGATGACGGCGTTTGCGCCTTGGAGTCGAGTGACACGGAGGGTGATGTGGCCCTGAACGGCCCAGGTCAGGTATTGGCCTCCGCCGAAGTCTGTGACTGACTGGGAAGTCAGGAGGGCACCGGACAAGCCGTCGAGCAGTTCGATGTTCATGGCCCGACCGCTGCCGAGCCAGTCGAGGAAGTAGGCGGTCAAAAGGCGCGGGCGACCGTCGGCAAGTCGAATGTTCACAGAGACAGCGTCCGTTTCGTACCAGCAGGCAGCGAGGCGGGTGGAGATGGTCACGCGTTGGAGTGCCGACGGGGCATCGGTGTCGTTTGCGAAGGTGAATTCGTTGCCGGCCTCGACTTGAAGCTGAACCGAAGACGGAAGGTTCGTGTGGTCATTGATGATCAGGTAGCCATCGGATCCGTAGCGGCCGATCCAGTTTCCTTGGGCGAAAGTATCGGTGGAACGCAAGGCGCCGCTGGTGGCCGGCAGACGAGCCACGAGTGAAGCGGGGGCGGAGTCGCTCCAGTCCCCGAGGTTGTCGAACGCCCGCGCGACCACTTCGTAAGTGCCCGCGAGAAGGTTCGTCCAGATGGCGGTGTACGGCGGCGCGGCGGCCTCGGCGATCTTGGATCCGTTCGCGCGGAATTCGACGCGAGTGACGCTTCCGTCCGCGTCTGTGGCATCAGCGGCTAGGAGCACCGGGGCGGGGAGTGTGACTTGGGCGAAATTTGTCGGCGCGACCAACGAGACTTGCGGCGCGGCGTTCATGTCGGGAGCGAGGAACACGCCGCTGACAACGGCGGAGGCTCCTTCGAGGCGCGTGACGCGAATCTCAATCTGTCCACGCACGCTCCAACTCAAGTATGTGCCGCCGGAGAAAGCGCTCAGGGTTCGCGTGTCGAGCACGGTCTGCGTGTTGGGATCGAAGATTTCTATGCGCTGGCTGCGGCTGTTGCCGCCATCCCAGTCCACGCAGTAGATCGAGACGAGGCTCAACTCGCCGTCGCCGAGCCAAAGGTTTAAGACGAGGTTGCTCGGCGAATTCCAGTTGGCGGCGAGACGTTCGCTCGCGTTCGCGCGAAGGAGTCCGCGGGGGTCGGCAGTTGGTATCTCCCATGTTTGGTGGAGGGCGTTGAACATCCAGAACAACGTGTTCGGCGAGAGATTCGTGGAATCCGCGGCGATGATCGCACCATGGACGTGGGCGAGGTTGGTCCACGCGCCGCCTGTGATGGAGTCGGTGCCGACAAAATTGCTGAAGGCATCAGGGAGGCGGATCGTGATGGGCAGCGGCTCCGTCTCCAGCGTGAAGCCACTGCTGAACGTGACGCGAGCTTTGATCGAGTGTGCGCCGGCGGGTGCGCCTAGCCAGTCAAACTGGAAAGGCGGTTGATCAATGACGGCGAGTCGCTCGCCGTTCGCGAAGAACTCGACTTGCGCGGGGACGAGTCCATCCGCGTCGATCCCCACCGCCATGGGAACGGTTGCAGGCGCGGAGAGGACTGATTCCGCCGCGCTACTCGAAAGGGCGACCGTGGCGTGCCGCGTGTTCTGGAACGTGGCACTCGTCCACGCGGCGTTGTCGTGCGCGGTGACGCCGAAGCCCGCCAGCACGGTGGGCGGGAACGAAACTTGGTTGGAGGCGGCGAGAGTCCAGGCATTGCCGTCTGGCGAGTAATGGGCGGTGAGAGCCGTGCCTTCGCGGGTGACGCGCAGCCAACGGGTGCCCCCGGGAATGGCCGTCGTGGTGGTGGTGGAGTCCGCTGCGGGCTGGGCGCGGGCATGTGAACTGGCGTGGCCGTCGGCATCCAGCATGAGGTCGAAGTGGCGCGCATTGCCGGCGGGTGATTCGCGGAAGAACACACCGGCCTGCGCGGCTGGATGGAGCGCGTGCAGGTCGGTCAGTTCAGTGATGAACACGGCGTTCCAGGTGAGCGGACGGGCCAGGATGCCGAGGCTGTCATTGGTTCCCGCAACGCCGGTGCCGGAGCCGCTGATCACGACAATATCCCCTTCGATGCTGGCATGTGTTTCGCGGCGGGTTCCTCCGATGTCGCGAGTCATCCATGGCTCGACTGGAATCGTCTGGGCCCACAGTTGGATGAGGCCCATTCCGTTCCGATCTAGAACGGAAGTGCCAATGGGCGGCATGCGGCTGTGGTCCGGGCTGGCCATGCGAATCCAGATGTGTGACTCGTTCGGCAACTGAGGCTTGATCAGGTGTCCGAGAATCCGCGCGTCGTCGAGGCGGGTGCTTATCCGGCCGTCCCAGTTGACCGCGAGTGTGTAGCTGGCGCCGGGTTGATGGCATTGCGCACAGTTCGCGGCGAGGTGTGAGCGGGCGCGGAAAGAGACGGGGTAATGGGTGTTCGTGCGATGAGCGAGGATCGGCAGCGTGGTGGTGTTGGTCAGCAGCGTGTCGAGGTAGCCGGCGCGGCTGAAGGCGAGCAATTGGTTCGTGGTGCCGCCCGGGCACGGGACATTGATGTTGAGTTGCGCCGTGCTGAAGCCGAGGGCGGTACCGCCGCCGGCGTTGTGGCACGAGAGGCACTCGGTGAAACTCGGATACCGCCAGAGCTGCGTCCGAATCTGGCTGCCTTCGTGAATCGCGAAGGCTTCGTTCAGTCCGGCCTCGGACACGAGCATGGCGTTGGTCTGCGTATCGTCCCAGCGATAGGTAACGCCGTAGATGCTGTTGGTGGTCTTGACCAGCAGCCGCGTTTCCAGTCGCCGGGAGGATTCGGGAATACCGTTGGTCAGCGGGAGGTCGAAGTGTTTCACCCACACTGAGCCAGGAGGGAAGGTCCACTTGTCCTCGGCGGAGAATCCAAAGCGCGCGCCCGGATCGGGTAGCATGAACCAGCGGCTCTTGATCGCGTTGTCGGACCAGAATGGAACGGCGATCTCGTACGGCGTGAGTTCCGCAGAGGGCGTCAGCGTCACCGGGTCGGCGAACAACCCGGTGGCGGCCAGCGTGGGCGGGAAAGGCGCTTCGGCTTCGTGCGGCGTGTAGGTCAGCTTCTTGATCTGTCCGTCGTGCAGGTTGACCACGAGCACGGCTCCGTCGCGCGGATCGCGGGCGAAGGCGGACAAGCCGGGATCGGCGGTCAGCCGGGTGAACGGACGATTTGTGACGATCACTGCGTCGGCTGGCACGGCCCAAATCTGCCCGCGCACATTGTCGCCGAAGATGTACATCCCTTCGATCGTTGGCAGGGGATTGTTGCGCGCTACCACGCCGCCGATGACGCAGTTGCCTTCGTTGGACGCGCTGCCGTGGCGGTAGGAGAGGAACGGCGGCTGGAGGATCGCGGCGGGCGGCGGCTGGCTCCAGAGCAGGTGCGCCTCGTAGTAAGGCCAGCCGTAGTTCCCGCCGGGAGTGATGATGTCGATTTCCTCATGCAGACCTTCGCCGACCTCCCCGCAATAGAGCAGTCCGGTCAGCGCATCGAACGACATGCGGAACGGATTGCGCAGGCCGATGGCGAAATACTCGGTGCGCACTTCGGCAGGATCGACAGGTAGTCCGAGATGAAGCATCGCTCCGACGAACGGATTGTCGGCGGGCACCGTGTAGTTCGTGGTGCTTGAAGGATGCAGGTTCGGAGGCAGCGATCCGGGGCGCTGATCCACGTCGAGTCGCAATACGCCGCCAAAGAAACTTTTATTGATCGGCTGGCGGGACTCGATGAAGTCACTGGCAGGGGGGCCGTCGTCGCCCATTGCGACATAGAGATAGCCATCGGGGCCGAACTGGATGTCGCCGGCGTTGTGTTCGGCAGATTCATCGCGTTGAACAATGAGGACGACCTCCGAGTTTGTGAGCGCGGCGTTCGGGTTTTCCGGGTCGGTCTCAAAGCGCGAGAGCTGCCAGTGAAGGGCGTTGCTAGCCCCCTCGGTGGAGGTCACGAGCGTACGGAAAACGAAGAACTGCCGGTTACTGGCGTAGCCGGGATGGAACGCCATTCCCAGGAGGCCGGACTCAATGTAGCTCGCATAGATGCTCGACGTTAGGCTGAGGAACGTACCGGCGGTGGGCGCGCCGAGGTTGCTCACGACGACGATGTTGCCGGGCCGTTCGAGGACGAAGAGCCGGTTGGTCTCGCCGGGTGGAGCGACGGCAAGGACGGGTTGATCGAATCGCAACGACCCGAGCGCGTTGGTCAATGCGTAGCCGCCTGTCGGCGGATATTCCGGGACAAACGGCTTCACCGTCAGGCGTGCGATAGTCGAAGTGACGCTGCCGGCGCAGTTTGAAACTGCCACGCTGTATCCGCCGTCGTGGCGCGTGAGATCGACGTTGGAGATCGTCAGCGTCGGAGCGAGGGCGAACGGAATCGGCGCACCGTCAAGCAACCACTGGTAGGCGATGGGCACCGGGCTTGTGGCCGTGATGGTGAAGGTTGCTGTGCCGCCGAACGTCGCGCGGACATCCGCCGGCGGCACCGCGATCGCCGCGGTGCTGACGAGGCTCAGGCTGGCGGTGGTCGTGGTGCTGCTGACGGCGTTGCTGACGCGCACACGGTATTCGCCGACGCCGGATCCGCTCACCCCGGGCAGTTGCAACGTGGCGTTCGTGGCGTCGGGCAAAAGAGCTTCGCCGCAGGACCATTGGTAGAACAGCGGCTCTGCTCCGGCCGCAACGACCGCGAATGTGACAACGTCGCCGGGACACGCCGTGACGTTCGACGGCCCGAGAAGGATTGCGACCGGCTCCAGAACGTGGATGACGGCTGTTGCAGAGTTGTTCAGCGGGAACGATTCGTCGGTCGTGCTGGAAGCGGAGGCAAAGTTGGTCTCCGACCCGATCGCATGAGCGGCCGCAAGAATGTTGACGTGAACAACCGCGCCCGGAGCCAGCGCGCCGAGTTGGCAATTCACCGTGCCTTGAGCCTCCGCGCAGGCACCCTGGCTGGGCACGGCGTTGAGGAATGTCACGTTTGCCGGCATTTGATTCGACAGCACGACCTCGCTGGCGGCGGCGGGGCCGAGATTCGTCACGCTGATCGTGAACATCACGTTCCCGCCCGGTGCCACGGGGTTCGGGGTGATCGTCTGTGCGACGACCAGATCGGCTTCCTGCGGGACCAGCGTGATGTCGATGCTCCAGCCTTCCGCGAGCCGTCCCGCGTCCAGATCCTCGTCGTCGTTGATGTAGAGAGCCCAGGTGCCGTTCGGGTCACGGTCGTGGAAGGCGGCGAGCACGGTGTTCGGCGTATTGGTCGGGGCGGGTGGCGGCAGGGTCTCGATCTTGTTGCCGTAGTTCGAGGGCTTGAAAACCCCGGACGTTACCACGGCGCGCTCAGGAACGAACTGCGCGGCAGCGTCATCCAGTGTGAGCGTGATGTTGCTGACGCTGTCGCCGCTGCCGGCGTCTGAAAGAAGGAGCACGCCCGTGCCGTCGGGCGCGACCAGCAGCACGTCGAGGTCGGCTGGGAATGAATGCGCGAGGCCATGCAGAGTCACGGCCACCCGGCAGATCGCACCCGTCAGGCCGGCGACGGGGATTGATGTCGGGAACGGGTTGGCAGCGCCGCGCGGGTTGATGAGCACCGGCGTGGCATTGGTGAAGCGGTGGACGGGTGACGGAACGCCCTGGCTGGAGACGCACGGCGGTGGCACGGTGGCTTGCGCGAAGGCACCGGCACACGACGCCAGAATGACGGCAATGCTCAACCAAAACGCGTCGCCGAACTGCCGACGATTGCGCGGAGGATTTACGACTAGGAGACGCGGGAACAACAATTCGAACATACAGGCACTTCCGATTGAATGAATCGGCACAAACCGGCCACCGAACGAGCACTGAGTTAACCTCATTTTTGCCCGGGCGCACGCCATTCCTTGCACTCGGCGATGCGACCGAGCTCGCGGCACTGGTACCTATGGAGGGAAGTTGATGTTCAGTTTAGTGGGCGACTGCGACTGATGAAGTAGCATCCAGGCGACCCTTCCGGTACCGCTTTATCAAAGCCAAGAGCGTGGATTTTTTTGAGGAAAGCTTTGGCCCGATCCGGACCGTTGGGGGTCGGGTGCAGTTCGATCGAGAGTGCGGCAATTCTCTTCCAAATCTCCGGGGGCGTTTCCTGCACCAGCTCGTATTCCGCGCTCTCGATATCCATTTTTACGAGCGAGATGGGGCGGTCCAGATTGTTGACCACTTCGGCGAAGGCTCGGATTTGCACCTTAATCCCCGAAGGACTGCCCGACTCGATCCGTGATGCCTGCGGATTCAGAGCATCGTAGAAGAATTCCGCTGTTCGCGTTTGGCCGCCGACTGCTTCCGCATGGACATGAATTCGAGAGCTTAACTCTTCGTTGGCCAGAACGTTGAGTCGAACCATCCGCACGTTCGCTGGAGCTGGTTCGTACGCATGGATTACTGCCCCCGGGCATTGATGCGCTGTGAGGAGGCTGAAGACTCCGATGTTTGCGCCCAAATCCAGAATCAAGTGGGACCCAGTGAGGGTCCGAACGTAGTCGAGCGCGTGCTTGTATTCGTCGTTCACAGCAAGCCCACAAATCACGTCCCAGTCCTGAGTGCCTCCTCTGAACAGCAAATCAACGCCGTCGCGGAAATGAACAGCCCGCAATCCCCGCCAACGGCGACCGACACGCAGGCTCACCATTGTCGGCCAGTTGGACACGCGCTGCCGCAAGCGGGCGAAGGTGCGTATTTTGGGGCCCCAATTGCTTAACCAGTATGAATTCATTCTTGCTTACGTTTGATTTTCCCAAGTTCCAGGATTTTCTTCGCGACCGACTTGAGTGAAATCTCGCTCATCCACTTTGTGCTGATTGATTCGGCATCCCTCCAGCCTGTTTCCCAAGCATCGACTTCCACCACCAGTGCGTCTGCGAGATTCGTCACGGATCGGCTGAGGGCGACAGTTCCGCCGCCGCATGTCGCGATGTGGCTCATTGATGGAAGGGTGACGGAGCCGACGACCGTGCAACCGCAGCAGAGGGCTTCCGAGGCGGCGAATGGAAATCCTTCGAACCGGGAGCTGAAGAAAATGATCCGCGATTCCCGGCAGTGTTGTTGAACCTGTTCGTGGGTTTGCAGTCCGACGAGGACCAGACGCCGTTGAATCGATTCAGGCAATTCGCGGTAAAATGGTTCGATGTAGTCCCGTCCTGATCCAACAACCTTCGCCGTGTAATCAGACCGCGCCTCAAGTGCGCGCCCCAATGCTCGGATTAAGCTGGCTCCGTCCTTCTGAGTGGCGTCCCAGCGACCGACGGCGAGGATTTGGGACTTCTTCGGTAGGGCAGGATCGCAGCCTTTCTCAACGGCTGCGAAATGCGGCAGGACGTGCAGTTTCCGGATGGCCGGACTGCGACCGTGCGTCTTGGCGAGCCGTTCAATGTAGCGCTTGGCTGGAAGCGACTCGACCAGCACTGCGTCGGCAAGTTCCAGGTGATCGAAAAACTTCAGGTCGTGAATCTGCGGAAAGAGTCGAAAGGCGATCGATTTACACAGGGCGGAGGCAGCCGGAAATCGCGTACCGCCGTCTCGCGCACCAAGATACGCGGATGACAGATACCTCTTAAAGTCCGTGCGCGGGCTTTTGATGCCATCGGTATCGAGCCGGATGATCAACCGCGCGCCAGCAAACTTGATCGCTCGCGCGATCGGGGTGAAACGCGGGGCTCCCCACGAATTAAGGACGACGCCGTCAACGTTGTGGGACTTCCACCAGTCGGTTGATGCCATCTCCTCGCGGGAGCACAGAATCAGCGGCTTGCCGGCCTCCATCTTGGCCTGAGATCCAAGGGCAACAAACTTGGAGTCAACGCCGGTTCGCAGGAATTCCTGGGTGAGAGCCCCGAGGTCGCGGAACCAAAAGCCGGTTGGGCCGGGGATGTAATCAAGCGGTGTTGCTCCGAACCATCTGGGGCGGTTCGTGCTCATGCATCCTGTGTCGTTTGTCGTGTGGCCATGCCGGTTGTTCTAATGCGAATGCACCGCTCTGTTTGGAGACGGATCGAGAGCTGATTAGATGTTGAGCCTAACGTTCGGTCAATCACGCCTTCCGAAGCGCACCGAAATTGATCGGTCCGCGCGCTTTTTTTGCCGATGCATCCTGTGTAGCGTGAAATCCATGCGTTCGTACATAGCGCGATTGAGCAGATCATCGGTTGGTTGGTCATGGGTTTTGAATCTTTTGCGCATGGGGACTGGCGTCATCCTTCTGCCGCTGTTGCTCCACATGCCGGAGAACGACCTCGGGCTGTACTGGGTGCTGATTGGCCTTCAGGCCCTGGTCCCGCTGATGGACCTAGGTTTTCTCACATCGATCGAACGTGCGGTCGGTTATGCGATGGGAGGAGCGACTGACCTCCGCTCGGAAGGAGTGACAGCTCGTGGGGACGGCGGTGGGAAGCCAAACTACGAGCTCCTCGCCAAACTTCTCACGGTGACGCGTTCACTTTATCGGACGCTGACCTTGGTCGTCTTGGTGGGACTGGGAGCGTGGGGAACGTTTGCCGTTGGCTTTCGGGTAAGCGAAACGTCGTCACCCCTTCACTCTTGGATAGCCTGGGGGATCACTCTCGTTGCCTGCGCTTACGAAATGTACGCGGGCTGGTGGAGTGTATACCTCCGTGCATTGAATAGGGTGTTGCTCTACACGAAGATTCTGGTTGTTGCCTTTCTCTTCAAATTTTTGCTTTCCAGCGCACTTTTGCTGGCTGATGCAGGCCTTCTGGCTGTGCCGATTGCGAGCCTCGTCTCCAGCTTGCTTTCGCGGTCGATGGCCCGGCGGAAATGCGTCGAGTATCTGGCCGGAAATGCGAATGCCCCTGTCGACAAGGCCGATGCCCGTGCGATTCTGAAAACCCTGTGGCCGAATAGCTGGCGTACGGGGCTGCACTATATCAGCGGATACCTCATATCGAGCGCGAACACCTTCATCTGCATGGCATTCTTCGGCCTGGGAACGAATGCGTCGTTCGGTTTGACCCTACTAATCGTCGTGATTTGCCAGAGCATGTCATCAGTTTGGGTGCAGGTGAAATGGCCGCTCATTTCTCAACTTCGCGCCAGGAATGAGTTGCCGGACCTCAGGTCGATCTTCGCCCGGCGCATGTGGCTTGCACATGGAACATTTCTCGCCTTGGCGGGGATCGCCCTGATGTTCCACGAGCCCTTGCTGAAACGGCTTGGGAGCGGCAAGAGCGTGCTACCCTCACCCTGGCTTTGGTTGCTCATTCTGAATGGCTGGCTGGAAATGCGCTGCACGCTGTGGAGTACGTTGCTGGCGACCAGCAACCGAACTCCCTTTCTGGTTCCGAGCCTCCTCACAAGTGCGGCCAGTCTGGCGATTACGTTTGGTCTTATCGGCGGTACCGACATCGGCGTCGGCGCGCTCGTGCTCGGCCCGTTGATCGCGGGCGTCGCGTTCAACTACTGGTACTGGCCTCAGGTCGCGGCGCACAGCGCGTCCTCTTCCTGGATCCGAATGATGTTCGACTCGAGAAATATCCGGCCCGGCAGTTGAGGAATTCCTCGATTTCCCTCCGGTGCCAACTCATCATTCGAGGACAATTCGCCGATGATCTACCGTTGCCCGCGAACAAAATGACGCATGTCTGACAGCCCGGTCCGTTCCAAACACCTGCCTTACGAGATCGATCCCGACAAGGATCGAGACGCGTTCTATGAAACGAACTGGAAGCACGCCAGCTTGAGGCTGTTGCTCGATCACGTCGCCCCGTCGGGCCAGACGGTTCTCGATTACGGCTGTGGGCGTGGCGAAACGCTCGACATCTTCGGCCGTGCGGGATTCAAGGTTTCCGGCGCGGATATCGATCCCGAGTGCGTCAAGCGAGCTTCGAAGTTCGGAGAGGCGGTCATTCTGAACCCGGCGGACCCAGTGAGGCAGTTCGGCGCAAAGTCGTATGATGTTGTGACTTGTTTCCACGTCATGGAGCACGTGGACAACCCCAAGAAGACGCTGACGGAACTGACGACCATCGCGCGCCAATACGTTCTGATCGCGGTACCGAACCTTCGTTACCTCACCGGGCTTTTCACCCGGCACATTGATGTTTCGTTTGTGAACGAGGGGCACCTTCAATCATGGGATCATCACCATCTTCGCAGTCTGGCTGAACGGCATTGTGGCCTGGGATGGGTGGGCTGGGGCTTTGACGCGACACGGTTGCCGTTGCTCAGTTCCGGGGTCAACAAATTCCTCGGCCCAAAGGCCGCCATCTGGCTGGATACCGGGCCGTTCCGGCTTTTGTTTCCGTTCCACGGAATCTCGGTGATCGGACTGTTCAAGGTTCGATGACCCGCTGGTTTTCAAGTTCATAACCACTTCCACATCGGCCATGCCCGCCCGCCCGCTGACAGTTGCGTGGATATCCAATTTTCCCGTTGAGTGGCTGGATGAAGTTCCGGCCGAGGTGCAGTCATTGCCCCGCCAGCATCCGGCCTCGTGGCAGCGCGTTCTGCTCGCGGAGTTTGAGAATCGTCCGGACGTTCGCCTGCACGTCTTCGTCCTGCGCAAGCACTTCGCTCGCAGTCAGACCTTCGAGCGGCGTGGCGTGGTGTTTCATCTCATCAAGACCGTCGGCGGCCTGCGTGCCCCTTCCTGCTATTGGCTGGACACTTTTCTCCTGCGCCGGGAATTGGCCGGGATTGATCCCGACGTGGTTCACGCCTGGGGCACTGAGCTTGGAGCGGCGTTGGTTGCCGGGCGGTTGGGGTTTCCCTACGTGGTTACGATGCAGGGGTTGCTCAACTGGATTGGGCAAATCGTCCCGATGACGCGATTCGACAGATTCGCCGCAGTGCTCGAAGACGTGGCCTTGAGCGGAACGGCGACGGTGACGGCGGAGTCCTCCTTCGCGATGGAGTTTCTCCGGCAGCGTCATCCGCAATTGCGTCTGCGGCAGGTCGAGCATCCGCCCTTGCCGCTGTTTCGTGAAGTAGTCCGAAAGCCGTCGCTTGCTCCGCCCCGTCTTTTGTTTGTGGGAAACTTTGGATATCTCAAAGGCGGTGATCTACTGTTCGAGGCGCTCGCCCAATTGCCTGACGACCAGGATTTCGTGATGGTGTGCATCGGAACGACGGACGCTGCTTTCGTTGAGTCCGTCCGGAACGCCGCGCCGGAGCGCGTGGTGAACAGGGTGCGATTTCTCGGAAGCCGAACCGCTCCGGAGATCGCTGCGGAACTCGCGTCGGCTGCGCTCTTTGTTTACCCGACCCGCTGCGACAACAGTCCAAATGCGGTCAAGGAGGCCATTGTCGCGGGGGTGCCGGTGGTGGCCAGCGGAGTGGGAGGCATCGTGGACTACGTTGTGCCGGACCGAAACGGCCTGCTTTTTGCCGCAGGCGATGCGTCCGGACTTGCACAGCGTTTGTCCGAGGCGTTGCGACATCCGCTGTTTCGCAACGGCACTGTCGAGACGCAGTGTCTGGTGGAGATGCGGACGTATCTCTCGGCCGCGCAGATGGCGGCGAAATTTTTCGAAGCCTATTCGAGCGTGGCGCGCGCTTCGTAAGCGCGCCTTGGGCCTTTGGGCTCGCCTGTATCGAATTGAAGAAAATTCTCCGACGAGCTTGGCCGCGCCACGAGGATGCCTAATACTCCCCTGATTGCTGCCGATGACCTCGTGCAGTCTGTTCAGCGACGTTGACGAAAAAAAACACACAATGCCGAGAAATCTCCTGATCCTGGCGATCATCCTCCCGATTGCGGGGCTGATAGGCTACCTGCTGGCGGATCCCATGCAGATGGAATCGATGGCGGCAGTGGGTCTTATCATTTCGGTGCTCCTGTTTCCTCTGGCGTTGAAATGGCATCATCCGGCGCTGGTGTTCTCGTGGAATGCCTCCGTGATTGTGTTTTTTCTCCCCGGGGAGCCCTACCTTTGGATGTTTCTTGGTCTGCTAAGTCTGGGGTTGACGGTGCTGCATCGTTTTCTGGAACCACAGTTCAAGCCCCTTAACGTTCCCTCTATCACTTGGTCGCTGCTGGTGCTGGCAATCGTAGTCTGCGTCACCGCAAAGCTGACCGGTGGTGTGGGAATCCGGTCGTTCGGTAGCAGCGTCTACGGCGGTAAGAAGTACATATTTATCTGGTTTGCCATCCTCGGTTACTTCGCCTTGAGCATGAGGGCGATTCCACCTGAGAAAGCGATGCTGTACAGCGTGGCGTTCTTTGTCGGGAGTATTACTACAGCCTTCAGCACATTGGCCTATGTCATCGGGCCGGGGGCGTGGATACTCTATTCGATATTCCCGACTGATTACGCCATGCAGTTGGCGGCGAAAGATTTTGGAATGACGTCAGTTGACGCCATTTCCCGGTTCAGCGGATTTGGGCCCGCTGGAATTGGTCTAGTTCCCATTCTGCTCATTCGCTACGGCGTTCGGGGGCTTTTGGACTGGCACCGACCGTGGCGCATGGGGTTGCTCATGTTGCTGGTCGGGATGAGTCTTCTTGGAGGCTTCCGTTCGACTTTGGTTTACGTATGTCTCCTGATTGCCGTCCAGTTTTTTATCGAAGGACTCCACCGGACGCGTTGGCTGGCTATTGCCCTCGGTTTCTCGCTCGTAACATTTTTGGGAGCTTGCGTTGTTGCCCCTAAACTTCCGATGTCAGTCCAGCGCAGCCTCAGCGTCATACCCATGATTCCAGTTAGCGACCATGCGCGTTCAGATGCGGAATTGTCGTCCGACTGGCGGAAGGCGATTTGGAAACGCGTGATGCCCGAGATTGAGCGTCATTTCTGGATGGGCAAGGGTGTGACTGCCAGTGCGCGAAATTACTATTTGGAAAATCAGGCATACCGCTCGGGAATCGCCGACGAATACGACATGACGATTCTGGCGGGGGATTATCATAACGGCCCGTTGACGCTGATCATCCCGTTCGGTATCTGGGGTGTCCTGGCGTTTGCCGCTTTCTTGATCGCCGGGTTCAGGGTGCTTTGGCGAAACTGTCACGCGGGTTCAGGTATGTTGCCCAACATCAACCGGACGCTCTTGGCGGTATTTCTCGCAAAGGTCATCTTCTTCTTCTTCGTCTTCGGTTCGTTTGCCACGGAGTTTTATACGTTTGCAGGGTTAATCGCATTGAGCGTCAGCCTCAACGGCGGCATCCGCCGCGAATCAACTGGCCAACAACTCCAGGCCACCGCATCCGCGTCGCGCGTCAGAAACTGAGACCGCACCCTGCGGCCGAACCACCGCTCACGCAGGAGCCGCGTCGGGAATCTCAAATCATCTCCACGCGAAGTGCCGAGCTTCAGCTCGACGCGTTGAATGTGATAAGGCCCATGCCGAGCAGGAGCGTCGCGCTCCGATGTTCATGGGAAGAAATCGCGAGCCTTGGCGGGTCGTGGAGTCTCTCCCGTCAACCCGCTCGAAACCGAGATGCGCGCTTGACGGTACGGGAGTGGATCCTTAGCTTTTTACCCCTGCGAATGGTGGCCGTAGCTCAATGGTAGAGCCCCAGATTGTGATTCTGGATGTTGCGGGTTCGAGTCCCGTCGGTCACCCCATCTCCCCCATGCGGTTCGGAACAATTAATCGAAACAGCTCTATCCAGGGCTCAACTGCGCCGCTTCGTTCAATCCTCTGTCTTCGACTCGCGCCCGATTAGGTCGCGCAGCGCGCGGGCGACATCCTTGCCTTCGTAGAGCACGGCATGAACTTCGTCGATGATGGGTGTGCTGACGCCGCATTTGTTGGCGAGGGCGTGGGCCGATTTGGCAGTGGGATGCCCTTCGGCAATGGAGACAGCGCCAGCCATGATGTCCACCAGCCTCTCGCCGCGTCCGAGGCGTTCGCCGAGGCCGCGGTTGCGGCTCAACTTTGAGAAGCAGGTCACGGTCAGGTCGCCCAGTCCGCTGAGGCCGGCAAACGTCTCCGCCTGCGCACCACAGGCGACGCCGAGACGGCGGATCTCGCCGATGCCGCGCGTGAGCAATGCGGCCTTCGAGTTGTCGCCAAAGCCGAAGCCGTCGCAGACGCCGGCCGCGATGGCGACGACGTTCTTGAGGGCACCGCCCATCTCGACGCCGACAAGATCGCCGCTGGCATAAACACGGAAGGCGGCGCTGTGAAACAGTTGCTGCACCTGTTGCGCGACGTTCATGTCGCGGCTGGCGGCGACGATGGCCGAGGGCACACCGCGCGCGACTTCCAGTGCGAGCGTCGGGCCCGACAACGCGGCGATACGGGCCTGCGGCGCAGTCTCGCGCAGCACTCCGCACATGGTCAGGCCCGTGGAATGCTCAATGCCCTTGGTGACGCTGACAGCGATGCCGGCGTAGTCCTTGATCGAAGCGGTGACGGCGCGGAAGGCCTTGGAGGGAACGGCGACAATCACGGCGTCCGTGCCGGCAATGGCGCGGTGGAGGTCGGTTTCATAGGTCCACGAAGCGGGAAGTTTCACGCCCGGCAGGTAGCGCTCGTTGAGCTGTGTCCGGCGCATCTCGTCAAGGTGCGCTGCGTCGTGTCCCCACAGGACGAGGTCATGCATCCTGCGTTCGAGGACAAGCGCCAGCGCGGTGCCCCACGCGCCGGCTCCGAGAACAGTGACTCTCATTTCGCGGCCTCCCCGGGCTTGGGCCGGCCGATGCGCGGCTCAGTGCCGTTGATGAGCCTCTGGATGTTGCCGCGATGTTTGTAGATCGCAAGCGCGCCCATGGTGCCGGTCAGCGCTGTAAGCGTCACATCGTGCAACGTAAACCAAGTGGCGATGGGCAGCGAGATGGAGGCGGCGAGCGAGCCGACGGATACGAAGCGCGTCAGCACGACGAGAAGCATCCACGCGCCCAAGCTGATGACGAACGTCCACGGAACGAGCGCCGCAAGCACGCCGGCCGAGGTGGCGATGCCTTTGCCGCCCTTAAATTTCAGCCAGCAGGTGTAGTTGTGCCCGAGCACGACGCAGGCGGAGGCCAGGATGCGCGCCCACACGACATCGCTGGCGGCAGGAGCGGTGCCGGATATTTTCTCGAGGATAAACGGCGCAGCCCAAGCCACGGCGGTCCAGCCTTTGAAGGCGTCCGCGAGAAGCGTGAAGATGCCAGCCGGTTTGCCGAGCACGCGAAAGGCGTTCGTCGCGCCGATGTTGCCGCTGCCGACGGTGCGGATGTCGATGCCCTTGGCGCGCGCCACGAGGTAGCCGGTCGGGATGGAACCCAACAGGTACGCGACCGCAGCGATCACAGTGCAACTCAAGAAATCCACGCGGCGACTGTAGGGAGAGAACGAGAGCGGCTGAAAGCGGAATTTTTGCGAGTGAAGGTGCAGACGGTAGGAGAGCAGGTGGGAGAAGGCGCAGGGGGAGATAGGGTGTGACTATGGCCGGATGCGATCTGAACTAACGTGGCTCTTCCTCCCTGCAACTCCGTTCTCTTTCGGAGCCCCGGCGCTGCTTCGCCGCGCCGCCCCGCCGGCTCACTGCCCCGGTGCTTTCAGGCGTTCGGCGATAGACTTCAGGTAGGAGTGCGGGATGGGGTTCACCTTTTCGTCCGACATTAGCTTCAGAGATTTTTCCAACGCCTGGCGCGAGAGATCAAACTGCTCGGTCTGGAAATGGTGCCAGCCCATATAGGCGGCGACGAGGTAACCGTTCGGGTCGAGTCTCTCGGCGGCGGTGAAAGCTGCGCCAGCTTCGTCGTGACGCGCCAGCCAGTCGAGGCAACGGCCCTTGCCGATCGGCGCGTGTGGGGTGAAGGGGTTTAGCGCCGCCGTCTTTTCAAACCAGCCGATGGCTTCCTCCGCTGCGGCCCTGTATCCCTCGGTGCCCTGCTGGCTGCGGTCGAGCAGGACGTTGCCAATGGCCGTCGTGGTTTCGGAGTTCGCCGACTGCGCGGCGTGGGCGGCCTTGAGGGCCGCGAGTTGCGCGTCAGCATTGGCTGCGCGATGCGAGCGGACAAGCGCCAGAGTTTCCTGCGTGCCGCGCCAGGTTTGCCAGCCGAGATAACCGAGGAGCGCGAGGAGCGCGAGGTTCACGGGGATGCGCAGCGGCAGGCGGACGGTGTGCCAGTGCGTTTCGCCTGCGAATCGGTAGTGGCTGGCGATGATGCCGAGCAGCGTGACCATCACGATCGCGCTGGCCGGGATGTGCATGTTGAAGTCGAAGAACGCGTGGACCAGCATTCCGAGCAGGCCCATCGATCCGCCGGCCACGAACGCGGCTTTGTTGCTGCGTTTGCCGCCAAGGTCATTGTGGGAGCGCCTCACGAACTTCCAGACGTGAACGCTCTGGTAGAAGAAGATTCCCCAGCACGCGACGACAATCAGCGCTCCGAGCAGCCCCCAGTCCACGAGCGTGTTCAGGTAGTCGTTGTGAACGCGCTCCGGGCGGGCTTGCAGCTCGGGCGTCGCCGGGCGGTAGGCGCGGAAGCGGGTGTCGAAATGCGCCGGGCCGACGCCGGTGAGCCAGTGATCTTTCCACATCGCGAAGGCCGGCTTCCAGATCTGGAAACGCACGTCTTCCAACTGCCGCGCGCGTTCGATGCGGTCGCGCCGCTCCGGGCCGACATCCGCCTTCCAGTAGAACCCGCCGAACACCACCACCAGCACGCCGAGGACGGACAAGGCGCGCTTCCAGTAATCCCTCTCGCGCAGCAGCCACACGAAGAGTGCGATCATCGAGACGCCCATCGCCAGCCAGCCCGCACGCGACACGGTGACGCACACGCCGGCGAAGATCATCACCGAGGCGTAAGTCAGGAGAATCTTCATCAACGCCTCGAACCGCCCGGTCAGCGTTAGTGCGATGGAGAGCGGAAGGATCATCACCAGATAGCCGGCGAGATGATTCGGCGAGATGAACGTGCCCGAGCCGCGCTTGCGATAGCCGTCGGGCTTGTCGAGCTGCCACACGAAGTCTGACGCGGAGATGAACTGGTAGATGGCGTAGAGCGAGATCACCATCGCGATGAAAACGAGCGCGACACCGAGTACTTCCGTGGTGCTCTTGTGATGGAGGTTGTTCACCACGGCGAAGTAGAGCACGCCATACACGAGCACCTTGATCACCTCCTGCCGCGCGAGAAATTCCACGTCCGCCGTCACGTAGCGCACCACGGCGTAGCCCATGAAGGCCAGCACCGTCCACGAGACGGGCGGCCAGAGAAGGCGATGCTTGGAGTTGATGGCGAAGCGCAGAAGCCAGACGGCGAGGATGCCGACGGTCAACCATTGGACACCGACGAAGAAGTTCCAGCCTGCCTGCGGGACGCCGCCAAAGGCGAGCGGGGTGAAGCCCAGGATGGCAAGAACCAGGCCGAGAATCACGCGCTCACACCACTTGTCCAGTTGCTCGTGCTCCATCAGTGCCTCCCTTCAGCCTGGGTGATTCTCCATGTTCCCCTCGCCTCCTTGTGACCTTGCCGTTGTGTCAGCCGAGGTGCTCCCGGGGGTCGGTGATGTGTCCGGTTAACGCGCTCGCGGCGACCGTCGCCGGGCTGGCGAGGAAGACCTGGCTTTCCTTGTCGCCCATGCGGCCAGGGAAATTGCGGTTCGTCGCGCTGATGCACTTGAGGCCGGACTGGTTGATACGCCCGAACGTGTCCACCGGGCCGCCGAGGCACGCGGCGCAACCAGCGTTCTCCGTCATGCGCACGCCGGCGTCTTCGAGGATCTGCCAGATGGTCTTGTCGCCCCAGCGCGTGGCCTGGAGATCGCGCACAATGTCCGGTGTGGCCGGTACGCCGAACGTGTCGATCACGACCTTCTTTCCGCGCAGCACGCGGGCGAATTCGACAAAGTCACTTGTCTTGCCGCCGGTGCAGGAACCCACGTAGGCGCGATCCAGTTTGGTGCTGGCCATGTCCTTCGCCTTCTTGCGCTGGCCGGGGTCAGGATGGCAGGCCACGGTCGGCTCAAGCTTGTCGAGGTTCACCACCAGTTCGTAAACGAACGTCTGATTCTTGTCCGCCTCCACCGGTTCATAGGCGGCCTTCGTTCCGTTGAGCCGCGTGCGGGCATCGACGTATTCCGCCGTGCGCGCGTCGAACGGGAAGATGCCGTTCTTGCCGCCGGCTTCGATGGCCATGTTCGCGATGGTCATGCGGTCGTCCATCGAGAGGGTCTCCACGCCCGGGCCGTCGAACTGCATCGCGCGATATGTCGCGCCGTCGAAACCAATCTCGCCAATAACGTGCAGGATCACGTCCTTGGCCATCACGCCGGGCTGGAGCTTGCCGTCGAGGCGGAAGCGCATCGTCTCCGGCACCTTGATGAGCAGCTTGCCCGTGCCCATGACGAACCCGGCGTCGGTGTTGCCGATGCCCGTGGCGAATTCATTGAACGCGCCCGCCATGCACGTGTGCGAATCGGTGCCGAACAAAATTTCGCCCGGCCGCGTGTGGCCCTTGGCGGGGAGCGCGGTGTGGCAGACGCCCGCGTAGTTCGAGCCGTACTGGCGCTTGAGATTCCCCTTCGCGGCGTCGTATTTCCACTGGCCGTTCGGGTCGTCGATGACGTCGTAGAAGTAGGGCAGCTCCTGCTCCTTCGAGAAGTCGCGGAGAATATCGACGTTGCGGTTGGACTTGGAGTCGGCGGTGAAAATGTAGTGGTCGGGGATGATGACCACGCGTTCGCGGTTCCAGACCTTGGCGGTCTTGCCGAACTCGCGCTTGAAGACGCCGATGGTTCCTGGCCCGCACACATCGTGCGTCATGAGGACGTCGGCATTCACCCAGATGTTGTCACCCGCCTGGACGGAAGCCTTTCCAGCGGCGCGGGCGAGAATCTTTTCGGTCAAAGTCATGGCCGGAAATCTTTAACGAAGTCCAAACCACGCTGCAACTGCGGAAATGGATTTACAGGCTTGTCCTCAGCCCTCTGGCAAAGTGCTCACCATCCCGACGAGCTGTGGCGAGAGTGAACCCATGGCGATGTTTCGCTGTGCAGGGCGCTCGTCGCCCGCCCCGAATGGTTCCAAGTTAACTGCGCCGGGCCTTGCGTAGTTCCTCGCAGCCCCAGCGCAGGGCGCGCTCGGTCACTTCCCAGCCCAGGCACGCGTCGGTGACGGACACTCCGTACTTCAACTGTGCGAGATCAGCCGGGATCGACTGGCTGCCTTCCTGGAGGTTGCTTTCGATCATTACGCCTGTGATGGCGGTCGTGCCGGCGAGTCGTTGCTCGATGAGGCTGTGCCAAACGTCTTCCTGCTTCGCGTGTTGCTTGAGGGAATTCGCGTGGCTGCAATCGACCATCAGCACTGGTGGGAGCTTGGCCTTATTCAAGTTCTCCTCCGCTTCACGGATGCTTTCCGCATCGTAGTTCGGCCTCTGGCGTCCGCCGCGAAGGACGACGTGGCCAGCGGGATTGCCGGTCGTACGGACGATGCTCGTGAAGCCTTCCTGATCGATGCCGAGAAAACTGTGCGGCCGCAGCGCAGATTGCATCGCGTCGATGGCGATTTGCAGGCCACCGTCGGT
>SXGS01111971.1_pt1 | contig 21472 bp, 16 predicted proteins | sample 3174681 | NCBI WGS metagenome assembly SXGS01 (sample SAMN11356861, study PRJNA531348) | freshwater metagenome | isolation source: freshwater sample F1-80 | place: China: Fuxian Lake, Yuxi | collected 2017-12-25 | reverse complement strand
GTGCGGATGCGCTCGCTGCGGTCGCCGCTGCCGACCATCGCCTTGCGGCTGGCGGCCTCTGCCGCGTCACGCTCCGCGATCTGGGCCTCGAGCAGGCGGGCTTTCAGGACCCGCATGGCCTTGTCCTGGTTCTTGTGCTGGCTCTTCTCGTCCTGGCACAAAACCATGAGGCCGGTCGGGATGTGGACGATTCGAACGGCGCTGTCGGTGGTATTGACGGACTGACCGCCCGGTCCGCCGGCGCGCATGACGTCGATCCGGAGGTCTTTGGCGTCGATCTTGAGTTCCACTTCGTCGGGTTCGGGCAAGACCGCGACGGTGGCGGCCGACGTGTGGATGCGACCCTGGGCCTCCGTGGCTGGCACGCGCTGGACGCGGTGCACGCCGCCCTCGAAGCGAAGAAGGGCGTAGGCGTCGGGGCCCGTGACGAGGGCGACGACTTCCTTCATCCCGACGGCGGTGCGGCCCGACCCACCCACGTGGATCTCGTTGGACGACGCGACCTCGAAGCGCAGCCCGCGCCGCTCTCCGAAACGCTGGTACATGCGAAACAGATCGGCCGCGAAAAGGGCCGCTTCGTCACAGCCGGTGCCGGCTCGGATTTCGAGGAAGATCGGTCGTCCGACGTAGGGGTCGGGCGGGAGAAGGCGCAGTCGGAGGGCGCGCCACGCCACGCCGACCTGCTCGGTCAGCACCGCGACCTCCTCCTTGGCGAGCGCGCGAAGTTCGGGATCGTCGTCCGACGCCATCGCGTTGGCGTCGTCGAGCCCCGTCATGAGGCCCCGGAGGTTCGCCCAGGCGTCGACGATACCGCGAACGTGGCTGTGCTCCCGCGCCAGCTCCGCCATGCGGTTGCGGTTCGCCGCGACGGACGGGTCCATCAGTTGGCGGTCGAGCTGCTCGAGGCGATGCTCGTACGCCGGCAACCGGGCGAGCAGAGACGGATTCATGGGCGACCTGGGACGCCGAAGCGTCCGGGCCGATCAGGAGCTGGCTTGGAACCCGTACTTCCGCATGAAGCGGTCGACGCGTCCCTCGGTGTCCATCAGCTTCTGCTGGCCCGTGAAGAACGGGTGGCTCTGGGAAGAAATGTCGATCAGGACGAGGGGAACCTCGTTGCCTTCCCACGTCGTGGTGGCACGGGTCTCCAGGCAGCTCCGGGTGATGAACTCGAAGCCGCAAGACACGTCGCGAAACACGACAAAGCGGTAGTTCGGGTGGAGGTCCTTCTTCATCGTCGCCTCGTCGCGGATCGTGCGGCCGGCCGGATTCACCCGTCCGTGGGATCGTGTCAAGCCTTGGGGCGGAGGACTCGGGTCGCGTCGGCGACCACGTCGCCCGTGAATGTGGCGGCGAGCGCCTCCCACGTGGCCGCTTCTTCGGCGGTGCGAAGGCGTTCGGGGCGGAGGGCGCCGCTGCGCGCGACGTCGATGGCCGGGAACAGGCCCGCCTCAGCGGCTGGCCGGGACAATGTGAGTTCCCAGTTCACGACCTCGCGCAGGTCCTCGGCCAGAACCCGGTCGTGGCGGGTGCCGTCGGCGCCGAGCACGCCGATGACCGTGAGCGAACCCCCCTCGTCGAGCATGCGGGCTGCGCCGAGCCAACGCCGCATCCGATGGAGGGCGCCAGCGTCGACGCCGTCCAGATCGCGGCCGGACGGGGCCGATTCCGCCAGACAGGCACGGAGCAGTCGGGAGAAGTTGTCGACGAGGAGCACGGCCTCGTCGCCCTGCTCCACCATCCGTCGTGCGCGCTCGAAGACGATGTCGGCGACTTGCACGTGCCGAGCCGGAGGCTCGTCGAAGGGGGTGGCGATGACTTCGGCGCGAGTGGTCTTGCGCCACTCTTGGATTTCCTCTGGGCGTTCGGCGACGAGAAGCACGGTGACGTGGAGCGCGGCGTCTTCCGCGAGCGCGTTGGCGAGGCGGGCCAGCAGCTCGTTGGCCCGCGTGCGCGGCGGTGCGATGAGGAGTCCCCGCGCCCCGAGGCCGAGCGGGGCCACGCGGTCGACGGCTTGGAGGACAGGATCGTCGCCAAGCGTGAAGCGTTCGTCAGGGTAGATCGCCGTGAGCTGATCGAAGCCCTGGCGGTCGTCCTCGACGCGGGCCCCGTTGACGGCGTCGACGCGGAGCAGGGCGGTGTACCGCTCGCCTTCTTTCGGGGGGCGGACGAGCCCGATGATCGTGTCGCCGGTCTGCAGCTTGAAGCGGCGAATCTGGGACTGGCTGACGTAGATGTCGTCCGGACCGTTCTGAAAGCTGGCCGCGGCGCTGCGCAGGAAGCCAAATCCCTCCTCGCGGTGGACGTCGAGGACACCCATGCCGTAGGGCCCGTATTCAGCCGACATGATGCGTCCGATCGCGAGCACCACGTCGTGTCGGTGACCCGCCGGATCGATGCCGTTTGTCCGCGCAAGCTCCCGGAGCGCTTCGTCCTCGAGCGCGTAGAGTGCGGGGAAATCGGGTTGCATCGCGGTCCTGGGGCTAGGGGCAACGCAGATTGGCCGCCCGTGAGGGCGTCATCCGTAACCCGGTTCCGCCCTGCAAGTTCGGCCCCCCGGCCTCAAAGCTCCGTGAGCGTCATGGTCCCGAAGGGCAATTCGTAGTGGACGGTGTCGGCCTCCCACGAGGCGATGGCCGCTTCCCAGGGCACCCAGTGGGCCTCGGCGGTCGCGGTCTTGGCCACGATCTCGACGAACCGGGGGCCTCGCGGCAGGACGCCATCGTCCCATTGCGGGTGCCAGCCGTAGCCAAAGGGGCCGCTCGTCGCTGCGGGGATGGGGTCCAAGCCAAAGGGCTTGCAGTCGCCGAGAACCTCGGCGCCGTCGAACAGGTGAACCGTCGCTGACCAGGTGCAGGAGACGCCCGCAGCGTCGGCGCACGGGACATCCGCGTAGGGGTCCGGCAGTCCATCGACGTCCGCCTCCGCCCAGCTGACCGCGACCCACGCGAATTCGCAGGCCACGTTGCCAGTGATCGGGTCGACGAATCGGGCCCGTTCGGTGCCCTCCCATGGGACGGTGGGGCCGACGGCCGCGTCGCCAAGGTAGGTCACGGAGGCCTCGATCCCGACGGGGTCCTCGGGCCCTCCGCCGCCGCCTGCAGGGTCGGTGGTGGTGGCCGTGTCGGCGCCACACGCGAAGAGGAGGTGGAACATGACGTCGGGCCCTCGTTAGCGCGCTGGCCCGCAAGGGTGGAGGCAGGATGTCGGTTCTGGAACGGCTCGACCTGGTCCGCGAACGTTCAGGGGCCGCAGGGAAGGGGGGCGCCTTCGCCACGACGGGCCGGGTGCTCACGGTCGTTTCCCCGATCGATGGCTCCACGATCGGGCGGGTGCGACTTGCGGAGGCTGCCGACCTGGAGCGCGTGGTGCGCGACGCTGCCGCCGCCTTCGAGACCTTCCGAACGATGCCCGCCCCGCGGCGTGGCGAAATCGTCCGACAGATCGGCGAAGTGCTACGGGCCCACAAGGACGACCTTGGCGAACTCGTCTCGCTCGAGGTCGGCAAGATCCGCAGCGAAGGCCTCGGCGAGGTGCAAGAGGCCATCGACATGGCCGACTTGTGTGTCGGTATGAGCCGGCAGCTCTGTGGCCTGTCGATGCACAGCGAGCGCCCCGGGCACCGGATGACCGAGCAATGGCACCCCCTTGGCATCGTCGCCGTGATCACGGCCTTCAACTTCCCATGTGCGGTGTGGGCGTGGAATGCGCTCGTCGCGCTCATCGCCGGCGACGCCGTCATTTGGAAGCCAAGCCTCAAGGCGCCGCTCACGGCGATTGCGACCCACGAGTTGTGCGAGCGCGTCCTCGCGGCCCACGGGCTGTCGGGCCTTCTCGGCCTCGTGATCGGCGACGATGCCGTCGTCGGAGAAGCCCTCATCCGCGACGAGCGCGTTCCTCTCGTGAGTGCGACCGGGTCGTGTCGGATGGGGCGCCACGTCAATGCCGTCGTGGGCGGCCGCCTTGCGCGCACGCTCCTCGAACTCGGCGGAAACAACGCGATCCTCGTGCACAGAGATGCCGACCTCGACCTCGCGCTGCGGGCGGTGTGTTTCGGCGCCGTCGGAACGGCGGGGCAGCGCTGCACGACGACCCGTCGCCTCTTCGTTCACCGCGACGTGGCGGGGCCGTTCATCGATCGCCTTGTGGGAGCCTACCGCACCCTTCCGATCGGTGATCCCCTCCAGGAGGGGACGCTCGTCGGACCTCTGATCGACGCCGGCGCCGTCGCCCAGTTCGAGGCGGCAGTCGCCAAGGCCGTCGCCCAGGGCGGCGCCGTGCTCGCTGGCGGAAAGCGGCTGGACCGGCCGGGCTTCTACGTGGCCCCGACGCTGATCCGGCTTCGGCACGACGCGCCGATTGTCGCGGATGAGACCTTTGCTCCCATCCTCTACGTCGACGTCTACGACGACCTCGATTCCGCGATCGCGTGGCAAAACGAGGTCCGCCAAGGGCTGAGTTCCGCCATCTTCACCGACTCGGTTCGCGCTGCGGAGGCCTTCCTGTCCGTTCGCGGAAGCGATTGTGGGATTGCCAACGTCAACATCGGGACGTCGGGGGCCGAGATCGGCGGCGCCGTCGGCGGTGAAAAGGAGACGGGCGGTGGGCGCGAAGCCGGTTCGGACTCCTGGAAGGCCTACATGCGCCGCCAGACCGTCACCGTGAACTACACGTCCTCGTTGCCGCTCGCTCAGGGCGTTCGCTTCGACGTGGGCTGAGCGCCGGGGGCGAACGAGCTGGTCAGGGCTGCCAGGCTGCTAGAGCGCGCCCCGCCGCCACTTGTTGTAGTGGGCGGCGCAGTAGCCGCGGGCGCGGTGGGGCTTTCCGCAATTCGGTACCTGGCAGAGCCCGTCCTCGACGGTGGGCGTGCCGTCGACGGCGCTCTCCGCCGTCGCCTTGGCTTGCTGGGCGACGACTTGGGCCTGACGGGCCGTGGCGAGTGCCTCCGAGGCCTGAGAGGCCGCGGCCTGGAGCGCCGTGGCGGACGCGCTCACCGTCCCCATCGTCATCGAGAGCTTCTTGGAAAGCGCCTCGACCTTGGCTTCCAAGGTGGCGACGCGGTTGTTGTCGCCCCCACGTGCAAGAAGCGCCTCGACGTCTTCGCGGCGCATGAAGCCGGCCATCGCCAGGGCTTCCTCGATCATCGCGGAGGGGTCGGGACGGCCCAACGCGGCCGCCAACGCCGACCCTACGGTAGAGCGAATGCCCATTGAACCCCCGGCCGGGGCGCTTATCGGCCCGCGGAGGCGTCGCCCATGTCGGGCGCGGCCAGGAGTCCGTGCAGCACGAGCGGCAGTCCGTCGCGGAGCAGCGTCTCCCGATCCGGCCGAATGCCGATGGCGGACTGGCCCGCAAGCCCGTCGATGAGGGCCTTGAGCAACTGGGCCAGCGCGACGGGGTCCCCCTTTCGGAAGCTGCCCTCGGCCATCCCTTGGGCCAGAATCCGCGCCACGGCGTCGACGAAGCGGTTGTGGACGGCCTGGCACTCTTCGCGGACGTCGACGTCGCGGATGCCCTGTTCCGACATCATGAGGAAGAAGCGTGGCGGGGTCTTGAGGCCCGCGAAGTAGTCCAGGTATCGGCGGCCGAGGTCGACGAGTTTGACGACGGCGGGCCGTCCGTCCTGTTCGACGTCGTCGAGAAAGCTGTAGGTCTGCTCGTGTTGCTCAGCGACCAACGCGAGGAACAAGTCTCGCTTGGACGGGTAGTAGAAGTAGACCGCCCCTTTCGACAGGGCGGCCCGGCGGGCGACGTCGTCGACGCGGGCGGCCAGGTACCCCTTCTCGATGAACAGAGCGCGGGCGGCCCGCAGAATCTGGTTGCGTCGCTCGGGCTCTGGCGCATGGCGCGTCATCAGTTGAGCAGGTCGTCGTCGCGGTTGCGTCCCCCGTCGAGGACCTCGAAGCGCCGCCGCTGTTGCAGTCGCTTCAATTCGTCCTCGATCGCCTTTCCGCGCTTCGCGAGGCTGCGCCGATGGGCGCCCGGGCCGCGGAGCTGCGTCCACGCATACGTACCGAGCCAGGTCCCGACGCCCGCCACCGTGGAGAGGGTGGGTTCGGCCATCACGAACAGGCACCCGATGGCGAGGCTGCCCCAGACGATGGTGCGGCCGTCCACGGGAAGCACGAAGAACAGGAGGAAGCGCACGTCGGGGCGCAAGTGCCCTACGAGGAGCGACAGGCCAAAGAGCAAGCTGCTCCAGCCGTGATTCCACGCTGGAATGAGCCAGCCGGTCGCGTCCGCGGCCATCGCTGTGACGACGCCGCCTGCGAGTCCGAAGCCAAGGGCCTCGAGCAGGGCTCGCCGCGGCAACGAACTCGACAACAGAGGAAGCAGGAACCAGAGCATGATCATCTGGAACACGACGCCTAGGGCGCTTCCGCGGCCCCCCCCCTGAACGGCGAGGTGCGTGAGCCACTGCCAGGGCGCGAATCCGGCCCCCAAGGGCTTCCATGTGAGGACGTCGACGGGCAGGTCGGCGAGGCGCGCGACGAGCTCCGCGACGTATACGGCGATCAGGACGGCCACGAACCGGTTCACACCTGGCTCGAGAACGGGCGGTAGCCGCGATCGTTGTGGCTGGGCCATGGGCGCCGTTAGTCTGCCCTTCCTCGGGCCGCACGCCCGGCCAGCTTGGCACAGGCCGGCTGGCCGACTACATGCGATCTCTATGGCCCGCCCAAACTCCGAAGTTGATTTGGTCGCGATCAGTGGGGCGATCGAGGGGTTGCGCGTCCAGTTGCAGCCTCGAGAGACGTTGCTGCTTGGGCGCACGGCCAATGGGCTGCAGATCCCCGACGAACTCGTCAGCATCTACCATGCCGAGATTGTGTTCGAAGAAGGCAGCTACTGGGTGGCGGACGTCGGGTCGGCCACCGGCACCTTCGTCGACGATCGAAAGTCCGAGCATGACAAGGTTCGGTTGCAACTTGGCAACGTCATCAAGGTGGGCGAAACGCGCCTACGGGTGTCGCGCCGCCAACGATTCACGCCGATCGAATGGGTGGCGATCGCGCTGCCCCTTGTCATCGCGGCGGCCTTCATCGTCGTGGCTTGGCGAATGGCGCCTCAACGGGCGCCGATGCGCGGACTCATTTGGGAGGCGCCCATCCGTCGCGGCCCGATGGTGGCTGGCACGACCCAATTGGACGTTCCGGGTTCCTTCTTGCGCGCCCAAGGTGTAGACGTCGTCGATTTGCGCATCCGCCGCGTGACCGACTTCGACCAGAACCAGGTCGACGAGGTCTGGCTGCGCGCCCAAGACCGAGAGTGGGCCGTCACATTCGAGGCCGACGGCAGCTGGCAGGTCATGGGAACCTTGCCGACGGGCTGCCTGGACGCCCCGCTGATTGACAGGAAGGGCGGCATGCCGCTCCTTCGCTGCCCGGGCGTACTCTACGACTATGGGGCGGCTGGCTACCGGCCGGCGCAGCAAGAAGGAATCGTCGTGTGGCTCGCGCCCATCCAGCTGGGAGTGGCCGAGCGGCTCGCTCGCGAAACGAAGGCCAACCGCGTGGAGGCGGTTCCGCTCGAGCCCATCCGACCCAAGCGGGCGTCGGGCGGGTCCGGTTCGGGCTCCCGGGCCTCTGGCAGCCGGGGATCTGTCGGGGACCAGCCCGTCGCCGAGGCCGCCATCGTGAAGCGGCGGCGCGAGGAGTTTGTTGCCAGCGCCTTTGTCCGGCCCCATCGACTTGAATTGGCGTCGGCGGAACGGGTCGCAGGCTTTCTGGCCGAGCGGGGCGTCGATTCTCCGGTGCACTACCTGATTTGCGAAGACGCCTACCCAGGCGTCGCCGCCCAGGTCCTCACGGAAGCCGGCGAGATTGTTCCGTTGGCCTTTGGGTGTATGGACGACCTCGTCGTCGCGGACCGGAATCCCGAGGAAGTAGGCCACCCGGTGGCGATTGCGTTCACCGCGCACGGCCACGAAGCACTCCGGAACGACGTCGCTACGTTCTACGGTGGCACGCCCGACGACGTTTGGCTTGAGCCCGGCCGCGAATCGTTGCTGAACAAGCTGCGCGGCGATGCCGGCTACCCGCTTGGCTACGTCGAGGTCGACGCGCTGTCGCCCGCCCATTTCACCCGCGCGATTGCCCACGAACGGCCCTTGGGTGGGGCGCGCGCCCTGGTGCCGGCCGAAGGGGTGGCCGGACCGCGCCCCGGGGTATCCGCGACCCTCATGACGCCAGGCGTCGCCCAACTGGACCCACCCGGCTGCGAACGTTTGCAGATCGAGGTCGGAGCGTGGCAGTGCGGCGTCTCGAATGCCTGCATTCCGGGCGCTGCGACGTTCTTGCGCGTGGACGAGGTGGGCTGCGGCGAACCCACGACGCTCCTGGCCGCAGGGTACCGGGGCGGCGTCACGGACGGCACGTTCGGCGGCATCGAGGTCCGGGCCGTCGTCGACAGCAGGGTCGAAGGCAACGGCGCCCGAGTTCGGACGGCGCGGGTCGCGTGGAGACCGGCGGCCACCCCGACGCCCTGACGCTTGCGCGAGGCGCGGCGGTGCGGTACGGAACGTGCGTTCACGGAACGCACGTCCAGGGGTTGGCATGGAACACGAACTTTCCGAGCGTCAACGGGTCATCCTGGAATTCATCCAGGCGTCGTATGATCAGTCGGGTGTCGTACCGAGCTACCGCGAAATTGGTGCTGCGCTTGGCATCAAGAGCACCAACGCGGTGTCCGACCACCTCAAGGCACTGATGCGCAAGGGGTACCTGGAGCGGGTGGGTCCGGCCGGCAACAGCCGGTCGATCCGGTTGACAGAGGGCGCATCTGTCGGTCTTTCCGAGGAGTCGGTCGTCAACGTGCCTGTTCTCGGGCGCGTCGCCGCCGGCGTCCCGCTGCTCGCCGAGGAAAACTACGAGGGGTCGATCCGTTGGGATCGAAGCCTTGTGCCTTCCGGCGGACAGATCTTCGCACTGCGCGTCCGCGGCGATTCGATGATCGACGACGGCATCCACGATGGCGATACGCTGCTCGTTCGCCAGAAGTCGGAGGCGCGAAACGGCGAAATCGCGGTGGTTCTTGTCGACGGCGAAGCGACCGTGAAGCGCGTTCAACGCGAAGGTTCGCTCCTGCGGCTGATCCCCGCCAATTCTGCGATGACGCCGCGGGTCGTAGACCTTGGCCAACACGAGGCCTCCATCGTTGGCGTCGCGATCGGATTGTGGCGTCGAATCGTGCCCTTGGCGTGACGAGACGTGACCACCTGGGCGCCCGGCTCAGGGTAGGTGACGGGCGTCCGTGAACGACCCATCGGCCAGCATCCGTAGCGACCTCTTCGCATTGGTGCGGCGCGCCCGGAGGCAGGTGGGTGCGGTCGCGTTGGCCGACACTGCGCTGTTGATCGGGGCCGGAGCCGTCCTCGCGGCGATCGGCCCGCTCGTGGGCTTGGGGCCGCGCATTTGGGCGTCGGTCAGCGCCGCGGCGGTGGCGGTCGCGTGGGTCGCGCGCCTTCCGGCTGTTCGCGCGGCCTGGACGGAAGCGAGTGATGCCCTCGTCCAGGCGCGGCGGGTGGAGGCCGTGCTGCCGACGCTCCGAGGGCGGCTCTTGGCACTTGCGAGCCCCTGGAGTGACGCAGGCGCGAGTTCGGTGTTGATGTCGCGGATTGCACGCGGGGTCGCGGCGCAAGGCCCCTGGGTGCCCGGAGACGTGCTGCCAAATGGTGGCGTCCTGCGTCGCCTGGTCTTGGCAGGTGGTGCCTGGATGGCGGTCGGAATTGCCCTCCTCGGGGTCGGCCCGGACCGGGTCGCGCGATTTTATGGAGCCTCTCAACTCGCGAATTGGCTAAAGGCAGGCGTCGCTGACGGGCGCGTTCCGGTAGGAGACATCGCGATCGACATCGTTCCTCCGGCCTACACGGGTTTGGAACCGAGCCGACTGGAAAACGCGACGGGCCAGGTTCTCGCGCTGCCAGGCTCCCAGGTGACGGTGTCCGTACGCACGCCGCGGCCCGTGGATCGCGCCACGATGTTTCTCGGGGAGATGGGGCTGGCGACCGCGGTGGCGGAGGGCCGGAACGCGACGGCGTCGTTCACAATGCCGCCCGAAGCCACGACCTGGGACCTGAGATGGGTCCTCGCCGGCCTCGAAGAGCGCTCAGAATCTCACCCTGTTCTACCGACGCTCGATCGCGCGCCGGAAGTGCGTGTGGACGTGCCCCGCCGCGAGATCGAAGTCCCGGCCGACGCCCCGCTTGGGGTCGCTTGGTCTGCGGTCGACGACTTCGGCGTGGACAGGGTCGGGTTTGAGCTGTCCGGTCGCCCCATCGGGCGGGAGGCGCGGGCCGGTGATCGACGCCGGCCGGAGTGGAGCGACGTCGTCGGCGACCGGCCTATGGACTGGGGGCTGTCGCCTGGCGACGTGGCTGAGTTCGTGGTCGTTGCGTGGGACAACGACGCGGTCTCGGGCGCAAAGGCGGGGCGTTCCCTGGCGATTCGCCTTGTCGTGACGGGGCCGGGCGCAGCGCCTCGAATTGGCCGTCTGCGAGAGCGGCGACTCATGGAACTCGCCATCCCTGTCTTGGCGGAAGGGTTGCTCGAAACGTGGCCACCGGGTCGTCGGTCGAGCGACTTTGCCGTCTGGGGGGAGCGCCTCGCGCAGCGCTACGAGAGGCTGTTCGCCTGGTTTTCGGAGGTGGGTGAGGAGGCCGTCTACGACCTGCCCTTGGCCGCAGCGGTGTTGCGCACCGCGCGCAATGCCGTGAGGGCCAGCCAGGTGAACTTCTCGCCCGATGACGGTGGCCCGCCGCCCCCCGACGCTGTGACCGAACTCGCCCGCCTTCGATCGGAAGCTGAGGTGGCGCTCGAGGACGTCCTTCTGATGGTTGAACTCAGCGCCCGGTCGCGCGCCTTTGCCGAAGTGGTCCGCCGAGCGAGGGAGTTGGCCGAGGTGTCGGACCCGTTGGCCAAGTTTGCGAAGGACCCGGGGGCACCCTCGACGGCCTTGGACGAGGCCCTGAGTTTGGCCTCGCGCGACGTGGCGCGCGTGCGCAGGTCGTCGAGCGAACTGGAGCCTGGCGGCTTTGCGGCGCTTGTAGAGAACCGGCTCACGGAGCTCGACGCGATGATCCGTCGTCTCGAGGGAATGTCGGCTGACCCCGCTGCGCGCGAGGCCGCAGGACGCCTCGCGGAACGGGTGACGGACCTGGCTGCATCCATCGACGCCGAACTCGCGCGCCGGCAAGAAGACGCCGAGGACCTCGCGCAAGAGACGGAGTCTGTGATCGAAGCCCTGCGGGCCCTTGCCGAGGACGAGCGCGAATTGCGCGCTGAGGTCGAAGGGATGCGGCAAGCCGCTGACCGCCCCGGCGCCGCCTTGACAGAGGCCGCGTGGGAGCGGGCCGCCGAGGCCCTCGTTGGCGCGTCGACGGCCGGGGAGCGCGCAGCGGCCCAGGCGTCCAAGGGGCGGATGTACGTCGCAGAGAGAACGAACGAGGCCCGGGACCGTCTCGACCGCCTCGAGCGGGCCGTCGAGATGCGCGATGTCGGTGGGGCTTGGGGCTCGCTTGACCTCGCTCGCCTCATGTGGACCATGGCCGGCCGGGCGTCCGCGATGTCGGGAGGGAGTTCGGCTGACGCGACGGCCGTGCTCCGCGGCCTCGACGAGGCCGCCGATGCACTCGAAGAGGTTTCGCGGCTCGCGGAACAGCGGGCCGTCCCTGGCGCGACTGACCTCGTCCTGCCTCAACAGGGTCTGGCGGCTCAACTCCGCGGCGCGGCTTCGGCCGCCCAGGAAGCCGCTGCCCGTCTCCCGGTGGCGCCGCAGGGGATGACTCCGGCGCTCGCTGAAGCCAGAGACGAAATGGCCCGGGCGATCGCCGCCCTGCAGGAAGCAAGGCCCATGGAGGCTGAGGGAGCGCAGGGTGTGGCTGCGCTCCGGACGGACGACGCCGCCGATGCGCTCGAACGTGCGTTGGCCGCCAGTTCGCGGGTCGCGTCGGCGATGGACCCCGAGCGGGGCGAAGGAGGCGAAGACGGCAGCGAAGGGGGGGAGCTGGACGAACCGCCCGAACCGATCGAGCTTCCCGATCCGGAGGAGTTCGTCACGCCTGAGGCCTACCGTCAGGCCTTGTTGGAAGGCATGACCCAGGACGTTCCACCCGCGTGGCGTGAGGCGCGGCGCCGCTACTACGAAACGCTGGTGTCGCCGTGATGTTCGCGTTCGCCGCTGTCGCACTGGCGGCGTCGGGACGCGCCGTGGTCGATTGCCTCAATCGCTCCGACCTGCCCTGTGCCGAAGCTGCGATCGCGTCGCTTGGTGGCGCGGCATCGTCGGACCCCAACGTCGTCGCCCTCGCGGCGGAGGTTCACTTCCAGCGCGGCGATTTTCCCGCCGCCCTCGATGCGTACGACCGCGCGGTCGCGCTTGGGTTGAGGAAAGACGACGACCATCGAGGGCTGCTCGAGCGGACAACCTTCGCGACGGCGGGATGGGTCGCACATACCGAAGGCGACTTCGTCGTCCGGTATCGGCCCGGGCCCGATGCCATTCTGGTCGAGGACGCCGTGGCCGTCCTCCGAGGTGTTCAGCAGCACATCGCGCCGATGCTTGGCGGCGCGCTCCCGCCTCCGGTCTCCGTCGAAATCTACCCGGATGCCCGCACGTTTACGGCGGCCTCGTCGTTCATGATGGAGGACGTGTGGACGACGGGCGTCGTGGCCCTGTCCAAGTGGTCTCGCCTTCTCGTCACCTCGCCTCGGGCGCGGCCCCGCGGGTACCCGTGGCAGGACACGGTGAGCCACGAGGCGATTCATCGCGTGGTCCAACGCCACAGCGCGGACAAGGCGCCGGTGTGGTTGCAGGAGGGCATCGCTCGATACCTCGAGGACCGGTGGCAGGACGGCCGCGATCGCTACGCGCCGACGCCGTCGGACAGCTCCGCCCTCGCCGAGGCGTCTCGCGAGGGAACCTTCGTCACGTTCGAGGAGATGCACCCGTCGCTTGCCAAGTTGCCTTCGGCCGAGCGTGCCGCCCTGGCCTATGCCCAGCTTGCGACGCTTGTGCAGACGGCCGTCCAGCGTGGAGGGCCGTCGACGTTGGCCACGGCGCTGCGCGACGTCGCTGCGGGCACGGACTCGCGCGAGGCGCTTGCCGAGGCCGCGGGCATGGCGGATTTCGCCGCGCTGGAGGCGGCATGGAAACAGGACGTTGCCGTGCTCGTTCGCGGGGCTGCCAACGTTCCGTCCGCCCCCGTCGTGCTCGACGGCGGAACGGACTTTGAGGACGACCCCGTGTTGTCCCGGCGTCGCGATCTGACGCGCTGGGTCGTGGTGGGCGACGTCCTTTCGCGAGCGGGCCATCACGAAGCGGCGCTCGTCGAGTACCGCCGGGCGGAGGCCGGCGACGACATCGACTCGCCGGCCCTCGCGGTTCGGATGGCGACACAACTCGAGCGGCTCGGGCGGGCGGAGGAGGCCCGGAGCACGTTGGCGTCGGCTCTCGCGCACTACCCCGAGGCCGCCGATCTCCAGCGCGCGATGGGCCGCCTGCTGGCGAAAACGGACCCCCAGGAGGCCTTAGAGGCCTATGCGCGCACGTTGGAACTCGATCCGTTCGACGTCGTGGCCAGAAGCGACGCGCTCGCGGTTGCGGATGTGCTCGGCGAGACCGTCGACGTCGGCAAGTGGAGGCGCCAACAGGCGCTCTTGGCGGATGGCGGCGGGGCCGCCGTGGATCCCGTCCTGCACCGAAGGACCGGCGCTTGGACGCCGCCTCGCTATGCCGAGGCCGGCGACGGGCTCGTCGACGGCCAGGCCCCGCCACTGACGGCTCGGGGCTACGACGGCAATCCCATCGAGTTGGACGGCCGCGTGACCGCCATCGACTTCTGGGCGACGTGGTGTGGCCCCTGCCGGGAGACCTTGCCGGAGCTCGAAGCGATGCATCGCGCCGAAAGCAAGGTGCGCTGGATCGGTTTGTCATCCGAGGCGCCGGACCGCGTTCGGGCCTTCCTGACGACGCTCGGACCTGGCGCGCCGACCTACGAGATGGGGCGGGATGTCGACGGTGCCGTTGCGCGCCGCTACGGCGTGACCTCTTACCCGACCGTGGTGATCATCGGTTCGGACGGCCGGGTCGTCGACGTCATTGTCGGCGGCGGAGCTGCCGCGCTCGAACGCATCCGCGAAGCCCTTCAACGCGCCCGCTGAACCCGAGGAAGTTGTGGACGACAACGCCCTTTTTGAACGCCTACGACCGCTGCGCGATGCGCTTCGGGCCACCATCGCCACGGTGATTGTTGGGCAAGACGAACCCGTCGACCGGCTGATCGAAGCCCTGTTTACGGGGGGCCACGCGCTCTTCGTTGGCGTCCCGGGCCTCGCCAAGACGCTGCTCGTGCAGACCGTAGCGGAGGCGGCGGGCCTCCAGGCGGGGCGCGTCCAATTCACTCCCGACCTGTTGCCTGGCGACGTGACCGGGTCTGATGTGCTCGAGGAGGACCCCGACAGCGGTCGCCGAACCTCGCGGTTCATTCCAGGGCCCATCTTTGCGCAACTTCTGCTGGCCGACGAGGTCAATCGGACGCCGCCTCGGACGCAGGCGGCGCTGTTGCAGGCGATGGCGGAGCGCACGGTGACGTCGGGGGGCAAGACCTATGCGCTGCCGGAACCCTTCGTCGTCTTGGCGACGCAGAATCCGATCGAACAGGAAGGGACGTGGGCCCTGCCCGAAGCCCAACTGGACCGCTTCCTCGTTTCCGTCTCGATGACGTACCCGACGGCCGAGCAGGAAATTGCGATCGTGCATCGGACGATGGTCGGGGAGGCGCCGCGGGTCGCTCAGGTGTCGTCGGCCGCGGAAATCGTGGAGCTCGCTGCGCTCATTCGTCGAATTCCGTTGAACCCGGACGTCGTCCGGGACGCGGTGGCGCTGGCGCGCGCGAGTCGGCCCGGGTCGGGCCACCCGGCGGCCGCCAGATTGGCATGGGGCGCGGGACCCCGGGCGAGCCAGGCGCTCGCCGCTGTGGCGCGGACCCGCGCCGCGCTCGACGGTCGCGAGGTCGCCGACCGGGCCGACTTGTTGGCGGTGGCGCCGTCCGTGCTGCGGCACCGCGTCGTCCTGTCCTTTGAGGCGATGGCCGCCGGGCACACCGCGGACGAGGTCGTGGCCCACTTGGTGGAGACCGTCGGGAAGCGTGGATGACGGCGAGGGACGCCTGGGATCCCGAACTGGCCGATCGCATTCGGAAGCTGCGGCTGGCCTCTCGGCAACTGGCTCGGGACGTCGGCCTCGGCGCCCACGCCAGCCGGCAGTTGGCTGTGGGCGCAGAGTTTGCGGAGCACGGAGCGTGGCGGCCCGGAATGGCGCTGCGGCACGTCGATTGGCGGGCTTGGGCGCGAACCGACCGACTCTTGGCGCGGCGCACGCCCGTCGAGGTGCGCCGCCCCATCGTCGTCGTCCTCGACCTGTCGGCCGACCTTGGCGTGGGGACAAGCGCCGCCGGCGGGCGACCGGACCTGAACGGCAGTCCGGCGGGGCTCGCCATCGTGCTTGCGGGCACGCTTGCCGTTTGGGCGGCAGGATGGCGCGACCCCGTTGGTCTAGACATCGTCGCCGGGGACGACGCGCCTGTACGCCACCTTCCCCCGCGGCCGGGCAACGCGGCTTTGGGTCCACTCCTCGCCGCGCTCGCACGCGCTCGGACGGGCGGACGCGCCGACCTTGGCGAGGCGTTCCCGGCCTTGGCGCGCCGTTGGCCGCCCCGCTCGATGGTCTTCCTCATCACCGACGGCATGGAGGATCCGGCGAGTTGGCTCCCTGCGCTGCGTGGCCTCGCCTCACGTCGCGTGGAACTGCGGGTGATCCAACTCGTCGATGAGTCGCAGCGACGGCTCGATGGCGTGGACCTCGCGCGTCTCGTGTCGCCCGAAGACGGCAGTGAAGTCGTCGTCGATGCGACCGTCGCGCGCGCAGGTCTGACGGAGGCCGCAGCCGCATTCGACCGGGAGTTGGAAGCGGGGCTCGCGGCGGTGGGCGCCCGGCGCTTCCCAATTCCAGTCGCGGGTCCGGTCGCCCGCGCGTTGGCTGGCGCGCTTGTCGGCGCGGGCGCATCATGAGTTGGGCCTTTGTCGCGCCGTGGGCGCTCGCCGCCTCTGCGCTCATCGCCCTCCCCATCCTGGCCCACCGGATGCGGAGGCCGCCAACGATCCCGGTACCTTCAGGCATCCTGCTCCTGCTGCGACGGTTGCCCAACCAGGTCCGTGCGAGCCGCCGTCTCGAGGACCGCGCGCTGCTCGCGATTCGCGTATTGGCGGTCTTGGCCGTCGCGCTGGCCGCTGCGGGCTTGGATTTGAAGCTGCAGGGCGTGCTGCCGCCGGTCGGAGGTTCGGGCCGGGTCGTCGTCGTCCTGGATCGTTCGGCATCGATGGGCGCGGTCGTGCAAGGGCAGACGCTGTTGGAACACGCGCGGGCGGCCGCAGCTCAGGCCATTTCCGCCCTCCCGGAGGGCGCCAGGGTCGCCGTCGTCGCCGCGGACGCGGACGCCGAGGTCTTGACGGACGGCCTCGTCGACCCCGACGTCGCCTTGGCTGCGCTCGATCGCGTCGCCGTCACGCGCCGCGCGACGCGCCTGTCGGCGGCCTTCGACGTTGCGCGGGAGCTGCTCGCCGACGCACCTGGCGAAGTCGCGATCTGGTCCGATCAAGCTGGACCCGAAGCGGTGGGCGTTGCGGTCGAGCGCATGGAGCGCCTGTTGGGCGACGGCCACGGGGTGTTGCCCATGCCGCTGCCGACGGGCGCTCAGAACGTAGGCGTCGTTTCGGCGGTGTGGAGCGAAGGTGCCAACGGGGGCGAACTCGCGGTCGAGGTGGCCGCATGGGGTGGGTCCGCCCGGGAGGTGTCTTGCGCCGTCGTCCACCCCGGGGGAGCTGAGGCCGTATTGTTCGTCGATGTCATCCCCGGCAAGCGGGTCGTGGAGCGTATTGCCGTGCCCGTCGGCACCCCGGGAGGGTTGGGAAGCGTGCGATGTGTCGACGCGGACATGCCCGGCGACGACCTGAGGCCCTGGGCCGTGCCCGACGCCGCGGCGACTCAGGTCCTTGTCGTCGACGGGGATCCCGGCGACACTCCGACCCAATCCGAGGTCTACTTCCTCGAACGTGCACTCGCGCCACATGGCGGGTCTCGCGGAGACCTTGCCGTGTCCGTGGTTCCGCCAGCGGGCCTGGCGACGCTGGATCCCGCCGTCCACCGAGTGGCGTGGCTGGCCAACGTCGGGGACCCCCGGCCCTGGGCCACGCCGCTGCTCGCCTTCGTTCGCGGGGGCGGAACCGTCGTCATCGCTGGCGGCGACAACGTCGACGTCGACGCCTTCAACGCGACCTTCGGCACGCTGCTGCCATCGGCGCTGCGCCCGGCCGTCGCGCTGGCGGCGGTCGGAGAACGTGGCGAACCTGTTGCGCGGCCGGTCGCGGAACTTCCGTGGCCCTTGGGTCTGGACCCGTCGGCCTTCTCGCGTGCTCGCGCCCGTACGGTCCTTTCCCTGGACCCCTACGCGGAGGGTGGCGACCTCGCGACCTGGTTGACCTACCAGGGGGGACGCGCGGCCCTCGTTGAGCGAACCACGGGCGATGGCCGGGTCATCGTTTGGACGAGTACGGTGGACCTCGCCTGGTCAGACATGGCGCTGCAAGGGGCGTTTTTACCGCTCGTCCACGGAATCTCTCGGCGTGCCGGGGGTGGCCCGACCGTCGGAGCCGCCGTGTTCGACGTCGAGGTGGGTGTCCCTGGCAGCTGGCGCGTTCCCGACGCGACGGAGCGACTCAATTGGATCGGGCCGGATGGCGTCGAGGAAGCCGCGTCCGTGTCTGACGGGCGGGTGGGCCGGACGATGGCCGACGCCGGCGGTTGGCGCGTCGTTGGTGCCGACGGGGCCGATCGGCTGCGCATCCTCGCCGCCGTCGCGGCGTCCGAATCCGATCTGAGCGTGCCGCTGACGATTCGCGAAGTTCAAGCCCGCGCCGCGCCGGAACGGTCCACGAGGCACGTCGACCTCTCCTCGGCGGCCTGGGCAGCGGCCGTCGCGCTCGCGTTGATGGCATCGGTCGTTTCCGGCCGGGCGAGGCTGACATGAAACGCCGCACATTTCTCGCTGGGAGCCTGACGGTGCCTCTGTTGGCGGGCTTCGGTGAGGCCACGCGCGTCAACATTGCCGAGTTGGATCTCGGGGCGCCTTCGGCCTTTCGGCCGCGCGCGTGGGAGCGGGTGTTGTACGAGATGGACGCGTCGACGAGCGTGTCGACGTCGAGCCGAATCGCCCGCGTCCGACCCGACGAGGCTGCACTCTTCGACCACCCGTTCTGCGTGTTGTCCGTCGCATCCGCCTTCGAGATTCCGACGGCCGTCGAGGCGCTGAATCGATACCTCAGCTACGGTGGCTTCCTGCTCGTCGACGACGTTTCAGGGGGCGAGGACCCCGCGATCGACCTCTCGATCCGGCGACTCGCAGCGGTGCTCTTTCCTGCTCGACCGCTGGCGCAATTGCCGTCGGACCACGCGATCTACCGCTCCTTCTTCCTCGTCCGTCGCGCGGTTGGACGGCTGGACCGCCACCCGTTGACGGGCGTGATTTCCGGGGACGCGACGCCGTTCGTGGTCAGCCGCAACGACATGGGAGGTGCGCTCGATCGCAGCGCGGATGGCGCCATGGCGGCTTGCATCCCTGGTGGCGAAACGCAGCGGCAGCGCGCCCTCCAACTCGCCGTCAACCTCGTGATGTACACGCTGACGTCCGACTACAAGAAGGACCAGGTGCACGTCAAGCGCCTGCTCGAAGAGGGGCGGATCGCGCGATGACGTGGTCCACGCCATACTTGGGTGCCATCGTCGCCGTCCTCGGCTTGGTGGCGCTTGGGCTCGGGCTTCGTGGCCGGGTCGGTCGTTCGGCCGTCCTCGAGACGCTGTTGGGGGCGGCGGCGTGGGCTGGATTGGCGCTCGCTGCGGCGGGTCCCCGGATCGAGACGACGTGGACGGAGCCGGTGCCGCCGCGCTCCGTGATGTTGGTCGACGCCTCGGCGTCGATGGGCGTGGGTGACGCCCAACGGGAGGTGGAGTCGCTCCTCCTGCGGCTTCCGACCTTCGACGAGGTCCACCACTTTGACGGTGGCCTCCACGCGGGCCTTCCGACCCAACGGACGGGAAGGGAAACGGATCTCGCGACCGCGCTCACCCAGCTGCGCGATCGGCTTGGGAGCGAACGCCTGGCCTCGCTCGTTGTCGTGACGGACGGACGGGACCGTGGAGCCTTGCGTGCGATGGTGGAAGACGGCGGTGCCGGTCCGACGCTGCCGGGTCCGCTCACTGTCTACCTGGTGGGGGACGGCCCTCCGGCCGTCGACCTCGCCGTGGACCGCGTCGACAGCCCTGGCTTTGCCTACGCGCAAACGCCTGTTTCGGTCGTTGCCCACCTGCGGGGATCGGGTTTCGAAGGCGCGAAAGTGCCCGTTACGCTCTTGCGCGACGGCGCCGTGGTCGCGACCGCGACGGCAGAGTTGGACGCACAGGGCCGTGGTTCGGTCACGTTGACGATGACCCCGTCTCGGGCCGGGAGGGAAGTCCTCACCGTTGCGGTGCCGGATATGGCCGGGGACGCACTGCCCTCCAACAACCGAAGCGCGTTGGTTTTGCGCACGGTGCGCGACCGAATGCGCGTCTTGCAAGTGGCGGGCGCGCCGAGCTGGGACGTGAAGTTCCTCCGGCGCTTTCTCAAGGGGGATCCGTCCGTCGACCTCGTTTGTTTCTACATTCTTCGCACGCGCGAGGACGACCTCGGCGCTTGGGAGCCCGACGACCTGTCCCTGATCGAGTTTCCCTACGAGGACTTGTTCGACGCGCAGCTGGACACCTTCGACGTCGTCATCCTCCACAATTTCGACCCCGAACCCTATTTTCGCGACGGGACGACGCCGTTGCTCGAGAACCTGGCGCAATGGGTGCGTGCTGGAGGCGGCCTCGTGATGGTCGGAGGCGATCGGAGCATGGGCCTCGCCGGGTACGGTGAGACGCCGCTGGCCGACGTGTTGCCCGTGGCGCTGCCGTCGCCGTCCGTGCAGCCTTGGGAGGCGGCGTTTGCGCCGGCCCTGACAGCTGAAGGCGCCCGTCACCCACTCACGCGGCTCGTCGCCGATCCAGTCGAGAACGAGCGTTTCTGGTCGCGCCTTCCGCCCCTGGACGGCATGAATGCCGTGGGTGCGCCGGCTGCGGGTGCCGCCGTGTTGTTGGGGCATCCCGGGCGCGAGGGAGAAGGGGGCGGCCCAGCCCCCGTGCTCGCCGTCCGCGAGGTGGGCCAAGGGCGGACGATGACCCTCGCCGTGGACAGCTCGTGGCGGTGGTCGGTCACGGAAGCGGCCGCAGGACGCGGCAATCAGGCCTACCTTCGCTTTTGGAAGAATGCCGTCCGCTGGCTGCTGCGCGACCCCGCCCTCTCTCGGGTGGCGCTGGACGCGCACTCCGACGACGTCCGAGTCGGGGAGGTCGCGCACGTCGTCGCTTTGGCCCGGGATCCGGGCTTCGAACCCATGGCGGGCGCGGAGGTCGTCGTCACGTGGGAGGGGCCGACGGGGACGGGAAGCCAGGTTGGCGTGACGGACTCGGGCGGCACCTTCGTGGCGGAGATTCCGGTCGAAGCCGTCGGGTCTTGGCGCGTGATGGCCAAGGTGTCGTCGACCGAGGGGCCGGTGGGCACCGCCGAACTTCAATTGGCCGCGACCGACCGACTGCCGGAACTCGACCAATTGGGGGCCGACCGGCCGCTCATGGAGGCCTGGGTGACGCGCAATGAGGGCCGACTGGCGCGCGCGACGGACGGCGTCGACCCGCTGCGCGACGATCGGGCGGTACGCTTCCGGAACGTGCGCGACATCGAGCGCCTCGATCGCGGTGGGCTCATCCCGTGGGCCATCGCGGGGGCCTTTGGCGCCGCTTGGTGGCTCCGGCGTCGGGCCGGTGCACGCTGACGGTCGCAATCGGGGCTGGTGGTGGGTCGCCTGCGCCGTGGGGAAACGGCGCTCGACGCGCGCCGCAAGCCTAGGATAGCGGCGCGGCCGAGGTTCTCGTGGCCAAAGAGAGCGGTCCCGCACCATTTCCGTTGGAGCGGATGCGCATCTTCGGCATTGCCGCGCACGTCGACGCCGGAAAGACGACGCTGTCGGAGCGTGTGCTCTACTACACGGGGGCAAGCCACAAGATCGGCGAGGTCCACGAAGGTGCCGCCCACATGGACTGGATGGCCGAAGAGCAGGCCCATGGCATCACGATCACGTCCGCAGTGAGCCGGTGCCCCTGGCGGGACTGCGAGCTTCAGCTCATCGACACGCCCGGACACGTCGACTTCTCCTACGAGGTCTCGCGCAGTCTCGCGGCCTGCGAAGGGGCCCTGCTCGTGGTCGATGCGGCCCAGGGTGTCGAGGCCCAGACGCTGGCCAACGTCTACCTCGCGATCGAGGGCAACCTCGAGATCGTGCCG
>SXGS01575782.1_pt1 | contig 21486 bp, 20 predicted proteins | sample 3174681 | NCBI WGS metagenome assembly SXGS01 (sample SAMN11356861, study PRJNA531348) | freshwater metagenome | isolation source: freshwater sample F1-80 | place: China: Fuxian Lake, Yuxi | collected 2017-12-25 | reverse complement strand
GGGAATTTCGAGCCCTTGGCCGGCATCGCTCGATAGGCGGGGATGGTCCCATCCTTCACCGGGATCTTCACCTCGCCGGCGGTGAGGCCCTCCGCGCTCGTCGTGATTGTCTCCGCGGCGATCGGTTGAACGGCCAGCGCGAAACCCGCCGCCAGCTTGGTGGCGAAGAAGCCGCGCCGGTCGGTGTCCACCACCGGGAACAGGCTGATCGAATCGAGAATCGCGTCTTTGGTCGCGTCGTGCATCTTTCGATTTTATGTTAGGCTGCATGGCTGATGAAGGCCTTTTTTCTCGCGCTGTCTCTGGCGGCGGCTTGTTCCGCGCAGATCCTGCTCACGCACCAGGCGCCGTCGGGTTGGGATCTCACGGCCGATCCGGACGCACCCGCATGGCGAGGCGTGAAAGGCGTCACCACCAGCCACGATCGATACGGCAAGCTCGTCCCCGGAGCCACCACCGAAATCCGCAGCCGTTGGACCAGGGACCACCTCTATTTCCTGTTCGTCTCGAAGTTCCAGACACAGCACCTGAAACCGAATCCCACCCGCGACGAAACGTGGGGCCTCTGGGATTTCGATGTCGTCGAGATCTTCGTCGGCTGGGAGCTCGACAAGATCAACCGCTACAAGGAATTCGAGATCTCGCCGCAGAACGAGTTCGTCGACCTGGACGTGGACCGCGACAAACCGAACGCCGAGGGAACCTACATCGACTGGAAGTGGAACGGCAACATCGAGTTCAAGAACCGCGTCGATCGCGACCGAAAGTTGTGGGTCTGCGAAACGCGCATCCCGTGGAGCTCCATCGACAAACGAGAGCCGAAAATCGATAATGAGCTCCGGCTGAATCTCTACCGCATCGAAGGCAGCGGCGATACGCGCAAGTTCATCGCCTGGCGCCCGATCTACAACGCCAGCTATCACACGCCGCAAGCGTTCGGACGCCTGCGATTGGCGGGCGCGCCCGGCGCGGCTCTGCCCAAACCCTACGACATCCTGTTGAAGGGCGGCCATCTCATCGACCCGAAGAACGGCGTTTCCGCCAAGCGCGACGTGGCGGTGTTCGGCGGGGCCATCGCCGCGGTGGCGCCGTCGCTCGACGCCTCCAAGGCGCGCAAAGTCGTCGATGTCAGCGGACTCTACGTCACCCCCGGCCTCATCGATCTCCACGTCCACGTCGCCAACGGCAGCGGACTCCTCGGATCGCTCCCCACCGACCAGAACGTATTCGCCGATTCGCACACGCTCCGCTCTGGCGTCACCACCGTGGTGGACGCGGGCACGTCGGGCTGGCGCAGCTTCAACGAATTCAAGAAGCGCAATATCGATGTCGCGGTGACCCGCATCCTGGCGTCGCTGAACATTGTCGGAGCCGGGCAGGCCGGTCCGGATCTCGAGCAGAATGCCGGCGACATGGACGCCGAGGCGACAGCGAAGGCGGTCCTCGCCAACAAGGGAACCGTGGTTGGGATCAAAACCGCGCACTATCGCGGACCCGAGTGGGTCGCCGTGGAGCGCGCCGTGGAAGCCGGGACCAAGGCCGGCGTGCCCGTGATGGTCGACTTCGGTTTGTTCCACCCCGCCCGGCCGTTCCAGCAACTGGTGCTCGAGAAACTGCGCCCCGGCGACATGTACACGCACACTTACCTGGCCGCGGTCCCCATGCTCGACGATCGCGGTAAGGTGATGCCGTATCTATTCCAAGCGCGTAAGCGGGGCGTCAAGTTCGACGCCGGTCATGGTGGCGGCAGCTTCGTGTTCCGCCAGGCGGTCCCGGCGATCCAACAGGGATTCACACCCGATTCCATCTCCACCGATCTCCACACCGGCAGCATGAACGGACCGATGAACAACATGCTCAACGTCATGTCGAAATTCCTCAACATGGGGATGACTCTCGAGGACGTGCTGCTGCGATCCACCTGGAATCCGGCGCGGCAGATCCAGCGCGAGGACCTCGGCCATCTCTCTCCCGGCGCGCTCGCCGATATCGCGGTGCTGCGCGTGGAGCAGGGCCAGTTCGGATTCGTCGACGTGTTGCGCGCGCGGATGAGCGGGACCCGCCGGCTGGCGTGCGAGATTACGATTCGCGACGGGCGGGTCGCCTACGACCTCAATGGGCTGACCCGCTCCGATTGGAGCAAGCTCGGCCAGTATCAGTCCCAGGTGGACCCGATCGTCGATTCGCCGCGGTGAACGCGGAGTGGTATGGTTTTCAGTATGGCGACCACCAAGATCACGATCACCCTACCCGACGAACAACTCCAAGAGATTCGCGCCCTCGTCGCGGCGGGAGAGGCGGCCAACACTTCCTCGTTCGTGAAGCATGCGATCGGAATCGCCCTTTCCGATGCAGCAGGGTGGAGGGATATGTTGAAAGATGCGCTCCAGCAAACCGGGGGCCCGTTGACGAAGACGGAGCGTGCGTGGGCCGACGCGATTCTGGAGCCCCGGCAGCGGCGATCCCCGAGGAGAGGAAAGGCCGCGTGAGCGGGTTGACGTTCGATGCCGGTGGGTTGATCGCAGTCGACCGGAACGACCGCCAGGTGCTTGCTCTGCTCGCGCGCGCGAAAGATCGCGGAATGCGCATTACGATTCCGGCAACCGCATTGGCGCAAGTAATGCGGCATCCCGCAAGCCAAGCTCGGCTGGCGCGGCTCATTCGACAAGCCGGCACGGATTCGATCCCGCTGGATGGCCCTGACGCAACGGCGACATCGCGCTGCGGCGGAGCGATCATGCCGAGGCGGGGAAGCGGTATCAGGAGGCGCTGCCGGTCTACCGGGAAGTCGGGGCCCGATTGGGAGAGGCCAACTGCATCCAGAGCCTCGGCGACATCGCGCTGCGGCGGAGCGATCATGCCGAGGCGCGGAATCGGTACGGGGAGGCGCTGCCGGTCTACCGGGAAGTCGGGGACCGCTTGGGAGAGGCCAACTGCATCCAGAGCCTCGGCGACATCGCGCTGGCCCAGGGCGACGCCGCCGAGGCCGCGAGCCAGTTCCGGGAAGCGCTCCAGCACTACCGCGTCAGGGAGGAGCCATACTCGATCGGAATGACGCTGGGACGCCTCGCCCGGCTCGAAGCGCGCAAGGAGCAAAGGCAGGCGCTCCTCCGCGAAGCCGTCGACTGCTGGACCCGCATCGACCTCCCGGACTTGGTGGCTGAGATCCGCGCCGAGTTCCCGGGAGAATGCTGACCCGGCATCCCGCGCAACGATGCGTTGCCATTCCGGCCTGGCCGGCGATCCCGATCTTCCAGGATTCGTCCGCAACCTGTCCGCGCGTCTGGGACACGGGGTTCTGACGATAGAATGGACGGATGCGCTTCTTCCCCGCGCTTCTGGCGGCCGCCCTGTTCGCCGAAGACTGGCCCGAATTTCGAGGACCCACCGGACAAGGCCACTCCTCCGAGACCGGGCTCGCGCTCGAATGGTCGGAATCGAAGAACATCGCCTGGAAGGTAGCGGCCCCGGCGGGCTGGTCGTCGCCCTCGGTCGTTGGCGGCCGAATCTGGATCACCGGGTCGGCGGCCGGCGGTAAGTCGCTCCGCCTGCTGAGCCTGGACGCCAAAACCGGTAAGACGGTGCTCGACAAGGAGCTCTTCACCATCGACTCGGTGCGGAAGATCCACGCCAAGAATAGCTACGCGTCGCCGACGCCCATCGTCGACAACGGCCTCGTGTATGTCCACTTCGGCTCCCAAGGCACCGCTTGCGTGCGCACCGACGGCGAGATTGTCTGGAAAACCCGGTTCGACTACGACCACGTCCACGGCAACGGCGGCTCGCCGGTGCTCTCGAACGGACTGCTGTTTCTCAACTGCGACGGCGGCGACCAACAGTTCGCCATCGCGCTGGATGCCGCCACCGGGGAACGGAAGTGGAAGTCGGACCGTAAGACTTACATGGCATTCGCCACGCCGTTGATGATCAGCGCGGCCGGCCGGATGCAATTCATCAGCCCATCCGCGCACCGCACGGTCTCCTACGATCCGTCCACGGGCAAGGAACTTTGGTATGTCACCTATGGGGAGGGCTTTTCGAACGTACCTCGTCCCGTCTTCGGCCATGGCCTCGTCTTTCTCTCCACCGGATTCAATACTCCGGCGATGATCGCCGTGCGCGCGGACGGGAAGGGCGACGTGACCGGTTCGCACGTGGCGTGGCAACTGCAACGAGGCGCCCCGCATACGCCGTCCCCGGTGCTGGTTGGCGAAGAACTCTACTTTGTCAGCGACCGCGGCATCGCCACCTGCGTCGACGCGGCGACCGGTAAGATCCACTGGCAGGAGCGGCTCGGCGGCAACCATTCGGCTTCCCCTACCGTCGCCGCCGGCAGGATTTACTTTCTCAGCGAGGAGGGCGAGTCGGCTGTCATCGCGCCAGGCAAGGAGTTCAAGAAACTGGCCGCCAACCAGTTGGACGGGCGCTTTCTGGCATCGCCGGCGGTCTCCGGCGGCGCGATCTTCCTTCGCTCGGCCACGCATCTGTACCGGATCGAGACGCGATGAAACGGTTTACGGCCAAGCCGTTCTTCCGCCCGCGTTCCGAGGAATTGCGATTCCTGCCGGAGGGGCCCCGCGCGTTGCGATGCGCGCCCGGAAAGCTGGGTTGGGTGTCGATTCAACATGGGCCGCGCCTCGCCACGGGCACGCTGAACGTGCTGGATCTCGAGACGCTCTCGAACGAGGAGCATCCGTTGCCTGGCCGGCCCGGGTTTTTCGCCGAGACCACCAGCCCAGGAGTTGTCCTGATCGGCCTCGAGCGGGATCTGGTGCTGTACCACCTGTCCTCGCGCCAGATCGAGCCGTTGGCTGCGATCACGGCCGACACGCGCTGCGTCGTCAACGAGGGGCTGGCGGTTCCCGGCGGCGTGGTGTTCGGCACGAAGAACCTGACCTTCGACGCGCCCATCGCGGAGATGTACCACTTTGACGCCGCCAGCCGTTCGGTGCGCACCATCGCTCGCCAACAGACCTGCTCCAATGGGAAGCACTTGTTCGAACGGGATGGCGCGCTCTATCTCGCCGACATCGACTCGTTCGCCCAATCGATCGTCCGCTACCGCGTGGACGCGGCGGATTGGTCGCTGACCAGGGACGGAGTGATCGCGGATTTCACCACACTCGGAGCGTTCCCCGATGGCATGCGTCCTTCGCCGGACGGCCGAAGCCTGATTGTGGCTTTCTACGATCCGCGGCCGAGCGCCGCCGGTTACGCGCGCCAGTACGATCTCGAGACTGGCGAGCCGCTGGCCGAATGGGCTGTACCGGGATCTCCGCGAGTGACGTGCCCGGAGTTCGTGACCGTGGGCGGAGAGGCGATGCTCCTGTTGACGACCGCGGACGAGGGGATGCCGGAGGAGGTCCGCCGAGTGGCCCCGGAGGCGGGGACGCTGTTCCTGGCGGCCACCGGTTTCGATGTTCTGCCGCCTCCACCACCTCTGGTTGCTATAAACACCCTAATTTCGATATAGTTTAGGTAGATTCAATCCATGAAGGCCTCGAACTCTCTCTGGAAACAGCGCCTCGCCGGCAGGATCGCCGAGCCCATGGCGGCCGAGCTGGACGTATACGAAAATGAGATCCTGTTGAAAAAGCAGGGAAAAATGGAGGACAAGGTCTTTGCGGAGACTCGCCTCCGGCGCGGCGCCTACGGGCAACGCTACGACAACGGACAGCGCCACGACGGCGTGGCGGCGCGGAAGCTGACGTTCCCACAGGCCCTCACCAAGGGGCCGGGGACCGAGTGGGACGCTCCCGGCATGCAGCGGATCAAGATCCCGTACGGCGGCATGACCGCGCAACAGTTGGAGGTGATGGCGGAGCTCGCCGAGGAGTACTCGGACGGGATCGCGCACGTCACCACGCGCCAGGATTTCCAGCTCCACTTCGTCCATATCGAGGACACGCCCGCGTTGATGCGGCGGCTGGCGGCGTCGGGCATCACCACGCGCGAGGCCTGCGGCAACTCGATCCGCAATGTAACCGCTTGCCACCTGAGCGGCGTCTGCAGGACACAGACTTTCGATGTCACTCCATACGCCCACGCCCTGACTTACTTCCTGTTGGGCCACCCCGATTGCCAGAGCTTCGGCCGTAAGGTGAAGATCGCGTTCTCCGGCTGCCGGGGCGAATCCTGCGGATTGGCGATGATGCACGACATCGGCGCCGTGGCGGCCACGCGCGAGGTGGATGGCAAGGTGGAGCGGGGATTCGAGTTCTATGTCGGCGGCGGGCTCGGAACGGTGCCGCAGCAGGCGCGTTTGTTCGACGAGTTTCTGCCGGAGTCCGAACTGCTGCCGGTCTCGCAATCGATCGCGCGGGTGTTCGCGCGGCTGGGTGAGAAGAAGAACCGGAACACGGCCCGGTTGAAGTTCCTGGTATCGAAGCTGGGGATCGCCGAGTTCAAGCGGCTGGTGCTCGAGGACCGCGCGACGCTGGCCCACGATCCCCGCTGGACCGCCCATCTGGAGGACCGCGACAGCCGCGGCGAGGCTCCACTGAAACCGTCGTCGTTCCTCCAGATCGAACCCGTCCGGGCGCCCGGCTTCGACGAATGGTACAAGACCAACGTCTATTCGCAGCGCCAGGGGGGTTACTCGACGGTCACCGTGGCGTTGCCGCTCGGCGACATCACGTCCGACCAGCTACGCGCGCTGGCCGACATCTCGCGCGCTTACGTGAAGGACACGGTTCGCACGACGGTGGAGCAGAATCTGGTGCTGCGTTGGGTCAGTTCCGGCGATCTGTCCGCTCTGTACGCGGATCTGAGCGCGGCCGGGCTCGCGTCGCCCGGAGCGGGCTGCATTGCCGACGTCGTGTCGTGCCCCGGGACCGACACCTGCAAGCTGGGCATCTCGTCCTCGCGCGGTCTGAGCGCGACGTTGCGCGAACGGCTCGCGGCGAACCAGTTTTCCATGGACGAGGCGATCCGCGGACTCCACATCAAAGTAAGTGGCTGCTTCAACTCCTGCGGACAGCACCACGCGTCCGACCTCGGATTCTACGGCGTCAGCCGCAACAAGGGCGGATACACGGTGCCGCACTTCCAGGTGGTGCTCGGAGGCCAGTTCGAGAACAACGCCGGAGCCTACGGCCTGGCGATCGGCGCGGTGCCGTCCAAGCGGATCCCGGAAACGGTGGAGCGGATCACGTCGCGGTTTCTGGCGGAGCGGCAAGCGGACGAGAAATTCCAGGCCTGGATCAAGCGCATCGGTAAGGCGGCGTGTAAGTCGATGATCGACGATTTGACCGCCGTGCCGGCTCACGACGCCGATCCCTCGTTCTATGTGGATTGGGCCGACGCCCGCGAATACACGATCGGCGACATCGGCGTAGGAGAGTGCGCCGGCGAGGTGGTCAACCCGATCGACTTCCAGTTGACGGCCTGCGAACGGGAGGCGTTCGAAGCTCAATTGGCGCTCGAGGCCGGCGACGTATCGAAGGCCCAGCGGCTCGCGTACGAGTCGATGCTTCACGGGGCCGGCGCGCTGCTCGGGCAGCGCCTTCCGGTGCTGAGCGGCGATCCGGACCATGTGGCGGGCTTGTTCCGCGAGCAGTTGGTGGACACGCAGCTATTCAGCGATCCGTTCGCGGGAGCCAAGTTCGCCCATTACTTCCTCGAGGCCCACGAGAAGCGGGAGGCGGCCGCTTCGGCGGATCGCGCCCGCCAACTCATCGAGGAAGCGCAACTATTCATCGAAGCCAGTCATGCCTGTTACGCGCGGATGCGTGCCATGCCGGCGGTGGTCTGAGGGGCGCCATGCAGCACTTTCAAGTCAAGATCTTCGTGCGCCCGGCCGGAGGCGTCAATTTGGAACCGGCGATCGCGGTGTTTCACCGTTGGATTCGCGAGTCGGCGCTTCCCGAACTGCTGATCGACGTGGCGGATTACCGGCACGTGCCGGCCGGTCCGGGGGTGATGCTGGTGGGGCACGATTCGCACTACGGATTGGACGAGAGAAAGAACCGGCTCGGGCTGCTCTATTCGCGGCGCACCGCGATGGACGGGACCGTGGGCGATCGGCTGAATTCGGCGATCGGCGCGGCTAGGCGGGCGTGCGAACTGCTCACGGCCGATCCGGCGTTTGCCGGCGCGCTTCGGTTCGACGACGGCGAGTTCGAGATAGCCGTGAACGACCGGGCTTTGGCCCCGAACACGGCGGACGGTTATTTGGCGCTCGAGGCGGAAGTGAAGCCCGTGCTCGACGCGATGTGGGGCGCCGGGTCCTACGATCTGCGGAGCGTGGGAGCGCCGCGCGAGTTACTCACGGTCTCGGCGATCCGCCGTTAGAGTTAAAGTTAGAGTTAGACAGAGGAGAACCGAACCGTGCCAACGCGGCCGAGTTCGGGCACGAATACTTCCGTGGTGGCGCCACGAGCCGCCGTGGCGAGCTTGCGCGGAGGCTTGCCAGGGAGCAGGAGTTCCGCGGTCGCGAACTTCCCTTGAATCCGCGCCTGCATCTCGTCGGCCACCGGGGCGCCGTAGTTCAGCAGATGCAGCAGAGCTTGACCCGGCCGCTCTCCCTTGACGGCCACGGGAATGACCGCCGGTGCGTTCCACAAACGCGCGGCGCGGTTGCGGTGGTTGACGATGTCGATCATGTCGAGCGCGAACTCGCTGGGATCGGCGATGCGTTTGTCGTAGACGACGACTTGTCCGCGGCCGAGCGGGTAAAATCCGCGGTCCTTCTCCTTGCGCGCGGCTTTCCAGGCTGGGTTGGGAGGCGAGTCGATCACGACCGTCGCGCCACGCTCGGCGTGCGCGAACACGGAGGAGGGCACGGACTTCAGACTACAGGCGATCAGGCACTGAATCGCCGGATCGGGAGAGGGCGGGGAGGCCGCCGAGGCGACGGCGGGGCTCGCGTTGCGGCGGTAGAGCAGATTCACCAGCTCCTGGGTCGGGTAGCCCGGTTCGATCAGCGCGGTAATGGTGGGTAGCGCCGGTCGCGCGAATAGGGCGGCGTTCGCCTGCAACCACGCGGCGGCCGCTCCGAGCGACGACCAGGCGGCGAGAGCCTTCGGGTCCCGCTTCAGCAGCGCCGCGCGATACCGGGGTTCCACGGCGAGGACGAAGTTGCCGCCCATGACCCGGGCTTCCGCCAAGGCGGCTTCGAGCGTTTCGAACGGAATCATCCGGTCCGGCAGCACCCCCGATTTATCGTCGGGCCTGTAGCCGAGCACCGTGGGTTTGGACGGATCCAGCACCCGCTCGCACGCGACGATGTAGCCGTTGGCGTCGACCCACGGCTCGCGGCTCGCGGAGGCGATTTCGTCTCCTCCGCCGCGGCGGGGCTGACTGCGAATTCCCGGCCACAGGCCGCGCGCGACGACCGGGACCGACACCGCCGGCGCGGTGTCGATTCCCGCGGCGTGGCATGCCTGCTCGAACGGCGCGTGGGGTGTGTCGAGCAGGACGGCCTGTATGCGGGCCTGCTTCAACAGGGGCACGTGGGCGGGATCGGGGTCCGCCCACCGGGCGAGGATTTGTTTGGCGGGGTCGATTGGCATCCCTACGGACGAGTATAATCGACCTTATGCATCGCAGAGACTTCGTTCGCGTCACCGCGGCCTCGATGACCGCCGCCTCCTATTCCCGCGTGATGGGCGCCAACGACAAGGTGAACCTCGGCTTGATCGGCGCGGGTGGACGCGGCAAGTACGTGATGGGGGTCTTCCAGCAGACCGCGAAAGTGAACGTGACCGCCGTCTGCGACGTCTACGCCGCGCGAATCGATCAGGCGATGCAGAAGGCTCCGTCCGCCAAGGGCTTCAACGACCATCGCAAGCTGCTCGAGTCCAAGGAACTGGACGCGGTATTGATCGCCACTCCCGACCATTGGCACAGCGGGACCGCGATCGACGCGCTGAGCGCGGGCAAGGACGTCTACGTCGAGAAGCCGCTCACGCTGAGCATCGAGGAAGGGCCGAAGATCGTCAAGGCGGCGCGGGTCAACAACCGGATCTGCCAAGTCGGCATGCAGCAGCGATCGGGATCCCACTACATCCAGGCCAAGGAAGAGTACATCAAGACCGGCAAACTCGGCAAGATCACGTTGGCGCGCACCTGGTGGCACGGCAACGGCGCGCACCTGCAAAAGGCGCCCCCGGAGTTGCGGACCCGGCCGTCGAATCTCGACTGGGCGCGGTTCCTCGGTCCGGTGAAGTGGCGGGACTGGGATCCGCAGCAGTTCTGGAACTTCCGCGCATATCTCGATTTCGGCGGTGGGCAGGTCACCGACCTGTTCACGCACTGGATCGACGTGGTCCACATGTTCATGGATCAGGACAATCCTACTTCGGCCGTTGCGTCCGGCGGCATCTATTCATACAAGGACGGGCGGACCGCGCCCGATACGATCAACGTGCTGCTGGAATATCCGCAAGAGTGGACCGCGACGTTCGAGGCGACACTGGCGCCGGGGATCAAGGGCGCGGCGGTGGAGATCTGCGGCACCGAAGGGCGCCTGCTGATAACGCGGTCGCAGTTCGAATACTTCCCGAAGGACAGCTCGAACAAGGCGACCGTGACGGTAAAGGCTCCCAAGGAGCAGACGATCGAGCACGTGGAGAATTTCCTGGATTGCGTGCGCAGCCGCAAGCTTCCCAACGGCGACGTTTGGGTTGGGCATCGTTCGGCGCAAGCCTCGCACCTGGGCAATATCGCTTACGTGCAGAAGCGCCGGCTGCGGTTCGACCCCGATCGCGAAGAGATCCTGCCGTTGTAGCGCCCTCATACCGCGGTCTGGAGCGCCTTCAGTTTCGCGGTCAGGGTGGTTCGCTTCAGACGGAGAAGGTCGGCGGCGGCTTTCTTGTTGCCATGGCTCTTCCGTAGCGCCTGCTCGAGGATGCCCCGCTCGATCGAGTTGACCACGCGCTCGAAATCCAGCCCTTCATCCGGCACCGCGATGTGCGAGGGAACCGGCAGCGGCGCCAGTTTGTCGTTCACGATCGACGGCAAGGGAAAGTCGCCGGGATACAGAGTGTCGCGATCTCCCGACAGCGCGACCGCCATCTCGATGGCATTCTCGAGTTGCCGTACATTGCCGGGCCAGCGGTAGCGGCAGAGCCGCTCGATGGTCTCGCGAGTGATTCTCTTGAGCTCGATGCCTTCCTGGCGGCAGACCTTTTCGATGAAGTGGCCCGCCAGCAACGGGATGTCGCCGGGCCTGTCCCGCAAGGCAGGCATCACGATCGGCACAACGTTGAGCCGGTAGTACAGGTCTTCCCGAAAGCGCCCTTGGCGGACCCGGTCGGGGAGGTCGATGTTGCAGGCCGCGATCACCCGGACATCCACCTTGATGGTGTCCGAACTCCCTAGCCGCTGGAACTCGCGCTCCTGGAGAACGCGGAGCAGCTTCGATTGCAGATCGAGAGGCATCTCCGCGACTTCGTCCAGGAACAGGGTTCCGTGGTTGGCCTGTTCGAACCGGCCGGCGCGCTGCTGCACCGCGCCGGTGAACGCGCCCCGCGTGTGCCCGAAGAGTTCGGCCTCGAGGAGGTTCTCCGGCAACGCCGAGCAATTGACGGCCACCAGCGGTAATTGCGAGCGATTGGAGGCCTCATGAAGCGCCCTGGCCGCCATTTCCTTACCGGTGCCGGTCTCGCCGGTGATCAGAATCGTGCATCGCCGCGAACCCACCAATCGCACCACGTCGCAGACATTGTGCATCAACGGGCTATCGCCGACCAGAAATCGCCGCCAGGGTTCGTCGGGTCCGGCGGACGCAACGGGGGACAGCAGCGCTTCCAACCCGTTCAGGGACGAGCCTTCGGGAAGCACATGGCAGGCGCCGAGCTTGATGAGCCGAACGGCTTCCGCCATCGAGCTAGCGCCCTGGAAGATCACCGGAAGGCGGCGGTCCATCCGTTGGATCTCTTCCAGCAGTTCCTCGGGCGTCCAGCCTGGCACGGGCAGGCAGACCAACGCTCCGTCGTACTGACCCGACGAAATCAGTTGGAGTGCCTGCAAGGGATCGGGAACGGGCGAAATCGAAACGGCGTTCGATGATTGCGGATCACCGCTGAACGGCGGCAATTGCTCGGCGCTGGCGACCGCCAGGACGCGGCGGACAGCCTGCAAGGCGGGTGTGGAGAGCATGGGATTCGAAAGACCGGAGGGGGAGGCCTGGGGAGTGTGTGCGTGCGTCGGCCTCCCACATCCATCGGACTTGGGCGGCAAACAATTAGCTCGGGATGTCAAGAAACCGCCGGGAACTTTACCGTATACTTGTCTCCATGAGAAGGCTATTCCTCAAGCTATGCATCGCCGCGAGCGGCCTACGCTCGGTCCTGGCGCAAGGAGATCCCAAGCCCACGGCGCCGAAAATGTCCGCCGACGACCTGAAGAAGTTGGCGGAGGACAAGAAGAAGTTCTTTTTCCTCGACGTCCGCGAACCCAAGGAACTCGAGGAACTGGGCACGATGAAGGGGTTCGTCAACATCCCCGTCGGCCAGCTCGAGAAGAGGATGGCGGAGATCCCCAAGGATGCGTTAGTCGTCACCGCTTGAAATCGCGGAGGACGGGCCGCGCGTGCCGCGGCCATGCTCGAGAAGGCTGGTTACAGGACGATCGGTTACTGCGGAATGCTGGAGTGGAAGGAGAAAGGGTACGACTTGGTCTATCCCAAGGCCGCCGAACCCGGGAAATAATCCGCGGTCTACGGCCTCGTCCAGTTCAGCAGGCGGCGAGCGTTGTCCGCGTACAGCGCTCGCAGCAGGTCAACCGGCAGGGCGAGTCCGTAGAGGCGCCAGCCCGTGCGTCCCGGCAGGTAGTCGTCGTCGCTTTCCATGAGCCGCCACCAGCCGCGATACATCTCGGCGTCGCGCCCCATGTCCGTGCCGAATAGGAGGCGGTTCCGGTAGCGCGACAGGAACTTCGCCGCCGCCCGAGGCTGCCTGCCGAGCTCGTAATCGCGGGCGGAGAAGTCGAGATAGAGGTTCGGATACTTGTCCAGGATGCCGGACAGCCCGGCCAGATCGTTGCCTTGGTTACTCAGGTGGCAGAGGATAAAGATCGTGCCCGGATGGCGCGCCAGCAGCTTCTCACGGCGGCCGAGCAGTTCCTCGTAGGAGGGCACGTCCTTCTCGTACAGGCTGAACGCCTGGAAATCGGGACCGCGCTCCTGGCGGGGGCCGAGCGGACGCCAGCATGACGGATGATCGGCGATGTGCATATTGACCGGGATCTTCAGTTCGGCGCATTTGCGCCACACCGGATCGAGGCGCGGATCGTCGGCGTGCAGCCGCGCGCCACGAGCCTTGTGCCGGTCTGGACCGCCATCCAGACCCCAACCCTTATCGGTGATCTCGCCCAGTCCGCGCGCGCCTTTCCGGTAGCAGCGCTCGAGTTCGGCCGCCGCGCGATCCCCGTATCCCGGCTCCTCGATGCGGGCCGTGTCGAGCGAGGTCCAGACCTGGAACCGGCTCGGGTGGCTCTTCAGATAGAGGTCCGCCTGGCGGTCGAACTCCGCGCCGGTGGCGCCGGTGAAGACCACCGATACGTCAATGCCCACCTCGTCCATGGTGCGGACCCAGGCATCGACGTCGGCGCGCGTCTTGATGTTGTTCATCGACGTGTGGGTGTGGACGTCGATGACCGGGACGCGCGCCTTCGGTAGCTTCGTGATCGGCGCCGCGAGCGAAGACTCGGGGTCGTAGTCGCGCAGCAGCACTGTGTCCATCGGACCCGCCTTCACGGGAACGCCGTAGCGCATCACGGGTTTCGGGGCCGGCGTTTGCGCGGCGGCGGGAATCAACAGGACGAAGGCGAGGAGTCGCATGACACTTCAGTTTCGCCCACACGGGCCGGGCTTCGCACCTCGAAGTCAACCGGGGACGGGACGCGGCCGTCCCCGATCCGGCGCCGGAACTACCGGCCGCCCATGAACCCTTTGAGCAGACCCATGCCGGTGGACATGAGATCGCTCTGCTGAGGCATCTGGCCGCCCGGGGTCAGTTTGTCGATGAGGCCGGGCAGCAAGTCCGCCAGTTGCGACGACGTAGCCTGCTCCGACAATCCCGACTGCTTGGCGAGTTGCGCGAGCTGATCCTGGCCGAGCACCGACGCCAACTGATCGGGTTGGATTGCTTTGTTGGGGCCGGTTCCGACCCACGACCCCACGATATCGCCGAGTCCTTTCGACTGCATCGCGCCGACCAGGCCGGCCAGTCCACCGCCTTGGCCTCCGCCTTGATTCATCAGCATCTGGAGGGCAATGCCCGCCAATCCACCGCCTTGTTGCTGCTGCCCTCCCGAGAGCAGGCTCCCGGCGAGATCTCCCAATAAGCTCATGAGCGACTTTCTCCTTCTGGAACGATTATTGGCCGCAAGTCTTCTTGCGGGCTTCCAACGCCTCCGGCATCCATTCGTTGAGCTGCCGGATTCGAGTTTCGTGGCTGGGGTGCGTGGATTGCCACTCGGCGGGATTGCGTCCACCGCCGGCTTGGCCCATGCGCTCCCAGAGCCGCGGCGCTTCCGAGGGATCGAAGCAGGCGCGCGCGGCATATATGATTCCCATGTAGTCGGCCTCGGACTCGTGTTCGCGGGAGAAGGGCAGCAGCACGCCGAACTGCGCTCCCACGCCCAGGGCGCCCATCACCATGCGCTGCTGTGCGGGTTCCAGGTCGCTGAAGGCCACCCCAGCCGCCAGCGTTCCGAGTTGGACCAACTTCTGATATGCCATCCGCTCGGCGCCGTGGCGTGCGATGGCATGCGCGATCTCGTGTCCCATCACGGCGGCGAGTCCGTTCTCGTTCTTGGCCACCGGAAGGATGCCGGTGTAGACGGCGACCTTGCCTCCAGGCAGGCAGAACGCGTTGACCTGATCCGACTGGATGACGTTGAATTCCCACTGGAACCCCGGATCCTCGGCCACTTTCGCCAGACGCGCCCCGATCGACTTCACCAAGTCCACTTCGCGCCCCGATCGAAGCACCTGCTCCTGGCGCAGCACTTGCTGATACGACTGGTACCCGAGCGCCGCCTCCTGATCGCGGCTGATGTCGACCAGTTGCTTGCGGCCGGTCAGCGGCACCGTCTGCTGATTGCTGAAGTAGTAGTACGCCAGGTAGGCCCCGAACAGGAGCAGCGGTAGGAGCTTGAATCCCCCCCGGCGGGGCTGGCCATATTCTCTCGGCGACACGTGGGCAGGATACCACACGGGGAACGGCAGCCACGAGTTCCAGCCGAGGCCGAATTGCGCGATATAATCCTCAGATGCGCTTTGCGCTGGCTCTCTGCCTCGCCGGACCCATGACACACGCCGCCAACTATTCCGCCGGAACGATCGCCGTCGACGGCCAGACCGTGGTACGTCTGCACGACGCGGCCGCGCAAACCGAAGTCCTCATCGCGCCGTCGATGGGCAACAACGCCTATTCGATGAAGGTGAAGGGGCAACAGGTGATGTGGGCCGCCTCGCCCACTCTGGCCGAGTGGAAGGCGAAACTCACGCTCGTCGGCAACCCGTTCCTCTGGCCTTGGGCGAACCGGATATTGGGCGAATCCTACTGGGCGAACGGCAAGAAATACCAGTTGAACACGGCCATCGGCAACGTACGCAAGGACGGCAATGGCAACCCGATCCACGGGTTGCTCGCCTACTCCGATGCCTGGGAGGTGGTGGAGACCGCCGGTGGAGACGATGCTGCCTCCGTGGCCAGCCGCCTCGAGTATTGGCGCTACCCGGAATGGCTCGCGCAGTTTCCGTTCGCGCACGGCGTGACGATGCGTTACCGCCTGAAAGACGGCGCGCTCGAGGTGGAAACCGTGCTCGACAACCTGTCGGACCGGCCGATGCCGGTATCGCTCGGTTACCATCCCTATTTCCAACTTACCGACAGCGGGCGCGACGACTGGAAGGTCCACCTCGCGGCCAGGTCGCACGTCTCCCTTTCGAACGCGTTGACCCCCACGGGAGAAACCAAGCCCGTGACAAAAGCCGATCCGCACGCTCTGCGCGGATCGCAGTTGGACGACGTGTTCACGGACCTGATCCGCGACAAGGACGGCCGCGCCGTGTTCTCCGTAACCGGTAAGTCGCAAAAGCTAGAGGTGCTCTACGGGCCGAACTACCCCGTGGCTGTCGTCTACGCCCCGCCGGGCCGCGGTTTCATCTGCTTCGAGCCGATGGCCGGAGTGACCGACGTGTTCAATCTGGCGCACGCGGGCAAGTTCCCGCTGCAAAGCGTTCCCGCGCGGGGCCAGTGGCGGGAGAGCTTCTGGATCAGGCCGAGTGGCTTCTAGCGTCCTCGCGCTGCTGCTGTTCTTCCAAACGCAGGCGCCGCCTCCCAAGGAGGAACCTGCCGCCGCGCCCCAGTCCCAGCCGGAGGCAGCCAAGCGCGTCGAACTGAATCTGCTCGGGAAGACGGACGCGGCCGCCGGGGAAAGCCGGCGGAACGAAAACGTCCAGTTCAACCTGGTCGACAACAACGCCCTCAAGGAGTTGAACGTTCGCCTGGGCACATCGGCGGCGATTCACCCGGAGTTTCGTCCCGAACGCGGTTACTTCGGCGCCGAGTATGGCAACCCGCCGTCGGCGGTGCTACATGTCGCGCCGGCCCGGCGGGCGGGGACGCACGGACAACTGCACTATGGACATTCCAACAGCGTGTTCAGCGCACGATCGTTCTTCCAGGTGGGCGGCGTTCAGCCCGCCCGGGAGCACGACTATGGTTTCGGCGTGGGATCCGCGCTGGGGCGAGGCTGGTTCGCCCAACTCGACGGAGCCCGGCAGAGGCTGCGAGGCAACGTCAACGGCAACGTACTCACCCCGCGCGCCGACGAGCGCACCGTGCTCGCCACCGATCCGGCGGTGCGCGCGTTGATCGCCAGGTGGCTCGCCGCCTATCCCGCCCAGCCGCCCAATCGCACCGACATCAACGAACGAGCGCTCAACACCAACGCGCCGCAAGCCATCGACAATTCGAACGCGGGGATCCGGCTGGACAAGGTCCTCCGATCGCGCGACAAGCTGGTGTGGCAGTATCAGTTCACCTCCCAGTTCGTCGACGCCTTCCAGTTAGTGGCCGGCCAGAACCCCGACACCGCCACACGGTCCCATCGCGCCCGCTGGACCTGGAATCGCGAGTGGAGCCCCGCCACCGTCACCGACTTCACCGCTGGTTTCGACCGCGTCGGTTCGGTCCTGCAACCGGAGCCCAACGCGGTGGGACCCATGGTATCCACTGGCGGCCTGACCACGCTGGGGCCGCTGGGATCGATCCCCATCGACCGCGCGCAGAACCTGTTCCGCTGGGCGGGAAACATCCGCCACGTACGGGGCGATCACGTAGTCACCGGGGGCTTCCACATGCAACGCCGCCAGTTCAACGGCATCGAGACGGATACTCACCGCGGTTTCTTCTCGTTCGCCAACGACTTCGGCCGCGACGCGATCACTAACCTCCGGCTGGGCGCGCCGACCCAGCACATTGTCTCCATCGGCGACGTGCACCGCGGCTTTCGCAACTTCGATCTTCAGTATTACGCCGGAGATTCCTGGCGCGCGCTGCCCAGCCTCAGCGTGAACTACGCCATCCGATGGCAGCCCGTCACCGCGCCCTACGAAGTGAACGGCCGCAATCCCGTGCCGTTTCGCGGCGACAAGAACAACCTCGCGCCTCAATTCGGATTGGCGTGGAAACCCGGCGGCCGTTTGGGAGTGCTCCGCGCCGCGGGCGGAGTGCAGTACGGCGAGGTGTTCCCGGTGACTTTCTCCCAGGTCCGGCTCTCGCCGCCGGGGAGCGAGAAGGTCGTGGTGACCGCGCCCAGGCTGATCGATCCATTGCGCAGCGTGCCGAACGCCCTGGGCAACATCTACACGCTCGATCCGAATCTACGCACTCCCTACGCCTATCAATACAACTTCAGTTGGGAGCCGGAGACGCCGTCGAAATGGCGCGTCCAGCTCGGCTACGTGGGCAGCCGGCAACACAAGCTGCTGCTCATGTGGTATCTAAACCGCGCGCACGCCGTGCCTGGGATTCCGCTTACCACGGCGACGATCAACGCCCGCCGCCCCGATCCCGGCCACGCCGAAATCCGCTGGGTCTTGAACGGGTCGCGCGGCTACTTCGACGCGGCGCGGGCCACGCTGATCGTGCCGCGATGGCGCGGACTGTCGATCGACGCCTCCTACTGGTTCAGCAAGGCGATGGATCTGGGAAGCGCTTACACGAACACCGCGTACGAGGCCGATTCGCGGCTGTCGCGCAGCCAGTCGGAGTATGCCCAGCATCGCGACATGAAGGCGCTCAGCAACTTCGATCAGCCGCACGCGTTTCTGATCCGCGCCAACCATTCCTGGAAAGGGTTCAATCTCGCCGCGGTGACGCTGCTGAAATCGGGTACGCCGTTCACGGTTCAGAGCGGCGCGGACGGGCCGGGCTTCGGCAATGTCGACGGCAACGGCGGCGACCGTCCCAATCTGGTGGACCGCTCCGTGCTCGGGCGCACAGCCGGACACCCGGACCGCTCCGCCGCCGCGATTCCGCGGTCCGCGTTCGCCTACTTCCGGCCCGACTCCGAGTTTGGCGGTAATCTCGGCCGCAACACCTTTCGCAAGGGCGGTATCTATAACGTGAACGCCTCGTTGGCGCGCGATTTCGCGCTCCGCGCCGAAAAGCGGATTACGCTCCGCGCCGAGTCGATCAATCTGCTGAATACGGCGCAGTTCGCCGAGCCAGGAACCGACCTGGCGACGTTCAACTTCGGCTTCATCACCAACACGCTCAACGACGGGCGAACGTTTCGTCTGCTGTTACAACTCGGTTGGTGATTCCGGCCCCGAGCGGAGCCGGTCCAGCAGGCCGATCAGCACGCGCTGTTCGATTTCGTCGAGAGCCGCCATGGCCCGAATGCCGGCGATTGTCATCGGATCGTCCAGCCGGACAAGCAGAGCCAGCCCGGACGCGGTGATGCGGCAAACCACTTGACGGCGATCCAGCGGGCCGCGGCTCCGGCTCACCAATCCCTTGACTTCGAGCTTGTCCAAAAGGCGGGTGATGCCCGGAGTGCGCTCGATCATCCGGCCGGCGATGTCGAGCGTCGGCAAGCCTTTGGCGCCCGCGCCGCGCAGGATCCGGAGCACGTTGTACTGCTGGACGGACAGCCCGTCCGGCTCCACCACGGCCGCCAGTCTCCGTTGCACCTCGTCGGCGGTTCGCAGCAGGCCGAGCATGCTTTCCTCGGCCACCGAGCGGAAAGGACGCGTCTGGCGGATCTCGGCCAGCAGTTTGCCCGCGGCCGCGTCAGGTCCGATAGCTTCCATTGATCCGAATGTAACCTTCGGTGAAGTCGCAGGTCCAGAATCGCGCCGAGCCCTTGCCGTCGCCGCGCAGCCGGAAAGAAATCGAGACGTCCTGGGCGTCCAGATCCCGCTTCAGCTTCGGTTCGTCGAATTCGGCGGCTAACCCGCCCTTGCACACGCGAACCCCTTGCAGATCGATATCCACCTTGCGCGGATCGAACTTGGCGCCCGAATAACCCGCCGCGCAGATGATTCGGCCCCAGTTGGCGTCCGAACCGGCGATGGCGGTCTTGACCAGAGGTGAGTTCGCGATCGACCGCGCGATCCGGACCGCGTCCTTGTCGCTGACCGCGCCCGCCACGACGATGGTGATAAGCTTGTTCGCACCCTCGCCGTCGCGCGCGATCTTCGACGCCAGTTCCTGCGCCACTTTCTCGAGCACTTCGCGGAACAGGGAAATGTCGCGCGCGCTGAGCTTGACGCCGGAGGCGCCGTTGGCCAGCAGGACCAGCGTGTCGTTGGTGGACATGTCGCCGTCCACGCTGATGCGGCTGTAGCTGGTTTCGTTGGCCGCCTTTAGCAGCCGCGCGCAGTCCGCGGGCGCAATGGCGGCGTCGGTCATGATGTAGCCGAGCGTGGTCGCCATGCCGGGCTGGATCATGCCGGATCCCTTGGTCATCCCGGCGATTCGCACCGGACCGCCGCTCAACTCCACCTCGGCGGTGGACGTCTTGGCGACCAGGTCGGTGGTCATGATCGCGTTAGCCGCGTCCTGAAAGCGATCGGCGGAGAGCCCCTGCACCAGCGCCGGTAGCGCGTCCACGATCAGCGCCGGATTCAATTCCACGCCGATGACGCCAGTGGAGGAGGGCAGCAGTTGATTGGCCGGGATTCCCAGCAGCTTGGCGGCCGCGCGGCTTGTTCCCGCCGCCACACGTTCGCCGGTGCGCGTGGAGCAGTTGGCGTTGCCGGCGTTGATCAGGATCGCACGGGCTTTCCCGCCCGATGCCTGCAGATTCGCGCGCGACAACACGACCGGCGCCGCTTGCACCAGGTTGGTGGTGAACACGGCCGCGGCCGAGGCCGGCGTGTCCGAGACGATCAGTACCAGATCGTCTTTCTCGATTTTCCGGATGCCGGCGTACACGGACGAGTACCGGTATCCCGCGGGTAAGGTCACTGCTGCGATTCCCCCAATCGTTCATTCTCTAACAGACGCTGGCCGTTGAGGAAGTCCGCCGCGCTCATTTTTCGCTTGCCGGGCGGCTGCAAGTCGAGAATTTCCAAAGCGGACCCCGCCCCGGCCGCCACGAGCAAGCGGCGATTCGATACGGCGACCGTCCCGGGTTCGCCGGGACTGGCCTCGTCCGCGACGCGGCAACTCGCGATCCGCAAGAGCTGTCCCCGGAACGTCGTATAGGCGCCGGGCCAAGGTTGGAATCCTCGCTGCCTGGCGTGGATCTTGGTTGCGGGCCAGTTCCAGTCGATCGCGCCGTCCTCCTTCTTCAGGATTGGCGCCAGCGTCGCCTCCGCGGGATTCTGCTTTTCCGGCCGCTCGTTTCCGAGAATCGCCGCGATGAGGGTTTCCACCAGCAGGTCCGCTCCCGCTTCCGCCAGCCGCGCGCTCAGTTCGGGAGCGGTCTCCTCGGGCCCGATCCCGGTTTCCCATTTGCCGAGCATGTCGCCGGTATCGAGCCCGGCGTCGATTCGCATCGTCGTCACGCCGGTTACGGTCTCTCCATTGGCGATCGCCCACTGAATGGGCGCGGCGCCCCGATACTTGGGCAGCAGCGACGCATGCACGTTCACGATCCCGAAGGGAACCAGATCGATGATCGTCTGGGGAATGATCTGCCCGTAGCCGACCACCACCATGGCGTCGAGCCCCAAGCCTCGCAGGAATTCGAGCACTTCGGGACGCCGCACGCGCTCGGGCTGATGCACCGGCAATCCGAGCCGCAACGCAGCCTCTTTTACCGGCGACGGGGCCATCTGCTGCCCTCGTCCCTTGGGGCGGTCGGGCTGAGTCAAGACGGCGGGCACATCGCAGCCGGTTTGCACCAGCCGCTCGAGCGTGGGCACGGCGAACGCGGGGGTGCCGAGAAACGCGGCGCGAAACCGTCGGCCCGCTAGCTCCACTCGCCGGCCTTCACCAGCTTCCGGATCTTCCTCCGGATGAGGTCGCGCTTCAGCAGGCTGAGGTGCGTAAGGAACAGAACGCCGTTGAGATGATC
>SXGS01399127.1_pt1 | contig 21491 bp, 13 predicted proteins | sample 3174681 | NCBI WGS metagenome assembly SXGS01 (sample SAMN11356861, study PRJNA531348) | freshwater metagenome | isolation source: freshwater sample F1-80 | place: China: Fuxian Lake, Yuxi | collected 2017-12-25 | reverse complement strand
GCGGTAACTTGGAGGAGGGCAGTGGCGGCGGCAGTGAGTTCCATAACACCATGACGTACATGATTCCGTCCAGTTGTGTCCTCTCAGATGCCGCCGTGTCTCCTCACGGGTGGGAGGATTAATTCTGCTCGGTTCCCTTAACGCATATGGGGGTGTGGGGTGTGGGGTGTCGGGTGTCGGGTCCGGGTTGGGGCGGGTGGTGGGATCCGTTGGGGGCAAGGACGAGTTCGAGGTCGAGGACGACAAGTCCGGGTTCGGCTTCGACTTCGAGAACGCCCCCCTACGCCCTACACCCCACACCCACACCCGACACCCCACACCCGACACCCGAACAAAACCGGCGCATCTCCGCCAGTCCACGCTCAATCAGGGCCTGCTGACGCGCCTGTTTCTGCCGGATGCGGTCGGGCAGAGGAGGAAGAATTCCCAGGTTGCTGTTCATCGGCTGGAAGTTGTCCTCGGGGCCGTGGGCAATGTACTCCGTGAGCGCGCCGAGCATGCCCTCGAGCGGCAGTTCCAGCGGCTCGGCGCCCTGCGCGCGGCGGGCCGCGTTCAATCCAGCCAGCAGACCGGTTGCCGCGCTCTCGGTATAGCCTTCCACGCCGGTCATCTGGCCCGCGAAAAAGACGGGGGCCGACCGGCCGGCACGGTCCCGCACCTCGGCGCGGAGTTCGAGCGTGCGCTCCAGCAGAACCGGTGAGTGGAGATAGGTGTTTCGGTGCATGACTCCCAGGCGCACAAACTCCGCGTTTTGCAGGCCGGGAATCATCCGGAAGATCCGCTGCTGGTCGCCCCACTTCATCCGGGTCTGGAACGCTACCATACTATATAGGGTTGCCGCACGGTTCTCCTGACGCAGTTGGACCACGGCGAACGGCCGCCTGCCCGTTCGCGGGTCGGTGAGACCCACGGGCTTCATGGGTCCGAACGCCATCGTCAACGGGCCGCGCGACGCCAGTTCCTCAATGGGCAGGCAGCCCTCGAAGAGCTTCATCGGCTCGAAGTCCTGGAGTGGCACCAGTTCCCCGGCCAGTACGGCGTTTCGGAAGGCGTGATACTCCTCTTCGTTGAGCGGGCAGTTCAGGTAGCCGCCCGCTCCCCCCTCTTCCTGCCCTTTGCCGTACCGTGAGGCCTCGAAGGCGATGCTCCGGTCAATGCTCTCCGCGTCCACGATCGGCGAGGCGGCATCGTAGAAATAGAGCTCCGACGCCCCCGTGAGTTGCTGGATCTGGGCCGCCAGCGCGTCCGAAGTGAGCGGACCGGTGGCTACCACCACCGGCAAGCCCTCGGGAATTTCCACGGCTTCCTCGCGGAACAGAGTAATGCCGGGATGATCCGCAATCCCTTCGGTGACTGCACGGGCGAAGAGTTCTCGATCCACCGCCAATGCGCCGCCTGAGGGTACGGCAGCCGCCTCGGCGGACCGAAGGATCAGCGACCCGAGCAGTCGCATCTCGGCCTTGAGCATACCCGCCGCTGTGTGCGGCAGGAGCGATTTCAGAGAGTTGCTGCAGACCAGTTCCGCCAGGTCGCCGGTCTTGTGCGCGGGCGTCGGGCGTACCGGGCGCATTTCGTACAGCGCCACCTGCGCGCCCTGCTGTGCCGCCGCCCAGGCCGCATCGCAGCCTGCAAGCCCGCCACCCAGCACCACCACCTCGGTTCCGGCCGCACGATTCATAGGGAGCGTTTCTTTCGCGCGTTCGTCGCATCGGGTTGTCGTCAACCGGGGAAGGAAAGAGTGTAGAGGAGTAAGGACAGCGTGAAGGCCCAGGCTCCGCACTCGTGTCTCGCTCCTCCCCATTCTTTCCTCACTCCTCCCCACTCTTTCCTTCCCCGGTTGACGTCTTCTCCCGGGTCAGGGTAAGATTGTCCGAGCCTGGATTCCTGTCGGTACGGGAGCGGGTCCGTCGCCAATTGGGACGCGGGCCGAACGAGCTCCCCGGACGATCAGTTGCTGCGCCCAGCGGGCGCCCGGCCGCCCTACCCGGGCGGTCCTGATCGTTTCCGGCCGCCAGATGAGGTTCACACGTGGACACAGACAGTAGTCACAAACATCGCTGCAACCGGCGCGGTTGGGCAAGCTGCGGTCAGAAGGAGGGACGGGTGTAGACCCGGCCCTGCGTTTGTGTCCACGGCCCCGGCAACCGCCGGGGCTGTTTTGTTTCTGGGCGCCGGTGGCGCGTGCCCCCAGTTCCAAAGGCCCCCGACGCGCTGCGTAGAGAACCAGGGCGACCCCTTGTGGTTGCCCCTACCTTGCGAACTGGGGGAAGATACATGTCCTTCGCATTGCCGATGGCGCCCGAACTGGATGTTCGGGACCTCCTGGACCGGGATGGCCCGCGGGCGGTGGCGCTGCAACTGCTGACGCTGCACCCGGTGGAGATTACGGAGGCGCTGGAGGCGCTGGACGATGAGCAGCGCGTTCAGGTGCTGCTCGCCCTTCCGGTCAGCATCGCCGCCCAGGTGCTGCTGAACGGGGATGCCGCCTTCCGCAGCAGCCTGCTCGGGCGGCTGCCCGCAGAAACGCTTGCCCAGGCGCTGGATCGCCTCCCCATCGAGCATGCCGCCCAGCTTCTGGAGCAGATGGATCCGGACCATCAGGCAGATGTGCTGGCAGCGTCTTCGCCCGAGGACGTCGCGCAGATGCAGGCGATCCGGAGTTGCCCGCCGTCCAGCGTCGGCCGCTTGATGGTGCGCCAGATTCCGCGGGTGAACGGCGCCCTGACCGTAGCGGAGACGCTCCTCTATGTGCGTCGCGCCACCGGTGAAATGGAGACCATCAACGATCTCTACGTGCTGGACGACGACCGACGGCTGCGGGGAGTGGTCTCTCTGCGGGAACTGGTGCTGGCGGATCCGCGGGCCCGCCTGACGGACATCATGCAGACGCGGGTCGTCATGGTCGCCCCGGAAACAGATCGCGAACAGGCCGCCAACCTGGTGAGTCGCTACAACTTTCTGGCTTTGCCCGTGGTGGACGCGGACGGACGCCTGCTCGGGGTGGTGACGGTAGACGACCTGGTGGACGTGATGATCCAGGAAGGCACTGAGGATGTGCTCCACCTCGGCGCCGTGTCCGGTGGCGACAACGCCGCCGAGGACGCCTCCTACTGGGCCGGCCACATCACCAGCGCGGTGAAGAAGCGATTCGGGTGGCTGCTGCTGCTGTTTGTGGCCGGTTCTTTCACCAGCCAGGTGCTCAGCCACTTCCATCACGAACTCCAGACCGTGGTGGCGCTCTCCTTCTTCGTCCCGCTGCTGATCGGCACCGGCGGGAACGCGGGTTCCCAGGCCGTGATGACCGTCGTGCGCGGCCTGGCGCTGGGAGAGATCCGCCCACGCGACGCCTCGCGCGTGGTGCTGCGAGAGGCGGTGACCGGGCTGCTGCTCGGCTGCCTCCTCGGGGTTATCGCTCTGTGCGGCGCCCTCGTGCTGACCCGCAGTCCCGCCATCGGTGTGGTGCTGGCCGTCTCAATGATTGCCGTCTGCACCTGGAGCACGTGCGTCGGCGCCCTGATCCCGATCACGGCCCAGTTGCTGAAGGTGGACCCGACCGTCGCCAGCGCGCCGTTCATCAGCACCTTTGTGGACGCAACCGGGCTGCTGCTCTACTTCCTGATCGCCAAGGGGATGCTGGGGTTGTGAAGACAGGGCATCAGGTTCCCAGGGCGTTGCTGGGCTGGATTGGGGTGCCCTTTCAGGGCGTGGGGGGTCCCCTCCTGCGGCGCCGCAGGCGAGGATAGAGTGAACAGAAGAGAGAATAGAGTGAAGGCCCAGACACGCCACGCACCCGGACTGAACCTCGCCCGCAGGCATTGCTGACGAGGTTCATCGCCACGTCCGTGGAGGGCCGGCTCCACGCCGCAGCCGGGCCTACACACATCGCGGCAGCGGCCGGGCTTTCTAGGAGTGACTGTCCTCCCGTCCGAAGTCTGTTCCGGACAGTGCAGAGTCTCGTGTACCAGCGCTCGACATTCCGGGCATCCTGAGACCGGTCGGAGAGGCCCTTTGAACCCGTGGGCGCCGGAACCCGATCGCCGTGTCGGATGCCGGTTTCGCCGGCGACGCCTTCGTGAAAGCCTGGGAAATGCGGACCCTTTTCTCGATACTGCTCCTGGGAGCTACCCTGGCAGCCGGGCAGGCAGGAGCGCCCGTCGGTGGGGCCCCGTACATGCTTACGTCCGGTACGAGCACCTACGCGTGGACGGGCAGCGCGCCCCGCGAAGATTTCGACCTGAAACTGGTTGCGATCTGGACCTCGCCCGGTTCCCTCCTGGATACGGTTGGACTGGCACAGGCGCGGCCCGGAAGTTATTGCCTGAACGTCCTGCCGTCCGGCGTCGTACAATTCCGCCTTTACAACGGACGGGAGTGGCAAACGCTGGACACCGCAGCACCGCTGAAGTCCGGGGTCGAGTATCGGCTCCGCCTGGTCCGGCGCTCCGGCGCTGCACACTTCGAGGTGAATGGTGTGCCCGGCCAGTCGCGCCGGCTTGACATCCCGCTGGCGGCGGCGACGCTCTATGTCGGAGACTTTCCCGGCGACGCGGCGTTCGCGCCGAAGTTGCAGGTGGATCTATCAGCGATCGGAAAACTCACTCTGGTCAGTTTCTCTGTGCCGACGGCTCTGCCGAAGGAAAGGCTGGTAGATCCTGCGGGATTGGCCAAAATGGAGCAGGCGGAGCGGCTTCGAGGGCTGATCCGGAAAGCGGAGCAGGCGGGGTACCCGTTGGCCGTCGCGTTCGTTCAGGAAGCGGGCGAGGCCGGCCGGCTGGAGGCGGACTGGATCTTTGGAGATCTCGTGTCTTCGGGAGTGCTCGTGCACCAGGGTGGGTTGCTCCTCGTGACGGGCGCCGGCAACGTCATCTACCAGCGCCACCACCAGTTGGGGGATCGCCTCCCCTTCCAGCGGATCCGGGAGTTGCTGATCGCCGCGCCGCAAGGTCCGGGCCCCGAACGAATCGCATTTGTTCTCGAAGACATCGCGGGGCGATCGGGAGCGCCTGCGGCGGTTGCCGCGTCCACCGCGTCCACCGCGTCCACCGCAGTTGAGCTGGGGCCCGAGGGAGGCTCCGTCGGCACCGACCAGACGGTCCGGGTTGACTTCCCCGCGGGCGCTCTCCCGCAACGAACCAGAGTTACGATCCAGCGCCTCCAGGAGCCCGGCGGCGTGGCGGCTTATCGCATTGAAGCGCCCGGGAGAAGGGTGCTGCGGAAACCGGCACGCGTGACGTTTGCCGTCCCGCCCGGCACGGTGGTCGTGCGCCGGCTCAGCCCGAAGATGGCGTTGCTCCCGCCCCAGGTCCGCGATCCGCAAGGGCGTGTCCTGCTCTCGACTTCTTGCTTCAGCGACTGGCTCGCCGTGCCTGCTTCCACGGTCGCCGGTTTGGGCCGGGAGACGACGGAGATCGCCGGCACCACCCTGGCGGGCACGGGGGCGTGTGTCGTGCTCTGGTGGGCGGGCGGCACGGTTACTGCCGGCACCCTGGCACCGGTGGCCATCGCTCTGGTCGCTGGATGGTACATCGGCGACTTCGTCTACAGCCGCAGCGTACGCGCCAGCCTGGATGGACCGGTCGCAGTGGAAGGTTTTCGCATCTGGTGGGATCCGAAGACGGTTCCTTCCGCCCGTGCCTTCCTGTTGTGGACCGACCGCAAGGGTCGGGTGCTCCAGGTAATTACGGTCGCCGAAACCAGGGAAGTTGCCGACCGGATCGCCGCCGAGGAGGCCCAGGAGCCTCCTGATTCATCCGTGCTGCTCAGCGTGAACGGACGCGAGGAGGCCTTCTCGCGCAGCGACCTGGTGTTGCGGCGGATCCCGGAGGCGGTCCTCATAACGGCAGGCGAACTGGAGCGGGCACGGGGCGTGTACACCGGGATGGGTTTCCGGGCCCCCGCAAATCTTCAGGTGGCGATTCATCCGAACGTCGGCGCCAGCAATGACCAGGCCAAGGAGGCGAACGCCGGCCTCTGGGACGGCACCTACCTGTCAGTCAACAGCACGATACTGCAGTCCGACGAAAACGGTGACAATGTCCGTGGGACGCTGGCCCACGAATACTGGCACGCGTTGACCACAGAGAACGGTTTCAGTGAGGCATGGCCCGGTAAGGAAGAGAGCATCGCCACGGCCCTGGAGAGCGTGGTCCTCGGCGATCCTGACCCGGGGAAGGCAGCGGGCATGGACTTTCTCAAGCTCCGGCAGTGGACCTACGTTGAGCCGGTACTCCGGAACGGCCTGCGCGGTACCGGGCCCGACGAATCCGCCTCCAGCCGCGGGTACAACCTCTGGCCATGGCCGAAATTCATCTTGCACCGGTACGGCGTTGACGCTTTCAGGTCCTACGTCGAAGGCCGCACCCAGCCGGGGATCGAGCAGGCCTGGTTTGATGATTTCGGCCACTCGCTGATTCTGGGGACGGCCGACATTCCAGATCCGGCCACCTTGAAGATCGGGGGCCGCACCGTGAGTACCATCACTGGCTGGCGGGCAGGGGTCAATGAAAGGCCGGGCACGATTTCGTACTGGCGAGTAGCCCAAACCGCCGCTGCCGGCAGCCTCAAGTGGGGCGCCAACTCACGCGGGAGCCTGCCCCCATTCTCCGTCCAGTCGTACAACGTTGATATCCCGGTGCGCGACCCTGCGTGCCCGCCCAGCCCCTATGTGATCAGGCGGGCGAGCCGCTCCCAGCCGGAGCGCTTCCGGAACCAGTTGATCGTTGCGGCGAAAGCGACGCCGCGCGGCGTGCCGCTCGAAATCCGGCGCGACGCGCTGAAGGAGGACCGCATCTCGCTGCTGACCCCTCCCGAGTGGGACGAGCCGACGAAAGCGCAGCAGTTGCCCCTCACACTCATCAGCACCGGTGAGGGGCCGTCGCTCGCCGACGAACCGCTCCTGCTCTATCGCCTGGCGCCGCCGCGGGACATCACCGTTTTCGCTTCGCCGGGAAACGGCGGCGAAGCGCTGCGCGTCAACATCACGCCGGAGCCGTCAGGAGGCAACGCGCGGGGCTATCGCCTTTGGGTTCGCTTGAAGTCCGGAGCGGAAAAACCGGTCGCCGATCTGGTGTACCCGTCCCCCGCGCCGGTGAGGCCACCGTCGCCGGGGATACCACAGGTCCGGCTGGATCCCCAGATTCACTACGGCATCGTCCAGCCGACGGGGGTCCGGGCGGCGGAGGTCGCCGCGTTCGGCATGGCGACGCTGGACGCGGGGCCGGCACCGGGAGAAAAGGAGTTGCTCTCTGCGATCCGGTGGCAAACCCAGGCCGCGCCGCAAAAGAAGCCCTGCCTCTTCCCCTCGTCCTGCCCGGCCGAGGCGGGCATCGTCAAGGAGGGCGATCCGAAGCGCCCTCGACAGAAAGCTGAAGCATGCTTCTGCGGCCCCGCCTGCCGCTGCCTCGGCAAATAGCAGGGAACGCGCTCGTGGAGGATACCGTTCAGGATCGTCGTCCCGTGCGCAGCGGGGCGACTCTTTCGCCAAGCTGCCGGTGGGAATCTGCAGCGCGTACCCCTGTGCGGATCTCGATACGGCGCTGATCGAATCGTTGGCGGAGCCCATTCAGCCCCAGCGGTCCGCCGGTCGGATCATCAGCACGGATGCCCGAAAGGACTTCGATCGCCGGCTCGCTCGCTGTACGTGCCGCCGGCGCAACGTACGCGCACAACCCCGCAGGGAACCCGGATGCCGGGCCAGGGAATGCGAGCCTGAAAGTGGAGGCACTCCGCAGGCTTCCCATCTCCCTCGGGCGAGAAAGCGGGTACAATTCCATTGCGCATGTCTCTCCCTCCCCCTCTCCGCCCTTCCCGTACCGTCATCCTGACGGTGGTGACATTTGTTGGGGCCCTGACGGGGTTCCCCCCGGCGGTGGTGATCTGGTGGCTGGGCAACCTCATCCTGACGCTCACCGCGGTCGGCTGGGGGATCTTCCATCTGGGGGCGGTGCTCAAGGGGCGGGATGTGGCCTTGCGCTGGGCTTTCTGGGTCTCGCTCGCGGTCATCTTCGCTCTCTGGTCCCTGGCCGAAGTCGAACTGCGCCAGGTGACCGGAGATTTCGTCCTCCCCGAGGGGATTTCGGGGCTGATCGCACTTACCTTCTTCCCGCTGTCCCTCATTGTGCTGCTCGGCGGCGGCTTTGCGGGGAGTGCGCTGGGTGCGTTCCTGCAGCGAGATGATGCCCGGCGCCAGCGCCCGGGCGCGCGTACCGGCGTGCGCGCATTCTGGTTCGCGGTCGCGGGCCTCGCGTTCCTGACGATCCTGCTCCGTGCTCTTCCTCCGGCGAAACACACCGATGTCTGGATCACGATTCTCTGGAGCGGCCTGCCGCTCGCCACCGTGGCTCTCTGTCTGCTGGCGGACGATCCGGAACGGGCGCCGCAGCGGCATGTGCTCCGGTGGGTGGAAGCCGGTCTCCTCCGTCTGGTGTGGCGCACCCGAGTCCGCGAGAAGATGCGCACCGTGGACACTCGGGGGGCGGCACTGGGGGCCGCAGCAGGGCTGGCAGCGGTGTGTCTGGTGTTGCCGGGCGGGTTGGCGCCGCTGCAGACCACGGTGCTGGTTACCCTGCTGCGGTTTCGGAGTGCTCTGCAGTGGATTCCGCTGGGACCGGGGCCTTTTGAGGACGTAAGCGCAGCCGGAGGCGCTCTGCCCGGATCCGGGGATGGTCTCCCGGGGGACATTGTGCTGCTGGAACTGGACTCGCAGACTCGCCACCACATCCTCACCACCGGCTCCGAAGCGGCGGTGCAGGCCGAGGTCGTGCGCCGGTTGAAGCGCTGGGGGGCCGCGGCCGTGGTGCTGCCGTTCCCGGTGCTGGACGGCAGGCGTGACCGCATCCGCTGGCATGCCCCGGACCAGCCGCTGCCCGATCCGCCGGAAGTGGGGCGGACCCTCCGCGATCTGCCTCGCCTGGCCGCCGCCGTCCGGCAGGCCGGAAATGTCTTCCTGGCGCTCCCGGCGGAACGGGCGGAGTTTCGCGAATTGGAGCCGGTTCTGGATCTACTGAGCGGAGCAAGAGGGGCCGGCTCGGCTGAGCTTCCAGTGTTCCTGGCACGCCGGTTGCCGGTCATCCCACTCGATGTCCCCGGTGCGACTCCCCCCCCAGGCGCTCGGCGGAACCTCCTGCGCACATTGGAACCGGTGGGCCGAGGAACTGGCGGGAGCGGACCTCCGGATCGCAGGCAGTCGCTTGCCCCCGGGCCCCGGAGTTTTCGGAACCGCGTAGTCGTGCCGGCCACCGGGTCGGTCATCACCCGGCTTGCAGGGATGTTGGAAGGCACGGGAGAACCCCCGGCCGAGGTGGCCCCGGGCCGGGTGCTCGTGGGGTATGTTCCCCGCGCTCCCGGTGGGGCATTCCGCCGCACGCCCTACGCCGATGTACTCCACAGCGAAGCCATGTACGCCGGCGGAGAGGGCCCGAGCCACCCGCTTCACGGCAGACAAGACGCCCCGGACAACCTCCTGTGGCTGCCCCCGCACCTGTTCTGGCGGGGCAAAGTCGTGTTCTTGGATTCTCTGGTTCCCGCGATGCGCGACACACCGCTCGGGCCCATGCCCCGGAACGAACTGCTGGCCCACGCCACGACGACCCTCGCCGGCGGCCGGGGTCTCCGACCGCTGCCGACCCTGCTTGCCGCACTGGCGGCCCTGGCCGCGGGGCTGCTGAGCGGACAGTTCTGCCTGCGGCGGGACCCGTTGGACAGCGTGTGGCGTGTGGCGCTGCTCCTGCTGGTGTTTGCGCTGGGGTCCTTGTTTGCCCTCTCCCGCCAGGTGTGGCTGGACCCGGTGACCCCCAGTGTGGCCGCCATCGGTGCGATGATCCTGGTCACCCAGTTCAGCTTTCAAGCGGAACGGGAGGAGCGAGAGCGCAACCGAACGCTGCTGGGACGTTTCGTGGCCCCGCAAATCCTGGACGAACTTCTGGACGACCCGGCCCGGAAGCTCGGGCTGGGCGGCGAACAGCAGGAAGTGTGTGTGCTTTTCGCCGACGCGCGCAGCTACTCACCCTATGTGGAGAGCCACACCCCGGAGGAGGTGGTCGCCGTCACCAATGCCTACCTGACCGCCCTGACCGACGCTCTGTTCGCACACCGCGGTATTCTGGACAAATACCTGGGTGATGGGCTCATGGCTTTTTTTCGGGTACCGGAAGGGGAGCCCTGCGATGCCGTCGCACGGACCGCGGTCGAGGCTGCGTTGCACATGCGGGATGCGGCGCTCCAGGTGTCGGCGGATCTGGTGGCGCAGGGGCGGGATCCGCTCGGGATCGGGATCGGCGTGCATCTTGGGACGGCAGTCGTCGGGTTGATCGGCAATCCTGCTCGCTGGGACTACACTGCTCTCGGACATGCGGTGGTAGTGGGACACCGCCTCCAGGGTACCGCTCGGGCAGGCGAAGTCGTGGTCAGCGACTCCGTCCACCGGTCGCTGGAAGGAGCCTTCTGTGTGGAAGAGCGTGAACCGGTGACCGTGAAGGGCCTCTCCGAGCCGGTGCGCTCGTTTCTCATCCTGGACGCCGCCGGGCAGTAACGGTGGGGCCGAACCGGTGCTGCCGGTCGGGTCGTCGTTTGCCCACTGCGCGGGGGCCCGCCCGTCGGTCCAGGTGCGCGATAGTTTTGGATGGGCGTCGCTCGACCGCCGGCCCGCCAAGGCGGAACCCGGGGCGGGCCTTACACCCAGGGCGACGTCCTGTGAACCTCGTCGTTTCCCCTTCAGGGGCCCCGGCGCAGCGCGGTGACGGCGACGGCGATGGCGTCGGCGACATCGTTCGGGGTGGGTGTGCGGGCGAGGTGGAAGAGGCGCACGACCATCGCCTGCACTTGCTCCTTGCTGGCGGCGCCGTTGCCGACTACAGTGAGTTTCACCTGGCGGGCGGGGTAACTCCAGACGGGCACGTCCTGCTGGCCGGCGGCGAGGCAGATGGAGCCGCGGGCATGCGCCATGAGCAGGGCCGTTCTGGGGAAGCGGTATTCGGAGTAGAGGTCTTCCAGGGCCAGCGCGGTGGGGCTAAACTCGGTCAGCACCGCCGTGACTTCGCGGTGCAACTGAACCAGGCGCAGCGCGAGGGGCTCCTTCTCGTCACTGCGGATCGCACCGGCTTCCACCAAACGTTGTTCGCCACGCAGTAGTTCGCCTTCCACCACCGCGTATCCGGTGCAACCGAGGCCGGGGTCAATGCCGAGAACACGCACGGCCGTCGGTTCCCCGCGCTCGGGCCGGATCCCTTCTCGGATGCCCCCGAACCCGATACCAAACCGCCGAAGTGCGAACCGGCGAAATGCGAAACCGGCGGGCCCGAGCAACGCCCCGAGAACCCTAACGTCCCGCCGGCCTCGACGCCCCAGGAACGCCGGCGTCCCACCGGCTCGGGCACGCGACCCCCCGTCGGTACTCCCTCTGCGATCCTGTGCGGTGGCAACTCTGGGTGTCGGGGCGTGCGTCCCCGGGAACGCCGGCGTCCCGCCGGCCTGGAACCCTGGAACCCCTTTATCCTGCACCCTTACACACACGGGCCAGCGCAGCAAACTCCTCGGGGGACAGCGTCTCACCGCGGCGGCCCGGGGCGATCCTCGCCGTCGTCAGCAGAGCGGCAATCGCCGGGCGGTCCAGCCGGGGGAGGGCCGGCGCCAGGGCGTTGGCGAGCGTCTTTCGCCGCTGGCCAAACGCGGCATGAACCAGGGAGAAATAGCACTCCGGGTCCACATCCGGAAAGCGCGGCGCCTCCCGCAGATCCACCTGGATCAGGGTGCTTTCCACATCCGGAACCGGCAGGAAAGCGCGGCGGGGAATGCTGCACACGCGCCGGAGGTCGGCGTGGAACTGGACGAACAGGGTCAGGGAGCCATAGTCGCGCGTTCCGGGACTCGCCAGGAGGCGGTCTGCCACCTCGCGCTGGACCATCAGCACCGCCCGCCGAAAGAGATCCGGGTGTTCCAGGATCCGCGTTAGGGCCGGGGTAGTGATGCTATAGGGGAGATTAGCCACCACCGGATAGGGGCCGGGACCGAGGGCGGCAGTCAGCTCCGCTCGGAGGTCCAGATCGAGAAAATCGGCGTGGAGCAGCGTGACGTGGGACAAGCCGGCGAGCGTCTCCTCGCGCAGCAGGGCACAGAGGCCGGAGTCCACTTCTACCGTGAGCACGCCGCGACAGCGGGTCGCCAGGGCTCGCGTCAAGACGCCGAGGCCGGCGCCGATCTCGAACACAGCTTCGGCGGGGTCCAGTGCCGCCGCGTCCACGACGCGCTGGAGCACGTTGGCGTCCACACGGACGTTTTGCCCACGGCGCCGGGGTGGGCGCAGCCCGCGGCGGCGGAGCAAGTCCGCCACCACGGTCGGGGAGGTCAGGTGGGGCGGATCACTCAACAATCCGCAGCTCGACCCACTTCTTTCCCCACTGGAATGCAGCCGGTCGCGAGTTGAACCCGAGGTCCACCCGGTTGCCTTTGATGGCGCCCCCCACATCGGCGGCGACGGCGTAGCCGTACCCCGGCACGAAGAGCTTGGTGCCCAGCGGAATCACACGCGGATCCACCGCGATGATTCCGTACCCGGCGCGGAGGCCGTTGCACGTGCGCCCATTGGCAAATCGCCCGCAACTCTTGGGCCCCGGGTCGTAGGCCGACGCCAGCACCCGCAGAGTCCGGACGCCGGTGTATACGCCGCGGGAGCCAAGCGCGGCGGGGCGACGTGACGTGACGATTTGTGGGATCGGTTCCCGTACCATCTCTTCCACCCCCGGCGACCGTTCAACCTCGCGGCCTTCCACGTACTTCACGCGATAGGTCACCTTCTTCATCCCGCTCCGTCCATGTTGAGTCACGGTGGGATGGTAGGGGTTGTTTCCTTTGGATGCCGGGCGGATAATGATCCGGTAGGGAACCTTTACCTCGTCGGTAACGTCTGCTACTCGGATGCGCCGTACGCGGATCGTGTCTCCCTCGGAAACCGGGGCATCGAGGCCCGGTGATACCTCATCATCCCGATCTACCGTGACTCGCACCGCGGCCAGCGCTTCTCGCACTGTGCTCACCGGTTCGATTACGGAGACGGAACGGCCATCCACCACCACCTGAGTACCGGCCGCGAGACATGGCAGAGCCATGAGTCCGGCCAGCGCGAGGGTGGATACCGCCGCGAGGTCGAGGAGAGCCCGCGTGGGCATTGCTGTGAGTCGAACCAAAACGCACTCCTTTCGTTGACGCGCCGACGGGATCTCCCTCGATTGAGAGCCCGTCTCCTGGGCCCTGGCGTTCGCCCGTCGTCCGTCAGATATTCCGACTGAGAGCGCGCACTGCGCACCCCCACTCCGATCCAGAGGACGACCTTTTTGCGATGCCAGGCCCGCGAAAGTTGGTTCAGCCCTATGTTGTATCCGGTTTTCGGCAGGGAAGGGCGATTCGGTAAGGGTGGTTTCCCGGATTCCCGGCACTCCCGGCGCCATTTCCCGCCCTGAAGAAGGGTTACTGCCCCCCGGCGATGTAGATTTCAGTGGAGGGATCCGCCGGACGCGCCGGCGGGGGCCCGCCGGGAAGGAGCCCGTCATGCGTCCCTGGATCCTGGTTTCGCTGCTGCTGGCACTGCTGGCGCTAACCCTGCCGGCGCTCGGCCAGCAGCGCCAGCAGGCGCCGCCGACCCCCTACACGCCGACGACGACGGAGCGGGAGAAACTCGATTCCCTGCGGCGCCTGCTCGCCGAACGCATCGAGCAGGGTCGCCGGGCGCGGCTCTCGCCCGGTCTGCACGGGCTGCTCCCCGATGCGGAAGTGTTTCTCCAGGTGGCGGCAATGGCGGACCGGCTCCGGCTATACACCAGTGCGGCGCAGGTCGCCCAGATCACGCGCGGTCTGGAAACCGGGATCGAACGGTGTGCATTGCTGGAGAAGGGGGAGGCACCCTGGACCACGCGTCCCGGCCGGACCGTGCGCGGGTTTGTGAGCCGGGTAGACGGCTCGGTGCAGCCCTATTCAGTGGTGCTGCCGGCGGATTTCCGGGCCGGCGAGGTGCAGTCCCGGCGTCTGGATGTCGTGCTTCACGGCCGCGGGCCCACCGAGGTCTCCTTTCTCGGGCAGAGCGAACCGGCCAACAACCGGCCGCCCGATCAGGCGTTCCTGGAGCTGCACCCGTTTGGCCGGGCGAACAATGGATGGCGCTGGGCCGGGGAGACGGACGTCTTCGAGGCGCTGGAACAGGTGCAGCGGCAGTATCGGATTGATCCGGACCGGGTGATCTTGCGTGGATTCTCGATGGGTGGCCACGGCGCCTGGCACATCGGCGTCCACCACCCCTGCCGGTGGGCGGGAGTGAGCCCCGGTGCCGGGTTCTCCGAAACACGTAAGTATGCCCGCGTCACCGGCCCCGTGCCTCCGTACCAGGAAGCCGCGTGGCACATCTACGACGCGGTGGACTACGCCCTCAACCTCGCCAATACGCCGTTTGTCACCTACGGCGGCGATCGGGATCCGCAGTTGCAGGCTTCTCTCAACATGAAGGCCGCTGCTGCACGGGAGGGTCTGCCCCTGAATCTCATCATCGGCCCGGACACGGAGCATCGCTACCACCCGGAGAGTCTCAAACAGATCATGGCGGAACTGGCCACCTACCGGCGGCCCGCCGCCCGCACCTCCGTCCGCTTTACCACCTGGACGCTGAAGTACAATCGCTGCGGCTTTGTGCGCGTGGATCGTCTGCGCCGTCATTACGAGCGTGCCATCGTCCAGGCACAGATCGAGGGAGACACCCTGCGTGTGACTACCCTCAACGTGACCGGTCTCACGCTCGAGCCGCTTCCTCCGGGAATAAAGGCGGTGGCAGTAGATGGCGTCCGGCTCGCCGCGTCCGCACCCACCCTTTCGTTGGAGATGGGCGCAGACGGCTGGCGCCCGCAGGCGGGCGACGGCGGCGGACGGCTCCGGAAGCAGCATGGCCTCCAGGGCCCGATTGATGATGCGTTCACAGACCGCTTCGTGGTGGTGAAGGGCACTGGAACCCCGTGGAACCCCGCGGTACAGGCCCATACCGACCGGACACTCACCCGGTTCCAGGACGAATGGCGGCTTGGCTTCCGCGGCGAAGTGCCGGTGAAGATGGACACGGAGGTGACCGAGGCGGATTGGAAAGACGCCAACCTGGTGCTCCTTGGCGATCCGGGCTCAAATCGCCTGCTGAAGCGAATCCTGGGTCGCCTTCCGCTGCGCTGGACGCGCGACCGGGTGGTGATGAACGGACGGGAGTTCGGCGCGGGGGCGGTACCGGTGCTCATCTACCCGAACCCCCTGAACCCGCGCCGTTATGTAGTGGTCAACTCCGGTCACACCTGGGGGACCGCGGAGATTCTGGGCAGCAACGTGCTGCTCAAGCCGCTGCTGCCGGACTGGGCGGTGCTGAAACCGGGCGCCGACCATGCTGAAGTGCTGGCAGCGGACTTCTTCGATGAAGAATGGGGCTTCGGCGCCGGGCGGCTTTAGGCCGGACGATCAGGGGAACTCGCCTCCCGGTGCTGCTCGAACACCCGGGCAGCGATCTCCATCCCGTCCCAGCAGGCGGGGAAACCCGCGTAGGCGGCCATGTGGAGCAGTACCTCCACGATCTCCGCTTCGGTGGCGCCGTTGCCCAGTGCCAGGTTCAGGTTCAGTTCCAGCGCGTTCCGGCGGCCCAGGGCTGTCATGGCGGCCACAGTGATGAGGCTGCGGGTCTTGCGATCCAGGCCGGGACGCGCCCAGATCTCCCCCGCCACGAACCCGACGATCAGCTCCGCCAGATCCGGGTTCAGGGCGCGCCACCGGGCTTCGGCGTCGGCCCCGCGTCCGCCGCTCATCTCGTTAAGGAGTTGCCTGCCGCGTTCCAGGTGTTCGTTGTCCATTGGGTGCTCCTTTGTCAGCGCAGGGCGCCAAGTTCTGCTTCGCTCAGCGCCCGAGTGTAGAGGCGCACGTCCGCCAGGCGGCCACAGAACGCCCCCTGGGGCCCGCCGCCGAGAGTCAAGGGCAGATCGCCCCGCAGCGCCAGTTGCGACGGATCAAACTCGGCGGAGGCGGCGACGCGCCGGCCGTCCAGGTAGAGTTCCAGGCGGCGCCCACGGCGGACGGCGGCAAGATGCACCCAGCCCGGCGGTACTGACCGATCCAGGGTGACGCAGGCGCCGGTCTGCAGGGCATGGACGCGCCCGGAGGGCAGCGTCCCGCAGATCAACCGCCCCTGGTAGGCGGCCATCGTCCAGGCGCGGCGATAGCGCACGGCGGGAGTGGCATCCAGACGTCCGACACAGGTCCACGTTTGCTCGCCGTCGTAGCGGTACACCTCGGCCAGGGGCAGGCTGCCGGCATAGAGTTTGCCGTTGTAGACCAGCATGCCCATTACCTCCAGTTCTTCGCCCAGACGCCCGGCGTCTTCCCAGTCCCCATCGGCGCGGTACCGGAAGACGCGCCCGGACGGCCAGGAGCCCGCATAGAGTTCGCCCTGCCACCGGGCGAATGAGTAGGTCTGCGTGTTCTCACCCAGGAGACCGCAATCGGTCCAGGCGCCGTCCGCTTCCCACCGGAAGACATGCCCCCCATCGTAGCTGGAAGCCCAGAGGTGGGCTCCATGGACGCAGAGCGCCTCCACCCGCCGGTCGCCCGGCGTGGCGAGCTCGGTCCAGGTCACCCCGCCTTCGTAACGAAAAAAACCGGCCGGTTTGTAGAGCGACGAGGTGTAGAGCCGGTCGCGGAATACCACCAGACTCCCGATGGCTTCACGATCGGGCAGTTGACCACAGAATTCCCAGTCCCGTCCACCGCGGTAGCGATAGATCGCACCGCCCGGATGAGGATTCTCTGACTCCGGCAGGGCGGAACCGGCTAGGCGGTAGCGAGACACGCCGGCGTAGAGGTCGCCCTGGAACACTGCCAGTGCGGACACTGCATTGCACGGCGCCGGAGACCCGCAGTCCTCCCACTGCCCGCTACCCGAGTAGCGGTAGACATGGCCCGCCTCCGTGCGCCCTGCCTCACACGTGCCGGCGTACAGCTTGTCGTCGTGAACCGCAAGCGCGAAGATCAGGATGGCGTTCCCGGGACGCCCGTAGTCACTCCAGCAGGGCTCCGTGCTCGCGTCCACACCGAAGTACAGGTGCCGGAAATTCGGCTGACAACTGGTCACCCCGGAGGCATGCGTGAACCCGAGTGTGAACCCGTTCCGGGTATCCGGGTCGAAACAGCTTGCCAGATCGCCCAACGGCCGATCCAGTACTGCATCGGTATGGACACGCAGCGCCAGTGTGAAGTCCCCTACCCCTGCCGGTACGGCGCCCGCCGGCACGGTCAGCAGCGCAGCCTCGCCGTCAAACCCGGCCGCCCCGCCCGGCCGGCCCGTCGGTCCCTCACTACCCAGATCGAGACTGCTTCCTACGGCATCCCGCGCGCAGCCCGAGCGATCGCGGGTGTCCCCCGCCAGCGGCCACCAGCCAACCAGCATTTTGTCCTCTCCGTAGCGGCCGGCCGTGCGCCCGCGCCTGGGGTCTGTCCAACTCGTTCTCACCTACGGCGTCGGGGACAATTCGTCCTCCCGGATTTTCCGTTGGGTTCCCCCTCGTTGCAATCCGGCAGGCAGGATCCGGAAGGACCGTTCCCCGGTGGCGTGTGCTGCGTACGGTTGCGGCAACCCGCACCGGCTCGGCCCGCGCGCCGCCGTATCCTGTAGGGGCAACCCCCTGTGGTTGCCCCAGAACCCCCTGTGGTTGCCCCAGCAGGCAAACGCATCTTCCAACGAGGCGCCTTGGGCGTGCTACAAGACCCAACGCACCAGTGTCCGAGAAAGGAATCGCAAAGCCGCGGGTCTAATCTCCAGGCGGGCCGCCAGACACATCCCGGTTCGCGTGAGGCCCACCCTCGTGGCGGAAAGAGGTCTGCACTTTCTTCGCACTTCTCTCCACTCATTCCTTCCCGGGGTGGCCCGGCGCAGTGCTTTTGCCGGCGCCGGTCGCATCCGGCGGACGAAGAACCATGAAACTGTTCGAAGACCTGACCAGCCCCGGCGTGATGTATCTGAAGGCGGTGCTGTTCCTGCTGGCCGGCAGTGTGGCGGCGGCGGCAGTGTTTGCGGAGAACCCAAGTGTCAGAACGGCGTTTCTGCTGGGCATCGTGATCTGGGCGTTCTGTCGCCTTTATTACTTTATGTTCTATGTCGTCGAGAAGTACATTGATCCCGGCTACCGGTTTGCGGGCATCGGGTCGTTTCTGGCGCACCTGTGGCGTCGGCGCTGCAGCGAGAGGAAAAAAGATGAAGCGTGAGAGCTGTCGGAGGCGGAACGCGCATCGCCTGCTGGTGGTCACAGCGGCGGTCGGACTTGCAGTGATGCTGCTGCCCGCCGCCGGGAGGGGTGGGCAACAGGCGGCGGCGGGCAAAGTACCGGATGAGACCTACCCCGGTGGGGTAATCGGGAAGCACATGATGGCGCCGATGCGGGACGGGGTACGCCTGTCGGTGTACCTCTACTTCCCGCCGGGTCGCGGGCCGTGGCCGGTGCTGTTCGAGCAGCGCTATTCCGATATTGGAGCCGCGGGGTCGCGCCGCAGTCACGCGCGCCTTGCCGCCGAGGGGTATGTCGTTGCGGCGCAGAACTTCCGTGGCTGTTACCTCTCCGAGGGGCGCTACGTCGGCTACCGGGCGCTCGGCTGGGGGAAACAGCGTGACGGCTACGACACCTGTGAGTGGCTGGCGACCCAGCCCTGGAGCACCGGCAAGGTCGGCACCTTCGGCGGCTCACAGGCAGGCTTTGCCCAGAATTTCCTGGCGGTCACCCGACCGCCTCACCTGGTCTGCCAGTTCATGACCGACACGGGCTTGAGCCTCTACCAGGAAGGTTACCGCATCGGAGGCGCCACCCGCCCGGAACGGTTCAAGCAGATGGACTCCGTGTGTCGCGATCCGCAGGACAACCGCCGGCTCCTCGCCGAATGGTTCCAGCATCCCACCTACGACGATTACTGGCAGGATGAGGACTGCACGCGCCACTTTGAGCGCATGAATGTGCCGTGCTTCACTCTGGGGAGCTGGTTCGACTTCATGTGCGTCGGCTCGATCGAAAGCTACATCGGGCGGCAGCACGGCGGGGGCTCCAACTCGCGCGGCAAGCAGCAGTTGCTCATCGGGCCGTGGCTGCATGGCGGGACCAAGGGGAGCCAGATCGCCGAGATGACGTTTCCGGCGAACGCCGGCATTGACCTTCAAGCGATCATGGTCCGCTGGTTCGATCACTACCTGAAAGGGGTGCGGAACGGCGCCGACCAGGACCCGGCAGTGCGTTACTATGCAATGGGCGCTGTGGGAGAGCCGGGCGCACCCGGGAACGAATGGCGCACCACATCGGACTGGCCCGTCCCTGCTCACGACACGTCCTACTACCTCCACGCCGGCGGGAGCCTGACGCACGAACCGCCGTCCGCGGACGATTCCGCCACGTCGTTCCGCTCCGACCCGCTCCATCCCGCCGAGATTCCCGCCCGCGGATTCCCCGGCGCGAAGGATGCCCGTGACTTCGAACGGCAGGCGGAAGTGCGCACGTTCACCACGCGCCCGCTCCGCAAAGCCGTGGAATGGACCGGTAAGGCCCGCGCAGAGTTGTTCGTCACCTCCACCGCCCGCGACACCGACTTCATCGTGCGGGTTACGGATGTTTATCCCGACGGTCGCTCGATGTTGCTGGTGGACTCGGTACGGCGCGCGCGGTACCGCGAAGGATTCGAACGGGAAGTCATGATGGAGCGGGGCAAGATCTACCGCGTGGCGTTCGACCTCGGCTGGATGAGTCAGGTGTTCGCTCCCGGGCACCGCATTCGCGTGACCGTCGCCAGTAACGGCGCCCCGTTCTACGAGCCGAATCCCAACACGGGAGAGCCGCTCACCCTCGAATGGCCGTCACGCGCGGTGGTGGCAGACAACGCGGTGCGCCACGACCGGAAGCACGCGTCCCGCGTGCTCGCTCCCGCGGTTCACTAACCGGGCCTCCGGCGAAACCTCGGCTGACAGATTGCGCCGGATCCGGCGCAATCTGTCAGCGAAAGCGGGCTCCGTCTTACGACAGAGCCCGCGTCCGGGATTCGAAGCTGCGATCAGACCCCGGGAGCCGTTGGATTCGCCGGGGGGGAAAGGTCCACCTCGCCGCCCCAGGCCAGAACCGTGCGCGGGCTGCGAATCCAGATCCAGGGTCGTTGGTACTCCCACCGAAGCCGGAAGTGAGCCGTAATCGCATCCAACGCCTGCCAGATCGGCAATGACGTCAGGTTAAGCCCGGCCGAGTTCTGGGTGTCCATGGTTTGCCGGAATTCGATGCGTGGAGTCCTGCGTGCGTAGCAGGGATCGTACTCTCCGAGCACAGGAATTCCGGTCCGGAGGGCAACTTGTTCCAATACCTGCTCGATCTTCTTCCCGCCCAGGTCCTTCACGTGGATGATCCTCTGTAGTTCCGGAATCTTCTCCCGACCCGGCGGCCCTGTCGGTTCCTTCCGAACGATTTTTTGGAAGCGACTCCAGCCCCACTCACGGTCCCCATCCTTGAGGCGCTCCGGCGGGTGCGCAATGTCTTCGATTCCGGTGCCCGCAAGTGTAGGGACTGCACGCAGGGTGACCGTGATCTGTGGGTCCTCAGTCGGGCCGGTGGCGCGAAACTCCACCTCGCAATTCTTATAGTCTCGCGCCCCAATAAACTGTGTGCCGTCGGGATCCGCCCGGGAAATACCGGAGATGCGGTCACGCACGACTTCCTGGGTTGCTTTGGAAAACTGCGAGAAGGGCACCCAGGTAAAGCGGCCCCGCAGGATGCTGTCCCGGGCGGCAGGAGGCGCGCCCCGGAACATGGACCAGTACTTGCGTAACCGCGCGCGCGTGTCGGCGGTATATTTGTCGTCTGCCGGATTGGGCTTCACCCACTCCCCCACTTCGGCCAACCCACGTGCTCGCTGCCGGTAGCGCTCCTGTTGTTTTAGACGGGTAGCCTTCCGCCTGGCTTCCAGACTGGCCAGATCCTCATCAAACGCCCAGGCGCTACCGTTCTTGTACCACAGCGCAGATCCGGGCTTAAATGGGATGAACTTCTTGAGCTGGCCTTTGAACTCTTCAATGGGGCACCCGTTTGAAAAAAGAAAAATTCGCCAGTCCGCCGAATTGGGTCCGCCCCGGAACGTTTGCCCGACGCGCTCCCCGATGAGGGGCAATGCCTCGGGCAGGGTGTGCCCGGCCAACTTTATCGTCAGCGCGGTATCCTGAGCGGGGACCGGGCGGCTGCCCGGCCCCCACAGAGCCAGAACACCCAGGCAGACCAGCGCACCGCTGTTTCTGCGAGTCATGTTCCGCCTCCTAGTTGAGATCTACCTCGTTGCCTTCGTATCGTGTCAAAGATCGGGGGAGGGCCGGGTTGGGACTTCCGTCGCCAGCGGGCCGCTGCGCCGGCGGCGGGCGCAAAGTTGACGGCCCGCGGCGGCGGAAGTATGATTCACTGAGCGTGTGGAACTCGCTGCCGCTC
>SXGS01779600.1_pt1 | contig 21516 bp, 13 predicted proteins | sample 3174681 | NCBI WGS metagenome assembly SXGS01 (sample SAMN11356861, study PRJNA531348) | freshwater metagenome | isolation source: freshwater sample F1-80 | place: China: Fuxian Lake, Yuxi | collected 2017-12-25 | reverse complement strand
TTCGATGAAACCCGAACGGGGAAGGACAGGAAAACGGCTTTGCTATCGTACGATGGACTCGTCGATTGAACCTTAAAACGGGAGTTGCCCGTGGCGAATCTTTGCAAGGTGCTGGCGATAAAGTTTTTCCGAATCACTCATCAGATCCACAAGGGAAATGCCTCGCTCTTCGTCAAACCTTTGTCGTCCAGGCTTTAGCAAATCTCCACGGGGTTTAACTGCCGTTTTAGGGTCAAAAGCTAGGGCGGACCTCTTGCGAGGTCCGCCCCGAACCCAAACAACCAATTCCTCCACCACGCCAGAACCCCTCTGACGAAGTCTGAAAGTGCCATCAACCAACGAGACCACGGCCTTGAGGAGGGTGCCAAGCAGAGGACCGCGCACAACCACAGCCCCGCGCTTGAATCAGATCGGCCGGGACAGACACTAAACTAATGACGGAACTTCGACTCAAAAGTTTCTGATTTTGTTCAAATTACTTTTTCACAATAATGCGGATCACAAATCTCAATTGCAGCGACGACATTGGCGCGAGCGCCTGGATGGTAGAGATCGAGAATCACCGCATTCTGCTCGACTGCGGTTGCCATCCCAAAAAGGACGGGCTTGAGGCGCTCCCTTTGCTTTCCCAGTTCAAGCACGCCGAAGTTGATGCCATCGCCATTTCGCATTGTCACCACGACCACGTCGGAGCGCTCCCTCTCGCGGTTCGGCAGTTTCCGAAAGCGCACGTGCTGATGACCGAGTTGAGCTCCTGCCTGGTGGAACGGGTGCTTCATAATTCCGTGAATGTCATGAACCGCCAGCGCGAGGAGAGCGGACTCTTGGAGTATCCGCTCTACACTCACGCTGAGCTCGATGCGATGGCCCACACCTTCCAGGGGTTTGGGTATAACCGTGAAATCGAGTGGGCCGCGTTCCATAAAACGCGGGTTTCCACCCACTCTCCTACCTTGGAGTTTTATGACGCGGGACACGCATTGGGATCGGCGGGGATCATGCTCAGGAACGCTCGAAAATCCCTGTTCTTCACGGGGGATGTCTCTTTCCGGGACCAAACCATCTTAAGAGGGGCACGCTTCGATGGGGTGAAGGCCGAAGTTCTCATCATGGAAACCACACGAGGGAATCGGGAAGTGCACGCGGGGTTCACCAGAAGCGCGGAAATTCTTCGCCTGGCCCAATCGATCCAAAAAGTGATAGCAAGAAGGGGCTGTGTTCTCATTCCAGTATTCGCCCTCGGCCGCACCCAGGAGATCCTGGCCCAACTGGCTTTGCTCATGAACGAGGGATTGATTGCCAAACAACCCATCTACATCGGCGGCCTGGGGCGCGTTTTCACCCAAATTTATGACTCGCAATCCCATCGGACGCACCGCCATCTCGCCGGTCTTTCGTTGGCCCAGGCGCATAATCTTATCGTTGTGGAGAAGAAGGAGTTGGAAAAAATGAAGTTCCGGGGCGACAAACTGTTCGTCATAACGGCGGGCATGATGACGGAGCACACGGCGGCGCATGACTTAGCCGCACAGATGATCGGTGACCCCAGGCACGGGATCTTTTTTGTGGGCTATGCCGATCCGAACACTCCAGGAGGGAGATTGAAAGCAGCCAGAGCAGGTGAGACGTTCCTGTTCAGCGGCTCAGCGGGGTTGGTGACGAAGAACTGCGAGGTCGATGACTTCGATCTGACCGCCCACGCGAATCGGGAGGAGTTGGTGGATTTTGTCGAGCAGGTTTCACCCAGATGCGTGATACTAGGGCATGGCGAACCAGAGTCCAAAGCATGGTTTGAAGAAACATTGCGGCAGCGTTACCCGTCCATCACGGTTTTGAACCCGGCGCCGGGGCAATCGCTAACTGTTTAAAAGATTACTAGGCAGTAATCGACAGGATTGCGAGGCCGCGCAGCCGTGATTGTGTTGAGTCAAATTGGAGATTTATCGAGATTTCAATCGCCACGGGATCGTGAGAAAAACGAGAGGCCGCGAAACGACCCGACGCGCTGCGCGATGCAGGCTTGCGCGGCAAAGCACTTCAAGCTTGAGCTGAACTGTCACGGCTAATGAATATTTTGCACATTAAACATTAGCAATTTGAATACTGCGACCCCTTATCTCGCGAAGTCCTTGGCGATGCAGCCTCAGCCGCCCCTTCCTCCCTTGGCTGAACTCCTAGCCCCTGCGGGCAACTGGGACTGCGCCCGGGCTGCGGTGGAAAACGGTGCGGACGCAATCTATTTCGGGCTTGAGAAATTCAACGCTCGAATGCGTGCCCACAATTTCACCACGCAAGATCTGCCCGAATTGATGAGGTACTTGCACTCTCGCGGAGTGAAGGGTTACGTGACTTTTAACACGCTCGTGTTCACCGACGAACTGGCAGACGCCGCGGCACTTCTCGAAACGGTGATCGAGGCGGGCGTGGACGCGGCGATCGTCCAAGACCCCGGCATATGCTCGCTGATCCGCCAACTCTCGCCCGATTTCCCGATACACGCGTCAACCCAGATGACGATCACCAGCGTTGCCGGGGTCGAATTCGCAAAACACTTGGGGTGCGATTTAGTGGTTCTGGCACGAGAATGCTCCATCAAAGAAATTGAGGCCATTCACCGAGATTGCGTCACGGCGACAGCCGACGGTGGAAAGTTAGCTGACCCAGAAGTGCTGTTGGAGGCTTTTGTTCATGGTGCGTTGTGCGTCGCTTACTCGGGGCAATGTCTTACTAGCGAGTCGCTTGGAGGACGTTCGGCCAATCGCGGAGAATGCGCCCAGGCCTGCCGATTGCCATATGAACTCATTTCGGATGGCTTGCCAGTCGCTCTTGGAGACCGGCGCTACCTCCTGAGTCCGCAAGATTTGGCCGGTTTGGAGGTCTTGCCCCAGCTCATGCAGGCAGGAGTCCGCTCTTTTAAAATCGAAGGCCGACTAAAAACCCCAGAATACGTCGCGAACATCACCCAGGCTTACAGGCAAGTGATTGATAAAACGGTGACCGGATCCGCATCCCCAGCCCCCAGTCTCGATCCGCGGATGAAAAAGGATCTGCGTTATAACATCGAAATGGCTTTTTCCAGGGGGCTCCACACAGGATGGCTGCTGGGGACGGACAACCAAGCACTGGTTCATGCGCGCTTTGGAAAAAAGCGGGGTGTCTACCTCGGAAACGTTTCGAGGATCACAGGGACGGAAGTATTTGCGAGCCTTAAGGAACCGCTCAAACCCGGAGACGGAGTGGTCTTCGACTGCGGGGATCCTGCGTCGGAAGAGGAGGGTGGCCGTGTTCACTTCGCGGACCCAGTAGGGAAGGAGACACGGATCAAGTTTGGAACGGGCGATGTCAACCTCCGCCGTGTGCGCGCGGGAGATCGTATTTGGAAAACGAGCGATCCGGAACTCGATCGCCGCCTGAGGAAAACGTTTTCCAAGGACACCCCTCAATTCCGTCGCCCAGTGGCAGTCCTGGTGAGCGGGAAACTCGGCACCCCGCTCTATCTCACGATGATCGACCACCGCCAACTCGCCGTGCACGCCGCATCCCGCACCGTATTGAGAAGAGCGGAGACCCACTCACTGGATGAAACGATTCTTCAAGACCACCTCGGACGGATGGGCAACACGCCATTCAAGTTGGAGCGGCTAGAAGCGAACTTGGATTCTGGCCTGATGTTGCCGGTGAGTGACTTGAATCAGTTGCGGCGAGACGCCTGCGACTTGATGCTGGCATCGAGGGCCGCGCTAAAGCCATGGAAGAAACTCACGGCCAAGATGGGAGTGCGTTTGGCGCCCGAAAAATCAGCCAGCGCGGAGATGCGAACGGCGAAGCCACCCCAGGCGCCCGTGCTGATTCCGTTGGTCCGGTCGATGCAGCAGCTTGATGCCGTGTTGGAATTGGGGCACGCCCTGATCTATTGCGAGCTGGAAGATCCGAAGCGGTACAGGGAAGCCGTAAGGCTCTATCGCCAAACCAATTCGCGGCAGCCAATTAGTTCTCCAAGTGGGTCGGGGCTCTTTGTCGCGCCCCCGAGAATATTCAAGCCAGGCGAGGAGTGGATCATGAAAATCGTGGAGGCTTCCGACCCGGACGGATTCCTCGTGAGGAACCATCACCATCTCAAAACCCTGAAGGACTGTCGTAAAATAGGAGATTTTTCCTTAAACACGGCTAATCCCTTAACCGCCGAACACTACATGTCGCGATATGGGTTGGAGCGGGTGGCCGCGTCTTACGACCTCAACGCGTCGCAACTTGGCGCCTTGCTTCAAGGAGCTCCTCCCGAATGGTTTGAAATCACGATTCACCAGCAAATGCCAATGTTCCATATGGAGCACTGTGTTTTCTGCGCGTTTCTTTCTTCGGGTACAAACTATACGAACTGTGGACGGCCGTGCGAAAAACACTCCGTATCGCTCCGCGACCGGGTAGGGATTGAACACCCGCTCAAAGCGGACGCCGGCTGTCGAAACACCGTGTTCAACGGCCGCCCGCAAACCGGGGCGGAACATGTTTCCTCCTTGGTGGCACTGGGTGCGCGATGGTTCCGAGTCGAGTTTGTCAACGAAAGGCCTGATGCCGTTAAAAAGTGCCTGCGGCTGTATGCGGATCTCCTGGAAGGACGAGTCTCTGGTCGCGAGCTGTGGCGGGAGCTGCGGCTGCGGCATCAACTCGGCGTCACGCGCGGCCCGAGGGAGCCATCCGAGGAATCGGGCTGAACCACCTGGGATCCTCGGCGTTCACGTGGCCAGGGATGTCCCAGATCCTAATGTTGGGCCAGCATGGCCCGCACTTTTTCCAGCAGGCTGTCAGGACGAAAGGGCTTTTGCAGGAAATCAGTAACGCACCCAGCTTCCCCTGGTGAAACCAAGCTGGTCTCCATGTAGCCGGAGACGAATAGGACCTTGAGATTGGAGCGTTGCGCCAGGAGCTTCGACGCCAGTTCGCGCCCTCCCATGTGTGGCATCGTCAGATCTGTCACCAAGAGGTCGATCTGTCCTGGGTGTGACTCGGCCACTCGCAATGCTTCTTCGCCGTGACCTGCATCGAGGACATGGAAACCCTCTTCTTTCAGCACTTCCACCAGCAGGAGACGCACGACTTCCTCGTCCTCCACAAGCAAAAGAGTTTGACCGGTCGTACCCTGGAGTACCGGCGCTGGTTGCTGCTCCTGAACTTCCTCCGGGGCATTCTCTCTCTGGAAGTAGATTCGGAACTCAGTTCCCTGCATGGGCTCGCTGCGGACAGTGATCTGCGCGCCCATTTGCCTAAGAGCGCCATAGACAATCGAGAGTCCAAGCCCGGTTCCTTTGCCCACCTCTTTGGTCGTGAAAAATGGCTCGAACAAATGCGCCTTGACTTCATCCGACATGCCGCACCCGGTGTCTATCATATGCAACACCACATAAGAGCCTGGCCGGAAATCATCCAAAAAACCTTCGGGCCTGACTCCGATCTCAACCGTTGCTGTTCCAATGGAGAGCGTTCCCCCTTGGGGCATCGCGTCCCGAGCGTTGATGGCCAGGTTCATTATGACCTGGCTGATCTGCCCCGGATCGGCTCTCACATAGCCGGCGGGCTCGGTGATCTTCTTCTCGAGCCTGATGTTCTCTCCGATCAAGCGCAGCAAAAGCTTGTGCATATCGTCCACCACGGCGTTCAAAGACAGCAATTTAGGCTGGAGGACTTGTTTTCGGCTGAAGGCCAGCAACTGTCTGGTTAACGACGCCGCACGTTCCGCGGATTGCTCAATCTGCTGTATTGTATCCCGATTGGGATCCTCCGCTTTAATCCGCCGCAGGAGAAGGCTCGTGAACCCGATGATCGCTTGCATGAGGTTGTTAAAATCATGCGCTATCCCTCCCGCTAACCGACCCACCGCGTCCATCTTCTGAGCCTGTCTGAACTGGTCTTCCAATCGCTTTCGCTCCGAGATGTCCCGCATCACGATGACCTGGAGTGCTCCGTCCTCTTGGGGCACCTCGGTGATCGCCATATCAATGGGAGCAGTGGCCCCATCAGGTCTCTCAACGAGGGTCTCCACAATTCGGCTGTCCTCCCGGGTCAGTCGATTCTGTATGTACTCGTTAAAAGCGGCGAAGTGGGTTCCCCCAAAGAGCTCCGGAATAGGGCGTCCGATGACCCGCGAGGCGCGGCGGCCCAAGAGCGCTTCAGCGGCGGGATTGCACGAACTGACCATTCCATCCGCGTTCACCACGAGCACCCCGTCCACCATGCCATCCAGGATGGATCTTAATCGCTGCTCCCCGTCACGGATCGCCTCCTCGGTTCGCTTCAACCGTGTGATGTCCGCGGCAACCGTCTGATACTCCACGGTCTTTCCCTGCTCATCAAACAAGGCGCGCACCGTGCATTGCTGCCAAATGACACGGCCCGTCGACAATGCCACCTTGTGATCGTACTGGATCACGGGTGATTCGGGGGTCAGGGTCGCGAAGTAACTCAGCGGGATCTGGCGGTCTTCCTCTGGAAGCGCTTCAAGCGAGTTCGACCCTATCAGATCTTCGCTCCTGCGTTGATGAAATCGCGCGTAAGACTGGTTCACAAATGTGAGAGTTCCATCCGGCTTGAACCGCGAGATGAGCTCTGTCTGATCCTCAACCACCCCTCGGTATCGGCACTCGCTCGCCACCAGGGACCTTTCCGCGAGGCGTCTCTCGGAGGCGGCCGCGGCAAGGAGAAGATTCGTGACGGAGACCACTCCAATGTAACTGCCGATCAGCATTAAGCTGTCTACCTCCGAGGGAGCGACAAACGGCCCGCGCTTCTCGAGTAGAGCTTTGATGGCCAGCGCCGAAACAAGAACGGAACTGGTCGTGGCGCCTCGCTGGCCGAATCGGAGCGAAGCCCAAACCATGAAGGGATAGGGAAGATAGGCGAGCGGATAACTCTGAATCCCATAAACATACCAGGAATTGAATGACACCAAGGTTCCGCCCACCAACCCAACGCAACAACACGCGGCTTCCACGATCAATTTGGAATCCCAGCGGATTGAGGATGGCGTGCCCCAAGCCAAAATGAGTGGCGCCACGACCAGCCCGGCCATGGCGTTCGGCACCCACCATTCCACCATCGAAGAAAACAGCGTTTCCCAAGGCACTGTCCCGGCGAAAGAACGGCTCACGGTGTTGAATGCCGCATTGACAGTCGTGCCCAGCAAACACGCAAAGCCCACAAGCCCGGCGACGTCCCTCACCCGCTCCATGCGCGGATCAAATTTGACGAAACGCTCCAGCAAATAAGCGCAAACCAAAGCGCCAATCGTGCTGCCCAAAACCGTACCCAAAGTCACCATCAGGGGATGCATCCCGTTGACGATGGAAAACAGGACGGCTCCCATCGCAACTCCAGGCCAGTAGCGCGAGCCAAACAGCAGAATCGCTCCCAGCGCAATGCCAGCGGAGGGCCAAACCAAAGGGGAATTGCTCGAATTGAACGCGGCCTCGTTGCCCAACAAGCCACCCACCAGATAGAAGGCGACCAAAACCACCACCCGCGTCGTAACACTGAATCCCGGAGCTCTCAACATGGGGAATGAACGGCTTCTTGGTTCACCTCGTCGAGCGGCTTAGCCCATGTGACGGAATCGGACAAAATTGGATGTGCGGAAACTAGTCCCCAAATCGAATCCGGGCGACGATCGCGTTGTGATCGCTCGGAAGCTGGCCTTTTTGAGAGAAGTCAATGACCTCGGACATTTCGACCAAGACCTTGCCCCTAAACAGGATCCAATCGATGCGCTTGCCTTGCCGGGGCGCGTTGAGGTCGAAGTTGTTGAATGAATTCGAATCCTCATTGCGTCGCTGCGCGGCCGCATACCACGAATCTTCGAAGCTTTGATCACCGACGAGGATATCGTAAGCAGGATTGGCTTTGGCCTCGGCATTGAAATCTCCCACGAGGAGCGTTGGGACTTTCTCGGGCAGCAGTTTCGCTCGTTCCAATACCATCCGCGCGCTCTTTTCTCGAGCCGCTTGAATCTGGTGATCAAAGTGAGTGTTGATAAAATAGAATCGCCTGCCATCGGCTTTGTCCTTGAATAAGACCCAAGTAACCATTCTCCGATTGGTGTTCCCCCATGTCGTCGACCCCATGATGAGCGGTGTGTCTGAAAGCCAGTAATGATCAAATTCAAGCGGTTCGAACCGGTCTCGCTTGAAAAGCACCGCCATGAATTCCCCCCGGCTGCCCCCATCCCTGCCCAAACCCACCCAATCATATTCGGGAAGATCGGAAAGCAGATCCTTGAGCTGTGCGTAAACTCCTTCCTGGGTGCCAATCACATCCGGTGAATGCTCTCTGAGCAACGCTTTCATCACGGGACGACGTTCCGGCCAGGAATTAGGGGGTTTAGCGCTCGCATACCGCAAATTGTAAGTCATGACACTCATCACGCGGCCGGGTTCAGCAGCTTCAACAGTGATAGAAATCTCCCGTGGGCCAGGAAACCCAGCCACGACCCACAAAACCATGGAGAACAACACGGAAGTCAAATACTTCGGAACCATACGTCCCATTCTGGATTCATAAGCCCGGTCAAGCAATCAAAACCTCCTCGAAGGCTTCATCCTTTGAAACCGCAGTTGAACATCGTGCAGACTTGCAAAAACCTGGATGAGAAAAAATTTCACGGCGAGCGAGGCCTATCCCTTGTGGGTCTGGCGGGTGATTCGATAAAACTTGATCGCCAGGATCTTGCGAAGATTCGCCTTGGGCAACCGACGTTTTAAGGTTTACAGGTATGGGACGCTCGTTGTCATGGACAAGTCGAACTCAAATTCGCTAAGCTTCGCACGCGCTTTCAACCCATATTTGATCTGTGGTGCATTTTCTGAATAAACCTCATCATGTGATCCGGCCTGTTGACACACCGCCGCGTGAACCGCTGAGTTACCCCAAGGGGGCCCTCGCCCGCTTTCTGCTTTTCGCGACGGCTCTTGCGGCGTGCCACTCCGTTTCCGCGGCGCCAGCAGTCGACTTCAAGAACAAGATCCAGCCGTTGCTCGTCAAGAAATGCTACGAGTGCCACGGCCCAGATGCTCAAAAATCTAAGCTCCGCGTCGACACCAAATCAGACGCCTTCAAAGGCGGAAAATCGGGCAAACCCTTTCTCGTGCCTGGCAACAGCAAACAGAGCGAGATGTACTCAAGGATCACGTCCACTGACCCCGACGAACGAATGCCCCCAAAAGGCGACCCGCTTGCTCCGGAAGACATCGAATCGGTGCGTCTCTGGATTGAACAAGGAGCTGATTGGGTAGAGACGGACGTGACCAAACATTGGGCATTCGTGAAGCCAAAACGCCCAGTCGTGCCGGAGTTCGAAAACGGATCCTGGCCTAAGAACGAAGTGGATCGCTTCATCCTCGCGCGGCTCGAGAAGGCGGCCCTCCAACCAATGCCCGAAGCCGATCCGATCACGCTGATCCGACGTCTGACGTTGGATCTCACAGGATTGCCGCCGAAAGTGGAGGAGGTTGAGACTTTTCAAAAGGGATATAGCGCGGACGCCTACGAGCGGCTGGTGGATCGACTTCTGGCGTCTCCAAGTTATGGTGAACACGCGGCTCGATCCTGGCTCGATCTGGCTCGATACGCCGATTCCAACGGCTATCAGGTGGACCTGGTTCGATCCGTTTGGCCTTATCGGGATTGGGTCGTGGAGGCGTTCAACCGCAACATGCCGTTTGACAAATTCACAATCGAGCAACTGGCCGGAGATCTCCTGCCACACGCCTCGCTCCAGCAACGCGTTGCCACGGGCTTCAATCGAAACACCAAAATCAACGACGAAGGCGGCGGTGACGCCGAAGAGTATCGATCCAACGCCGTCAAGGATCGGGTGGCCACGACCGCCACAACATGGCTCGGACTAACGATGATGTGCGCCGAGTGCCACACGCACAAATACGATCCGATCACTCAGGAGGAATATTACAAATTCTACGCCTTTTTTAACAGCACGGCAGATGGAGGAAACTACAGCGTCGAACCCACGACCCAAGTCCCCGCTCCCGATGTCCGGGCGATCACGGCGCATTATCGCGAGCGCTTGAGCCGGTTGCAGGAACATCTGGCCGACGAGGAAAAAAACATCAAAAACCAGCAGCAGCAATGGGAAGAACAGACCTTGAAGAAGCTGAACGCCTGGATTCCCCTGAACTTGGAGAATCCCCATTCCACAGGAGGATCCACTTACACCAATCTCCCGGACAAATCATTGCTCGCCACCGGCGTCAACCCCATCTATGACACGATCACGGTCGAAGCCACGACTTCCCTCCGGGCCATCACCGCAGTCATGCTGGAGGTGCTCCCGGATGAATCATTGCCAAAACAGGGTCCTGGCAGGTGGTCGAAAACCGGAAATTTCATACTCGATGAAATGGCCCTTTGGGCGGCGCCCGCCACGGGGAGCGTCACCAGCACTGACACCAACGTGTTCCTAATCAACGCGGTCGCCGACTGGGAACAAACTTACTACCGGGCGGAGCACGCCGTAGATCGCAATCCAAAAACAGGCTGGGCTATCGCGCCGCGATTCGGCGAAGCGCACTTCCTGATCGCGGAGCCAAAGCAGCCGATTGATCATCCCGAAGGAACGAAGCTCGGGTTCAGATTCGAGCATTATCACGGGAACTCTCATACCTTGGGACGGTTCCGAATCTCCGTCACCCAAGAGCCAACTCCTGAAGGACGCTGGCCAGTTCCTCAAGAGATCGCGGAGATCCTCAGAAAGCCAAAGCAACAAAGATCTCCGAAAGAGGAGTTGCGGGTGGCCTCTCATCACCGCGCCTCCTCCCCCGTCATCCGAGGATTGGAAAGCGCCATCTTTCGGCTGAATGAACGGGAAGCCGAACTGGCCAGCACGAAATACTCCACCCTTGTCTTGCAAGAAAGAGCCGAGTCGCGGGCTACTCACATTCACATCCGCGGCAATTTTCTGGACAAAGGACAGCGAGTTGAACCGGGTGTTCCCGCGTTTCTTCCCCCGCTCGCCGGAAACGCCTCGCCGAATCGGCTCGCGCTGGCGAAATGGATCGTGGACCCTGACAATCCACTGCCTGCCCGTGTCTCGGTGAATAGAATCTGGGAGCGTTTGTTCGGAGTTGGAATCGTTAAAACCAGCGAGGATTTCGGCCTCCAAGGGGAGGCCCCTTCGCACCCGGAACTTCTCGATTGGCTCGCGACCGAGTTCGTGGCGTCAGGCTGGAACATCAAGCATGTGCTAAAGCTCATCGTGATGTCGGCCACGTACCGTCAAAGCTCCACGGTCGAAGCGTCGACACTCGAGAAGGATCCTTACAACCGTCTCTGCTCCCGGGGCGCGCGCTTCAGGCTGGACGGGGAAGCGATCCGAGATCTGGCGCTTTCTGTGAGCGGCCTCTTGAACCCGCGGATCGGAGGACCCAGCGTGTTCCCGGTCCAAGTCCCGAATCTTTGGAAAGAGATCGGGTTCCTTCGTCCAGAAATTGGAGTGGACGAGTGGCCCACCAGCGAGGGTCCGGACCTCTATCGCCGAGGTCTCTACACTTTCTGGAGGCGGGTCTGCACTTACCCGGCTTTCGCCACATTCGACGCGCCCAGCCGTGACGTGTGCGTTTCGCGCAGGCCACGCACCAACACGCCGCTCCAAGCCCTGGCCGCCTTGAACGACACCACTCTCATCGAAGCCGCCCGAGCGCTGGGACAACGCCTCCTCACCCACCCCGAAACCAGCCCCACCTCCCGCATCGAATTCGCGTTCCGCCTCTGCGTTTCCCGGTCTCCCGACTCCTTTGAACGACAGCGGTTGCTCGAACTTTTCCAACAACAATTGGCGTCGTTCCGCGCCGATCCCAGCTCCGCCTTAAAACTAGTTTCGATAGGGCCCGCGGATCGCCCCACGAACCTCGACGTCCCAACGCTCGCGGCTTGGACGGTTCTCGCGAACGTGATTCTCAACCTCGACGAAACTTTGACGAAAGGCTGATTGAAATGAGACCCATTCCTCTCCAGGGCGAGGATCTCGAACTTTTGAAGCGGGTCACGCGCCGAAAATTCTTCGAGCGCTGCGGCGCCGGGATGGGTGCGATGGCGCTCGCGTCGCTGCTGGGAGAAGGCGCGTCGGCGGCCGGAGGGATCGGATCCGACACCGCGAAACTCCCCGCCACGCATTTCGCGCCAAAGGCGAAGAACATCATCTATCTGTTCATGTCAGGTGGCCCCTCCCACTTGGATTTGTTTGATCCCAAACCCGAATTGGTGAAACGCAACGGAGAGAAAATGCCGGACGAGATGCTGAAAAACATCCGGCTCGCGCAGATCGGGAAGAACGCCGCGGTGCTCGGATCTCGTTACCAGTTCAAGCAATATGGCAAATCCGGCGTCTGGCTTTCGGAGCTTTTGCCCCATTTGCAAACCATCGCCAACGAAGTGTGTTTCATCCAAGGCTTTTACTCGGAGGCTTTCAATCACGATCCGGCCACGATATTCATGAACACCGGCGCTCAACTCGCGGGCAGGCCCGCGATGGGTTCGTGGTTCAGCTATGGCCTCGGGAGCGAAAATAAGGATTTGCCGGCGTTTGTGGTGATGATGACCGGCGTGGGCCAACCCCTCACGGTCAACGCCTGGGGCAGTGGCTTTCTTCCAACGCTCCATCAGGGAGTCCAAATCAGATCCCAAGGCGAGCCGGTGCTCTTCGTGAACAACCCACCCGGGATGTCTTCGGAAAGGCGACGCCAAACGCTCGACACGATTCGCGATCTAAACCAGAGGCGCTACAACGCCGTGCGCGATCCCGAAATTCAAACACGCATCGCCGCTTATGAGATGGCTTACCGGATGCAAACGAGCGTGCCGGACGTCATGGACATTTCCAAGGAACCCGCCCATATCCACCAAGCCTATGGGACCACCCTCGGCAGAGCTTCGTTTGCCAACAACTGCCTCATGGCCCGCCGCCTCGTGGAACGTGGCACCCGGTTCGTCCAACTCTACCACCGCGGGTGGGATCACCATGGAGGACCCGACGGGAATTTGGTGTTCGACCTTCAAAAAAGATGCCAGGAAACGGATCAAGCCTGCGTCGCGCTCATCAAGGATCTCAAGGAGCGCGGCTTGCTCGACTCAACTCTGGTCGTGTGGGGCGGTGAATTTGGCAGGACACCGATGATCCAAGGCAAACCGCAGCCTGACCAAGTGGGACGAGATCATCATCCCCACGGCTACACCATTTGGCTCGCGGGCGGGGGCATCAAACCCGGCATCGTGCATGGAAAGACGGATGATTTTGGATTCTATGCGGTCGAGAACAAAGTTCATGTCCACGATCTGCACGCCACGATCCTTCATCTGTTCGGCATGGATCACACAAAGCTTGTCTACAGATTTCAAGGCCGCGACTTCCGCCTCACGGACGTCCACGGAGAAGTTGTAAAACCCATTTTGACCTGAAGCCCTGAAGAGTCAGATGCCGGTCATTTATCCGACTTTCCTGGTTTGCTGGTTCCCCCCTTCTGGCCGCCTCCCGCGGTAAGCACGGTTCCCGTGAGAAGCCCGACGGCAAAGCAGGCAAAATACATGATCGCGGCTGGTTGGCTCAGGGGCTTCTGAAGGAGGGGGCGCAGCGCAAAACTCACCGTTTGCTGGTTGTTCAACCCCATCATCACCAACAACAACAAGATCACGATCAAGAATAATGTCTTAAAAAGCAGCTTCGCATTCATAGTCACTGAAATCCAAGTGATCTCCACCTTAAGGCCTGATTGATCGACCCGTCAATGATCCACGGACCGCTGGCAGCAGTTCTCATTTTGATCGGAGCGCGACTGTGTCCACAAGACCAGTCGCAGGGTTTGAGGCGGGTGAACGCGCTGCGGCTGATGCTTCGCACACAGCCGCGCCTTCCAAAACAGAGCCACGGGCATTGTCAACATATCGGCAACGATCGGCTCCTGTGAATTTTCCGTTGCCATCCCCAATGTTCAGGGGGATGCAGGTGCTGGCCCGGTCCAATTGGTCGGTCACAGAGTCACTGACGTGGTCGCGACGGCGATTTGGTGAGCCCCTGGCGTTGGCCGCCGCATCCCTCATTCTGCCTTCGCGTGTCTGGTCGCAATCTCCGGGGAGGTTGATCAACCTGGGTTTGTCTGGAATCGGCATCCAAAACCGTTGGCATTTGAACAGCTTCCTTGGGATGCGGGATCGCGTCCAGGTCGTGGCCGTCTTTGACTTTCACAAAGGGCGACGCGATGACGCAGTGGCGCGGGTGCATGAAGCCTAAGCGAAAGAGAAGGACTCGGGCGGTTACAAGGGAGTGGGAGCCTATGTCGATTTTCGCGAATTGCTCGGGCGCGGGGACGTGGGCGCGGTCGTGATCGGGACACCCGACCATCCGCATGGAATTCCGTCCATTCTGGCGGCGAGGGCCAAGAAGGACATTTTCTGCGAAAACCCGCTTTCATTGACCATTGGAGCAGGCCGGGAGATGGTCAAAGGTGCCAGGCGGAACAAGGTCATTTTTCAAACCGGCAGACAGCAACGAACAGAATTCAACGGTTATTTTAAGCAGGAGGTAGAACTGATCCGCGGCGGACGGACCGGCAAGGTGAAAACGATTCGGGTCGGCGTCGGCGGGCCGAGTAAACCGTGCGATTTGGCGGGGGAACCGCTCCCCCCAGGCATTGATTGGGATCTCTGGCTTGGACCGGCGCCGATGCGTGGGTTCCACCAGATTCTGTGTCCGATGGATGTGCATCGCCATTTTCCAGCTTGGCGCAACTATCGCGAATACGCGGGCGGAGCTCTAGCCGATATGGGTGCCCACCACTTCGACATTGCCCAATGGGCGCTCGATATGGACAGCAGCGGACCCGTCGAGATTATCCCACCCGCCGATACAAAAGCGCAGACAGGGTTGAAGTACGTCTACGCGAATGGAACGGAAATGTTCCATGGAGGACCGAGCGGATGCACCTTCGAAGGAACTGATGGGACCATCTATGTGGATCGCGACAAGATCCAGTCAAAACCTGAATCCATCCTGCAGGAACCGCTTGGAGCCAAAGATTTTCACCTCGAACCGACGGCCAAAGATCATCGCAGGAACTGGCTCGACTGTATTGATTCGCGGAAAACACCTGTCGCGGACGTGGAGATCGGCAATCGCACTGCCACGGTTTGCCACCTCGGAAACATTGGCTACCAGTTGAACCGCAAGTTGAAGTGGAATCCGGCACGGGAAAGGTTCATCGGTGATTCGGAGGCTAACAAACTCAGGCATCGGCAGCGCCGCGGAGCTTGGAGCCAATTCCCGGCGTGACAACGTGGTGTGCGCGGATGCCTCGCGATTTGCGAAGCTCGGGATTCTTTGTCAGAGATCGAATCCAATGCAATGCAGCCAACCACTGCGGAGTTGCGTGCTTTTTGACGAATCTGTGCGGCACGGGTTTGATATCCCGGGCTTCGCACAATTCTCCGTCTTACAATTCGAAGAAACCTCGTTTCACCCTTAAACCTTAAAACGGCAGTTGCCCATGGCGAATCTTCGCAAGATCCTGGCGATAAAAACTTTCCGAATCACTCACCAGATCCACCAGGGATAGGCCTCCCTCTTCGTCAAGCTTTTCTCATCCAGGCTTTTGCAAATCTTCAGTATGTTCAACTGCCGTTTTAAGGTTAAACGGCAGTTGATCGTCGTTCAGATGGCTCAATATGGGCGATGATTTCCCCGCAGTCCGGCCGATGAGGGTTTTGCATCCGGCTCCCACCACGCGGGGCCGTAGAATTCCAATCAGCGGCATACTCCGCCCTTGCGTTCAAACCGAACATCATCCCTCTACTCCCAGCGCCACCGCCCACAAAATCCGTGTCGGATTCGGCTCGAGGTTGACTGTCACAGATTCGACGGACAGGAAATCGAGGGTTCTTCACTTTGAGCGCTCACAAACTGCCGCGCCCGTCATGGCTGCACCACTCGGTAGAAGCCGGCCGGGCCCTCGGATTCCGGGGTCAAAGGGGATTGGACATTGGTCCGGTAGTCTTGCCAGTCAGCCCGCGTCAAATTGGTGGCCCTCTGAACCCGATATGGACCCGTGCCGCCGGTCCAGGACAGGGCGAGGATTGATCCCTGACGATGGACGCTCACAGTGATCGGCAGGAAAAGGACGGAGAGCGTGTCGCTAAAGGTGGTGGTGCCGCCGTTGACAGGGAAGCCGCTCGCGGTCGTGGCGGTCACGACGATGATATTGGTCGCATCGGATCTTAGCGGCACGGCCTTCACGCTCCAGGAACTTGTTCCGAGGGCGTCACCTTTGGCGCGCGTGGTCAGGTTCTCCCAGCTCACCCGGGTCACCGTCTCCCCAATCGACTCAGCCGAGCCCGCCAAGTCCACCGTTGCAGCGGAAGTGACAACGCGTCCCTGGCTGATGGGAGTGGTAGTGGTCAAACGTGGACGTTCGATGGAAACCACCCCACGCCGCTGTGCCATGAGCCAATCATGGATCACGGGGCTCATGTTCCCCGCGCCTATGCCGCCAGGGTGACCGCCAGTCTGGAATTCGGTGTAGATCGGATGGCCACCTGCCCGGCGCAGGGCTTGCACCAGATCGCGCGAGCTCGAGACGCTGACCACGGGATCGTCCGCCGCATGCCAGACCCGTATCGGCACGTCTTTGATCGCCGCCGCGGGTGCAGTTCCTTGCCATCCGCCGGGCAGGGCGGCGGCGGCAAACAGACCCGGGCGCAGCCGGAGCAGATCCCAGGCAGCAGGTGCCCCCTGGGAAGATCCCACCACGTAAACCCGGTTGGTATCGACGCTGAACGCGACCATGAGTTCATCCACCAGCGCGGCGGTTTGTTCGAGGTACTGTGCCGTCCAGGAATTATTGTTCCCGTCCCCAGCGCGGCGTGTGACGTAGACGACCAGCGACGGATCAGCCGCTTGCCGCGCGTAGGACGTGTGGACGTAAAACTGCGCGGGCAGGATGTTGAAGAGACTCGTCTCGTCGATGCCGCCGCCAGTGAACAGGAGGATCAGCGGGTACCGACGGGCGGGGTCATAGCCGGCTGGGAAGTGGTAGAAGTACGGCAGGCGCAGGCGGGCTGCGTTGGTGTGATTGGTTTTGGTCAATTCGCTCGTCGGCGGCACGGCATAAAGCCGGGAAACGTAGCTGGTGACCGATCCGGACGCGTGGCTGACCACCACGTCGTACCCGCCTTCGTCCGCCGGTTGCATGGCGGCAATCCTCAAGGTCCTGTTCGTCTGTCCTGGCAACTCGACCCCGTCCCGACGCCATTGATAGAGGAGCGGAGCGTCGCCGGTCGCTGTGATCGTGAAGGTCGCGCTGGCGCCCGCAAACACGGATTGGGGGTTGAAACTGGAACTCGGCGTGATGACTGGCAGTGCGGCAACCGCTGGTGAGTTGGTCGCGCCGGACAGCAGGATCGCCGCGAGCATGGTTGCGTCGCGCCATGGACGTTTTAGCGGACTCATGCGCCGCCGAACCGTGGCCTTGGGCGGTGACTCACTGTAGCCCGTCATCGCCGTTGCGAACGCGGCGATGGAGGCGGGAAGGAGCGGGATGGAATTCGTTGTCATCGAGTTAGGGATTTTTCATTTTCATGCAGTCTTCGTCATTTGAGTTGCAGTCCGACGAAGCCTTCCAAGGCCGAGTGCACTCCTGTCATTGGCTACAGGACGTTTTGGCGGGGAAAGTAGCGGTACTTTCTGAAATAAAATCGTGAAGTAATGGAAAACCGAACTCAGCGCGGATTGGCTGGCGGATAATTGATAGGATTTCCTTTTTTGACGCCGCGCGGTTCATTCTTAACGGGCAGAATAAAGAGTTTCAATTGCATGCGAATCCGGAGCTGGGTCGGTTTTCGCAAAATTTCTCGACCGCAGCGCGGGCCAGCCCTTTCCCTTTCAGACACGGACGCTCAACACCAGCCCCGCGTACCGCTGCCCCTCCGCAGGCAGGCTCCGCTCACCGTGCTGCTCAGGGCTGACCAGGGGCCAGCAGAACCCGGAAACCGACGGAAAAGCCGCTGCTGAGGCTGCTGAAGCTGCACTCACCGCAGCGGTCCGCCGACCAGCAGTAACTGGCGGGGGCGATCCAGCCGCCGCCGCGGACCACGCGGTACGAGCCCGTAGCAGGCCCTTGCGGGTCGATGTCAATCCCAGCCGGCAGACTCAACCACCAGTCATGGCACCACTCCCAGACATTCCCATGCATGTCATACAATCCCCAAGGGTTGGGCAACTTCTGTCCTACCGGACGCGTCGTTCCGCCGCTGTTGCCGCTATACCACGCGTAGTTCGTCAGGTTGGTGTAGCCCGGATCATCCCCATAGCTGAAACGCGTCGAGGTCCACCCCCTACACGCATACTCCCATTCCGCCTCCGTCGGCAGCCGATACACACTGTTGGTCGTAATCCGCCCCGCCGCCCGCTCTCGCTGCGTGAGCCGGCTACAGTAATTTGTCGCACCGTCCCAACTGACCGTCTCCACCGGCCGGCTCAAGTCGGTTCCGTAGCTTGAACTCCCATCAGCGGTGCGATCCCCGTTGAACCAACTCGGATTACTGCCCATCACCGCCAGATATTCCCTTTGGGTCACCTCATACTTCCCCATCCAAAATCCCCGGCTGATCGTCACCGCCATCTGCGGACCCTCTATGTAAAACCGGTCCACTTCGTTCGGCCGGCTGCCCATCCGGAACGTGCCCGGCGGGATGAACACCAGGTTCGTGGGCGCGGTGAACGCCACCGCTCGGTAGAACCGCTTGCCTGTCGCCGGAGCGGACTTGTCGGCCCACAGATACGGACTGGCGGGCAGCTGCAGAAACTCCAGGCTGCGCCAAGCACTCGCCCTGTTCGTCTGGGCAAGGTCCGTGACGTATTCGATCAAGTAAACGGTGCCCACCGCCCCCGTGATGCTCAGCCCCGCATACAGTTGAAGGACGAGCCTCGGTGGCGTCTGGGCCAATGCCTCTGGCCCCACCGCCCAAACGGCCCACCACAGAACGGAAAGGAATCGAGCGTGGTTCGAGGATCGCGCCTTCATAATCTTAATGTAATGAGTGTTTTCATGGTCCGAGGTATCAGGAACGCCAGCTGGAACAAGGGGGCTTCCCGATCCCGTTATTGCCTACAGGACGTTTTGTCGGGGAAAGTAGCGGGACTTTCGGAAATGATATTGAAGTGCGCTGAAGAAACGGATTTAGCGGGAGTCAGCGCGCGCTTTCTTTGCGGTCGGTTGCTCCAACTTCTGCCAGTGCGTGCGACCTGCCCCGTTGAGGCGGCTTAGAACCTATCCGAAAAACTAGGAAGCGCCCCGTAGCCGCCGCCGTGAGAAGGCGGATTCTTCGAGCCGCGCACCCCGTTCCGCGGCTTCACGTCGGCGGCTACCAGAGTTATTCGGATAGGCTCTTAGGCATTCCTGAATATGGCGAACAGCAGGATGTCGTCTCCCATTCCGTCCAGCTTCCGAGCGCCAACTTTCACTCCTTCGCGGAGAAACCCGTGCGCCTCGTAAAGGCGGACCGCCGAATCATTCGAGCGAAACACCTCAAGCTCGACTCGCTCCAGTCCCTGCCCGAATGCTCGATTCAGGGCCGCCCTCAGCAATTCCTTCCCGATCCCTCGACCACGGAAACCCGCTTTCACTCCCATCCCGAGCCTGCCGACATGCGTCATCCCTTCAAAGGCCGCCGGAGTGATGTCGCACCAACCGACGGCTGCATCGTCCAACAGCGCCACCAAATGGACTCCCTTCGCGGCCTTCACGGATGCGATGAAAGACGCGGTGGACTCCTCGGAGAACCCTGAAGTGCCAGCCAGATAGCGTCGCTCCCGGGCAACGGCGTCGATCAGCACCGAAATCGCTTTCGCGTCCTTGGGCAGGGTATCTCGTATCAGCATGGGTGTTTTTAGAACGGACTCAGCGCATGCTGGCTGGTGCTCGCTCCGCGGCGGCGGTCCGTTCCTCCTCCCGCCACTTCGCAACCTGTTCCGCCGAGGCGGCCTCCCAGACCTTTGCAGTGCGGTCCGCGCTACTGGTCACGATGCGACGTCCGTCCGGAGCAAACGCCGCGGAGAGGATCCAGTCCTTGTGGCCCTTTAGGGTGAGTAGTTCTTCTCCGGAAGTCGCGTCCCACACTTTGGCCGACTGATCCTGACTGCCGGTGACAATTCGCTGGCCATCAGCGGAAAAACTCGCCGACATGACCCCATCGCTGTGGCCTTCGAGGGTAAGCAGCAGCTTGCCGCTGGCGGCATCCCACACTTTGGTTGTCTGATCGTTGCTGGCGGTGACAATCCGTTGGCCGTCGGGCGAAAAGGCCGCACTGAAAAGCCAGGAGCGGTGCGCTTTGAGCGCGAGCAATACCGTGCCGGTGTCCGCATCCCACACGGTGGCGTCCTGATCCCCGCCCTGGTTGCCGGTGACAATCCGCCGTCCATCCGGAGAAAACGCTACCGACCAGATCCCCTGCATGCGCCCTTTGAGGGTGAGAAGTTTCCTACCCTCCACGGCGCTCCATACTATCGCTGTCCCATCCTCACTCGCGGAGGCAATACGCCGTCCGTCCGGGGAGAAAGTCACCGACTTGATCCATGAGCTGTGCCCGATCAGTGGAAACAGTTCCTTGCGGCTGGCGACATCCCAGATCTTGGCCCTGTTGTCGAAACTGCCCGTGACGATCCTCTGGCCGTCCGAAGAAAACGCCGCGGACCGGACCGCAAGGCTGTGCCCTTCAAGTGTGAGCAATTCCTTGCCGCTGTCCGTCTCCCACACCTTGGCCGTACGGTCAAAACTGGCGGTGACGATCCTCTGGCCATTCGAGGAAAAGGCTACGGACCCAATCGGTTCGCTGTGACCTCTTAGCGTGAGTAGTTCCGGATCATTGGAAACCGCCCACATTTTGACGGTCTTATCCCCGCTCCCCGGAACAACCACTTCGCCGTCCGGAGAAAAGGTCATCGACCCGCCGCCGGTAACGATCTGCCGGCCATCGGGAGAAAAGGCCACGGAACTGATCCGGGAGCCGTGCTTCTTAACCGCGAGCAATTCATGGCGGTTGCGGGCGTCCCAAACTCGGGCCGTCTGATCGTTGCCCGCTGTGGCAATCCGCTGACCGTCCGGAGAAAAGGTGGCGGAGAATATGAAACCACTGTGTCCATAAAGAGTGAACAGTTCCGCGCCGGTGTCGGCGTCCCAAACCTTGGCGGTCAAATCCCGGCTTCCGCTGACAATCCACTGGCCGTCCGGAGAAAACGCAACCGAAAAGACCGCGCCATCATGTCCTCTTAGGGTGCGCACTTCGATGCCGGTGGCGGCGTCCCAAAGCTTCGCGGTTCCGTCCCAACTGCCAGTGGCAATCCGTTTGCCATCCGGGGAGAAGGCCACGGACCAAATCGCTTTGCTGTGCCCTTTGAGCGAGAACAATTCCTCGCCGCTCGTTGCTTCCCACACCTTGGCCGTCCGATCCCGGCTGCCGGTGACAATGCGC
>SXGS01441563.1_pt1 | contig 21541 bp, 15 predicted proteins | sample 3174681 | NCBI WGS metagenome assembly SXGS01 (sample SAMN11356861, study PRJNA531348) | freshwater metagenome | isolation source: freshwater sample F1-80 | place: China: Fuxian Lake, Yuxi | collected 2017-12-25 | reverse complement strand
GAAGGTGAACCAGCACGCTGCCGTCTGCAGCAACGTCGCGGCGATGTGCCGCGCCGTGCTGGCTTCGTTGGCGACGCGAAAGCCGATCATCGCGGCTCCGGGTCGCGCGCGGTCACCGCCCAACCCATCCCCGCCGAGGCCGCCGCCATCAGGGCGGTCGACAACCAGCCGGAGCCGGTGACGAGGTTGGTGCCGACACACCACAGCGTCGCGTAGAGCGTCGCTCCCGCGAGCAACCACAGCAGCGGTCGACCCGCCGGGTGCTTGCTTCGCACCGCCGCCGCCGCGAGCAGCGAACCGAGCACCAGCACGACGACGTCAGGCAGCGCGAAGGCGAGCAGCGTGGCCTCGGGCCAGTCGTCGACCACGAACAGGGCGCGTGCTGGCGGCGACCACCACAGCCACAGCCACCATCCGACGATCAGGATTGCCTGCGCCAGCAGGTAGAGCGGCACGAGCGACGCAGGTGGCCAGCGCATCGCGGCATGGTGGTGTAGCGCCGATGACGCGGCAAGCACAAGGTTGGCCTCGGGTCGTACACGATACGCACCGACCTGCATGGCGGTGCTGGCCGGGCGCAGTTCGCGCACGCCGGGTATCCTCGGCGCGTGGTCTCCGATCCGGCACCCGACGATGACGCCCGCGCGCGCTTCGCGACCCAATTCGCGCAGACCGCACCGCTGTTGTTCGCGTGGGCTGGCTGCCGCATCGGGCGCGAGCTGCGGCAGCGCATCGATCCGGAGGATCTCGTGCAGGAAGTGGGCGTGCGTGCCTGCCAACGGGCAGCCGACTACGACCCGGGGCGCGGCACCTTCCGCCAGTGGTTGCTCGGCTTCGCCAACCGCGTTTGGCTTGAGACGCTGCGCGAACTCGGCCGCGATCCGCTCGGCCCGCGACGGCGGCTCGGCGGCGATTCGCGCCTGCCGTCCGTGCTCGACAGCGTGACGACGATCAGCCGACGCGTCGCGACCGACGAGTCGGCGCGAACGTGCCGTGCGCGCATCGACGAACTCGATGTCGAGGATCGCAAGCTGCTGGTCGCGCTCGGCATCGAAGGCCTGACGCACGGCGAAGCGGGTGCCCTGCTTGGCATCGGCGAGGACGCGTGCCGCAAACGTTGGCAGCGGCTGCGCGATCGCCTGCAGGGTGATCCGCTGCTGCGCCTTTGCGCCGAGTGAGCTGCGCTCGCGGCGCCCGCCGCGTCACTCGATGCGCCGCGCCGGCCGCACTCCGGCCTCGGCGCCGCTGGTGTTCTTCTGCACTCCCATGCGCGCCGCTGCGCGGGCGTCGTCGGTCCAGCTCGAGAAGCTGCCGCCGCGCACGATGCGGTACTCGTCGTACTTGCCGCGTCGCAGCCCGTCGCCCGGCCGCGGGGCTGCTGCCGGGTAGTCCTCCCACGAATCGGCGCACCATTCCTTCACGTTGCCGCCCATGTCGTGGAAGCCCCAGCCATTCGGCCGCAACGAACCCACCGGTGCGTGCACCAGCCAGCCGTCGTCGAGCCAGTCGATGAAGCGCAGCCGGCGATTGGAGCCGCGCTCGCGCGCCGTCACGTCGGCGAGATTCTCGTGCGTGGCGAGGCTCTTCGCATCCGGACCATACGGATACGGCGAGCTGGTGCCGGCGCGGTAGGCGAACTCCCACTGGGCCTCGGTGGGTAGGCAAAGGTCGAGCTGCTGCAGGACGCGATCGCAGTCGGTCCACGTGACCAGTTCGATCGGGTGCCGCACGCTCGCGATCGTGGTGAGGCCACCGCCGATCTGGTACGTCGCCGGATTGCCGCCGGTGTGCCGCTGCCACTGCGCCTGCGTCATCTCGAAGCGGGCCAGGAAGAACGGTTGCAGCGCGAGCGCATAACTCGGCTCCTGCTCCTTGGGAGTCTCCGGATCGACATTGGCGGGCCGACCGTCTGGCGGCGCTTCCCGGTCCGCACCGAGCAGCGCCGGGCCACCGGGCACCAGCACCAGCACGATGCCGCCGTCGTCGGACGCGCGCAGGGCACCATCGGCGGCGCGTTCTGGCACGGAGCCCGACAGCACGTGCGCGAACTCCTCGAGGCCACTGTGCGGATCGGGTCCGAGCGGCACGAGCCCGAGCTGGGGCTTCAGTTGCAGGCCGCGGTAGCGCGGGTTCGCGGCGATGCGCGCGCTGGCGTCGCGCCAGACCGCGGCCGGCTCCGCGAGCGTGCGCTGCACCAGGGTGGTGGCGGTCGCCATGCGCGCGTCGACCGCGGTGGCCGTGATTGCGAGCTGGGAATGCACGCCGAGCAGCAGGTCGAGTTGCTCCCGCTCCCACAGGACCGCGGCATCGGCTTCGCCGTCGCCAAGCGCCGTGCGCCGGTCACGGTGCGCCGGCAGCCGTTCGTGCAGCACGTCGAACTCGGCGTGCCAGGAGCGCATCGCCGCGAGCCGTTCCGGCCGGGCCGGCCACAGGTCGTCGGCGCGCGCCACCAGTTCGCGCGCGAGCTTGAGGTCGGCGAGGCGCTTGACGTCGGCGAGGGCACGATCGCTCTGCCGCCACAACCACGTGGTCGCGATGAGGCCGGTCGCGACAGCGAGCACCAGCGCGCCGAGGCTGCGAGCCAGTCCGGGATTGCGCTGCGCCCACCGCTGCAACCGCAGCAACGGGCTTGCCGGCCGCGCCGCGATCGGCCGCAGGGCGAGCACGCGGGCGAGGTCGTCGGCGAACGCGGCGGCGGTCGCGTAGCGGTCGAGCGGCACCTTGGCGATCGCGGTAGCGACGACCACGGCGAGGTCGGCGGGCACGCTCGGGTTGCTCGTGCGCACGTCCGGCGTGGCGCCGTCGGCCAGCGCCTTCAGTTCGTGCGCCATCACGTCGGCTTCGTACGGCCGCCGGCCCGTGAGCAGTTCGAACAGCACGGCCCCGAGCGAATACACGTCGCTGCGGGCGTCGGCGGCAGCGCCGGCCAGGCGCTCCGGCGCGAGATAGCCGACCGTGCCGAACACCGAACCGGGCGCGGTGATCGTCGGCGTGGCGGCGCGTTCGTCCGCGGCGAGACCGAAATCGACCAGCACCGGCTCGTCGGCGGCCTTCAACAACAGGTTCGCCGGCTTGATGTCGCGGTGCAGGATGCCGGCTCCGTGTGCGGCTGCCAGCGCCCGTGCCGCGCGTTCGGCCAGGCGCACCACCGACGCAATGGCCGCGGCATCGCGCGGCGGGCCGGCCCGACCCCGCATCTGGTCCTGCACGCTGCCACCCGGAACGTACTGCATCGCGATCCATGCCGCGTCGGCGTCGTGGCCGTGTTCGTAGACATGGGCGACGCCCTCGTGTTCCAAGCGCGCGATGGCCTCGGCTTCGCGTTGCAACCGCAACAACGCTGCGCCCGACAACGAGCGCACGTCCTGCTGCAACACCTTCAGCGCGACGCGACGACCGAGCCGTGGGTCCTCGGCGAGGTAGACTACTCCTTGCGCGCCACGGCCGAGTTCGGACAGCAGGTGGTAGGGGCCCAGCGTCGCCTTGTGGCCGCCGCCGCTGCCGAGCCCGTCGCCCGACGGTGCGGGCACCTCGGGCCGGGCCAGGCCACGCAGCTGCAACCACTCGCGGGCGATGCGGTCCTCGAACGGCGGGAACATCGCGAGATAGCAGGCCAGCGACTGCGTGCTCCCGGCGAGGGCATCGGCGACGAACCGCTCGAGGAACGCGACCGCGGCGCGTTCTTCGAGGGCTTCGGGCAAGAGCGTTGTCGTCGGATCGTTCACGTGGCCGGGTGCACCTTCGTCGAGTCGCCGGATCCCGTCAATCGCGTGCGGCGCATGTCACTGGGCCTGCAGCACGAGGTCGACGCCGTTGCTGAGCGAGGCGAAGTCGAGGAAGGGGCCGCCCTGCAGCACGACCCATTGCGCCGACAGGCGCAGACCTGCGAACGCGCCGGACGCCGGGATCGGCAGCGGCTGGTTGGCGAGGCCGTTGGTTCCCGTCAGCAGAGCCAGCGGCGTGGCGAAGTTGGCGACACGCACTTCGCACGACCCCAGCGCGATTTCGATCGGATCCCCGATGACGACGAGGGCGATCGACGAAGGTGCCGCATCGATCGTCAGCGAGAACGCACCGTTGCCGAGGGACGGCGCGCCGATCGCCGCGGCGAGCGGTGCCGTCGCCAGCGATGCGGCGCACGGCGTCCCGATCGGGGCCGCCGCCGCCATCGTCGGCATCGCGAACAGCTCGCGTCCGGTCGGGCTGGCAGGCGCTTCGGTCTGCGTGGCTGCGAACACGAGCTGCGCGCCGGCGCGCACCGGCCGGGCCGGGAACGAACCAAGTGCACCCGGCTGCAGCTCCCCGTGCAGCACCGTCCCGATGGCGGTGCCGTCGGTGCGCCACAGCTCCATGCCGCCGTTGCCGTTGGTGCCGGCGAACACGGCCCGCGCCGCCGCGGGCTCGGCGTGCACGAACCCGGCATAGCCGTTGCCGCCGCCGTCGTGGCGCGGACAACCCGACGCGGGACCGGGCAACAAGTCGACGACCAGCTGCGTGCCGGCGGTGGTGCCGTCGCTCTTCCACAGTTCGAAGCCGTGCACGCCGTTGTCGGCGACGAACAGCACGCCGTTGCCGAACGCGCACAGCGCGTAGGGGTTCGACGAGTCGCTGCCGGGCTTGATGTCCTTGACGAGCGTGATCGTCACGCCGTCGGTGACGCAGAGTTCGAGTCCGGTGCCCGCTCCGTTCGGTTCCCCGGCGAAGAACAGGCGATTGCCGACTGCGACCTTCTCGTGGTTCTGGCCGACGATGCCGACGACGGTGGTGCCACCCGCGGTGCCGTCGCTGGCCAGCATGGCGCCGGGGCTCGAACCCAGGTCGAACATGAGCCGGCGGCCGACGGCGCGCAGGTTGAAGAGGTTGCCGCCGAGCGTGTTCTGCCACACCTGCTGCGTGCCGGCGGTGGTGCCGTCGGTGATCCACAGGTTGTTGCCGCTCGCTTCCTGCGCCGCGAAGAACAGGCGGTTGCCGACGACGCAGAGGTTGGTGATGGTGCCGCCGTTGCCCGGAAACACGTCCTTCACCAGCACCGGCGCGCCGAGCGCATCGTTCCACGCGTACAGCTCTTCACCGAGGGCCGGCGTGTAGCCGTCGAAGAAGACGCGGCCGGCGAACGTCACCAGGTCGGTGAACGTCACCTGGACGCCCGGAATCGAATTCGTGCTCGGCACGGTTCCCGCCGTGCGCCACAGCACGCTGCCGGGCACCGTGTTGAACCACGTGTACTGGCCGAACGACGCCGCGCGCGTGTGCACGCCGCCGCCGCTCGAAGAACCGCCGGCGGCGTCGACCAGCATCTGCGCGCTGCCTTGCGCACCGCTGCTGAAGTGCGGCTCGCGGCCGAGGGCGCCGGGTCCCGCGTTCGGGCCACGCTGCGCCGTGAAGAAGAAGCGTCCGTCGATCTGCGGCACGATGCGCCGGGGATCGCTGTCGCCGTTGCTGCCGCGACGGATGTCGCGCACCAGGTGGCTGCCGGTGCCCTGGCTGGCGAACAGTTCGACGTTGCCGTCGAGCACTCCCGCGAACACGCAGTAGACACCGACGAACCCGAGCACGGTCGGGCTGCCGTTGCCGTAGCCGACGACGATGTCGCTGCAGCGCTGCGTCGTCGTGCCGTCACTGCGCCACAACTCGTAGCCGGTGCTGCCGTCGTGGGCGCTGAAGTACGTCCATTGCGAACCGTCCCAGGCGAAGCCGCCTGCCCCGCTGGACGGCGAACCCGGCCACACGTCGTAGATGAACTGCGTGCCGGCGACGGTGCCATCGGTCGACCACACTTCCCAGCCGACATTGGTGCCGCTGCTCTTGTGCGCGGCAAACCACACGCGATTGCCGCAGGTGGCCAGGTTCTGCGGCGACCGCGGACCCACCGCCGGATCGAGCGCGAGCGTGCCGGCCACGGTGCCATCGCTGCGCCACAACCGCGTGGCGCCGCCGCTGGTCGCGCGGAACACCGCGAGGCCGTTCAGCGCGGCGAAATCCGTCGGATAGCTGCTGCCGCTGCCGGCGTCGATGTCGAGCAGCATCTGCGTGCCACCCTGCGTGCCGTTGCAGCGCCAGAGTTCCCGGCCCGCCGCGCCGTCGTCGCACGCGAACACCGCCTGGATGCCGGCCAGCGGAACCAGTTCGGTGACGGCGGTCGGCACCGTTGCCGCGAGATAGACCCCGGAGGAACCATCGCTGGCCCACAGTTCGCCGCCGCTGCCGGTGTCGACCGGCATCCACAGGTGGCTTGGGCCGGCGAACAGCTGTTCGGCGAACACCGGCGTCGGACTGACCTGGAACGTGTTGCCCGGCGTGCCGTCGGTCCGCCACAGCTTGCCGGCGGCGAGGAAGTAGTAGAGGTTGTTCATGCGCACGAACGGCACGTCGCTGCCGAACGTGCCGGAGGCGCCCGGCGTGATGTCGAGCAGCAGCTGCGTGCCGGCACTGGTGCCGTCGGTGCGCCACAATTCGCGGCCGGAGACGCCGTCATCGGCGACGAACACCAACCAGCCGCCGAGCACCCCGAACAGGTGCGGGTCGCTGCCGCCGTCCGGCACGAGGTCGCGCACCAGGGTCGCGTCGCCCACGGCCCCGTTCGTGCGCCACAATTCGGCCCCGTACCCGTCGCCGTCCGCGGCGAACCACAGGTAGGAGTTCCAGGTGACTCCCGACAGATGGCGCGGCTCGTAGAACGAACCTGGATTGTTCGGCGCCGCCGCCTCCACGTCGGCGAGCAGGGTCACCGGCCCCTGGCAAGGCAGGCTCGGGGCCAGGAACAAGGCCAGGGCGAGGAGCGGACGGAAGGCAATGGTGTGCACGTGGTGCATGCCTTCACGTTGCGTGGACGCGGACGAACGTGACCAGATCTTGCAGCCGCCGGCGCCGGGGTGGTGGTGGGGGGCGGATCCCGCGTTGCACCGGCCTCTCGTCTCGATCCTCGGGCACGGCCACGAAGTGGCTCCAGAGTCGGGCAACAGGCGTTCTTTGCTGACGCCGCTCGCCGAACGGCGAGCCACCAAACTCAGAACAGCGGGAGCAAGAACGGGGAGGGCCGGATGTCGCCCTCGTTGCCCTGGATGTTGATCACCAGACCGGTGTCGTCGACGCGCACGCCTTGCGCATTCTCGTACCCGCGCCACGCGAGGTAGCGGCGCTTCTCGCTGCCGGAAAGGGCCACGCCGTTGCGGAACACGTTGATGTTGTCGTCGAGGATCGTGTTGGTGCCGTCGACATTGGTGCCCGGGCGCGAGAAAAGTTGCACGATGCCCATGCCGCCGTAGCCGCCCGTGGGGACGGCGTCGATCTGGGCGGCCGACAGTGGCAGGAATCCGTTGTTTCCATACTTGCGGACGATCACGACGTTTCCGTAGGTCCCGGTCCGCGAGACGCCGCCGTCGGCGGACAACACGAAGTCATAGTTGTTGTTGGCGTACGTCTCGCCCTTCACGTGCAGGTCGATCTGTCCGCTGGCGGCCAGGATCAACAAGCCGCCCGAGCCGCCGCCGCCGCCGCCGCCACGCTGGCTCGAACCAGCCCAGCCGCCGCCGCCGCCGTGGCCGCCGTTCGCGGTCACCTTGCCGGCGGGGCCGACGATGAGGTTGTTGTGCGAGTAGAGGATGAGGCAGCCGCCGCCGCCGCCACCACCGCCGCCCTGGTCGTCGTTGATCCAGCCAGGGCTCGGCAACAGGTTGTCGTAGGAGAGATCGCCGCCGCCACCACCGCCGGAACCGCCGACGAGACTGGTGAGATCGCCGGTGATCCACGTCTGCGAAGCCACGTCGTAGCCGATGCCGAAGAAGTCGTCGTCAGCGCGCGCGTCGAAGAACATCAGCCCACCGGGGCCGCCGCCAAGCAGCGTGCGCGAGGCCGCGCCGGTGGCGCCGAGGCAGCCAAAGCCGCCAATGCCCAGGCGCTGCACGAACGACGTCCCGGTTCCTTGCGGGGTCTTGAACCACGGATCGCCGGCCGTGGCAAAGGCGCCGCCGCCGCCACCGGATCCGCGACCACAAGCAGCCAGGATCGAGAGAATGCCACCGCCGCCGCCAAGGCCGGGAGTGTTGCCGGGACCATTGCCGCTGCGCCCGGCGAGGGACTGCATGGTGAATTGCGGGCTGCCCTGCCCGCCGGTGCCGCCGGCGGCGCCGCCGATGCCGCCGGGAATGGGGATGTTCGCGCTCGACAGCGTCAGGACGTGATTGCCGTCGCTGCCGTTCACGCTGAGTTCGCCGTCGATCGTGATCGAGTTGGCAACCCAGATCATCGGCTTGCTGCCGATGCCGCGCACGGTGCAGCCCGCCGGGATCGTCACTGAATTGAAGATGAACACGCCGCCGGTCACGTTCACCGTGCCGGTGGTCGTCACCACCTGCGTGAAGTCCGTGTTGAGAACGGTCTCCCCGGATGGCGCGACGAAGTTGGCTTGCGCCAGGGTGTAGGGAGTCAGGCAGAGGAATGCCGCGAGTTGGGCGCTGCGGGTCATGTTCTTGATGGTCTCCGCGGCGAACTAGCCAGCCCTTGGTTGGCCGTAACGACGCGAGCGAAAGCGCGCGCGGCGCGGCGACATCATCATCGAGCGCCGCGCTGGCAGCGGAGGCCGCGCCCGTTCACTCGGGCAGGCGGTAGCGGAGAACCTGCTCCTTGCCCTGGCGCCACACCACGATCTCGGTCTCGACACCGGCGGTCAGCGTCAGCCCGACCCAGGCGTGCAGATGCTGGAAGTCGACGAAGTCGCGCTTGCCGGCGAAACCGACCACGATGTCGCCCTTCTTGAGGCCGGCCGCGGCGGCGGCGTGGCCGCGCGCCGCGCGTTCGCCCCAGTCGACCACGTACTGCACGCGCATCGCGAACGGTGCTTGCTGGAGGCCGAGCTTCGCCCGCGCGGCGGCGTCGAGCGACGGGCCGCCGAAGCCGCACGACGGCGTCAGGTTCCATTGGAACGGCCGCCACGAGTACTGCTCGGGCGCGCAGCGCTTCCAGCCGTTGGCGAGAGCGAAGGTCGCGTCGTGTTCCTTGCCGTCGCGCGCGAAGCGGACCGGCAGCCGGTTGGCGCCGAACGGGGCCTCGTGCAGCGCCCACTGCACGTCGCTCTGCGTGCGCACGCGCCGCTGCACGCCGAGCGAGATCACTTCGTCGCCGGCGCGCAGCCCCGCCGTCGCCGCCGGCGAGCCGGCGGTCACCGCGGTGACCTTGGCCTGGCTTTCGCGGTCGAGGGCGAGCCCGACCTGGGCCGGGTCCGGGAACACGTAGGCGTCGTCGCGGCGCCACGTCTTGCGGTCGAAGGCGTCGGCGAAGGTGGCGTCGTTGATGGTGTGGCAGTGCACGCAGTCGAGGCGTTGGCCGGCGGCGACCTGGCGTTTCAGCACCGGCAGTTCGAGCACCGGCTGTGGCGGCCGCTTCTTCGGCGGTGACGGCGCCTTGTCGTAGGCGCGATGGTCGGGCAGCGCGTCGCGCAGCAGGGCCGCTAGCGACGACTGGCTCAGGTAGTGATCGGCGCCTTCGGCACCGCGGCTGCCGTAGCGGTGGTAGATCGTGCCGTCGGCGTGCATTAGCACCGCGGCGAAGGTCAGATCGAAGTCGAACCGGATCACGTTCAGGTCGACATTGCTCATGTCGGTGACGCGCACCGCGACGTACGGCGCGGCGGCGGCGGCGAGTTCAGCGGAGGCGCGGCCCAACTGGCCGTAGAAGTCGCTGCAGTCCTTTCAACGTTCGCAGCGGAACACCACGAACAGCGGCGCCTTCTGTTCGGCCGCGAGCTTTTGCGCGGCGACGAGGTCGATCTGCCACTCGATCGACGGCGCTTGCGCGGCGAGACCGCCGAGCAGGAACAGGGACAGGAACAGGGACAAGGACGCGGGGACGAGTGGGCGGTCCATGGCGGCACGATACGCGGGCGCGCCCCGGGGAGCGCCCGCAACGTCGGCGCCGGCGACCGGTCGCTCGCGCCGAGGCCGATTGACAAGAAGCAGGTAGCTGCTTTCTTCCTGTCTCCCCTCGTGACGGCCGGGAATCCGGCTGCCGTTGGGGTGACATTGAGGCGCAACCATGCACTGTCGGCGTGGGCTGTGGCACTCCGATGCCGCTGATCGGGCACCAGGGGCTGCCGATCTTCACCCGCGATTTCACGTTGACGCTCGGCAGCGCTCCCGCCAACGCGATCGGCGTGCTGATCGTCGGCTTGAGCGGCACCAGTTGGAACGGGGTGCCGCTGCCGCTGCCGCTGGCCTCGCTCGGCTTTGGCGCCTGCGACCTCAACGTGTCGCTCGACGTGACGTTGGCGCAGGTGACCAGCGCCTCCGGCACGGCGGCGCAGACGTTCCAGTTTCCGGTGTCCGCGCCAGTGGCGCTGTACTGGCAGTGGGGCGTGTTCGACGCGGTTGGCGCCTTGACGATGTCCGGCGGGTTGGCGGCGAACTTCCATCGTTGAGTTCGCGCCAGGGGGAGCCACGCGGTCGCGGATTGCGTAGAGTGATCGCTCGCTCGCCCGATCCCTCGCCAACCTGAAAAAGGCCACGCATGCGACCCACGCCACTTTCGACGACGTGCCTCCTGTTGTTGGTTGCCACCGCGACTGCCCAGACCGTGCCGACCGGTTTCACGATCGACACCCTGGTGTCCGGTGGCCTCGCCACGCCGAACGATTGCTGCTTCCTGCCGGACGGCCGTTGCCTGATCGCCAACTCGGCGGGCAGCGTGTCGCTCTACGCCGGCACTTCGGCGACCGCCTTGGCCGTTGGCAACGTGCCGAACGTCTCGGCGGGCGGCGAACAGGGACTGCTCAGCATCGCTGCCGATCCGGCGTTCCCGGCCAACGGCTACATCTACGTCTACTACACGGCGTCTTCGACTGCGTTCGTGCACGTCGACCGCTTCACCTGCACAGGTGACCTCGCCAATCCGACCAGCACCAACCTGACCTTCGCCGCGAGCACCCGGACCGCGATCCTCGGCGCACTGCCCGACAACGCTGGCAACCACAACGGCGGTTCGCTGCGGTTTGGTCCCGACGGCAAGTTGTGGATCACGATTGGTGACGATGCGAACGCATGCAATGCGCAGAGCTTGATCTCGCAGGTCGGCTGCATGCTGCGACTCGATGTCAGTGGGTTGCCGGCGACGCCGAGCACGGTGTTGCCCGCGTTCAGCGCGCTCGATCCGGGCGACAATCCGAACAGCGCCGCGACCGACTTCTCGCAGCTCGTCGTCGCGCACGGCCTGCGCAATCCGTTTCGCGCGGAGATCGATCCGCTGACCGGCAACGTCTACATCGGCGATGTCGGCGGTGGTGCGGTCGAGGAGTACACCGAATACGTTCGTCCCGCCGTCGGCGCGTTGCCGCTGGTGAACTTCGGCTGGCCCTGGCGCGAAGGCAACGTCGCTGGATTCGCGTGCGGCGGCTCGCAGCCGCCTGGCCTGGTCGATCCGATCGGTTGGCAGAACCACTCCGGTGGCTGGGGCGCGGTGATGGGTGGCGCGTGCTACCGGAATCTTGGCGGCACCTACGACTTCGGCGCCGCCTACGAAGGCAACACGTTCTTCCTCGACTACTACGCCGGGGACCTGCGGCGTCTGGTGAAGACGACGACGTGGGGGCCGGCACCGGCGGTGCCGGGCCAGCCGAGTGCGACCAACTGGGGCTCGGGGTTCAGCAACGTCACGAGCCTGCGCCTCGGCCCGGACGGTGGGCTGTGGCTGACGCGGCACGACAACACGCTGAAGCGCGTGCGCTTGCTCGGGCCGGTGCCGAGCATCACGGCGATCAGTGGCGGTGGCCAGCGCGTCTCGGCGCTCGATCCGTTCCCGACGCCCGTGGTGGCGCGCGCCTTCGACGCCGTCGGCAACCCGCTCGCCGGCGGCATGGTGAGCTTCTCGGTCGTAGGACCGGCTTCGCTGACGGCGCCGAATCCGGTGGTGGCCGACGCCAATGGCTACGCGCAGATGACGCTCGCGGCGACGAATGGCGGCGGCAACGTGGTGGTGACGGCGACGACGCCGGGCGCGATCACGCAAGCGACGTTCAACCTGTTCACGCGCAAGCTCACCGCGACGCCGGCGTCGAACTTCCTGGTGTTGTCGATGGTCAACCAGACGTCGGCAGTGCCAGCCCAGGTTCCGTACGTGGTGATGCTGTCGTTCCCCGGTTCGCCGACGGTGCCCACGCCGATCGGCAACCTGTGCATCGATCCGGGCTACGCGCTGGCGGTCGTGATCGAGGACGGCACCGGCATGTTCGGTTTCGTGTCGTTCTCGGGCACCGGCGGCACCGGCACGCCGAGCCTGACGAAGGTCTACACGCTGCCGCCAGGCCTGTTCACCGGCCAGTTGATGCGGTTCCAGGCGGTCGGCTTCGACTCGCTCACTGGCTGGTTCCGTTCCAACTGCGAACAGCGGCAGTTCTGATCGGCTGGTCTTGCGCAGGGTCGTCCCAAGGGCGACCCGGTTTGCGTTCGGGACTGGTGCGGACGGGCGGCGCGAGTCCGTAGGATCGTCGCGCCATGAGTCGCCGCACCTGCATCGCTGTCGCCGTCTTCGCGCTGCTCGGCATCGCCTACTTCGTGGGGAAGGCCTGGGTGCGGGCCCACGTCGACGAGTTGATCCAACACTCCGTCGGCAAGCCGTTGCCGACGTTCACGCTGGTCGATCAGGCCGGCGAGCCATGGAGCCACGACCGGCTGCGTGGCAAGCGTGCGGTGCTGCACTTCTTCCGCTCGCGCTGCCACTCGTGTGACGAGGAAGCGGCGGCGATCCGCGAACTGGAAGCGAACCTGCCCGCCGACGTGCAGATGCTGCACGTGATGACCGACGCGTTGCTGAAGTTTCCGCCGGCGGAAACTGCCGCGACCGTGGCGAGCAAGGGCTTTGCGCGGCCGTTGGCGATGGCGGATGTGGCGTTCGCGGATGCGTTCCACAAGTCCAAGTGGTCGCAGGTGACGCCGATCACCTACGTCGTCGATGCGCAGGGCGTCGTGCGGTTCGGGCTGCGCGGGGCGCAGACGCGCGCGGCGATCGAGCAAGCGCTCGTCGCAGCGCGCTGACGGGCGCGGGCCGTGGCCCGCGCGACGCCGTCACTTCTGGACGAACAGCCAGACGTGGCCGGTCATCTGGTCCTTGGCGAAGGTCTCTTTCTCCTTCTCCAGGGCCTGATACTCGCTGCTCCACTTCTTCTGCGCAGCTTCGTCATCGCCCTGCGGCGTCTGGAACAGCTTCTGCTGCTTCTTCGACCAGTCGGCGAGCTTCGTGCGCGCGGGCTTCTCGTCGACGCCCTTCGCCAGGTGGATCACGGTGACCATGTCGCCGACCAGGAGGTCGAGCTTGCCGTCGCCGTTGACGTCGTCAACCCATACGCGGGTGTCGTGGCCGGGGCCCTTCAGGTGGGCGTCACCGAACGTGACCTCGGGCGCGCCGTCGCCATCGTCGTGGCCACGGGAGCTGCCCGCGACCAGCGTCTGCATTTCGCCGAACTTCGGCTCCTGCTTGCTGCCTTCGTTGACGAACAGGAACACGCCGCCTTGGGCGGAGCCGGAGATCATGTCGAGGTCGCCGTCCTTGTCCCAATCGCACAGGAACGGGTCGCTGTGCATCCCGACCTGCATCTCCTTGCCGCCGGCCTGCAGCCACGTCGCCACTGGCGCGAACTTGCCCGGACCCTCGCCGGCGAAGAAGCCGAACGTGCCGCCGAAGTTGCCGGCCACCAGGTCGAGCTTGCCGTCGCCGTTGAGGTCGCACACGAACGCGCGCGTGCAGATGCGGGCCAGATCGGCGCCGTCGCTGCCTTCGCCCTTGGGCATCAGCAGCGGTTGGCCGTCGCTGCCGTTGAGCACTTCGGCCTTGCCGAAGGTGCCGCCCTTCTTGCCGTACAGCACCTGGAACAGGCCCGCCATGTCGCGATCCTGCCGCGAGTACGACCCCGAGATCACGTCGAGCAGCCCGTCACCGTTCACATCCACGAACTGTGGAGTCGAGGACGTGCATCACCAGACGCCGGGAACTTCGGCTACGGCACCGCCGGCCTGCAACCATTCACCAGCGGCGAAGGCGCCCTTGCCCGTGCTCTTGTAGATCTTGATCTTGCCGTCGTTGAACTGGCCGACGGCGAGGTCCTTCTTGCCGTCGCCGTCGACGTCGTGGAAGGCGGGGCAAGCGAAGCCGGGGGCCTCGCACGCGATGAACGAATCGCCCGCTTTCATGCGGACGGGGGCCTCGAACTGCGGCCCCTGCGGTGTCGCCAAAGCGAGCGGCACGAACAGAGTGAGTGTCAGCATCAGAGTCTCCTGTTGCGGTTGGGGCACCGCGAACGTGGGGGCGCACATTACTCGGCGTCGCAGCGAATGTTCGTGAATGGGCGCAGGAGTTTCGCCGTGTTGTCGGCTCGACGCGGCGCAGCCGACCGCGCGTCAGCGGCGCGGATCGTGCGGCAGCGAACCGCGCGCTGCGCGCAGGTAGCCGAACGGAGTCAACCACAGGAAGTTCGACACGCGCGACGTGTAGACGTCGGCATGCCGTTCGATCTGCCGCGCCAACCGGCTCTTGTCGGCACCGGCGCGCATCGACGGGCCCCAGCGCCCATGCCCGAGCGTGCCGCTCTCTTTCGCCAACGGCACGATGCGCTGCTCCAGCGCATCGAGTTCGGGACGCAGCGCGCGCAACCGTTCCTGGATCGCGTGCTGGCCCGCCGTCACTTCGGTCGGCGGTTGCAGGCCGTGGTCGAGCCGTTGCAGCGACAGCCGCAGCATCGCCTGTTCGCGATCGAGCCGGTCCTTGTCGTGCAGGCACTGCTCGAGTTCGTGCTGCTTCTCGGCGAAGGTGCGTTCGGCGAGCACTTCCTGTTCGAGCTCGCGCAGCACCAGCGCCGTTCGCCAGCGCCGGATCTGGCTGGAGACGTGCACGTCGGCGTAGACGTGGTCGCCGACGTAGAGGATCTCGGAACCGTCGCAGCCGAAGTGCTGCTGCACCGCTTCGGCGTTGCCGCCCTTGTAGATCACGCCCTTCTGCAGGGGGCCCTGCAGCGGCCGCGTGGTGGCGTCGTCGATGACTTCCTGGAACGGCTGCTGCTTGTCGAAGAAGCCCGGCTTCTTGCTCTGCACGATCACGAGGTCGAACAGGTTGCGCCAGTGCTGCGCGCTGCCCTCGCTCGCGCCGAGGTACGGATCGAACGCGTAGCCCATCATGGCGCGCGTGTAGTGCCATTCGCTGTTGGTGGCGAGGAACAGCTTCTTGCCCGCGTGCTTGAGGTCGAGCAGCGTCTGCGCCAGCCGCGCGTCGAGATCGACGAAGCGTTCGGGGGCGGCGATGATCTCGGCCTTCAGGGCGCCTTCGAGGTGCGCCACGTTCATCGCGTCTTCGACCAGCGCGTAGAGCGCGCGGTAGTCGAGACCCGAAGGCAACACGCCGCGGTCGAGCAGATCGACGAGCTGGCCGTAGAGGCACGACTCCGACAGCGAGAACAGCGTGTTGAGGAACACCCAGCGCGGCTCCGACAGGTCGACCCAGACCTGGCTGTAGATGCGCCGCATTTCGTCGTGCGGCAGGAAGCGCGTGCCGTGGGCAGCCTGCGTGACGTAGCCGAAGCGGTTGCACTTGACGATGTTGCCGGTCTGCACGTCGAGGATGAGGCCGCGGGCGAACAGGTCGGGATCGAAGCGCAGCGAGCCGACCGGCAGGCCGCGTTCGACCAGGCGCTGCTGCACGTGGGCATAGGCACGCGCTTCCCAGGCCTTCACGTCGTAGTGCACGAGCGTGTAGTCCATGTCGAAGCCGACCGCTTTGATCGACCGCATGTTCAGCGTGCGGTTGCAGAAGATCGCGCGTTCCGGGGGCGGGGCGGTGACGAAAGCGGCAGGCTGCATGGCGGATCGTTCTACCATCGCTGCCGGCACGATCCTCGCGTTGGCATCGCCGACAACGTGGCGGCAACCGCGGGCCTGGGGTGGGGTAGACTGTTCGACACCATGGGCCGGTCCTGGAAACTGCCGCTGGGCGCCGCGTTCGCCCTCTGCCTGCTGCTGACGAGCAGTTGCGGTGCTGGCTTGATCACCGGCATCGCCACCAGCGGTGACAACGGCGCGGGCACGCCGCCGCCGGCCTTGGGCTTGTCGGCGACCTTGCCGCTCAAGCCCGCACCCGACAGCACCCGCAGCGTGCTGGTCGCCAATGCCAAGATCGCCGCCACCGCGAGCCTGCGCGTCCGGCTCGAGATCGACGGGGCCGGCGACGACCAGTTGAACGCGATCGCGTCGGGCCAGGGTGGTTCGACGTCGATCACCTTCACGCTGGTCACCACGCAGATCCAGGCGAGGGTGGGCGACCTCACGCTGGCCGACGTGCCAGGCAAGTTGCTCGTGTTCGTCGACGAGCAGCGCCTCGGCGAACCGTTGCCGGTGGTGTTGGCGCGGCAGCCGCGGGCCGAATTGCAGCTCGACCTGGGCCAGACCGAGCGTTCGTTGTCGCCGTTCGGCGAACGCGTGCTGGTGCGCGTCGAAGGCCTGCGCAGCACCGCCGCCAGCAACCTCGAACTGCTCGTCACCACGCGCGATCCCGCGACCGCGCCGACGGCGACCGATCCGGAGCCCGTGGTGGTGCGTCGCGCCACCGACGTGCAATTCGAACTGCCGGTCGGCGGCGTGCCGGTGCTGTCGGCGTTCGTGCCCGGCAGCGCCTTCCCGCTGGCGGCGGAGATCGTCGTGCGCGATCCACTCGCCGGCGAATCGACCAAGGTGACGAACGTGTTCTACCGCCCCGACGTGGCGCTGGCGTTGCCGAGCCAGGGGCCGTCGACCGGCGGCAGCCTGCTGACGTTGATCGGCACGGCCTTGGTGCCGCCCGATTTCACGGCGGGCACGGCGCCGGCCCCCTTGGCCTTCGAAGACGTGCAACTGGTCCTCGAGAAGGGTGGCCGCATCACCCCGTTGCCGCGTGAGGACCTGCGCCCCGCGGAATCGGCGAGCGACCGCCTGGTGTTCACGATGCCGCCGTCGCCCGATGGCCGGCCGGGCCAAGTCGACATCGTGCTGCGCGTGCGCATCGGCGCGCGCACTGCCCAGGTCGTCGCCAGCCAGGTGTTCCTGTTCGCCAACCCCGACCCGTTCTTCGGCCCACGCGGCATCGTGCTCGATCGCCTGCCGGTGGCGGTGGCGCCGATCGCGCTCGACCAGGCGCCGAGCACCGCGGCGGCGCCGGACTTCGCGGCGTTGACCGAACAGGGTGGTGTCGCGTTCCTGCAGCTGGTGCTGGCGCAGCAGAACGGGATGTTCCAGGAGTTCGCGGCGCCGCGCCAGCTGGGCGACCCGGAGGTGGCCGAGGAACGTGGCCCGCGCGACCTGTGTGTCGGCGACTTCGACGGCGACGCGGTGCCCGACGTGTTCGTCGCCAACGAAGGCGCGGCGATGGCAGTGCATCATCTGGTGTTGGGGCAACGCGCGCCGGCGGCACCGCTCGGAGCCGTGTACGAGTTCCTGGCGGCGGGCGGTTCGTATCGCTGTCGCGCCGCGTTCTTCGATGCCGACACCATTCCCGACCTGTTGCTGGTGCCGGGGCCGGCGGCGGGCGTCGGGCAGCGGCCGCAGGTGCTGTTGGCGCGACCGACGGGGGTCGGCGCGCCGGCGTTCGCGTTGCCGATCGACGTGCCGGTGCGCGACTTCCCGTACGAAGCCATCGAAGTCGCCGACCTCGATGGCGACGGCGTGCTCGACGTTGCCGTCGTCAGCGGCACGCTGGGCAAGCTCGATGTCGCCTACGGCCTCGGCAACGGCAACTTCTCGGAGGGCGTGCCGCTCGACTTCACCGTTCCCGGCTACACCTTCGCTGGCGCGTCGACGGCGGTCGGTCTGCACGCGTGCCAGGACAGCGTCACGCAGAGCCTTGGCCTCGTACTCGCGGGAGCGCTGCCGCTCGGGCCGACGTCACCGACCGTGACGGTGTTGCGCGTCGCGGCACCATCGACCGCGCCGCGGGTCTACGAACCGCCGCAGCCGGTGCGCACGATCGCGTTGCCGACCGAGCCGATCGGCAAGAGCATCGTCACCGACCTCGACGGCGTACCGCCGGTCGAGATGGTGCTGGCGATGGCCGGCGAGCCCACGGTGATCTCGCTCGGCGTCATGCAGCTTGGTCCGTTGGGCGGGTTCTTGCCGTTGTTGGGCACCATCGAAGGCGCGATCCTGCCGGGCACCGAGTCGCCGCGGCAGGTGCGGGCGTTGGTGTTCGATCGCGCGTTCCCGACGACGGCGACGTCGCCAGGTCGCAATGCCGTGTTCCTGGTGCACGAAACCGAGATCGACGGCGCCCGCGAGAAGCGGCTGTCGACGCGCCTGGTCATCCCGTCGACGCCGGAGCCGGTGTTGTTGCCGCCCGATGCCGGAGCGCAACCTGGTTACCGCATCGTCGGCATCATCGGCGGCGACTTTCATCCGACCAGCATCGCCGGCGCCGGCCAGGTGCGCGACCTGGCGCTCGCCCGCCAGTTCGGAACGGCGGCCCCGGACTCGGTGCAACTGGTCGAGAACGACGGCTTCGGCGGCTTCCCGCGGCTCAGCAATTTCCTGCCGGTGCCCGGGCTGCTCGCCGGTTCGCTGGCGGTGCTGCCGGCAGCGGGGACCTTGGCCGATGGGCTGCTGTTCGTCGATGGCACCTCGCGCGTCGGCTTCTGGCGGCACGAGCCACCGGTGGTGGTGCCGCCGCAGGAGCCGCCGCCGCCGACGGCGCAGACCGTCGATGCGTGGATCGGCGAACTGCGCGCGCTGCTGCCGGCGCCGTTGGCCAGCACCGCACTCGCCGAAGGCACGCGGCTGCTGGTCGGCGACGTCGACGGCGATGGCGTGAAGGATCTGGTCGCGCTGCTGACGTTCGCGCTGCCGGCACCCGGCGAAGGACAGGCGGCGATCGCACTGCTGCGCGGCAAACCGGCGTTCGCCGAGAACGAGTTCCCGTTCCATGAACCGACGCAGCTCGCGCTGGTGCACGGCAACGCCAGCACGATCGTGCTCGGCGACTTCGCCAACACGGGCCCGGGCCAGCCGGTGCGGCTCGAACTGGCGGTCGCGGTGCCGGTCGGCACCGGCTCGGGTATCGATGGCGACCACGTGCGGTTCTTCCGCTACCAGCCGGGGCCGTCGCCGGGCGACGACCGGTTCGTGCCGGCGGCTGTCGGCGGTGGCCCGCAGGTCCTGCTCGCCGGCAGCAATCCCGTGCAGTTGGCGGCCACGGACTTCGACCGCGACGGGCTCGTCGATCTCCTGGTCGCGTGCCGGGGCGACGAGTCGTTGCGCCTGTTCCGCAACACGTCCACCGTCGACCCTCTGCGGTTCGGTGTGCTGGTCGATGCCTTCGAGGAAGCGAACAGCTCGCCGTGGTCGCTGACGCCGGGACTGCCGACGCGGCTGCAGCTGTCGGACGTGAACGGCGACGGCAACCTCGACGCCGTGGCGTTCGTCGAGACCGTCGTCGGCACAGGCCCGCGCAGCACTTCGGTCCGCATCTACCTCAGTGCCGGTGACGGGTCGTTCGAGGGGCCGCGCGACCTGTCGCCGACCCGCATCGGCAACCGCGATGGACGCCTCGTCGGCGATCTCGGCGACTGGAACCGGGACGGGCTGCCGGATCTGTTCCTCGGCTGGGACAACACCGCCGAAGCGTTCACCTTCCGCGTCTTGTTCGGCGGCACCAAGTAGCTGGTGGCGGCCGGGCGCGCGTTGCCTATCGTGCGCGCCGCGCATGAGCCTCTCGTCCCCAGCGAATGCCGCCGCCGGCGGCGATCTCTCCGTCCTCAACGTCGCGATGGTCGGCCACGCCTTCATGGGGCGTGCGCACGGCAACGCCTGGCGCCAGGCCAACCGGTTCTTCGACCTGCCGCGCCGCGTGGTGTCCCACACGGTGGTGGGCCGGCATGCCGAACGGGCCGCCGCTGCCGCGCACAAGCTCGGGTTCTTGCACGCGACCACCGACCTCGCGGCGGTGTTGGCCAACCCGGCGATCCACGTCATCGACGTGTGCACGCCGAACGACAGCCACCATGCGATCACGATGGCGGCCCTGAAGGCGAAGAAGCACGTCGTCTGCGAGAAGCCGCTGGCGATGACGTTGGGGCAGGCGAAGGCGATGGCGGCGCTGGCGAAGAAGCAGAAGGTGCGCGTCGGCCTCTGGCACAACTACCGCCGCGCGCCGGCGACGATGCTCGCGGCGCAGATGATCGCGCGCGGCGACCTCGGCGCGATCCGCCAGGTGCGTGCGGTGTACCTGCAGGATTGGCTCGCCGATGGTTCGGTGCCGGCCAGCTGGCGCACGGCGAAGAAGACTTGCGGCAGCGGCGCGCACGGTGACCTCAACGCGCACCTGATCGATCTGACGCGTGCGCTTACCGGGCTCGAGTTCGACAGCGTCTGCGGCATGCAGCAGACGTTCACCAAGGAACGGCCCGACGGCGCCGGTGGCACCGCCAAGGTCGACGTCGACGACGCGTTCTGCTTCCTGGCGAAATTCAAGGGCGGGGCGATCGGCACCTACGAGGCGACACGCGTGGCCCCCGGCCGCAAGAACCACAACTGCATCGAGATCAGCGGCGAGAAGGGCTCGATCCGCTGGAACCTCGAACGCATGAACGAGCTCGAGGTGTTCTCGTTCGCTGACGCGCGCGACGGCCAGGGCTTCCGCACCGTGATGGTGATGGACAGCGTGCACCCGTACGCGGCGAACTGGTGGCCGGACGGGCACATCGTGGGTTACGAACACACGTTCGTGCACCACGTCGTCGACTTCGTCCGCGCCCTGCACGACGGCACGCCGTTCGCGCCGGGCTTCGACGACGGCGTCGTCGTGCAGGCCGTGCTCGAGGCGTCGCTCGAGTCGATCAAGTCCGGCAAGTGGGTCAAGGTCGCGAAGTGAACAGGTGATTTCATGATGAAAGGTCCAGGCATCTTCCTCGCGCAGTTCATGAGCGACCAGGCGCCGCTCAACCGCTTCGACACTGCCTGCAAGTGGGCGGCGGGTCTCGACTACACCGGCGTGCAGGTGCCGTCGTGGGATCCGCGCTGCATGGACTTGAAGAAGGCGGCGGCGAGCAAGGCCTACTGCGACGACCTGCGTGGGACGGCCGCCGCGGCCGGCGTGCAGATCAGTGAACTCAGCACGCACCTGCAGGGGCAACTGGTCGCGGTGCATCCGGCCTACACCTCGATGTTCCAGGTGTTCGCGCCGCCCGAGGTCAACACCGCCGAGGCGATGTGTCGCTACGGCACCGAACAGGTGAAGCTGTGCCTGCAGGCCAGCAAGCACCTCGGCTTGAGCACGATGGCGACGTTCTCGGGCGCCTTGATGTGGCACACGGTCTACCCGCGGCCGCAGCGTCCGGCCGGGCTCGTCGAGGAAGGCTTCAAGGAACTGGCCCGGCGTTGGCGTCCGATCCTCGACTTCGCCGAGGACCAGGGCGTCGATTGCGCCTACGAAGTGCATCCCGGCGAGGACCTGCACGACGGTGCGTCGTACGAAGCGTTCCTCGACCACGTCGACGAGCACCCGCGAGCGTGTCTGCTCTACGACCCGAGCCACTTCGTGCTGCAGCAGCTCG
>SXGS01285578.1_pt1 | contig 21558 bp, 19 predicted proteins | sample 3174681 | NCBI WGS metagenome assembly SXGS01 (sample SAMN11356861, study PRJNA531348) | freshwater metagenome | isolation source: freshwater sample F1-80 | place: China: Fuxian Lake, Yuxi | collected 2017-12-25 | reverse complement strand
TGGCGGCGGCGGCGGTTCCGGGGAGCGTTAGCGCCGGTAGAAAGATTGCCGCGGCCAGGAGCGTGGCGAGTTGCCGAGGTGAAGCAACGCGGGACGCGATATTTTGGATTGGGCGGTACCAATCACGTAGTTGCGCGGGCGGGGGTTGGGGATGTCGCATGGGGTTTACCTCGGTTGGGCGCACCACGGGCGGGACACGTGGTGCGCATCTGAAGGCATGGCCGATGGTCATACGATGAACGATGGGCTCAGGTCCACGGCTGGGGCGACTTTCGTAGCGGCACCTTCGCACCTTTTGGCCGGGCCGCGCGTCACCCAAATGGGGTAGTTTCGGTGTTTTGTCGTGCTCCCCCGGCTTCCGGGTAGCTCAAGGCACTTATCTTGCGCCGCCCTCGGCTATGCGCCCCGCACTGGTGCCGACGGCGTGGAGGTCGCCGGCCCAGCGGCCGACGCGCCACGCCACCGGCGGGTACGACCCCGCCGGCCAGACCTGCCCCGCCCCCCCGGCGGGGCAGATCCTGCGGGTGGCGGTGGACGATTCTGCCGAGTGGCGGATTCGGGCCGACCACAAGGGAGGCGACGAGCCCGAAATCTCCACGGCCGGCGGGCTCTCTGCGCTGGGTGGCTTGGCACCGCGACTGCTCATCCCCTCCGCCATGATCAACACCCTCTCCTGGCCGCGATTCGGCAGCCGACCTGTTGCGCGTACGAACCCGGCCGCAACCAACGCCTCAGCCGGCGCGCTTCCTCAGCGCCGCGCAGGCGGGGGTGCGACCCGGCTCGTGCTGCTGGGCGGCGTCGCTGGCGTGGTGGCGGTGGTGGCGATGCTGGGCTTCCTCGATCCGCTCTCGGTACTCATCACCATCGGCGGCGCGCTCGCCGTGGCTCGGACCACGCATTCTGGTGCGACGTTCGAGCTCGCCTGGCAGCGGATCGAGGTCGTCGTCGGGGGCCGGCGCAAGCGGGCGGTGCTCTTCGATGCCGAGCGGACGATTGGCGATTTCAAGCAGCTCGCGCGCATCCATCGCGTGCAGGGCGTGCAAGCCCTGGAGGCCGCGGCGCGAGCGCTCGGGCGGCCCGCACTGGCGCGAGCCATCGAGCAGGCCTTCGCTGGACGCGAGGGGGATCTGCTCGAGGCGTGGCTGCGCCGCGAACGGCGTGCTGTCGAGGCCCCGGCCAACGCTGCTCGCACCGTGCTGGCGACCTTGAGCCGACTCTTTCCGGCCTTTGGTCTGATCGGCACGCTCATCGGCCTGGCCCTTTTGCTCGACGACGTCGCACGCTCCAATGCCAGCGGGCTCGCCGCGGCACTCGGCGTGACGGTCCTGACGACGCTCTACGGTGCTGTGCTTGCCAACGTCGTCGTGCTGCCGCTCGCGAGCAAGGTCGAGGCGGATGTCGCGGCTGAGCTCGGCTGGCTCGAACTGGTGGCTTGTGGCGCGGCACAGATTCGTGAACGCGCCTACCCCACGGCGGTCGAGCGGGCGATGCGGACGATTGCCGGCATTGAATCCCTTGCCGACGAGGAGGAGACCCATGTCATCCGGCTCGAAGAGAGAGCGGCTTGAGGCGAGCGCCGAGAAACCGGCGCTGGACGACTCGACGAACTGGCTCGTGACCTTCAGCGATCTGGTCCTGCAGCTCTTCGCCTTCGTCGTGGTCGCGGCCGTACTGACGCGCTCGGGCAGTGAGGGTACGCCGAGCCCGCGCCAGATCCTTCGTCAAGCAGCCGACTCGCTGGTCGGGATCGCGGCGCCCATCCCCGGCGTGCCCGTGGCACGGGCGGGCCACTGGAGGCCGCGCGCCGTCGTGCGGTCCGCCAGCACGACCGGTGCGGCAGGCCGCACGCGACCCGATAGGCCCGCGCCAACGGAGGCGCCGCTCCGTCGAAGCGACGACGAAAATGCGATCAGCGCTGCAGTCAGGGCGCGATCCGATGGTGCCACGCATGTGGACGTGGCGATCGGTCCCAGAGGCAATGGGAGAGCGGCTGTCGCGGCGGCGCCCGTTCATGCCGCAGGCGCAGGGTTCCCGGGGGCAAAGCTCTACGTGACCACGGCCGCAGCGGCGCCGACGGGCGCTCCTTCCATCGCTACATCCAGCACCGTCCTCGTCGGGGCCGGGGAAACCCGGGACAGGGCCGCGCCCGACGCGCCGAGCAGGGAAGCGCAGCGCCCGGTCCCCGGCACCGCACCGCGGGAGAGCGAGTTGCGCCCCGAGCCCAAGGCCGAGCGAGCGCCGCGGGCACTCTCACCCGATCAGAGCTGGCGATCGATCAGCCGCTATCTGGAAGCGCTCCTCGAAGCGGAGCATGGCCGGGCGACCGTGGGTGTCGAGGCGTCGGCCTCGGGCGTGTTGCTGCGCGTCGGCGAGGCGGCGGGCTTTGCCACCGGGACGGCCGAGCTGCGCGGGGCCAAGCACTCTTTCGTTGGTGCCGTGGCCGCTCTGGCCGCGGACCTGCCCGAGGTGGTGATCGAGATCGCGGGCCATACCGACGACCGACCGCTGCACGGTGGCCGCTTCGATTCGAACCTCGACCTCTCGTTCGCCCGCGCCCGGCACGTGGCCGACCGACTGCTGCACGCCGCACCCGCGCTTGCGGGGCGGATTCTGGTGGCCGGCTGGGGTGCTGACCGTCCGCTCGTCCCGAACGAGAGTGCTGCCGCACGTGCCCTCAACCGTCGCGTCGAAATCCGTCTCCGCGCCGCGAGCTGAGCGCCGCGCGGCCGAACCGCGCGGCGCGATTCCGGGCTACGTCAAGCGCTGCGCGCCGCGGGCCACTCCGCTGCACTGGCACGTAGCGCTGGGAGTTGGTCCGCGGCGTCGAGGGCTGCGAGGCGGTAGGCCTCGGCCAGCGTGGGGAAGTTGAAGACGTTGTCGACGAACTCGTCCACCGCCCAGCCGGCGATCAGGGCGACCTGGGCCACGTGCACGATCTCGGTGACGCCTTCGCCGACGAGCTGGGCGCCCAGCACCCGGCGGTCGGCGCAGCGCACGACCAGCTTGAGCAGGCCGCGGACGTCGCCGTTGATGCGGCCGCGGGCGACCTCGTCGAAATGCGCGCGGCCGACCACGACGGTCTCGCCGCGTGCTCGCGCCTCCGCCTCCGTCAAGCCTACAGACGCGATCTCGGGCACCGTGTAGATCCCCACGGGCGCCATCTCGGGCGGATGTCCCAGCGCCAGTCCCAACGCGTCGCGGGCCGCACGGCGGCCTTGTTCCATGGCGGTCGCGGCAAGTGCGGGCGGGCCGATCACATCGCCCACCGCCCAGAGGCCCGCCACGGCCGTGCGACAGCGCTCGTCCACCGCGAGGAGCCCGCGCTCGTTGGGTGCCAGCCCGGTGCGTTCGAGTTCGAGTGCGGCGACGTTGGCGACGCGGCCGAGCGCGGCCAGTACCTTGTCACTGGTCACCAGGCCGCCGTCGCGGAGGCGAATATCGACCCGACTCACCCCGTCCCAACGCACGTCCACGATCTCGCGCTCGCCCAGATAGGTGCCCCCTGCGTCACCGAAGCGTTCGAGAAAACTCGCCGTGACCTCGCTATCGAGGAAGGCGAGGGGCTGGGGCGCGCGGTCGATGATGGTGACGGCCACGCCGAGGTGCGCGAAGATCGAGGCGTACTCGCAGGCGACCACGCCACCTCCCAGCACGGCGAGAGAGCGCGGCAAGTAGAGCATGGAAAGAATCGAATCGCTGTCGAGAACGTTCTCGTGGTCGATTGGAACGGCCGGGGTCTGGCGCGGACGCGAACCCGTCGCGATCACGATCGCCCGGGCCGCGAGCAAGAGCGGGGCGCCCTGCAACTGGCGTACTTCGAGCTTCCCCGGCTCGAGGAAGCGGGCGCGACCGTGAATCAGGCGCACCCCGGCCCGCTCGAGCTGGCGCTGCATCGTTCCGGCATGGGCGCGCGCGATCGAATCGACCTGGCCCATGAGGCGCTTGAGCTCGACGTCAGCACGCAATTCAAAACGCGCGATGCCCTCGCCGAGATGCGCCCGCGAGACGCGCAGTGCCGTTTCGCGCAGGGCTTTGCTCGGGATGGTGCCGCGGTGGACGCAGGCGCCCCCAACCGAACGCGCCGCCTCGACCAGCGCTGTGCGGGCGCCCGCGCTCGCGCCGGCAAGGGCTGCGGCAAAACCGCCCGGGCCGCTGCCCAGGACGATCAGGTCGAATTCGCCCGCATTCATAGCGCCAGCGCCGCGACCTGTTCGGCCACGGCCCCCCTGCGCTGGGCGATCGCATCGAGGTCCTCGGGGTAGAGGTTGAGGCACGTCCGGCAGAGTTCCTCGGCAATCAGGTCGTGCGAGGTTTCCGCTCGATGCTCCGCGTCGTCTGCCCCGGCGTCTGCGGCGGGAGCGAGCATCAGTCGGCGCGACAGGCCGATGATCGCCGGCAAGAGCGACGTGGCGTCGGGCTCGGGTTCGAGGTGGTGCTCGATCGCGCCGACCACTTCCTCCGGCAGGCGCCAGTGCCCGGCCAGGGCGAGTCCCCACTCGATGTAGAGTTGGTCCAGCGCACAGGTGAGCGTGTGGTCGGTGGGGCGGGGCGCCAGCTCGCTCTCGAAGCGGGCGATGCGCACCAGCAGCAGCGGTTTTCCGATCGCATGCAAGAGCCCGGCGAGGAATGCGGTCTCGGCGTTGCTGCGCAGGTGGCGCGCGACCTCGCGTGCCCAGGCGGCCGTCGCCAGCGACTCCTGCCAGAGTGCGGCCAGCAGGGACTCGCGGCCAGGTACCTTGAAGATTCCGCTCTGCATCGAGGCAGCGAGCGAGATCTCGGTCAAGGTCGAGAGCCCCAGTCGCGTGATCGCCTGCTGCAGCGAAATGATCGGCGTGCGCGGCAGGTATGCCGGTGAGTTTGCGATCCGCAGCACATGCCCGGCCAGCACCATGTCGTGGTGGAGCAGGGCGGCCATGCGCGCGAGGTCGGCGTCGGGGTTGCGTGCGAGCATCAAGATCTCGGAGGCGACCCGCGGCAGGAGCGGCAGCTCGTCGAGCGATACGGCGCTGGGATGGCCGCATCGATCCACGATTTCGCCGATCGAGGCCGATTCGAGGGCGTCCCTGTCGAGTCCGACCAGCGTGGCCGGGGCGCTCGCCAGCGCGGGGCTCTCGAGCATCGTCATCCCCCCCGCGACCAGGAGACCGGTCGGGGCGCCGGCGCCGGGGCGCCCGTGGGCAGCGCGTCGGGGGCCAGCACGATCGGGCCGGGCAGGCCCTGCACGCCGGGTGGTGGTGTGCGCCGCGCGGCCATGATCGAGATGCGCCGGTTCTCATCCGCCCAGGGGTCGTCCTCGATCAACGGCATCGACGAGCCGTGCCCGGTAACGCCACGAATCTGCCCGGGACGCAGGCCCGAGGCCTCGAGCACACGGCGCGCGGCACTCGCCCGCTCCCACGAGAGGTCCCAGTTCGAGCGTACCCTGGAGTTGGCGAAGGGTCGGGCGTCGGTGTGGCCACCGATCTCGACCGGGTTCGGCATCTCGGCGAGCACCGTCGCAATCTTCTGGAGCAGAGCCGCGAGCGGTGGCTTGAGTTCGGCCGAGGAGAGGTCGAAGAGGAGCCCTCGCTGCGCGAAGGCCCGATCGATCACCTGGACCTCCAGCCCACGATCGACGACCTGGATCTGAACGTGGTCGGCGAGGCCGGCCAGCGTGGGGTCGCCGGCGGCAGCCGCGCGGACCATGGCTGCCAGCACGCCCGCCGTCGCTTCGAGTCGCGCCTGTTCCTCGCCGCTGGATTCGGTCTTGTGACCGGCGTTGGGTCCCGTGCCTCCGGCCGCGACCGCCTTCTGCGCATCCGCCCGACCGGCCATGTTCTTGCGCTCCATGCGCTTGGTCGGGACCACGTCGATGTCGCGCGAGACGACCTCCGGATCGCGGCTCATCGCCGGGTTCGAGTCGATGCTGAGCACGCTGCCGCCGGGCAGGACACCCGGATCGCGGAAGTAACGTGCAATCTGCGAGCGAAGCTTGACGTCGGCCTGGGTCAGGAGCCAGAGCACCATGAAGAGCGCCATCATCGCCGTGACGAAGTCGGCGTAGGCTACCTTCCAGGCGCCGCCATGGTGGCCCGCGTGTGCCACCTTCTTCTTCTTGATGATGATGCGAACGTTCTCGCCACCGGCCATGGCTCAGCTCCCCGCCTTGACCTGTCGGCAGGCCTCGTCGAGTTCGTCACTCGAGGGCCGCACGGCCGAGAAGACCGCCTTGCGGGCGAACTCGACCGCGACGATGGGAGCCGCACCACGCAGTGAGGCAATCACGCCCTCCTTGATGCTGCGCAGGTACTTGGCGTTGGCGTTCTCCTGCATCTCGATCGTACTCGCGATCGGTGCGAGCACACCGTAGGAGAGGAGAATGCCGAGGAACGTTCCCACCAGTGCTGCCGCGACGTGGTGGCCGATCACCTCCGGGCCCTGGTCGAGGTGCCCCATGGTGATGATGATGCCGAGGACGGCGGCGACGATCCCGAGGCCGGGCAGGGCATCGCTGGTGGTGCGGATGATCGCGATCGGGATGTGCACCTCCTCGTGGTGGGTATCCAGTTCGGCATCGAGCAAAAGATCGAGTTCCTCGGCCGAGGCCGTGCCGTTGACGATCTGCTTGAGCGCGTCGCGGAAGAAATCGACCGCGTGGTGGTTGGCGAGAAAGCCCGCGTACTTCGAGAAGATACTGCTCTTCTCCATGTCCGTGACGTGATCGTCGAGGGCGACCGCGCCGTTCTTGCGGATGAAGCTGAAGACTTCGTACTGGAGCTTGAGCGCTTCGAGGTACTCCGCACGCCCAGGTGTCTTGCCGGCGAATGCTCGGGCGAAGGCGCTGAAGACCTGGCCGCGGATGCCGCCCGGCGCGGAAATCAGGAGGGCACCGCCGGCGGCGCCGACGATGACAATGAACTCGTTGGGCTGGAAGAGGATGCCGAAATGGCCGCCCGACATGGCGAACCCACCCAGCACCGATCCCATCACCACGAGCAGGCCGACAATCGTGAACATCGTTCCGACCGGCCATCGGCCCGCGCCACGGGCGACTTGAGGTCTGGAGCCCCGCGGCGTCGGGGGCGCTATGCCCGGGCGAGGCTCAGATGAGATGATGCCGTGGCGGGAATGCCAGGTTCTGCGCTCGGCCTCCTGGGCTGTGGCGGCGCGAGACGCTCAGAGATGAGGCAGCGACGCCGCCAGCGGTGCGAAGTCGGACGTGGCTTCGGTGCGGCACGCGGGAAGCGCCCGCTCGGGCCCCGCGAATTGCTCGACGAGAGCGTCGGCTCCGGCGCTCGCGTGGACGCCGCAGAGCCGGCTCAACTGGTCGCGCCAGCCGGGAGCGGTCGGATCGAAATCGACGCTGGAGGAAACCTCGACCACGCTCGAGCCGTCGTGCGTCCGGAGAAGGAGTTCGAGAGTCATGATGATCGGGCGTAAGCGCAAGAACGTGGCCACGACAGCGGCTCGATGGCTCCGATTTCCCACGTAGTGGGAGGGCATCGCCCGTGCGCCGGTGCCGGTCGCTCTCCTTCGTTGCAACGCTGCGCGGCGCATCGCGCAGACGCCTTGCGCTCTGAGACGGCCGCGTGGCGGCGCCGTCAAGCCTGCCGGGGCGCCTGCGCGCTGCGCGGCTCAGCCCGGCAGACGGACGCGGAACAGCGTCCCGCGCTGGCCGTCGCGGCGCGGGAGGGCCTCGATCGCACCGCCGTGCGCCGTGACGATCGCGCGGCTGCTGTAGAGCCCGAGCCCGGTGCCGGGAATGCCGGTCTCGGTGTGGAAGCGGGCGTACTTCTCGAAGAGATGCGAGCGCGCCTCGGCGGGCAGTCCCCGGCCGTCGTCCTCGACCTCGAGCCAGGCGCCCGCGACGGGGTGCGCGTCCTCGGCAGCGTCGCTGGCGGGCCCGCAGCGGACGTCGATCGTGGCCCCGTCATGCGAATATTTGATGGCGTTGCCGAGGAGGTTGGCCAGCACCCGCCGCAACTGCCGCGGATCGGCGACCACGCGGACCGGCCGGCACGCCAGCACGAGCTGCTGGTCCCGCTCGGAGGCGGCGGTCCGCAAGGATTCGGCGACGGCGACGGCGAGTTCGGCGAGTTCGACCGGGCGCCGTTCGAGCGCATCGACGCCGCGGTTGATCGTGGTGAGTTCGAGTGCCGTGGCGACCAGATCTGCAACCGCGCGCAGTGCCCCCTGCGCTCCCTCCGCAGCCGCACGCATCTCGCTGAGCGAGCGCGCCTCGATCTCGTCGAGCAAGAGATCGAGGTAGCCCAGGGCCGTGTGCAGAGGGTTGTTCAGATCGTGCCGGAGAACGGCGAGAAACTCCGCACGCCCCGGATCGCGCGCCTTGTCGAGCGCCAGCGCGGCCGTGGTCTCGGCGACCGCCAGGAGGCGGAGGTGTTCCGGGAGGTTCAGCGACGAGTAGCGCGTCTCGACGACCACGAGACCGAGCGGCGCGTCGCGCGCAGTGAGGGGTGCGGTGATGAGGATGTCCGTGCCCTCGGGGAGGGGCTGGTCCGGGGCGAGACGCCGCGCCGCGCGCCAGGGCGGGGTCGCAGAGCCGACGAAGACCGCCGGGCAACCCGCATCGAGAGCGCATGCGAAGGGGGCCTCGTTGCTGCGCAGCTCGGATTCCGCGAGATCGGGGATCGTCGCCGGGCAGGTCGCCTCGGGGTGGAGCAAGCCGCGCGTGACGTCGAGCGCAAGGTAGCTCACGCGCCCCGCACCGAGCTGCGTCCACACGAGTTCGGTCAGCGCCTCGCAGGCCCGCGGGTAGTCGATCGCGCGCGAGAGTCCTTCGGCGAGCTCTCGCAGGAACGAGAGTTCCTCGATTTTCTCAAGGAGTGCTGCCTCCAGCGGCCGGGAGGGCGCGAGCGCAGGACGGCTCGCGCGCTGGGCCTCCGGCGGATCAAGCAAAGACGGCATAATTGAGCGCCCGGTCGAGATCCTGGTCAAAGCGCAGGTATGCCTGGTCGAGTTTTTCGAGATCGAGCCCGAGGAGGCCCCAGGCATGATCGTCGATGGCCGGAACACCGGGGTCGCCGCCATTGCCGAAGCCGATCGCGCGTACCATCGCGTCGGCGATATGGACGGCGGCCACCTGGACTCGCGCCCGCTGGGCCGCGGCGGGTCGATGGTGGAGGGTGATGGGCTCGGCAAGCTGGGGCGGGAAATTCCACGACTGGACGAGCCAGTCGGCGATCTCGCCGTGGTCGACGCCGAGCAGTCGCCGCTCCGCCTCGCGGAACGAGATCCCCTCGGCGGCACTCGTCGCGAGGCAGGCCTCGAAGGCCTCGGGCAGCTCCTTGAAGAGCACGATCTTGCCGAGGTCGTGCAGCAGCCCGGCCGCGACCAGCTCTTCCGGGGCGGCGAGCGCGAGCGTTTTGCCGAGCGCGCCCGCCGCGACCGCACATCCCAGCGAGTGCTCCCAGAAGCCCGCCAGCGGCACCTGGCGCGGGTCGAAGACGCTCGAAGTGACCACCACGCTGCGCACCACCACGGTGCCGAGCTTGAGCAAGGCGCGGCTCACCTGCGCCAGGGACTGGCCGTTGGCACTGTAGAAGGCAGAATTCGCCAGACGGAGCACCTGTGAGGAGAGGGACTGGTCGGTCTCGATCAGCGCCGCCAGGTGGTTGAAGTCGATCTCGGGGTCGTCAAGCGTGGTGAGGATGCGCTGCTGCAGGCGCGGCAGCGTGGGCAGGCGACGCAGGCGCGAAACCTGGGCGCGAAAGCTGGGCTGCGCGTGGGCTGGGGCAGGCGCTGGCGCATCCTCCAGAGCCGGGCGGGCGCCCGCGTGACTCATGCGCGCGTCAGGAGTGGGGCGTGCCGGTGAGGCCGCATCCTGGAGCGAAGGGCGGGCGCCGCTGACGAGGGGCGGCGTCATGCCTCGGGCTCCGCGCGCCCTGGCCTCGGCGCGTGCCAGAGCGTCTCGGCCGCTTGCACGTCCTCGGCCTGGCGCGTGGCCCGGCGCACGGCGGCATCGCGCAACATCGCCATGGCCGGCGTGTGCGGTTCCTGCCCGAAGCGCTCCACGATCTCCCGCACCGCGCCGCCGAGATCGGGCACGGTCGTCCAGGCGGGAATCGGTTCATTGTCGTCGACCGGTACGGCCTGGATCGCGAGATTGCGCAGCAGGTGGAGCAAGCGTCGCGTCAGTACCGTGCCCACGCCGGCCACCAGCAGGCCCTCGCGATCGAAGACCGGACGCGCGAGGCGCATCTTCTCCGTGACGAGATGGATTGGAACCCGCTTCACGTTCTGCCCTCGGCCGGCCCGGAGCCTGCCCGTGGCGGGCCCGGATGTCCCGGTCCACCGGGCATCGGACGGGCGAGGGCGAATCTTGAGCGTGGCAGGACGCAGCCGACAGCGTGTCGGAGGGGTCGATGACAAACGCGGTGTGGCCCCGGAGCGGGGGCGCAGCCCTTGGTCCCCCACAGCGCGTCGGAGGGGCTGATGACAAGTGTCGTGTCGGCACAGCCCGCGGTCCCCGCCGGTGCGTCGGAGGGGGTGATGAGGAGTGTCGTGTGGTCGCGGGCCTCGGCACAGCCCGCGGTCCGCCACGGCGCCTTGCGGAGAGCGCCAGCGAATCTCATCGGGGACACGGGTCGCCATTCCTGCCGGGCAGCCGGCAAACCCGACCGCTCGGCCGTGAACGAAAGCGCACCCGCCAGCGCATCCGCTCCCGTGGCGCCTAATTCGGCCCGGACCGCCGTTGTCGAGAGCGGCCCGGGGCTCGGCCCGGCCCTTGCTGATCGTGCAGGCCATGGCCGAGAAAGCTGCCACACTCCAGCTCGCGCCGGCTCGAACCGGGGCCGGCACCGCCGAACTCTGTCACGACTTGCGGGCACCGCTTCAGGCCATTTCCGGCTTCGCGAGCCTGCTGCGCGAGGAGAAAGCCGCCGGACTCGACGACGAGGGCATCGAGTACCTCGATCGTATCGCAGCCGCGATGGACCGACTGCTCGACGTCGTCGAGACGCATCGGTCGATCGGTCTCTGGCGCGAGGCGGGAACACCGCTGGAGACGATTGCCGCGGCGCGGGCGCTGCGCCGGGCGACCGGACAGATCGGAGATCTGATCCGTGGCCACCACGCCCGCGTCGTGATCCTCGGCCAGTGGCCCGAAGTCCTCGGACACGAAGGCGCGCTGGCGCAGGTCCTCGCCAACGTGATTGGCAACGCGGTACGTCACGGCAAGCCGGCCAGCGCCGTGCGGGTCGAGATCGAAGGGCGGATCGAAGGCCAGCAGATGAGGATTTCGGTCCGCGACAACGGTCCCGGCATCGACCCCCTTCGCTTGCCGGAGGTCGCGAGCCTCTTGACCGGGCGTGGCGGCCGCGGCAGCGCACGGGGACTCGCGATTGCGGCCGAGCTGGCCCAGGCCATGGGGGCACGCATCGAACTGGCGCTGAGCCCACTCGGCGGTGCCGGCTTTGACGTCATCCTCGATCGTCCCGCGGCGGTGGCGGCAGCGCACGCGCCGGAGCCGCGCCCGGCACTCGCGCGACCCTTCGCTCGCAGCTCGGGCCTGGGTCGCGCCGGCCTCCGCCCCGCGTGCCGCGTCACCGACGCTCGCGGCCTGCACCGCGGCGCGTAGATCTCGAAGCGTTGCGGCGGCGTGCCGGCGAGTTCTACTGGATCGCGGCTGCCTCCCTTCGTAGAGCGTAATTTCCAGAAACGCTCCGGTGAAGTCGCCGCGCACGGCTCCATGACACCGGCCGGCGCTGACCGGGGCGGCGCTCGGCGCGACGACTCCGCGCCACGCGACATCTTCGACGACGACCTCGGTCATCGTGACGAGGCCGTCCTTGCGTGTCCCGGCTCGCCAGTCGAGGAGCAGCGACGCGCCATGTCCGAGAGCCGCTCACCACGGTCCACCGAGGCCCGAAGGGGAGTGACGCCCCGAGTGCGAGGGGTGCCCGCACCGCCCACCGAAGCCCGCAACGGCTCGAGGCCCGAAGGGGAGTGCCGCCCCGAGTGCGAGAGCCGCCCACCGCCTACCGAGGCGGATCCGGGCTTCGAGATCCGAGGAGAAACGAGGCTCCCGTGCGGGGGGGTGCCCGCCATATTCTTTGGAAGCGAGTCGTGTCTCAAGAGCCAAAAACAAAGACGCCCCGAACGAGAGATCGGTGCGAGGCGGCCACGGGGAGGCTGGTCCCCGGCTCCGCTCAACGCCGGCGCGGCCAGGGATTGTCGTTGACGTAGGGCATGATGGCGAGCGGGACCTGCGGCGCGTTCTGCGGCATCGTCGGATCGAAGCCGACGCCGTCGCGCTGCGGGCGGCCGGTCGAGAAGACGACGCTGCCGTCGCTGAGAGTAAAGCTTCCGATGTGATCGCCGGCCCAGGCGCGCTGCGCCATGGGGGAAGGTGGGACGGAGTCGGCCCCGGAGGAGCCGCTCGGGTCGCCGTCGGCGTGGACCACGTCTGGTGCGAGCCAAAGCGTGGCCACCAGCGCCAGCGCAGCGGCCGGCCGTGCGCGCGTTCGTGTTCGCAAGCGAGCGCCCCGGAGTGTTTGCGGCAACCGCCCCAGCGCGGCAGCCGCCCGCGCTTCCGCATGAAGTTGCACGCGGGCCGAGCCGATCAGGCATGGGCACATTCCGGGGGGCGCAGTCGCCGACGGCGCTCCGGGCCGGTGATCAGGGCGTCGCGCGCCAGTCCCGCACACGTGGCTTCCCGCAAGTCCGATCCACGCATTCGGGCGCGATTGTTCGCCGCATCGCACGCTTGCTCCGTACACCTGGCCTCGTCCAAGCCCGGGCCACGCATTCGAGTGCAATTGCGTGCCGCGTCGCGCGTCAGTTCTGCGCATGTGGCCTCTCTCCAGCCCGGGCCGCGGCTAAGCCGCGCGCCGGGCGTCGGCGACAAGAGCCGAGACAGCATCGAGGCCCGCGAACTCCGGGTCGCGGCGCGCGATCTCGTCGCGCTCGGCGCGCGCCAATTCGTCCTGGCCGAGGCGGGCGGCGATGGCGGCGCGTGCAAACCGCGCTGCGGTGTCGTCCGGGCGGAGTGCGATGTGGCGCTCGAGGATGAGGAGAGCGCCCTCGAACTCGTCGGCTTCGACGGCTGCGCGCAGGCACCAGTGCAGGATCTCGGCATCGCCCGGAACTTCGGCGGCGAGGCTCTCGAGCTGCCGCCAGGCATCGTCCGCCCGGCCGAGCGCGAGCGCGCTCATCGCCGCGCCCAGACGGACACTGCGGTCGGCCAGCCCCTCGGCCAGCGCACGCCCGAAGGCGTCGTCGGCGACCCCGTTTTCACCTTCGATCAGAGCCAACACGCCGCGCAAAAACCAGGCCTCAGCGCGGTGCTCACGGCTCTCCAGCATCGTGGCGATCGCCGCGCGAGCCTCCTCGCGGAGGTCGCGCTCGAGCGCCATGCGAACCAGCTCACCGGGCTGGGTCCAGCCGGGAGTGAAGGGTGTGATGTCGATTGTCTGATTGCCTTCGTCGGTGCGTTCCATTTGAGTCAACCTCCGAGTTTCGGTCCGGTGTCCGTCCGACGCAGAGCGCAATGGGCGTGCCAGCCCGAGAGTCCTCTCGAACCGGCGCCGTGCGGGCTCCCAGAGTCCGTGCCGTCCGAAGGCATGGGAAATGCCTGCCGGGCAAAACGGCCAGTCCTGCCGTGTCGGCGAGGTTGGGCGACAGGCCACTCGCGGCACGTGATGTTGCTGACGCGACAGGGGTAGCCCTGCAAGGGCGGACGAGATGACGCTCGAACCGGGTGGTGCCTCTCGGTAGGCCCGGTATCGAGTACGGAACGGGTGGCGGCCCTCAGCGCGCCGGGGCGGGCTCAACCGTGCGACGCGCCGCGGGTTCCGCGGGAGCGAACACCAACTCGCCGCGGTGCGGCCGCATCGTCCAACCGAGTTCGTGCCCGATCCTCTCGAGGGCCGCGCGCGGCGTGACACCGCGCAGCGCGATCGTCAGCGGCGGCATTCGACCCGGGGGCAGACGCACGGTGAAGCCACCGGCCTCGGCGACGAGCCGCACCACGGAAACCGCGTCGGCATCGATGAAATGGAGCGAGATTGTGGCCGGCGTCGGGGAGAGTGGGGGCCTTGCTCCGCCCGAGACGCTGGCACCGGCCCTCTCGCTGCCCTCGCTTGGCGCGTGTGGAGCGGGCGAGCGAGGTGACGAAACAGAGTTGCCGGGGACATCCTCCCCGTCACCGTGGCTCGAAGCCGCAGGCATGGGTGGGCCACCCGAAGGAGTCCGCGCGGCAGATGACCCGGGACGGAGAAGCCCTCGCGCCGGCGTCGCGTACACCTCCGGCGGGCTGACGCGGCGACCGTCGCCGTCAAGCCTCCCGCCTCGATCCGACGCTGGCGTCGCGTACACCTCCGGCGGGCTGACGCGGCGACCGTCCCCGTCAAGCCTCCCGCCTCGATCCGACGCTGGCGTCAGGTGGGGGGCGGGTGTGGTGGCTGTGGGCGCCGCTCCGACGGCAGTGCGCTTGTCGGCAGCGCTCGGAGTCGCATTGCCTGGGTCGCCCGGCGCAGGTGCCGATCGCTCCCCCGCCACGGGTGCGCCGAGCCGCTCGGATCCTGTTTCCTGTGGGGCAGGCGACGCCCCGGCCGAGGCTCTGGCGTCGGGCGGCGTCAATAGGATCTCAAGCTGCGCTGCCTCGCGCGTGATCTGGAAGCTGGCGCCCGGGAGCGCATCGACCACGATCCGCAGCCGCGTCGGAGCGTCGTGCTGCCCGAAGCGGACCTGCCGCGCGAGCGGATGCGCGAGGCTCTGGGCATAGCGCCCCAGTGCGCTGCGGGCCCCGAGCAGGTCAATGACGATACGCCCGTCGGCGAGCTTCTCGACTTGCGGCGGGGCGACTGGCCCGTCAAAGCCGATTCCAAGGCGCAGCGTGCCCGCCTCGCGAGGCTCGCTGTCGAACTTGCGCGCAAACGCGACCGGCGGCGCGGGCGTGCGCCTCGGCTCGGCAGCCCCGCGCTCCGCCGCGGTCGCCGCGCCCGCGGGTGAGGCCGGCTTCTGCGCCACAGCAGCGGTGGCCCTCGGGCCCTCTGCATTCGTCCGCGGAGCCTCTGCGCTCGCCGGGGGTTCTTCCCTCAACGTCGGCAACGCTTCCGCGCTCGCCGCTGGTGCCTCTGCGCCCGCCCGCGGCGCCCCTGCCATCGTAAAGCCAATGGCAAGCACCCACGCCGTCGCCCGACCGTGTCGCCCGCGGCTCATCGCCCGAGCAGCAAGTGCAGTACATACCGCTGCGCCGGGCCGAGGAGGCTGTCGAGTGATCCGGTCAGCAACAGACCGAGCAGGATCACCATGCCGAAGCGTCGAAGCAGGGCGAGCCCACCCAGCGCCGAGCGCGGCAGGAGACCGGCGAGCACGCCGAACCCATCGAGTGGCGGGATCGGCAACAGATTGAAGAGCGCCAGCGCCACATTCACCAGGACCGCGTAGAGGGCGGCGAGGGCGACGAACTCACCGGCGCCGTTGCCTGCCAGCAGAGAGGCCCGCAGCGGTACGACGACCAGGGCGGCGAGGCACGCCAAGATTAGATTAGACACGGGCCCGGCCGCCGAAACCAGCAGCAGGGCACGCCGTGGGTCGCGGGTGCGGGCGAGGTCGATCGGCACGGGCCGGGCCCAGCCAAAAACCGGTGCGCCGGTCGCGGCCAGCAGGCCGGGAAGGAGCAGACTGCCGACCGGATCGAGATGGCGCAGCGGGTTGAGCGTGATGCGCCCCTGCTCGCGAGCGGTCGGGTCGCCACAGCGCCACGCCACCCAACCGTGCGCCGACTCGTGGATCGCGACCGAGAGCACGAGGACGGCGATTTGCAGGGCAATCCCGAGCGGATCGCTCATGCGCCAGCCCCGGCGGCGGCGGCATCGAGGCCACAGAGCGCCGCGGAAACGCGCCACAGCCGCTCTGCTGCGGCATCGTCCCGCGCAGCGCGCGACGGGATGCGCGGCTTCAGGTCCGAGAAGTAGGCGCCCTGGTGCGCCTCGATGTCCTCGAGCGTGGCGAGGTGGAGCGAAGTCGCAGCACCGCTCTCCGGCCGCCGCATGAAGGGCGAGATGATCTTGCGAATCACATCACTGACCATCCCGTTGTCGCGCCCGAGCCCCGTCGCCACAGCACCGGGATGCAGGCAGACCGCAGTCACCCCGCTGCCGGCGAGACGCCGCCCGAGTTCACGGGTGAAGAGAATGTTGGCGAGCTTGGAATGGCCGTAGACGACCAGCGAGCGGTAGCGCGCGTGCTCCCAGCCGAGGTCGTCGAAATGAATCCCGCGCACAAAGCTATGGGCGTTGCTGGCGACACTGACGATACGTGCCGGGGCCGATTCGCGCAGCCGGGGCAAGAGCAAGAGTGTCAGCAGGAAGTAGGCGAGATGATTGACGGCGAAGGTGGCCTCGTGACCGTCGGGCGTGAGGCGGCGCTCGAGATGCACCACACCGGCGTTGTTGATCAGCGCGTCGAGGCGCGGCGCCTGCGCGAGGATCGCGGCCGCCGCTCGGCGCACTTCGTCCTGGCGGGCGAGGTCGGCGAGCACGAGTCGCGTGCCGGGCCCGGCGCCGGCCTGACGCAGTTCCTCGATCAGCGCGTCGCCACGTTCGCGGTCTCGCGCCACCACGATCAGCGAAACGCCCCGTGGCGCCAGACCGAGCGCCGTCGCGCGGCCGATGCCCGAGGTCGCGCCCGTGATCACGATCGTCCGTGCGTCGCTGGTGATGCCCATGGCGCGACCATGTCATCCACCGCGCCCCGGAGCCACTGGCGGGATCTGACGCCCCTCGGTCGCGCCGCTCGGAGCTTCCTCGCGAAGAACGCGCCCCGCATGGTTCCTGCCCTGCGCAGCGAGAGTGGACCACGGCCGCGCCTCGCGTTAACCGCTCGCTCGGGCACGGCCGAGCGGAGGGATCGCATCCATGGCGGGTTCAGCGAAGATCAAGGGCGTGAGGGCGCGGCAGGTGCTCGATTCGCGCGGCAAGCCGACGGTCGAGGCCGAAATCGAGCTCGAGAGCGGCGCGATGGGCCGTGCTGCGGTGCCGAGCGGTGCCTCGACCGGCGCCCACGAGGCGCTCGAACTGCGGGACGGTGATCCGGCTCGCTGGGCTGGCGCTGGCGTCGGACGTGCGGTCGAGAACGCGCGCGGCCCGCTGGCGGCCGCCGTGCGGGGACTTGATGCGACCGACCTGCGCCAGGTCGATCAGGCGCTGCTGGCGGCCGACGGCACGCCACTCAAGACACGACTCGGCGCCAATGCCGTGCTGGCGGTGTCGATGGCCACAGCGCGTGCGGCCGCGACCCATGCCGGCCTGCCGCTCTACCGCTGGCTCGGCGGCGCCGATGCCACCCTCCTGCCAGTGCCCTTCATGAATGTGCTCAACGGCGGCGCGCACGCCGTGGGCGGAGTCGACTTTCAGGAGTTCATGTTCGCGCCGACCGGCTTCGACACCTTCTCGGAAGCGCTGCGCGCGGGCTGCGAGTGCTACCACGTCCTCAAGGGCATCCTCCACGAACGCGGACTCGCGGTCGCCGTCGGCGACGAGGGCGGGTTCGCCCCGGCGCTGGAACGCAACGAAGACGCGCCCGCTCTGCTGGTGCGCGCAATCGAGAAGGCGGGCTACCGTCCCGGCGAGCAGATTTCGCTTGCGCTCGACCCGGCGACCACGGAATTTTTTGCTGATGGAAGCTACTCGCTGGCGCGCACCACGGGCGAGAAAAAGGACAGCGCCGCGATGATCGAGCTCTGGGCCGAATGGCTCGATCGCTATCCGATTCTCTCGATCGAGGATGCGCTCGCCGAGGACGACTGGGCCGGATGGGGCGCACTCACCGCACGGATCGGTCGGCGCACGCTGCTGGTCGGCGACGATCTCTTCGTCACCCAGAAGGCACGTCTGGAGCGGGGCATCGCGCAGGGCGTGGCCAACGCGATCCTGATCAAGCTGAATCAGGTCGGCTCGGTGTCGGAGACCCTTGATACGATCGAGACCGCCCGGGGCGCGGGTTACGGGCAGATGGTCTCGCACCGCTCGGGCGAGACCGAGGACGTCTTCATCGCGGACCTCGCGGTGGCGACCGGCTGTGGCCGCATCAAGACCGGCGCCCCGGCCCGCTCGGAGCGGGTGGCGACGTACAACCAGTTGCTGCGCATCGAGGAAGAACTCGGCGGCCACGCGCGCTACGCCGGGCGCGGCTAGCGCTGCACAAGGAACCTCGGCCGCGTGCGTGCCTATGGCACCGAGCGGGTGTCGTGCTGGGCGTTGGAGACCGAGATCGAGCCGGCGAGGGACTGGGCCAGCGCCACACCTCCGATGCCAATCATTGATAATCCGACGCCGCCCCCCGACTCGGCGACGTAGAGCATGGTCGCGAGCGGAATCCGGTAGGCTGCGCCGAGCAGACACGCCGCGCCGAGCAGGGCGTAGGCATCGTCGCTCCGCCCCGCGAGCCGGGCGATCACCTCACCGACAAACGCCCCGGTGCAGGCGAGCGAGGTGAAGACGCCACCCCCACCGCCACCATAGACGCAGACCAGCGTGCCGGCGCTGCGAATCAGCAGAACCACCAGCACGAGTCCGCCCAGGTGTTCGGCCGAGAGCAGCCACTGCGCTGCGATATAACCGGGGCCGAAGGTGATCCAGCGCCCGGTGAGCGCGTACCCCGCGGCCGCCAACGCGGCGAGAAGGAGACCACCGGCGCAGGCGCGCAGCAGCGGCGAGTGGCGGTGGGCCAGCTCGTGGGCGAGTTCGGTGCCCGAGGCGAAGATGCGTGCCCCGAGCCCGGCGGCAAGCGCCACCACGACTGCACCCGCGACGAAGAGCGGATCGATCGCGGGCGCGTGCTCGAGCCGCACCAGATGCACCGGGCCGACCAGTGCGGCACGCGTGCCATAGGCGCAGGCCGCTGCGACGGCACACGGCACGAGTCGCGGCGCGTCCACGTCGCGCCGCCACGGGATCTCGATACCGTAGAGCGCGCCGACACCGGGCGAGGAGAAGACCGCGGCGATCCCGGCACTGGCCCCGGCGACCAGCAATGTATTGCGTTCGGCTTCCCCAAGCCCGCGTCGGGCACCGACAAGCTGCCCGAGAGAAGCTCCGAGCACGGCCGAGGGCGACTCCAGCCCCTGCGAGCCGCCGAATCCGACGGTCGTCAAGCCCGCGAGGACTCGTCCGGGAATCTGCGCCAGGGGCAGCCGGCCCTGCGGCTGGTGGTAGGTCGCGATATAGAGTTCGGCGGTCGCGGGTCCCGCCGCACGAGTCACGCGGCGCGAGACCACGAGCGTGACGAGCAGAGCCAGCGGCGAGAACAGCGCCGGCCAGAAGCCGGGTAGCGAGGCCAGCGCGGGCAGGGCGATGCCTTCGGCGAGTTGCGAGAGCGCACCCACCACCGCTCCCGTGGCGGCGCCAAGCACGGCCGGCAGAAGGATGTCGAAGGCAAGTGCGCGCGGGGCGGGTCGCATCGGCCGGGACCCTTCCATACGCGCCCGGTTCGGGGCAACGCTGCCGGGCAAGGTGTTGTCGGGCCTCAGCGGGACTCGGGCTCGCCGGCGGCAGCGCGGCGGCGCTCGGCCGTCCATGAATCGGGCGCGAAGCCGTCGAGGCGCGCGCGCCGCGACTGGAAGAGCCAGCGGTCGTCGATGCGGACGTACTCGTCGCGGTAGCGCCCCCAGTGGTCGAGCCCGCGTTCGGTCAGAACCAAAAAGTAGGCGGCGCCGCGGGCCTGCTCGCCGGAGACGGTCTCGATGCGATGGCTCGTGACGTGATGGCGCAGCACCCGCGTGGGACGCGAGTGGCCAAGGCTCTCGCCGGTACCCGTGAAGAACGCGCGTAGCCCCTCGGGCCCGCGCGCCGTCGGGGCATCGCCGGCCCGCAGCTCGCCGTCGGGGGCGAAGAGACCGATCAGCTCGTCGAAGCGGCCGCCGTCGGCGAGATGCGAATAGGTCGCTACAAGATTGCGGATGGCCTCGCGGGCCACCATTTCGTCCGGCGTCATCGCGGGCCCTCGATCACTCCCGCCCGTAGCGCCGAAGGAGAACAACCCAAGAAGTCGCTCTGCACCTGAACCTCCCTGCCGTGGTGGACTACGTGACCACGGCTGCTTGCTGCGCGACGCCCGTCGTCAACGCTTCCTTTACCGGACGGACGGACGGAGCCGAGACACGGCTGACACCCGCGCGGGTTGTAGAAGCTCGAGATGTCCTTCGCAATCCCCGGCGGGCCAACGGCCTCGGCTGTCTGCGCATCGACCAGAGCTCGCAATACTCGCCGGAGAGCATGAGCCCGATGCATGAATCATCGTTGACGTGAGACGCCCCGACGCTCCGCGCCTCGTCGTATTTCCTCGCCCGCAAGGAGGGGTGATGGAGATTGGGCAGCAGGTGCAGCACCGCCATGCGTGTCGAGCAGGAGGTTCAACGGCGACCGGAAACTCAAGTCGTGCAGTTTCGCCGGGAGGAGGGCATCGAAATCAGCCAGAACCGACACGCGGGCCTGCCGCAGGCCGGGTTTGCACTTCGTTCGAGCCTCTCGCGCCGGAACGAGTCGGGCCATCGGCTTGCCGGCCTTGGCGATGACGATCTCCTCATCCGCCGTGGGCAGGGTGGCGGCTTCTTCGTCGAGATCGCCACCCACAGCGGTCAAGACTCTGGTTTGGTCAAGGCGCGCAACACAGCGAGCGCCGTGATTGCAGATCTCGACGCTGGATTTTTCCGGGGTGCCCAGGATGAGCACCCGACCGCAAGCCCGTTCCGTCAGGCTCGCACCGCCCGGCTAGGCTCTGGCGGGCAGCGCGCGGCGGGGCACGATGGCGGCGGCGACCAGAGCGTCGCGGACGGCACGAGCGAGGGCAGGGGCATCGGGCGTGTCGCCGTGCAGGCAGAGCGTCGCGGGCGCGAGGCGGAGCATCGCGCCATCGTGGGTGGGGATGGGTTCGCCGCGGGCCAGCGCCACGGCGCGTGCCGCGACCCGTGTGGCGTCGAGCAAGAGTGCACCGGGCTCCGTGCGTGACACCAATCGGCCGTCGGCGCGGTAGGCACGGTCGGCAAACGCCTCGGCGATCGAGGCGAGGCCGCTCGCGTGTGCGACCTCGATCGCCGGTGAGCCGGCGGGCGCCACGAGGGCCAGCCGGGAATCGACCCGGGCGATCGCCGCGCACAAGGTGCCGGCGAGGTCGCCGTCCCAGAGGCAGAAGTCGTAGAGCGCGCCGTGTGGCTTGACGTGAGTGAGCGCGCTGCCGAGCCGAGCCGCCGCGTCGGCCAGCGCCCGGATCTGGGCCTCGACCAGGGCCGCGATCGCGGCGGGATCGCGGGTGGTGAGGCGCCGCCCGAAGCCCTCGCGATCGGGCAGGGAAGGGTGCGCCCCGATCGCGAGACCGAGATCGCGGGCTCGGGCGAGCGTGGCGCGGATCGCTGGCCAGGAGCCCGCATGGCCGCCGCACGAAACATTGACCGAGGTCAAGAGCGGCACGAGTTCGGTGTCGTCGAAGCCCTCGCCGACGTCAGCGCTCAAGTCGATCGCGTTCACGCGCGCACTCTGGGACGGCGGGAGCCGCCGTGCAACGGGCACCGCGATCCTCTCTGGCTGTGTCGTTCCGCCCGAGGTTGTAGCCGGGTTGGTC
>SXGS01462368.1_pt1 | contig 21571 bp, 17 predicted proteins | sample 3174681 | NCBI WGS metagenome assembly SXGS01 (sample SAMN11356861, study PRJNA531348) | freshwater metagenome | isolation source: freshwater sample F1-80 | place: China: Fuxian Lake, Yuxi | collected 2017-12-25 | reverse complement strand
GGACACCATCCTCGCGGATGTGGACAGCGGCAAGATCATCTTCCGCAAGGCCGACCTCGATTCCCTGCCTGTCGCCCCGCCCGCCGCGCTTGTAGCAAGCGCAAACTAGGGGCTCTCTCCCGTCGGCCCACTCGAACCACGCATGGTTCGGGTGGGCCAGCCTCCCAAAACGCCCCACTCCGCATCGGCAAGTTCGTGTACGGTAGAGTGAGGCAGCCTGCCGATAATTGCTGTAGGCCCGGTGACCCTCATTTCACGGTCCCATCCCGCGTCCGCAGGTACCCCCAATTGCTGGCCCCGTGGTCCAGCCGCTATCTCACACTGGATGCGGCAGGACTACCCGGCGCAGGGGTGGTGTTGCGGGCCCCGTTTGCCGGATCGCGTGGAACAGACCAGCAATGCCGACGGGAAGACGCCTGCGACCCCTGAAAGTGGACGCGTCCCTCACGAGGCACTCGTATGATCGCCTGCAGCAACCGACCTGGAGGACCCGTACCGGTTCGCAAGGAACACCGGCAAGTCCGGCCACGGGAACCATGGGGACGAGGCAGGCCGTCCACCCCGGCGTTGCCGCTGCGCCACGCCTGACTCCGTATCCGCCCGCCGTGGACGGGACCCCGATTCCCGCAAGGCTCGCTGCGCCACCCTCGCTCCCCCCCGATTTCGAGGCGCCACCTATCAGTGGCGGCCCCCAACCGGCGTGTGGGGCGCTGGACCTCGCGGAGCGTGCATCCAACGAATGGCCGGATCCCGAGGCGGATGTCGTTCAGTTGTTCCGGGTACACGCCACGATCGGTGCGGTGCTGGGCGGTGTGGCGCTGTACTGGCTCTCCCAGATCGGGTCGGTGGGTGTGCTGCTCCGCGACAACCTTGACCCACCCACACCAGGCTCGTTACAGGCGTGGCTACTCCCGCACTTCCACGCGGTCTTCAACATCCATTTTCGGGCCGTGTTTCACGCGATGCTCGCGGGCATCCGGTGGCTGGACGCGATCGCGGACTGGATTGGGTCGCTGGTCACGATGGTCGCGATCCCAATCGCGGTTTGGCTCAGGATCGGCTGCGCAGCAGCATTGGCGGGGCGCACCCGGCACGAGTGGCCGCTGCGTGTGGCGTCCTGGACGGTGGGTTTGTACGCAGCGGCTCTCTTCTGTCCAATCGCTCTGGCGCTTCTCTGTTTCAGGCTACCGGCAATTCAGTAGCCCGGCATAGATGCGCTGCACCTGCACTCCCGTCACCGGTTGCTGCCATAAAGCACGCGTCCCAGGTAGAGTTCGCCACGGCGGCTGGTCTCCACTCCCGGCAGTGCGTCGGAGGTGGAAACGGGGACCACTGCGATGCCTTCAAACGCAGCCGGGACAGCGGCGGCGGCGCCGAACAGAGTGCGCATGTCCACGTACACCGTGCGCCACCCGGACCAATCCACCAGGAACCCGGCGGAACGGCCCCCGAGGCGTCGTCCGCGGGCATCGCGCAGCAGGAATTGCAGCCATGCCTGCGACCCGTCCCCGAATACTTCAGCGATCAGTGTTCCTCCCGGCGCGTCCGGCCCCAGATCCAGATTCCGTGTGAACTCGACCGCCGCACCCGGCGCCCCTTCGTGTTCCCATTCCAATTGCAGGGCCGGGGCGGGTCGGCCCGCCCGCACCACCGACCCGGCCGACGCGCGGGCGACACGGCTGCGGGTCATGGTGGCCTTCCAGAGTTCCGGCCGCACCCCGGAGGCCGGATCATAGAGCGTGGCCAGACGCGAATAGCGGCACTCCGCCGTGACCAGATCGAGCAGGATCTCGCCGCGCGGGACTGCGCCTGCGGCTCGAGCGAGACGGATCCCCTGAAAGGTGAATGGGACGTCCGGCACACCATTCTTCGCGCCGCCGCCGGTCACCACGGCGCCCGACAAGGCGAAGTCCACCCGCTTCCAACCGGACCAGTCCACTCGCACCGGGATCTCAAACTGTTCGCCATCACGATCCACACAGCGCATCGAGAGCGTGTTTCCGCTCGAGTCACCCCGAATCCAGGCGGAAAGGCCCCCGAGGCCTCCGGGCAGAGACTGCGATCCAGGACCAGTGTGCACCCATGCCGCGCCTCCCCCCGCCGGGAAGGTGTAGTCGAACTTCAATGCCTTAGTGCCCCCGATGCCGGTCGGTTCCTTTCGCTCCACCCCTGCCCCGGCAGCCACTCCCGCGCTGCGGGTGACGTTCCATCCCAGCGGGAGACCTCCGAGGGCCGGGCTTTCGAAATCCTCGAGCACGAGGGAGAGTTCTGCCGCCGCGGAGGACTGCGTCGCTGTGAGAGAAGCTACCAGGAGCGCCGGAAGCGCGCAGGAGCCCCCCGCGCATTGCAGCCCCGCACGACCGGGCTGCGTGGCTGCGCCGCTGCGCGCCGCCAGAAATGTGACGACCAGCCACCACATCACTCTGGGACGGCTGATCGGACCACGAAACCAGCACTTCGTCATGAGTTGAGTCCCCATCGTTCCAGGTCTCCCCACAGTTGTCACGCACCCCGGGACCAATGTCCCCTCAGAGTCCCGCGGTCAATGCCCGGCTCCGGCGCGATGGCCGGCGCCGTACCCCAGGTTTCCAACAATAGAGCGGACCCCGGCCCGATCCCGGCGGTTCCGGACTTGCGTTCGGAAAACTCCCTTCAGAGCCAGACGGGGGCCCGCCCCGCGCGACCCGCCCACACCGCGTACTCTGCGACGAATCGCTGCAACTGCGGTTTCCCCGAGGACTCTCAAACGGCGGCGCTACGACGCGCGTGCGGATGAAGAGGAAACCGATGGCGGAACGAAACGACGATCAGCGGCGGAACCGGTGTCTTCCCGGATGGCGAACCTGGAGCGTCCTTCTGGTTCTGCTGGCGGTCCAACCTGCGGTAGCGCGGCCCCAGCATCTGAAAGCTCTCCAGGAAGAGTATGGGGCATTTCTGCCTTCCCGGCTTGCGAACTGCTTCACATGCCACCGGCCAACCCAATCAGGTCGGCTCGGCGAGACTCTCGCTGACTTTCCGCACAATTCGTACGGACGCCGGCTGGCTGAAGCTGTCGCGGAGCTGCGCACCTCCGGCCGCCGCACCGACCTGATCACTCGCGCGCGATCCATCGCAGGCGAGGACAGCGACGGAGACGGAGTAGCGAATGAGCGAGAATTGCTGTTGGGTTCGCCTCCGGGCGAATCCGCGGTCCGCCCGGATGGTCGGGCACTGGCTCGAGCCACGGCTGTACAGCTACAGTTTCGCAAGTTCCAGGCAGCTTACCGCTGGCGTCCGTTCGAGCCGGTCGTGAGGCCCACGCCCCCTACCGGGCGCGGTCCGGAATGGCAGCGCAACCCGGTAGACGCATTCATCGCCCACGAGCAGGCTCGCGCCGGCGTCAAACCGCGCCCCACAGCCACGCGCGAAGTGCTCCTGCGCCGGGTGTACCTGGATCTGATCGGCCTCTCCCCCACCCCGGATGAGCTCCGCGTGTTTGTCGCTGACCGCTCGCCCGACGCTTACGGCACGGTGGTGGATCGCTTGCTCGCAGACCCGCGCTATGGGGAACGCTGGGGTCGCCATTGGATGGATGTGTGGCGCTATTCCGATTGGACGGGCTTCGGCGCACAGGTCCGCGACAGCCAGCCTCACATCTGGCGCTGGCGGGACTGGATCGTCCGCTCGTTGAACGAGGACAAGGGATACGACCGGATGCTCATGGAGATGCTGGCGGGCGATGAGCTGGAACCGGAGAATCCCGACACACTGGCGGCGACGGGCTACCTGGTACGCAACTTCAAGTTGCTCAGCCGGGAGAAGTGGCTTCAGGACACGGTAGATCATACGGGCCAGGCGTTCCTCGGCCTGACTGTGGGTTGCGCGCGATGTCACGATCACCGTTACGACCCGATCACACAGCATGAATACTATCAGTTGCGTGCTGTATTCGAGCCGCATCAGGTGCGCACCGATTGGGTGCCCGGAGAAGCGGATCGAGCCCGGGACGGCCTCCCGCGCGCGTACGATGCGAAGCCGGACGCACCCACTTATGTCTACATTCGCGGTGATGAACGGCAACCAAACAAGGATCAGCCGGTATCGGCCGGTGTACCCGAGGCCCTGGGAGGAGAGTTTCGGGTAGCTCCCGTCCCGCTCTCGCGCCTCGCCCGCACGCCGGAGCGCGCGCCACACGTTCTCGCCGCACTGCGCGCCGACGCCGCCCGCAACGTGCAAGAGGCACGGAAGGCGCTGGCGGCGTGCGCCGATCCCATGAAAGTAGATGCAATCCGGCGGCGGCTGGACGCGGCGGAGGCAGCCGAGGCAGCACTGCTCGCCACACTCGCAGTCGAAGACCTTGAGGACGCCGGGAGCCAGGACACGGCGGCGTGGAGAACGGCAGCAATGGCAGCCGTTCGAGAGCAGCGACGTCAGGGTGTGGCGGAGGCGACCGCAGGGCTGGCCGAGGCCGAGTTGGCGCTTTCGGCGGCTCACGGCGAAACGGCACGCAAGAAAGCGGAGAGCGCCGTCGCGACCGCCCGCAAGGCGCTGGATACGGCGACGGCGGAGACCCAAAAGCCGGTCACCACCTCGTACCAGCCGCGCTGGAAGAATACGAACCCACCGCAAAGCACCGGAAGACGGCTCGCGTTCGCGCGGTGGCTGACGGCGCGGGAGAACCCCCTGACGGCCCGCGTCGCGGTGAATCAGATCTGGATGCGCCACTTCGGCGAAGGACTCGTGCCCAGCGTGGCGGACCTCGGGCGGAGTGGGATGCCCCCGACTCACCCGGCTCTGCTCGACTGGCTCGCCGCCGACCTGATGGCGAATGGATGGAGCCTGAAGCGCCTGCACCGGCTCATCGTCACCAGCCGGACGTATCGGCTCGCGTCTACCCCTGACTCGCAGTCGCTCGCGCGGGATCCCGACAACCGGACCCTCTGGCGCGCGAACTCACGCCGCATGGACGCAGAAGTCGTGCGCGACAACGTGCTCTACGTCTGTGGCCGGCTCGACTTGACTCGCGGTGGTCCGGACCTGGACCAGGCCCAGGGGCTGCGGATCCCCCGCCGCACTCTCTACTTCCGGCACGCCGCGGAAAAAGAGATGGTCTTCACGACGACTTTTGATGGGCCCAGCGTAACGGAATGTTATGCCCGGAAGCCGACAATAGTACCACAGCAGGCCCTGGCGCTCGCGAACAGTGAGCTTGCCCTGAACCAGTCCCGGCTTCTCGCGCGCCGCCTCGTCGCCCGATCGGGACCGGATCCGGGGCGCTTTGTCGCTGACGCGTTCCTCGCGGTGTTGGCTCGTCCGGCGACCGTCGAGGAGAAGCGGGAGTGCATAGCATTCCTGTCGCATCAGACGGAGCGCCACCGTACATCGGGGCCCGGGGGAGCCGCCGCCACCAGCGATCTTGGCGACGTCTCTCGGCCTGCTGCCGACGCAACTTTGAGGGCGCGTGAGAATTTGGTGCTGGTTCTCTTGAACCACCACGACTTCGTGACGGTGCGGTAGGCTGCAGCCTCCGGGCCAACTGCTCCTGCCCACAGGGATCGCTCGACGTTCCGGTATCTCACTTCAAGCGAACAGCCCGGCCTGGCCGGGGGGCACACAATGGCAGCACGGTGGTACGGTAGTCCGCATCGTCTCGAGATTCTGGCATCCAGGAGCATCCCGCTCTTCCTCTTCGGCCTCGCATCCGCCGTGGTAACACCGTTGGCGGCGCAGGACGGCCATCGCCCCATCGTTACTATTCGCACTCTCCCGGCAGCCCGGCGGCCCCAACCGTCGGTGCCGCCCGCTCCCGTCATCCGTTCAGCCGCGCCCGCAGCGGCATCCGGACGCAGGCACGCTCAAAACCCCCGGCGACGCAAACCGCGGACCCTTCGAGATAGTCCGGCATCCCGTCCCAACGCAGCCTCCGCTCCGGCGGAGGCCGTGGTAGCCTCATCCGGAACACCGCCGCGTCCCAAGACATCGGAGCGACCTGTGACGCGCTCGTGGAAGGGCGGCCGTCTGGCGCGGGCCGACAGCGCCACACCAGACCGCACGGAGAAACGACGACCTGCCGGGCGCCGCCGCGGCTCCTCAGCGGAGGCAACTCCGCCGACGAGCGAGATGCTGCCGGCGAGCGCACGCCGGCAAAGCTCCCGTTCTCGGGAACGCCGGGTACGATTGGCGGACCCGGGCCGGGATCACGAGGCAGCTCAGCGCCGCACGGGTGAACCGGAGCGGCGGCGCGGGGAGACGCAGCGCGTGGTGACATCGCGTGACGCGCCGGCGGCTCCACCAGCCACTCGACGCCTCCTTGCCACGACGACAGGTTCGGCGCCCATCCCTGCCGGGAGCACGCGACGGCGCCGCCGGCAACCGGACGGCCCGGCGGAACGACAGCGAAGCGGTCGCCCGGCACAGATCGCCGCGACCACCGGACGAAGCCGTACCCCCGAACGAGATCGAGGGCGACGAACTCGAACCGGCGGCGCAGAGCAGAAGGTTCGTTTGGTGGCCGCTGCACCCGGCAGGCATGAGAGTTCGCGCTCCCGGCCCACCAAGCGGGGGGATTCTCCGGGGCGTGCCCGAGACACGTCGTCCCGCACGGAGAGGGCTGAATCCGTCCGAACGGCGCGGAGCAGTGAGCCTGACGGTCTCCGGACGAAGGCAGCCCCGGCAGCGGGACGGCCGTTCCACGGCGGGATGGTGAGGCCCGTCTCGGCGCTCGGCCGCATCGGCGCGCGCCGGGCCGATCGGCGCGCCGCCGAACGGAATGCAGAGGGAGAGCGGTTGCTGCGCCGCGGGCAGTACCGGGCAGCGGAGAACGCATTTCGCCGGGGGATTGCACAACTTCCGAATCAGCCCACGTACGGATTTCTACTGTACAACCTCGCGTGCAGCCTCTTGGGCGGGGGTGATGCGGATGAAGCACGGGTAACGTTCGCGCGTGCCGCACGAAACCTGCCCCGGGAATTCAACCCTCGCCGGCGAATCGCCGCCGCGGTCCGCCACTTCAACGGGAAGGCCACAGCAGAGGCGGCGAATCGTGCGGGCAAGACCGCGCGCCCCGACGAGAAGCACGCGACGGCTGCTTCGCAGGAACTGCGGGGCGCAGCGGGCGCCGGAGACGAAGCCCGCCCGGTGGCTGCCCTGAACAGGCGGGCCGAAAGGCTGCTCAATCAGGGCAGATTTATCGCTGCTGAGCGCGTGCTCCGGAGCGCGCTGAAACAAAAGGCATCCGCCCCCATGCGCGCCACGATCTATTACAACCTCGGGTGGAGTCGCCAGGAACAGGGCAGGCAGCGGGACGCGATCCGGCCGTTGCGGAAGGCGGCTGCGCTGTCGCCGAAGCGATCCGCGCCGCGGCGACGTCTCGCAATGGCGTATCGCACGACCCAACGCGCTGGGAGGACCGACATATCGGTGGGCGGCCCCGGCTCCGCTCGGAAGAACAGCTCGCGGCGGTCTGAACAGCCTCGCTAGCGCGTCGTGAAATCGAGCTTCGCGTTCGTGTTGGTGAGGTTGATGGCCTTCTGCATCGGACCGGCCATTCCCGCACCGGAAGCCGTGACGACCAGTGAGCCGGGGAGGTCAATGGGAATGCCATAGCCCCCGGCGCGGTTCGTCACGGCAGTAACTCCCTCTGCCGTGACTTCAACCTTGATGCTGGGCAATCCCTCGCCGGGATCGTACAGGTTGTTCTTGTTTGTGTCCCGGTAGACCACCCCGGTGAGGAAGACCCCCGGGTCCGGATCGGTGGCGAGTTCGATCGTATAGTATTTCTTATACGGCCCACTCCCGGTGTGGATGCCGATGCCCACCTCATCCATGGGACGCGTCTGTTCGGTAAGCCCGAGTAGACTGACGCGGTGCCCGAGATCGGGAATTCCCTCGTCAATGAGCAGGTTGGCCAGCGCTTCCATCGGCGTGGTCGCAGCGGCGGCCAGATTCTCGCTGTACCCACGCCACTTGTACCCGGCCGCACGGAGACGCACTCCGGGGCCCTGGCCCTCGGGATTCAGGTGCCCAAAGAACGCCTGGTCGTTCATCGCCCTGCTGTGGCGCCGTGCAGCCTCGGTGAGCAGGCAGTTCATGACCAGCGGGTGCCTGGGCGTCATTTGAAACTTGCCGCCCGCCGTGAGATCGGTCTTCAGGCGCGTCTGTGCGCCGGCGGGGTCGGCTCGAGCCGCATTCAAACACTCGAGGAAGTGCTGCTCTTCCGGGGTCGGGTCTCCGCAACCTGCCCATTTTTGCGCCTGGGTGCGTCCCGATTCAGGCCACAGGGCAGCGAGTACGCACGCGCCTGCCAGGGCTATGATCCACCGAGTCCGCATCCACTTCCCGTGCTCCATTGCGAGTTTCCGCTGCTCGCACGCCGCATCAATTCTGCGACTGCTGTATGAATCCCTTCCTTAATTCAGGTCCACGGTCTCGCCCAACGCGGGCGAATGCACGTTCCATCCCAACTCTGCCTGAATGCGGGCGGAAAGTGCGGCCCGCGCATCCGGTTCGCCGTGAACCAGGAACGTGCGCTGCGGCGGCGTTTCGAACCCACTCAGCCACCGCATCATCTCGCCGCGGTCTGCGTGTGCGGAGAGTGCGTCCAATCGCTCAATGCGGGCCCTGACCGGAACTTCCCAACCGAACGCCCGAAATGTCGGCGCACCATCCAGCAGTGCCCGCCCCGGAGTACCCTCACCCTGATAGCCGACGAAGAGGACCACATTCCGCGGATCCGGTGCGCGGACGATCAGGTGGTGGCGGATCCTGCCGCCGTTGGCCATCCCGCTCCCAGCAATCAGTATGGCAGGACCTTCCACGTCATTGAGGCGCTTCGAATCGTCTCGGGTATGAACGAACGTGAGATTGGGGCTCTCGAACGGGCAGCGATCGGAGTCCATGAGCGCGGTCATCTCCAGGTCGTGATCCTGCGTGTGGCGCACAAACAGGGGTACCGCGCTCGTGGCCATCGGGCTGTCCAGATAGATCGGGACCGCAGGGATCCGTCCCGACCGCCGGAGGTCTTCCAGGAGATACAACACCTCCTGCGCGCGACCTATGGCGAACGACGGGATGAGCACCCAGCCCCGATCCCGTGCCGCGCGCCGGACGATGCGCTCCAACTCGGCGTGGACATCTACGCCCTGATGGTCCCGATTCCCGTACGTGGATTCGATCAGCAGATAGTCAGCCCGGGACACCGGAGTCGGATCGGGGATGATGCTCTGCCCGTACCGCCCGAGATCGCCCCCGAACAGGATCCGCGTGGACTCCACTTCGGTCATGATGAACGCTGACCCGAGGATGTGCCCGGCGCGCAAGTAGTGCATTCGCATTCCGGCTTCCGGCTCAAATGTCTCGCCGTAGTCGTGACCTTCCAGCAGACCCAGGACCTTCCGCGCGTCCTCTTCGTCATACAGCGGGAGCGCCGGCTGGTGGCGGGAGCATCCCTTCCGATTCGCATATTCCGCCTCTTCCACCTGCAGCCGTGCCGCATCCAGCAGCATGATCCCCAGGAGGTCAAGGGTTGCCCGGGTGCAGTGAATGGGTCCGCGGTAGCCCCGCTTCACCAGGCACGGAAGATAACCCGTGTGGTCCAGATGGGCATGGGTCAGAACCACTGCGTCGAGGGATTTGGGCGGAACAGGAAACGGCTGCCAGTTGCGGGCCCGGATGGCGCGCGGGCCCTGAAACAGGCCGCAGTCCACCAGGACTTGCTTTCCGTCTACCTCAAGCAGGTGCCGGGAGCCGGTGACGGTATCCGTGGCTCCATGAAACGTGAGCGATGTCATTTGTTTGCCCCCGCACCCTGCGGCGCGCGATATTCGAAGCTATCTGCGTCGGGACTTACCCCGGCGATCCGCACGATGCCGCGTGCCGGGTTCGCGGCGAGCCGGCGCAGCAGCAGATACACGGCTTCCGCGCCACCCTCACTATCGGTCGTTTCCAGTGCTGCCGCGAGTTGGGCTGCTCGCACCGGTCCTGTGACGGACTTCATCTGTTCCAGCATCCGCTGCTGCAGAGTCCGCAGTGCGGTCGCACCCGTCTTCATCGCTTCCACGGCGGGCTGATGATACGCATTGATCCCGATCAACTGTGCATACAGGCCCACCGCCCGCTCATACAGCGCGACGACGGCGCCGAGCGAAACCGCATCCAGCCGATCAAGACTGAGCAGCAGGGTCTTTCGCCCACGCTCCGCAAGCGCCTTCCTCGTCCCCAGCAGAAACGCCGCCAGGCAGTCGCCGCTCGTGCATTCATCCTGCACCGCCAGCGGTGACGCCCCCTCGTTCTCCAGTACCTCGACGAACGTCAGGAAGAAGTTGTCCGGTCCGTCCAGGAGTTGCTGCAGGTACGAGTGCTGGTCCGTGCTTCCACGCGCCCCGTACACGACCAGCCCTTGATGGACTACGTGCCCTTGCAGGTCCTCGCGCTTGCCCAGCGACTCCATCACCAACTGCTGGAGATAGGGCGCCAGCAGCCGCAGGCGGTCGGAATAGGGCAGGATGACCATGTCCCGGTTTCCGCGGCCGGCGCCCGCGTCGTACCACGCGACGGCGAGGCGCGCTGCCGGATTGTGACGGAGATCCCGCCCGCGCGTCATCGCGTCCATTTCCCGGGCCCCGCGCAGGAACCCCTCCCAGTCGAGACCCAACAGCGCCGCAGGGAGAATCCCTACGGCAGAAGTCACCGACGTCCGTCCCCCCACCCAGTCCCAGAGGGGAAACCAGTCCCTCCATCCGTGCGTCTGCACGCGTTCGTGGAGGCGCCCGCGCCCTTCCGTAATCGCCACCGCGTGCGATGGAAAGTCCAGGCCCCGCGCGCGGAACCGGGCTTCGGTCTCACACATCCCGTTCCAGGTTTCAATCGTCCCGCCGGACTTGGAGGCCACTACCACCAGCGTCTCGTTCAGGCCGCACGCTTCCACCTGCCCGAGCACGGACTGAATCCCGGCCGGATCCGTGTTATCCATGAAAAACGGAGCGAGCCGCATCCCGGAGGACCCGAGCGCGCCTGCCAGAAGCTGCGGACCCAGGGCGGAGCCGCCGATGCCGATTACGAGCACGTTGCGGAACCGATCCGCGCCGGTCGGGCGAATCGCGCCGGCATGCACTCCAGAGGCGAACGCGCGAATCTGCTCCAGCGTGGCCGCAATCGGGCCCCGGCGCCCGGCGGGGGCGAGTTCCGGCGCGCGCAGCCAGTAGTGTCCGACCTGGCGCCCCTCGTCGGGGTTGGCGATGGACCCCCCCTCGAGTTGCTCCATCGCCGCCAGTGCTGCCGCTACTCCGGGGCCGTGTGTCGTCAGGTAGTCTTCGGGGAAACTGAAACGGCTGGTATCGAGCGTAATACCGAGGCTCTCCTGCCGCATGGTGTGCGCCAGGAAGTGATCCCAGGTGAAGTCCATTACGGCGCCCCCCCTAGAGAGCCAGTCGGGTGCGGATCCGCTCCACCGCCGCTTCCGTCTGCTCGCGACTGCCGAAGGCGGTCAGGCGGAAGTAGCCTTCACCACTCGGGCCAAACCCGGATCCGGGCGTTCCCACCACGTTCGCCTCGTGCAACAGCTTGTCGAAGAACTCCCATGACGACAGCCCCCCGGGCGTCCGAACCCAGAGATACGGTGCGTGCAGGCCACCATAGACCGTCAGGCCCGCAGCCGTCAGTCCCTCGCGAATGATCCGGGCGTTGTTCATGTAGTAACGGACGGCATCCCCGATCTGCTGCCGGCCGGCGTCGGTGTACGCGGCCGCGGCCGCCTTCTGAATGGGGTATGAAACGCCGTTGAATTTGGTGCTCTGGCGTCGAAACCAGAGGGAGTGCAGCGAGACCGGCTGGTCCTCTGCGTCCCGGCCCATCAGGTCCTTCGGAACCACGGTGAACGCGCAGCGTGTCCCCGTGAATCCGGCCGTCTTCGAGAAACTGCGGAACTCCACCGCGCACTCCCGCGCGCCCTCGATCTCGAAGATGGAGTGCGGGAGGTCCGGGTCCTGGATGTACGCTTCGTAGGCTGCATCAAAGAGGATGATGGCCTCGTGGGCGCGTGCGTAATCCACCCATCGCTGCAGGGCCGTGCGTGTGATGACGGCGCCGGTAGGGTTGTTCGGATAGCACAGGTAAATGAGGTCTACCCGGGCCGTCGGCAGCGCCGGGGTGAAGTCGTTCTCGGCAGTGCAGGGGAGATAGACGAACCCCGCGTACCGCCCGTCGTCCCCCGCGGGCCCTGAACGTCCCGCCATGACGTTGCCGTCCACATACGCGGGATAGACCGGATCCATCAGGCAGACAACGCTTTCGCCGGAGAAGATCTCCTGGATGTTGCCGGTGTCACACTTGGCGCCGTCCGACACAAAGATTTCATCCGGCTCGATCCTCACGCCCCGGGCGCCGTAGTCGTGAGCCGCGACTGTTTCGGTGAGGAAGGAATAGCCGGTTTCCGGACCGTAGCCGCGAAACGTGGAGGCGTCCCCCATCTCATCCACCGCTGCGTGCATCGCTTCAATGATGGCGGGGGCCAGTGGGAGCGTAACGTCGCCGATGCCGAGACGAATCACGGGAGCATCCGGATGGGCTGCCGTGAATTCGCGCACCCGCCGGGCGATCTCGCTGAAGAGGTAGCTGCTCTTCAGCTTCTGGTAGTTGGTATTGATGCGTGCCAAATTACCGATTCCTTTAGAGGGGCGCCGCGAGACCGAACTCGGCAGCCAGCCCGCGCAGCAGCTCTTCGTGCTGGGGACTGATCGGGATCCCCTTCTTGGCGAACTCTTGCTCGCGTTGAAACTCCATGCCTCCCGCCAGCACCGCCTGATCGAACCCGACGAGCGGCGCCAACTGCCGGACCTGGCGCGAGTACTCGTCCATTTCCGTGCGGAACTGCTCGATCGGCAGGAACAGGTTCAGATCCACGGCGACCATGAAGGACCCCTGGTTTGCCCCGGACCATTCGCGCCGAGCCCGCGCCGGATCCGCCGGCACCCCGGCGAGAAATCCGCCCAGCGCCTGGCACACGCCCCCCATGCCGATGCTGCGAAACACACTCCCGGGCGCCAACTGTGCAATCGTATCCACGTGGGCCGATCCCGGATACATGTCGTGCATCGCGCCGAAGTCGAGCACGAACGGAGGCTCGTCGCCCGTGGGGAGCGCAAAGGAATGCGGCGATCCTCCTCCGGCGGTCAACACGGTCTGCCCTGGCTGCAGGTGCAACTGGTGCCCCGACGTGACATAGGCGAACAGGCCGTGCTGAAGCGGAATGCGTGAGTAGATGCCGGCGGCGCCGAAGTGCCCGTGGTTTCGAGTCACCGCACAGGCGATCCCCTGCCGCTTTGCCGCGGGGCCCAGCCAGGTCGCGGCGTGGTGTGCCGGAAAGTAGCCCAACCCGCCTCCCCCGTCTACGAGGAGCGTGGACGGCGTTTCCTGGACTACCCGCACCTCGGGGGTCGGGGTCAATTCCCCCTTCTTGAAATGGCTCACATAGGCGCGTGTCTGGCGGGTGCCGTGGCTGAAAACGCCGCGCAGGTCATTCGTGGTCAGCAGGCCTGCCAGGAGCGCACTGCGCTCCGCAGACATTCCCACAGCCTGGAAGACCGCAGCGACGAACTCCCGCAGCGGACCGGGATGGAGTGATGTAAACGAGTCTGGAGGGCGATTCATGAGGGTGTCGGATGTCCTGACGGAGAGTTGGAGCGGGGGAGGGCGTGGAATCCGCCATCGAGCGGATGCGCCCTCCCGACGGGGGAGCCGCGTCTTATGCCAACTCCACGAACTTCACGGCGTTTCCGGGGTCTGGTTCATCATGAAGTTGGCGGTGTTGGCGAAGTACTGCAACATCATCGTGCGGGCCGGCTCGCTGATGGCAACTTCCTCGACTGCCGCGCCCATGTGCCGCAGCCAGGCGTCTCGTGCTTCCGTGCCGATCGGAAACGGCAGATGGCGCATGCGCAGCCGGGGATGGCCGCGCTGTGCTTCATACCGCCGCGGGCCCCCGAAGAACTGCGTCAGGAACAGGAACAGACGCTCCCGGGCCGGACCCAGATCCTCGGGATACATCGGCCGGAGCAACGGGTCCTGTTCGACCCCCCGGTAGAATGCATCCACCAGGAGGGAAAACGGACCATCCCCCCCGACGAACTGATAGACCGTCACCGTTTCTTCGGGCATGGCGGAATAGCGAACAGCCGGCGGCTCAGAGGCCCGCCACGATGTCCCGGAGGACCTGGATTCCGTGGGCACAGTCGCGCATCCGGTCGGCCTGGTTCCCCACCTCGCGCTCGATCACCAGCGGCCCGGTGTAGCCCACGCGTTTCAGGGTGCGCACGAACTGCGCCATGCCCACCTGGCCCTGGCCCAGGGGCACTTCCTCCCCCCAGGCTCCCTTCGTGGTGGGGCGATTTGCATCCTTGCAGTGAACACTGCAGATGTCGGGCCCAAGGATTTCGACCGCGCGGATCGGATCGCCCATGTCGTACAGCAGCATGTTTGCCGGGTCGAAGTTCACCTTCACATTGTCGCACTGCAGGTCATCGAGCGTGCGGCGCAGCAGGTCGGCGGTTTCCTGACCCGTTTCGAGACCGAGCGTCACGCCCTGCGCCCGCGCGCGCGCCGCCGCCTCACCCAGGGTGTCGAGAAACGGCTTGCGGTCGGCGTCCTCCGGTTCCGGCAGGAAGCCCCCATGCAGCATGAGCAGATCGAGGCCCAGTTTCCGGGTGCGATCCAGTGCCCAGTTGAGGTGATCCAACCGCCCGGCACGCGTCGCAGGATTGCCGAAGCCGCCGGTTTCCCTGATCGTCTGCGGGGTGGTATAGTCCTCACCCGGAAATCCGAGCATCGCGGCCGTCGCCTCGAACCCCGCGGCGCGGGCCGCCTCCGGCATCGCTTCCCCCTCGTCCCAGGAGGCGTGTACCGGGTCGCCGCAGGCGATCTGGATGACATTCACGCCGAGCTCATCCAGGAGCTTCCGCAACTCCGGCACGCTGGTGACCTGAAGTGACCAGCTACAAATCCCGATCGCAAACGGTGCGACGGACATCGTTCCCCTCTCCTCGTGGATCGCGGTCGCGACCCGAATTCGACGCGGCATGGTTCGCGGAGTCCGGCGCGCATTCCTTCGCCAGCCGGAGAGCGGAAACGCCACGAGTTTCCTGCGCGCCGACCTTTGCACCGCACGGCACGCCCGGTTCACGGAAAGAGACGCCGGGGGGCGCCGTAGCGCTTCGGCCAGCCCTCCCACGGTACGTCCGTCGCCCCCAGCACGTACGTCAGCAACCGCCACCGGCCGCCCCGTTTTCGCAGCAGCGCCGAAACCCCATTGTCGAACGCTCCCGCCGCGACGGCCTCCCGATAGCGAGTTTTCCGATAGTCCGGCGCGCGCCCACCGGCCGACTGCGGCGCGCCGAAGAAGAAGGCCCACTCTCCATCGGAGCGGAGATGATCCACCCGAAACCGGACCTTCTGCTTCAATTCCTTCTCCACGGGCGTACGCACCGCATTCAGAATCGCACGACGCTGTGCACCCCCGACTGTCAGTGTGGTTGACCTGGGCGCGGCCGCTCCCGCCGCCCCCAGGGCGCACGCCAGGATCACCGTCCACATTGCCCTCCTTGCCATCATCGCGGTCTCCTATTCCGGATCTTCCTCAATGGTGAAGTACGTGCGGAACAGGTCCGTGTAGCGCATCCGCTTGACCCGTCCATCACACCAGAGCGCGTTGAATCCTCCGTGGTGCGCCGAGTCCCAGTGGGAGCCGCCGGCCGCCGCGTCCGGCCGCTGCGGATCGCCCCCTTCCTGTCCCAGGATGCAGTCCGCGGCCGAGACCTGGTGCTCCCACACAATCAGGGTGCTGCTCGGACGAGACACCGCCGCGTCCGGCTGTCCTTGCGGAGACGTCTCCGTGCGGCCCCAATGGGTTCCGTTCCACCGGTTCATCGTGTAACGCGCAGCGGCGACCTTGCGCGAGGGACACTGGAGCCGCTGCCCCACCCTGAGGTAGGCGTCCAGCAATCCGGGCAGGGCGGGCGCATGTTCGAGCCAGGGGATGTCGCCGGCCTTGACCGGGGGATACGCATCAAAATCCGACCGGTACATCGCGATCGCGGCGCCGATCTGGCGCAGGTGACTCATGCAGGTCGTCTGCCGCGCCTTCTCCCGCGCCTGCGCAAACACCGGCAGCAGCATCCCGGCGAGGATGGCAATGACCCCCACGACCACCAGGAGCTCGATCAACGTAAAACCTCTGCGGCACCGGATGCACATAGAACCCCTCTCTCGATTCTCGCCTGAATCCCCCCTACACGCCGGAAGCACCGCCTCCCCACACAGCGACTTCGTCCCCACCCCCAGGAACGCCGGCGCCCCGCCGGCCCGCCGGTACCGGGTGCGGCCCCCCGGGAACGCCGGCGCCCCGCCGGCCCGCACCCACCAATTTCGGCCCCCCGGGAACGCCGGCGTCCCGCCGGCCCGCCCCCGCGGCTCCCCCTCGACACGCGGACAGAGCACCCGGTGACGCCGCGCCAGGCGGAATTTCCCCACCGGGTACCACGACACGCCTGCCGTCGAACCCCAGGCGAGTCTATCATGCGGGGTCCCCGGCGCGCTCCCACCCACAACCCCCGACCGGATCGAACCCACCACCATGAACTACCTGGCACACTTTTCCCTGGCCGCGGGCGACGACGGCCTACTGGTGGGCGCGGTGCTGGGAGACTTCGTGCGCGGGCGGTCGCTGGAGGCGTACCCCGCAGGGGTGCAGCGGGGCATCCGGCTGCACCGTGCCGTGGATGCATACAGCGACGCGCATCCAGCCGCTCGTGAGAGCCGCCGGCGCATCTCGGGCCCCAATCGCCGCTACGCCGGACCGATCGTGGACATCATCTACGATCACCTGCTCGCCCGCGACTGGAGCGCGTACCACCCCGCCTCACTCGCGACGTTCATAGGGTCTGCCTTCGCGGCGCTGCACCGCCACCCGCTGCTCTTCCTGCCCGACGCCGCGGGACTCATCGCCCGGATGGAGGCGGACGGGTGGCTCGAGCACCTCCAGGAACGCACCGGGCTCGCACACGCCCTCCGCCGCGTAGGACGGCGCGTGCGCCACCCCAACACCATCGAAGCAGCCATTGACGACTTCGACCGCGATCCGGATGGATTCGCCGCCGATTTCGCCGCCTGCTGGCCCGACCTGACGGCACACTGCACCGTCTGGCTCGCCCAGCATGGAAAAGGTGAAAATCCGTGCCCGCTTTTTGCTGAAAAAGGCGATACTCCGAGTCGGTCATCGTTTGCTACTTCGTGCTCGTCCGCCCGCTCGCACCGCGGTTAACCAACGGCGCTACTGCGGAGGAAAGTCCTGCGGACTCAGGTCGGTCGAAGACTACGGGGCGGCGGTTCGGCATAGGGTGAGCGCAGATAAGGGCGATACACCAGGCCGGCAATAGTTTGCTACTTTGTTCTCGTCCACCCGCCCGCGCCGCGGCAAACCGACGGCGCTACTGCGGAGGACAGTCCTACGGACTCAGGTCGGTCGAAGGCTACGGGGCGGCGGTTCGGCATAGGGTGCTCACGGATAAGAGCAGATTTTCTGGATTGCGTTTTTCGCGCCGGGGGCCTCCGTAGTCGGGGAGAAAGGCGGCCCGGCTGGGTGGTGATCCCCGTAGATAGGGGTTCACCGGGTGCCGGTCGGGCTTCTTCGTGGTTTCTGGGCATCTTGGCCTGCCCGATTCCAGAGAACGCATTGGCGCCAGCGGGCCGCACCTCTGCGTCCTCCCAAGTAACTTGCCCCAGGACTGTGAGAAACACAACAGTATCCGGCCAAGTTTCTTGTAGGAATTTGTCCGAGGTCCCCTCGGGTCCCGACGCTCTGCGGTGGCAATCCCGGGCCTCTCTGTGCGCGCCCGTCCGGTAGGACGCCCCCCCAGCGAGGTGATTTTAATCCCTCGCGGCCGGGCGGATGAGCGCCAACTAGCAAACTATCGCGGGGCCCGCTGGTGTATCGCCTTTTCACCAATAAGCGTATTCCCTTGTTACCTAGTAGTCTGGCAACGCAGATTTGAGTGGTTCTAGGGCGACCACAGGGTGCCCACCAAACAGGTCAAATCTACATTGACAGACTACTCGCAGCCTGTCAGAAAGTGCTCATCGGCGCCATTTCTGGGCTCTCTGGGGCACGGGGACGCTCCGAAACAGGGGATTCTCGCCCGTCGCGTGCGGTTTTGGACGCACCGTAGTGGCTCATCCGATAGGCTGCGAGGAGTCTGTCAAAGCAGATTTAAACGGTTCCAGGGTGACCTCAGTGTGCCGACCGAACAGGTCAAATCTGCGTTGCCAGACTACTAGAACACCCAGCACGCCCCGCCCGCGCCGTAGCAACGCGCAAATCGCCCCGGCACGCAGCGCCGCCAACCGACCATTTTCCCTTTCCCGAAGCGTGCAGGACCCACGCCGCGGGGCGCGATCACTCAGCCGGCTCCGATGGACTACCCGGCTGAGGTGCTTCGCGCTGCGCAGCCCACAGCCACACCCTCCGGGGCGCCAGACGGTCTGTGCCACTCTGGCGCTCCATCACCGCGGCAGGGCCATGAACAGCGGCGCCAGCTTCACCCCCACCTGCCACACCAGCACACCCCACGCTCCCACCAGCGCCACAAATGACCCCCGCCCCGCCGCACTCGGCGTCCCGTTCTCAATGCTTTCTCGCACGTCGGCCGCCACGCCGAACACCCCGACGAACGCCACGAGGAACGCCTCGAGGAACGCCACGCCGCCCGCCACGCCGAACGCCACGCCGAACGCCACGCCGACCGCCACGCCGAACGCCACGCCGAACGCCACGCCGAACGCGAGAGCCAGCCACAATGTCACTTCGGAACGCGAACCGAACCTGGATGCTGCGAACATGCATGCGAGAGTCAGCAAGAGCGGCAGCAACGGGACCAGCATCCAGAACGTTCGCAGAAACTGGGCCCATTCAGGCAGCGGCGGAGCAGTCGGGAGCGCTCCGGGCTTCCATACGCCGGCAATCACCCACAATGCCCACATCGGCGCCATGAGCAGCAGCAGTGACAGCCATCCAGCACGATGCTCGACACCGCTGCGCTCTGGCGTCCCTACCTTCCACTGTTCACAGTAGTTCTTGTACAGGTCGGGACGCCAGAGAGTCCAGCCGAGTAGCTGTGCCGGCCAGAACGGGTTCCAGGCCGAGAGGAGGCACGGCGCTCCGGGCCGCACGATGGGAGCAGCCCGTCTCACCGGCGGCGGGTTTCGGCCAGCAGGCGACGCTGCCGGTGGGGTGGCCCGCGGGGAGGTTGCGCCGGGGGCGGAGGATACGGCTACCGGCGGCGCGGGCACAGCAGCGGGGTTGCTCGCAGTGGGGACCGGAATGCGAATCCGTACCACCAGATCACCCGGGGATCCGCCGTGCTGTCCGGGCCCGCCCTGCCCGGGCACCCTGTGGGGCGAGTCATCGGCAGCCCCGGGCGGAACATCCACCCAGTGCGTTTCCGCACCCACTTCGACCGGATAACGACCACCCTCCCGGGCCTGCAGAGCCGTCAGTTCGGCGACAGCCGTGCGGTCGGCGCCCCGGACCGGACGCGGACCGACCTTCAGGGAGACCACCAGATCGCCCGCGCCGCCACCAAATCGCCCAGGGGCGCCCGCACCCGAAACAGTGATGACGCAGTCCTCCGTCGTTTCCGGTTGTACCCGCACCGAATGCTCGTGCCCGCCGGCAGCGACGCGATATTCGCCTCCCTTCTGGGCAAGCAACCAGGTCAGTTCCAGGCCGGCGCGCAGATCCGCACCGCGCTCCGCCATCGCGGTGATGAAGGCCACGCGCATGTCAGCGGCAGTCTGGAAGCGGTCCGCGGGAGCCCGACTGAGGGCCCGGGCGACGAATTGCCGGAGCGGCGCAGGCACCAAGGCGGGGAGGGACTCTGGAGAGCCTTCGGTGATGCGGTACATCATCTCCGGTGGTTCCCCAGGAAACGGATGCCGACCCGCCAATGCTTCATGACAGATGACGCCGACCGCCCACAGGTCGGTCCACGGACCCACGGCGCCGAACTTCTTTGCATTGAACTGTTCCGGCGCTGCGTAGGCGATGGTCCCCACCAGACCGTGCTGGTTACTGGTGGGAGTTACCAGACTCTGGATGCGAGCGACACCGAAGTCAAGAATCCTCGGCCCCTTCTTCGACAACATGATGTTCGCGGGCTTCAGGTCTCGGTGGACAATTCGTGGGTGGGCGGCCTTCAGGCCATCAAGAAGACCCACGATCAGCTCATACACAGCTTCCTTGGGGAGCGGCTTGCCTTGATTGGCGCCTCCGAGCCTCTCCTTGAGGGTTGGCCCCACTACCAGTTCGCTCTCCAGGTAATGCCAATCGCCGTCTGTGCCGGCGGCCCGGACGGGAACCAGGTTCGAGTGATCCGGCAGCCGGTCTGCGACCTGGAACTCGCGTAGTCTGTCCGCCGCTACGAATGTCCGTTCCAGGAACTTGACGGCGACACGCTCACCGGGCCGCTCGTCATGGACGGCGGCAAACACGGAACCCTGGGCCCCCCCACCGAGCTTCTCGGCGAGGGTGTACGGACCAATTCGGTCTCCGGGACGAAGCATTGTGAAAGCGTGAGAGGTGCCTGGAAATCAGCACACAGTTCCCCCGGCAGGGCCGCATCTCCTGCCGGGCCGGCGGGGAAGATGAGCGAGTGCCGGACTTCCTGGGGCAACGGGCGTAATTGTGTCGGGATGCGGCGCCTGCGGAAGGGAAGCGGATGTGGCGTCTCCGAACTCCGCCTGGGAGCGACGATCGAATGGTACGGGATTCCCCGACCCGCCGGCCCGGGTGAACACCCAGGGAACGACGCGCTCACACCCGATGCCACAGCCCCGCTCATCACGACGCACGCCGCCATGTGGAGTCCGGCAACTCCGATTGCCGGTCGCAGCCAGCCCGGCTCTGCCCGCCGCCATCAACTCCTCACCCACATTGTCGAAGACGACCAGCAGGTGAAAGTGCAACCAATTCTGACACGAGATGAGGGCAACAGGACCGGGACTGCGGGTGACGGTCCCGAGAATTCAGCGGAGCGGAGGCCAAAAATCAGGTGGCAGTCCGGCGAAAATCACCGGGCAGAGAAGAGGAAAGAATTGCGCAGGCATTGAATACACACCCATGGAACCAACACGCACAGATCAACCCGATGCAAAGAGACGCCAGGTGCTGCGCTGGTGCGGCATGGTCGCCGCGGCGGCGGTCCTGGGGACAGCGGCGTCGGCGCTCCTCGCCGAAGTGATGGCGGGAGTGGCGAATCAGCTCGCGGCGACGGACGGAGGCGACAGCGCCGTCGCGGGGGAATAGACGACCTACGGCGATGCCGCAGGCTGGGGTAGATTGCCCTTTCAGGGCGAGGCCCGTGCGCTTCCTGCTGGCCTGGTGGGTGCCCTGGGCGGATCAGCTCCCTACAGTCGCCGCCCGGCCCCGCTCCCTGGCGCCGGCGCCGGCCCAAACGGACGCCGCGGTACCCCGGCCCGGCGCGCACCCGCCGGCCTCAGGCACCGCACCACCCCGCCCTGAAAGGGCAGCCTCACACCAGCCTGCGGCATC
>SXGS01629621.1_pt1 | contig 21572 bp, 27 predicted proteins | sample 3174681 | NCBI WGS metagenome assembly SXGS01 (sample SAMN11356861, study PRJNA531348) | freshwater metagenome | isolation source: freshwater sample F1-80 | place: China: Fuxian Lake, Yuxi | collected 2017-12-25 | reverse complement strand
TTCTACTTTAATCTTATCGTTTCAAGATTCCTTGGAACAACTGTTTCAATTCTATTCATCTTATAAAGTGAAGATGCTAGGTCTAGAGAACGAGATATTTCACCGTGGTTTATTATAATTTTCTTTGGCTTAGGAACCATTCTGCCTACGTATTGAAGAAGTTCATTTCTTCCTGAGTGTGAAGAGAATCCATCTATTGCTTCTACCTGCATAGCTACTTTTACTTTTTCTCCATCTACATAAACTTCTGTTGCGCCTTCTTTGACTTGTCTTCCTAAAGAACCTAGACCTTGATAACAACCAAATACAATTAAATTATTTGCATTGCCTGCAAAGTTTTTGAAATATTCTACAGACGCTCCTCCTACTAACATACCGGAAGTTGCAATTACTAAACAAGGTCCTCCTTCTAAGACTTCTTTTCTTTCTGCTGGGCTTCCAACACGTTTGAAAGTTTCTGAAATGAATGGATTGTTATCTTGGAAAATTTGATTTCTTACAGAAGCGGATAAAAAGTCAGGATAAGCTGTGTGAATAGCACAAATATCCCATAGCATACCATCAAGATATACGGGAATATTTGGTAAAATTCCAGTTCTAATTGCTTCTTCTACTCTTAATACTGTTTCTTGAGCGTGTCCTAATCCAAGTTCAGGAAGAAGAATCTTTCCATTTCTTGCTATTGTCTGTTTTAATAATTCCATAAATCTACCTTCTGATTCTTCTCTTGGAGGAATTATATTATCTTTTCCACCATAAGTAGATTCTATTTGTAAAGTTTCAACTCTTGGAAAATGATTATTTGCAGGATCTAAAAGTCTGGTTTTTCTGTAATTTGTATCTCCAGAATATACAAAATTGTGAAGACCATTTCCAATATTTATGTGGACTTGTGCTGAGCCAAGTACGTGTCCAGCATTGTATAAAGTTATTCTAATATCCGGAGTAATATCTGTTACTTCACCATAATCTAATGTAATTGAATGTCTTACCATTTCTTTTATATCTTCAGCACGGTATAATGGTGAAGCTGCTTGTTTGTAAGCAACGCCTACAAAATCAAGAGCTAATAATGCAGATATATCTCTTGTTGGAGGAGTAAGATATATTGGTCCTTTGTAACCCATTTTATATAAATAGGGTATAAGTCCGCAATGGTCAGTATGAGCGTGAGATAAAATAATCGCATCAACCGTGTTTAAATCTCCTATTTCACAAACATCAAGATAAGGGAATCTTTCTTGGCCTTCTGAATAAGCAGGATTTATTCCGCAATCCAATAATATTTTAGATTTAGGAGTGTGGAGCATAAGACATGAACGACCTACTTGTCTTCCACCACCTAAATAAGTTAACCTTACCCACATATCCATTTTCTCTGAACTCCAATCTGTGAAAATCTTTTTTCCTATATCGTTTAGGAATTTTCTTCTGTAATTATTATTCGCGTATAAAACTGAACGAATTTTTTCAGTTATTTTACTAGGAATAGCCGGACTTCTTTGAACTGTTGGAGTCCAGAAAGTTGATTTTTTTATATCTGAAAGTATTGAACCTTGTTTGCCTATTACTAGTCCTGGTTTTTTTGCTTCAATTACTACAACTGAACGTTGAACATCAAAAATGATATTTGTTATTTCGGCTTCTTCTGGAACTAATGCGCGAATTGATTTATCAGTATCTGGTTCTGATGCTAGAATAGATTGTTCTGCTCTTAATTCTATTCTCTTTTTTACTTTTTCAACTATTCTTTTTATATCTGATTCTCCTGACCTAAAAAATTCTTTATCCTCTGTGTATAAAACTATGTTTGCTCCTTCAAATGAAGCGTCGCTTACAACTTTAGGTAAGTCTTCTTTTATGCTTTTTAGTATGTCTCCCATTTGTGAAAATAAATTATCTGTATTCTGGAACTATTTCTTCAGAAACGACATGTTTTATTCCTTCTTTAGTGATTGTAAAAACATCTATTCCGTTTCCAGAACCAACATCTCTTTGTGTTGAAGATTTTAATGCTTCCTTAGCTAATTCTATAGCATCTTTTACAGTTATATCTTTTTTGTATTGTCTTTCTAAAAGACCTAAAATGTAAGGCATTCCTGATGAAAAATTTGCGTCAAATTCTTCTACTTCATAAACTCCTCCAGCCGGTTCTATTGTATAAAGAGAGGCTTTTCCATCTTCATCTACTCCTGCTGCAAGCATTCCGACAACACCTGGAATCATACTTGGCGTTCTAATATGTCTGTAAAGCATCATTCCTAAAAGATTAGCTGCTTCTTTTACACTTGGTCTTGAACGAGTTTTTAATTCTTTTAATCTCAATTCAGCAGCAATTACTTTCTGATGTAAATCTATATCTGCAGAAAGTCCAGTACCTGCAGTAGCAAAATAATTATTTATTTGAACAATTTTTTGTGAATTCTTACTCATTACTATTGAACCTGCTGTTGCTCTTCTATCTGCTCCAAGAACAACACCATCTTTGCATTTAATGCCTACTAGACTAGTGTTTGATTTTATTACGCTCTGCGCTATTTCATTATTAATTGTATTCATATTATTATTCATTTAGACAAGAACCTCTGACTTTATTCATAAAAAGTTCTGGTATTTAAGGCTTTTGGTGATTAAGAAATTTCTGAAGTAGCCCAGATTATTTCAAAATATGCTTTAAAACTGTTAGCTAATTCTTTGTTTCTTATTACAATAGATATTGGTTCTGAATTTATTATTACTACGAACATAATCGCCTCTGAAAATATATCTACCCAATTAGGCGATACTAAATTATTAGAAAAATATTTAACCCTTGTAAGTTTCATTGATTTTCTGATTTTACCATACTCTTTAGCATTGGAATTATAGATAATTCTCAGACTTACCTTATTTTTTATTCTTTCTTTGTGGAAATCTAAAAGCCATGCTTCCCATTTATCATTAGCAATTTTTGGTGCTCCTAAAACAAGTAATTCTTCTCCTTTTTTTAAACCTCTAAGAAGTTCTTCTCTTATTACCCTTATACCATTGAAACTTTGATAGATTTCTGCAGTTCTATTTCCTATAAATTCACTTCGTTTAGAAATAAGTGAAGGTAAAATCTTCTCTATTTCCCTCTTATTTTTTATTATATCTTCCTCTTTCTTATTCAAGTAATCTATTATTGTGTGAGGGTCAGTGACAAAAAAATATTTTACGTTATTTTTTATAGAATAACTTACAAAACCTTTGGTAATTAATTTATCTAAAATATCGTATATCTTTGACTTTGAAACTTTACTTTCTTTAACTATTAGACCGATACTTGATTCGCCTAGAGAAAGTAGGCTTGAATACACTTTTATCTCGCCGTTTGTCAATCCTAATTTCTCAAATAATTTATTCTCTATCATTTAAACAGCTTAACAAATAACCTTTTTAATTCTTGCTATAGTGTCCCCTTTAGGGGGAGATTTAATTTATATACCTATATTTTAAGATGTTATTTAGAAGTAGTTACATAATAACTCTTCTGAGCCTTTCAAACTTAAAACTGAAAGGAGGCAAACAAACGAAAAATGAAAAACACAAAAATGTATGAAGGAAAGAATATTTCTTGTATAGTTACAACTCCTGCTTATCACTATCGTATGATTAGGACCAAATGATGTCAATGGATGATCCAGAGAGATTTGTTGCATCAAGATTAGAAGATATGTCTAATACTCCAACATCACCAAAAAGAAGTATACTTGACCATCAATTATCTGAAGAAATTCCACTATGTGCTTATTCTCCAAGATTGAGATGCGAATTAGCACAGCGGATTAAAAAAGATAATGTTACTTATAATGAGGATAGTTATTACCGATCTGAAGATATAACTTATGGAGATATAACTAGATATTTTAAGACTCCTAATCAATTCATAAGAAGTATCCACCATATAAGAAATTTAGGGAGAAAAACAGTTGTAGCAGTAGTTGAGCACTTTAGAGATAAAGGAGTTTTCACAGCAGCAGAGTGGGAATTACCTGAAATATATTTTAGAAGATATAAAAAAGAAATAGAAGAATACAATCAAAGGAAGAGTAATATGGATAATCTGACTGAAAGTAATTTTGAGATCTAAAGACTAGTAATATTTCATTTTTTAATTTATTAAATTACTATTATCTATAGTTGAACTGTTTACATCCTTTTTTATCTTTATTACATGATCTACGAAACCTTCTATTATTTGTTCGTGACTGACAAGTATTAATTGTTTTACCTTTAATTGTTCAAAAATTTCTCTTATTCTTTCTATTTGAGTTGCAGAGAAACCTTCTGTTGGTTCATCTAGGATGATTATGTCTTTTGTCTTTATGCTACTAAATACTGAATTAATTGTTTGATTTAATGCAAGTCTATATGCTAGTGCTACAGCTGTTCTTTCTCCTCCTGAAAGATAAGAGTAATCCATTTCAATTCCATTTTGAATTATTAATGGTGTGAAGTTTTCATCCAACTGAACTTCGAATGATTCAGAAGTAATCATTGCAAACCAACTTCTAAATAATCTAGTGAACTCTTGTCTAAGTTTCATCATAACTTGTCTTTCTATATGATTTATTAAATTAAGGAATTGATTTGAAAGCCAATCATTTAAATCAATTAAAGATAAAAGAGATACTCTAAGCTTTTCTTTTTCTTCTATTTCGGCTTTTAATTTATTAATTTCTAAATGAGTTAATTGAAGCTCTTTTTTCAATTCTGCTCTGAAAATTTCAACATTTTTTTCATCTGAAAACGCTTGTTTTAATTCAAGATTTTTTCTTTTGAAAAGTAAATCGTTTGGAGAGGACTTTAGAATCTGTTCTTTTAAATCTGTAATGTGCTTCATTAAAAGCTCTATGTCTTTTATTGTTTTTTCTCTTGATTTTCTTATTTCTATAAGCTTTATCTTTGCTTTTTCTAAATAAATCGCTTTTGAACGCAATATTTCCATATGTGACTTTTGAGCCTCTAATTTTTGGAGATTATTCTTAACTATTGAAACTTTATTGGATATTGTAGAATTTCCTTCTTTCAAAAGAATTTCATTCTTTTTTGCTTCACTTATCTTATTTTCTGTTTCGTTTAAGATATTATGTTTATGATTTTGAGAAACATCTTGAAGACAAGTAGGGCATATTTCAATTGAAAAAATTCTTTCTTTCTTTTTTGATACTTCATCCTTTAAAGATAAAATGGATTTGAGAGAGCTTTCATTATTTATGTATAAAATATTTAATTCATCAAGCATTTTCTTACTATTATCTATCTCTAACTTTACTTGGTTATAGGATTCTTCCTCAAATTTTTCTTTGAATTCTTCAATTGCTCTTTTTATTTCTAATTCCTCCATCTCTAATCCTCTTAAAAGGTCGTGCTTTGATGTGGATAGAACTTTAGCTTTTTCTAACTCAGTTTCAAGTTTTTCTCTTTCCTTGATATAACCTGCTAATACATTCAATTCGTCCTCTATTTTTTTTCTTAAGTTTATTTTATCTTGTAGATTATTCTCAACTTCAATTATCTTATTTTCAAATGATTTAATTTTTGATTCTGAATTTATAAGATTTATCTTATCTAATTCAATATTTTTCAAAGTTATCTGAATATCTTTTACTTTATCTTTTATCCTTATTAATATTAGAGAAAGATTTGCCCTGATTGTTTTGTATTTATCTATACCGAAAACATGTCTTAAGATAGAGAATCTGGTTTCTGCATCCTCTAATATTATATTTTTCATTTGCTCTTGAGGAGTGTATAGAGTATATTTGTAAAGCAAGTTGTTCTTTTTTACAAATTCAGAAGGATATCCTATTAGCTCAAGAATTTTTGTCTTTAATTCTGTTGTAGAACATTCTTTCTTTTCTCCATTTATACTTATTGCAGAATAGTCATTTGTTATAGATTTTGAATCTTTCTTTAAGCGTCTTTCTATTAATATGCTATTTCCATCTATCTCTAATTCTAATATTACTTCTCCTTCTTCAGTATTGTTTCTTAAAAGAGCTGAACCTCTTTGTCCTGCTTGAAGTCCAAATAAAGCGTATTCTATAGCTAAAAGAATAGTTGTCTTACCTGAACCAACATTGCCTGAAAGAAGAAGCGAACCTTCTGGAAATTCTATTTCTTGCTCTTCATAACTTCTCAAATTTTTAATTTTTAATTTTTTGAATTGCATTATATTTGAATAACTTTTTTTATTTCCTCGTAAAGTCTTTCTTCAAAGACTGCTGATTTTTCTTCATCCATTTGTTCTATTTGTAAAGTACGAATAAGGGCATCAATAGAATTATTGAATTTACTCTGATTTTTTGATGCGAATTGTTCTATTATCAAGGATTCAAGTTGATTAGATTCTGCTTCCTCAAAAACTATTTCTGAATCTGGATGATGTAATTTAGTCGTGCTTTTTAGAAAAGAAAAAGCTCCTTTTTTTCTAGCAAAATTTTCTATTTTATTAAAATCTATATCTGATATTTTTCCTTTTTCAAGTATGCCTGATAAATTCAAGATTATTATTCTTTCAAGCAAATCTTGTTTATCAAGAAAAGAGATTATTTGTTGAGTTGAAGTTAAAGCATCATTTATCTCTAAAGTGAAAGCTGAAACTTTTTTTAATGAAATTATTTCTCTCTTTATCTTTCCATTATTATAAATACAAAAAGAACCTGATTGGAGCTCTTCTAACTCTGAAATGTTATTTGGAAATATAGGTCCTGAATATGCTCTATTCTCTTTTGTGTAGAAAATGTGTAAATGTGATAAAGCAAGATAATCTATCTGAGGAAGTTGTTTCTCTTCCACAGCAGATATGGGAAGATTGCCTACAGCATCTCTTATAGCTGTGTGGAGCATAAGGATTTTGAAAAGACCTGGAGAATCTTGTAGTTTCATTCTTGCAATATCTTGAACTTCCATACCTGATTTTCTTCCCGGGTAGCCATAGATTGCAAAATTTTTATAAATTGTCGGTTGAAGATAAATTAGATTATTTTTTTCTTCAAATATTGAAATATTTTTACAAAATCCTGAAGTTTCTAAAACATCTAAGAAAGTTTTTCCAGAAGCAGAATAATCGTGACTTCCAGCTATTAAGAAAACTGGAATTTTTGCTTCTTTTAATCTTCTAAATTCATTGAATCCTTCTTTTAATGAATCTATCGGAGGATAGGCAGAATCGAACAAATCTCCAGTTATTAAAACAAATTCTACTTTTTCTCTTATACAGTAATTAATAGCATGTTGAAAATATTGAAAATTTAAAGCTCTAAGCTCTGGCTGTCTCCATCCTCCTAAATGACAATCACCTAAATGCGCAAACTTCATAAAATAAACTGAAATAGACGTTATAAATAGATTATTGTGAATTAAACGCAGGTTATTTTTTGCACAATTGTTGCCTTTTCACATATAGTTAATTTATTGTAAGTTCCTACTGCTGGTTGTATTTCTATCTCATATATTCTTTTAGAATCAATTTGTGAAGGGTGATATATTCTTGTTGTTGATTCGCCCGGCTTTAATCCTGTGAAAGCAGAGTTTACTGTTCCTGGAGCAGATGGTGCTTGTAAACCTGAAGAAAGATAAAATCCTGATGGAGGGTTGTTTGTAACTCGAGGATCGTTAATTAATTCTCTTACCATTCTATCATCTTTTCCTATTCTTATATATGCTGCGTTAATTGTGAAGAGTCCTTTATTTGACAAAATTAAAGATAAATTCTGTTTAGGTGTTGTTGAAGGATTATATGTGCACGAATAACTTTCTATTGCTATTGAAGTATCATCTGGGCAAGTAGTTTTATCTTTAGGAACATAAACTTGAAGATATGCAAAAACTAATGCGCCTAATCCTATGGCTATCACTACTAAAAGAACATAGCTGACCATTTCGCTGACTCCTTTTTTATTATTTATCATCTTGATATTACGAATTGCTCGTTTTTAATTTTCTTCTTTACAACTAAAAATATATTTTGACCTTTTTCAACTTCAAAATCTCTTACTATATTACTTTCTTTATCTTTTGAATTTAATCTTACTCTTACTTTCTTTGTTTCTTGATTTGTGTCAAGAAATCTAGAATCTGTATCAGTAAGTAAAACTTTTGAAGATAATGCGCTTTTTGATGAATAATCATAAGATATTTCATTTAGGTAATCTTTATTTTCTGGATTTCCATAAACTATACTTATATCACTATCAGGATTTATTTTTGAATAGTATTCTGTAAGATTTGAAAGTTGTTTATTTATTTCTTCTTCTGATTTTGAATTAAATACACCATTATCTATTACTTGACTTGCTTCGTAATATACTTCATTTGATAAATCATAAGCAAGTGTTTCAGTTGGTTCTACATTTGAACTTGTAAATGTTTGTGATAAACCTAAAATTATTCCTGAAATAATTAAAGCAGCTATAAGGAAAAATTGAGCCTTTTTATTCATGAATAGATGAAATAAAAGATGTTTTTATAGTTTTGTAGAAAATGTAGATAAAGAAATTCTTTGAATTTCTAACCATACATTTTGTTTTAAAAAATGTAGATGGGGAGATTGCCTGGTTTTCATAAAACAGCTACCTTGAATCATTCTCGGCTTTGCAACCCTGTAAGCACCATACTTCCTGCTTAGGGCTGCTCCGATCAAGGCCTGACCCATTTCACAAGAGTACGATCGAACAGGACAAAGCGTCAACGTTTGATACAAGACTGCTTTATGTCTGCCTCACGCACTCCTTTAAGCTCCGCCATAAAGCCCGTTTGCGGATTGCATGGGGCTAACATGCAAGCTCTTCTACAATTTAAACGAGTTTAGAAGGTTTATAAGCGTTTTGCCAAGGATGAGGAAGAAGTTCTTTCAATTTGATAGTTTTATCTTTAGATAAAACTACGTCAGTTTCACTATTTTTATTATTAACTTCATAAATAAATTCACGACATCTTCCACAGGGAGATAAGATAATTTCATTATCACTAACTGCCACTATTAGCTTAATTCTACTTTCTCCATTAGTAATCATATTTGCTATTGCTGAATGTTCAGCACAAAATCCAATTTCACATGAACAATCAATGCTAGTTCCTAGAAATAAATTATTTTTATCAGTTATTAAAGCGCAACCTACTTCTCCTGACCTGCATTGACCATTGTGTTTTACATCTTTTGCTACAGATAATGCTTTACTTATCAATTCTTTTGTATTCATTTAATATTAAAAACAAGAGTTTATTTAAATTTATCATATGGAAAGGAATCTAATAGCGCTTTGTAATTGAAATCTTTTATTTTTTCTTTTCCACCCATTTTCAAAGCTTGTTCTAGTGTTGTTGCATAGTCATCTAAAGAACGATTAGTGCTTGCGTAATAATCGTTGTATTTGAAAGTTCCTTGCCATTCGTAACTTGGAAGAGTGGAGCTATGGAGCCATCTAGCAGGTATTCCAAAAGCTTCTGCTACTATTAAACCGTGTAAAGAACTAGATATTATGAATTTACATTCTAATATTGATTTTATAACTTTTTTCCAATCTTCTTTTGGAGAGATTAAATGAGGATTATTTGCGAAAAGAGAAATATCACTTAGATGAGGTATAATCCCATATTCTTTTTTAGGCTTTCTTTTTAATTCAGGGAATAATTTTGAAATTAATAGTACGGGGTCTCCATAAACTTTTGGACAATCCATATTTAGATTATTTAAAATATAATCTCTTGTAAGTGGCCCTCTAACTGCTCTTATATCAAGATTTTTTGCTCTTTTAAAAAAAGAAAATATGCTTCTTGGTTTCTGCCAGAAAGGATTTATGCCTGTTCCCCAAATAGTATCATTGTCTTTTGCATAATGGAATATAGACCCTAAAGCTAATAATTTATTAGAAATACTATTATCTTCATACACATTTATGGTTTGAACCTTCCTTTTTAAAATTTTTTCTACAATTAATATAGATAAATCATCTCCGAAATTTGAAAAATCTTTTTTGTAGTGCCCTAATATCATTAAATTATTAATTTATGATATATTAATAAACTTTCTTGACTAATAATATTCTTCAGAATCATCTTGTACTATCTGTCTTTTTATTCTTCTTAAATCTGCAGATACATTTCTTCTTTGTTTTGGCTTTTTTACAAGAAATATTATTAAAACTATGAAAAACAAAAATAAAAGAGTGGTTGTTGATGTTAATAACAAGCTTATTAGTTCCATATAATTCCTATAAATTAACAGTATATAAAATTAATTACATTTCTTCTACTGTCTCAATTCCTAATAAATTCAATGATTTTTTAAGAGTTTCTTGAAATGATTTTATCAATTCTAGCCTGAAATTCTCTTCCTCTGAGCCTATTACTTGCGAAGCATGATAAAATTCATTAAAGCTTTGGGATAGCTCATATGAATACTCAGCTATATGATGTGGTGAATAATCTTTTGCTGACTTTTCTACAATTTCTGGAAATGAATTTATTTTCTTCGCTAGTAAAAATTCTTTTTCATTAAGAGATTTAGGCATAACTAACTTAGATTTTTTCTTATTTGCCTTTCTTAAAATAGATGACGCTCTTGCATAAGTGTATAGTATATAAGGGCCTGATTTTCCTTCAAAACTTAAGGCATTTTCCCAGTTAAAGATTATATCGTGTAATCTATTGTTTTGTAAATCGTGATAGATTATTGATGCTAGAGCAACTTTATTGGCTATTTTTTCTTTATTTTTTAAAGAAGGATTTTTATCTTTTATTATTCTTAGAACTTCTAATTCTGCTTTTTCTAATAAATCTTCAAATAAAATTATATTTCCTTTTCTTGTTGACATTTGTGCATCTGGGAAACGAAGCCTTCCAAATTTTACATGCTCTAATTTATCTCTATTTATACCAATTATATTACTTGCTTCAAATACCTGTTCAAAATGTAAAGATTGGGCATTATCTACTACATATAATATTTTATCTGGTTTTGATTTCATTCTTTCTATTATTGCTGCTAAATCTCTGGATGCATATGTAGATGCTTCATCAGACTTTTGAAGTATTAAAGGTGGTCTTTCTCCTTGCTGTTTTATTACTAATGCTCCTTCGCTTTCTTCAGCAATTCCTTTCTTCTTTAATTCATTTATTAAAGGTTTTATTGCATTTTTGTAATAACTTTCTCCCTTTATTTCATCAAAACTAATTCCTAATAGTTTGTAAGTTTTATCAAATTCCTTTAAAGAAATATCTCTAAAACTTTTCCAAATCTTTAAATTTTCCTTATCTCCTAATTCAAGTTTTTTGAATTCTTTTCTGGCTTCTTCCTCTAATTCTGGTTTCTTTTCTGATTCATTATGAAATTCTATGTATAAATTGTTTAGAGATTCTATATTATCTATTTTTAATTTATTTTTTAATTTTTTATAAGCTACTATTAATTTTCCAAACTGAGTACCCCAATCGCCTAAATGATTTATGCTGGTAAGATTATATCCTTCAAATTCTAGAATATTGTAAATTGAATGACCTATAAGTGTAGAACGAAGATTGTGTATACCAAAATGTTTAGCTACGTTTGGATGAGAATAATCAATTAATATCTTTCCTTTGAATTTTGTTTTACCAAAATCTTTCTTTTTAGATTTTGTAAGAACCGAACTTATAAACTCTAATTTACTGACGAAGAAGTTTAGATAAGGTCCTTTTGACTCTATTCTTTCAAATTCTTTTGATTTTATTTTCTTAGATAACTCTTCTGCTATTTGCACAGGAGATTTTTTTAATTCCTTTGCTAAAATGAAACAAGGGAAAGAATAATCTCCTAATTCTGAAGAAGGTGGTATTTCTATTAATTTTTCTATTTCTACTTGGTTCAAATTAATACTTTTTGATAATAATTTAGATATTTCGAATTTCATAAAATTAGATTGGAAGGATAATTAATAAAACTATTCTTTAAGCTTGTGACCACATTCTGTGCAGAAATGTTCAGTTTCATCAATATGTTTTTTGCAACCTGGACAATTGGTTAATGGAACAACCATTTTTCCACCACATTGAGGGCAGAATTTTTGATCTGGATCTCCACCACGACCACACTTGCTACATTTAGGAGGAATCTTTTTTCTTTCTACAATTGTTTTATATCCTGCTTTTCCACCAGAAACTATTTTAGAAAATGCGTCTTGTATAGAATCTGAATTCTGAAATTTTCTTAAGTCTATATTGCTTCCCATTTTTTAATTTCTTTTTATGCTGAAGAAATAGAAACCGGTTTTATAAATATTATTGTTATTTTTTATTAGGTTATTTTATAATTAAGATAATTTATTTAAGCCTCCAGAGGGAATTGAACCCTCGACCTACGCTTTACGAAAGCGTCGCTCTAACCAACTGAGCTAGAGAGGCAACAAGAACCAAGGTTCTTCTGAACTCCTATAAAGATTGGAGTTTTTAAGTATTTTAAGTTGGGAAAGATTTATATAGTGAACGTGGCTAAGATAATTGTAAAAAGATGGTTTCCAAAAGAGAGAGTTTTGTTTTATTAGGCGTAGTTTTAGTTTTTACAGTTTTATTTTCTTTGAATTTAGTTAGTGCTGCTCTTAATATAACTTCTCCTGTTGATGGAACAAATTATACGAAGACAAATATCTTCTTTAATGTTAGTTATACTAACTCAACTGATAGCATAGCTAATCCTACCAACGTGACTTTCTTTGCACATCCTAATGGAAATGCTACAAGAATTGCTATTGGTAGTTTAAATGGTAGTGCGACATGTAGTAATACTGCTTGTTGGATGCATATTAATTTAACTTTAGATGATGGAAATTATACTATAAATGCTACGATATATAATGGAAGTGTTAGTGTTAGTGTAAATGGAACTGTTAACTCTTCTACAGACGTAAGATTTGCTTCTAATGGTCCAAGAGTATTAGCTGAAAACTTTACATCGCCTTCAATTGGATATAATTATTCTCATTCTGTCTTCGGAATACTTGTTCTTAATGTTAGCATAATTGATTTCTCAGGAGTTGGAATACAATCAGTTTACTTTAATATAACTAATAGTTCAGGAGCTCAGAACACTACTTTAACTGCGACTAATCCTACAGGATTATTATGGAATGCAAGTATTGATACTCGAACTGTTCCAGATGGATTGTATAATGTTACTGTTTGGACTAATGATACATTAGGTAATTTAAACAATAGTGCTAGAATATATTCAGTAACTATTGATAATTCTGCTCCTTCAGCTTCTTTGTCTTGTACTCCTAATCCTGTTGAACAAGGAGATAGTATCTCTTGCACTTGTTCTGGAATTGATGCTCAATCAGGTATAAGATCTACTAGTACTGGTACTCCTTCAACTGCTGAAAGCGGTCCACACACTGTTAGTTGTTCAGCTACAAACCATGCTAATTTGACTACTTCGACAACATATGATTATACAGTTGCAGGATCAGCAAGTACTGCTTCTGGAGGTTCTAGTGGAGGAAGTAGTTCTGCTTTGGTAAGTTCAACTGGAAAAGTTCAGAGAACATTTGATTCTATAAGTGCTGGAGATTCTAAAACAATATCTGGATTAGATTCAAGTTATGCTATAAAGAGCTTAGAAATAACTGTTAATAATAAAGTTCAAGATGTTAAAGTTACAATCAATAAATTTAATGATAAGCCTGCTTCAGTGAGTGTAGCTAAAACTGGAAAAGTTTACAAATATCTTGAAATAAGTGCTACAAATGTAGAGGGTAAAGTTGATAAAGCTACAATTAAAACATTAGTAAGCAAGAAATGGGTTAGCGACAATCAATTAACAAGTGATAAAGTTGCTTTGTTTAGACTTGTTAATAGTGCTTGGGTAGAGTTGCCTACAACTGTTAGTGAAGAAGGTAGTAATTATGTTTTGACTTCTACTTCTCCTGGATTTAGTTACTTTAGCATTGCTGAGAAAGTTAGTCCAGTTAAAGATGTAGAAGCTGTTGCTAAAGATACGTATGCTGGAAATATGCCTCTTGGAGAAAACACAGGTAATTCTATGCTGTGGGTAATAGGAATTGTAATTGTATTAGTAGTAGTTTTAGTTATTTATTTTGTTAAAAAAAAAGTGACTTCTCCCAGAAAGTGAGATATAATCCTTTGGGTAGTAGAACTATAAGAGTTCATTAGATTGTATGGATAAAATAACTTATTTGAGAAATCCTTCTGATTTTTTTAAGAAAGCTGGACCAGGTGCTTTCTTCTTGGTAATTGCTTTAGCTCTTTTATTTTTAGGAGCTTTGATGCCTGCTTTTGATATACTATATAAAATAGGATTAGTTATTCTGGGATTTTTATTTTTGGTAGTGATTATTTGGATTATATTTAGTTGGTTTCATTTATAATTATACAAAGACTTAAATAACATAAATTTCTAAAGAAAATGAAATGATAAAGCAAGGAAATAAAGTTAAAGTTGACTATGAAGGTAGATTTGAATCTGGAGAAATATTTGATTCTTCAAGTCATGGAGATCATAATCACCCGCTTGAATTTATAATCGGTGAAGGCCAAATGATTCCGGGTTTTGAAAAAAATATAATGAGTATGAGTAAAAACCAAGAAAAAGAATTTACTATTGATGCTAAAGAAGCGTATGGTGAAATGAATTTAAATTTGATTAAAGAAATTCCTAGAAATGCATTACCTAAAGATCAAGAACCTAAAGAAAATATGCAGTTAATGGTTGGAACTCCTGATGGAAAACAATTCCCAGCAAGAATAACTAAAGTTACAAAGGATTTTGTGAAGATTGATTTAAATCATCCTCTTGCGGGTAAAAAACTTATATTTAAAGTAAAGATTTTAGAAGTTTCTAATTAAAATTATTCTTCTAAAGATTTAACCATAATCCAAATTATAATCAAACTGAAAATTGTAACTGTGGTTGATGTTAAAATACTTAATAATTCTGTACTTTGAATATCTAAAAACCATTGAACTAAACTTTTAGTTGCATTAAATACTGTTTCTCTCCAAGAAAAAGCTACGGTAAAGGCTAAAGTAAATATGACTAAATTTTTTATTTGATGTATAAAATCTTTTTTGAATGAATCTCCTCCAAATAAAAATCTTTTTATGTGTTCATTCATTTTTTATCGTCTATCCAGTGACCTATTGCTGCCCCTATTCCGAAGAAAATTAAAATAAGAATCAAAGTTATAGGCAATCCCATTGTTATTGCAAAAAATGAAGTTGAAATAAAATTAGAAATATGCACTGAAACATACTCTTTGAATGAATCACATCCTCCTCCTCCCCAGGATTGCAAATAGTTACTTTCTTCGCAACTTGTATCGAAAAGAGCAGGAACTACTGCTAATGCAATAAGAACAGCGATACCGATAAAGCCTCCCTTTAACCAATGTCTTAAATTTTTATGAGCTTTTGTTTCGCTTCTATGATATTTATGAATGTGCATTCCTATCAAATTTATTATAGCTGGTATGAAAAGAAATCCTGAGAAATTTGAAATTCCAGATAGTATTAATAAATAGATTGTATTTGCGTTTTTAGATAATATATTCTCTTTTACAAATTCATTTAATACGGAAATTGATGATGAAGTTACAAATATACTTATAATAAACCAAATAATTACTAAATAACTTCCAGTAATAAGAAATGTATTTTGTTTATTATTTTTAATCTTGTCTCTTTCTAATATAAATAAAATTACTAAAAATATTATAGATATAACTTCTGAAATTGAAGAAAATAAGGTTCCTTTCCAGACATCTAAGATTAATTTAGTTAAAAAAACCAGTGCTAAAATACTTGCAGAAGTGTAATATATTTTTCTAGCTTCCATCTTTTTATTATTAAATAGAGGTGATTTAAATAGTTATTGTCCAATAACTATTTATTAACATTATCTTTTTATAGCTTGATTTAACTTAAATTATGTGAGTAGAAAAAGAAAAGAAACTGAAGAGAATAGTCTAGGAATAGCAGATAGAGTATTTGGAAGAGACTATGAATTTAAACGTAATCCTAAATTATCTAAACTTGACGCTACGATGGTAGAAGTTTATAGATTGAATTCTTCCTAAAAAAAATAGCTTTTTGATTCATAAATCTCTGGAAAGACGGTTAATGGAGCTTGTGCGAACTGTTGCTCACTTATTCCTTAAGATTATAAAACGAAAATGATAATTATTCCGATAGCTATTAAATAAGGTCCGTAAGAATGCCTTGCCTTAAATTCCAATGTTTTATTTAACTTTGTAGGAGTTGGAGAACTTAATAACAAAAGGGATTTTATAAATTTAAAAAAAGGGATATACGTTAGGCTTGTCTTAGGGAATAACATTAACATTAACCCTATGTATATTAAACAACCACCTAAAGCTATTGAAAAAGAAGACATAAAAGAATTAACTATTATTTCTTAATAAAGTTTGTGGTCGGGTGCGTCCGGCCTGTCGGCCGTTCTGACGAGGGAGGTCTGTTATTTAGGAGGGAATGGTGGAGGGATAGATTAACTGAACTTTTAGATAATGCTTAAAGTTTTAAGCTAAAAGAGAAAGATTAAGCTTTGATAGAACGAGCTTATTTTAAACCTATTTTTGTAAGTAAATTTTCCAGAGACTCCAAGCTGTTCGATTTTGCTTCGGCACTCTTTAGGCTAAGATGACTTTGTTCTACAAAATATCTTGAATGAATTGCTGGACTCATACTTTAATGGTTTTAATGATCTATTTAAGCTTTTTGAGTGACTTTTCCCTCGTAAAAGGCCAAAAGTTCCGTTAAGAGAGGTTATGCGAAGCTTTGAATTACCTCTTTTTGAACGCTTTTATAACTAAAATTGCTATGCCTGTTAGTATAATTAAAAGAATAACCCCTATAATTAAACCCAACCCTTCCATGTCGCTATTTGACGGTAAAAGAGAGGTAATAAATCCTGCAATAATACTACTAATAATTGTAGTAAGAAAGTATGCTGAAAGGCTTCCTTCTGATCTTTTTACTAATACTATGAATGTAAGGACTAAAAAAAGAAGAGCAGGCCCATAGATCAATGAACCTGTTAATTTTGTTATTAAAAGTATTAATATCGGAAGAATAGCTGCTAAGCTATAGAAAAGAAACTTATTCATATTAATTGAGTATTTGCCAGTTAATAAATCTTTTTATGTCGGGTGCGTTCGGCGCTTCGCGCCTCACATTTATTGTGGTTGATTTCTTGGTAATTGGGCGCGATTTTTTGGTGGTGTTTTAGATATTAATACGAACTTTACTGTTAGATTAAACTTATTGGTTTTGCTTAAAGGTTTAAGCTTGAATTATTTTTATTCTTACTACTTTTTCTCATCTTTATCTGGATGATTGAACCAGTAGCTGACCAAGGCTATGCCCAGTATAGATATTATTGTTACAATTATTGCTGAAATCAAAAGATTGGATTTTGCTGGATTTATAGTTGCGACAAAGTCTACAATTACATCTTTCCAGGCTAGCGCAATGACTAAGCCGAAAGCGGTGATTATTGCTGTTGAGGCTTGGCTTCTAAATTGCGACTTTAGATAGTTTAATTTCTCAGATTTTAATGTTTGTTTTATCATGTTATTTTAGTCCCTTAACATTTTTGATGTTAAGAATATTAAAAGGACTCCTGCAAAAGTTATTGCTACTGCAGTGTATGATTGGGATAAATAGTGATCTGGTGAAACGTCAAGAAAACGTGAAACGAAATCTTGGAATGTTGCAAAAATGGCTTCTCTCCAGGCGAATGCAATTGTGAAACCTATTGCAGCCATTATTGCTAGACGTAATTGTCTCTTAAATTCGAGCTTGAATGATCTCCTCTTTGCAAAGATTTTCATAAAGAGATATACAAACAGGTGTTTAAAAATTTAATGATAAAATAAAAAAATAAAAATTTGATGTAGTTGTTGGATTTTACTTCTTTCTTTTACTGTAATTTCTTACAAGTTTTCCAATACCTATAATCAAAAAAGATAATGCTACCAGCCAAGCTGATAACATTGCATCTATATTTACGCCAATTAAAGGTAAAAGGTACAGTACTCCAATTAAGGTTACTAACCAAGCAGTTAATTTTGCCATTTCTAATACCTCCTTTCAGCTGCTGACAAGCTGTCAGTTTGCATGATGTATAAAAGTAAGAGGAGTTTATATAGTTTTTGGAGGGTTTTTTAGCTTGTTTTTTGGTGTTAGAAGGGGTGTTTGTGTTGGTTTTTTAGCTTGCAACAAGGCAAACAGGTGTTTGCGCTGTTTGGTGGTATTTTTTTATTTTTTTCAGGGTGTTGAGAAGTATTGATTTTAGCTAGTGTGAAATTTTTGAGGTGTTTGTATCAAAAATTTTGCTGTTTTTATTATATGTAATGATGTTTATATGTGTTTAAACGGGTGTTTGAAATATATATAAGGGTGTTTAGATTTATTTAGATTGTTTGTGTAAGTGTTGGTTATAATGAAGAGATTAATGCTTTTATATGTGTTTTTAAGCCTTAAAAATAGCAAAGTTTATAAAGATAGGATTTTAATAAAAGAATATGTTTGAATGGTTATTTAGCAACAGGTATAAAGAACTTGATGAGAAAACTCAAAAAGCATTTGATTCTGTAAAGAAAGATGTTGAAGTGGTTGGTAAGTGGATCAAACACCTTGATGGTCAAGATAAACAGCTGTTTGATTCTTTAAATTTGATAAAACAGGATTTATCGACGATAAGAGAGGAGATTGAGAGTATGCGAGAAGGTTTAAGCTTGGGTGTTGAGAGTGAAAAAAACAAACGGGTGTTTGAAAAAATGCCTGCTGTTGGCAAACAAACGGGTGTTGAGAGTGTTCTAAATGGTATACAAACGGGTGTTCAAACAGGTAATTTTCACGCTTTTTTAAAGACTTTAACCGCTAATGAAAGATTGGTGGTCTTTACGCTTTTGAATGCTGATATGAAGCTGAGTTATGAGGATTTAGCCCTTCTTCTTGGAAAAGAGAGAGCTACCATAAGAGGGCAAATAAATGCTATAAAACAGAAGAGTGAGAGTCTAATTGAGGAGATAATTGAGCGAAATGGGAAAAAGAGAGTGTTTATACCTGAAGAAATCAAGGAAAAACTGCAAAAATACGTAAAAGTGAGAGTTAAAAAAGACAAAAAAGATGAGAAAAAGGAAGAAAAGGTGGAAAATGAGTAGAAAAAGTGAGAGTCATAATAAATTATCTAAAAGTGAGTGCTTAGGGGCATTTATTTTTTAGTAAATTTGATGAAAAAGTGAGGGAGCATCGATTAAAATGATGCTTCTGATGGAGTGAAAGAAGATTAGGTAAAAAAGTGAGTTAATTAAACGAACTTTTTTACTTATTGGATTTGGTAAAAATGAAGGCTGTAGGGAGCTGGAGCTTTATCAAGTTTTTATTCGGTGTGACGATTAAGTATTAGATTTATATCTCTCTGAGGGTTAGAAGAGTTTGCAAAGAGGCAAGTTGTCTTAACTGTGAAGGTATTTTTAGGATTACTTTCTTGTTATTTTGCTTGATCTTTGAAATTAAAGGGTGTTTTTTGTTTATTTTAATAACATAATCACGTATTGAAGACTCTGAAAGAGATAATTTACCTGCAATTATTGGATAATCGACGGTAAAACCCTCATCTTCAAGCTGGTAAATTGTTGAAAAAACAAGCATTTCTTGTGAAGTTAATTGCTTAAATTGATGTCTTAGTTCTTTTTTTATGGAGTCTAAAGAATCTAATGCTTGAGAAATCATTTGAAGTCTATCTATTTGTGTACTTTGTGTGTTAATGGGAGCTTTTTCCTCGATTTTACCTTGTAAATTCATGTGTCTGTCTGTCTGTTGGTTTGTCTGTCTGTTTGTTGGAACCCCCCTGTTTCCTGTGGAAAACACTGTATTTGGGTCTTTTAAGGCTTCTAAAGGGTAATTATAGGGTTCGTTTAATCTATCTGTTGGGTTATTATGAGTTATTTTAGGTATATGTTGGGTGTCTGTCTGTTGGTTTGTCTGTCTGTTGAAATTATTTATATTTATTTCATTCAATATTAATTTTAAATCATAAATTTCTGTTGAAATTGAGGATAGATTGTGCTTTAGGTCGTCTATGTCTTGCTTTACTTTCTGAAATGCTTCTTTAATCTTGTCTTGTTCCATTTATTCTTCAGAAAACTGGGAATTATAAGTATTGTTGTTGTGTGATTGATGTCTTGAATATACATCATATGCTTCATTTGAGAGACGCCAACGCTGTCTTCGTTGATAGTTTATACCTTTAGAGTTTTTATTGATTTGAACTATGAGTTTTTTTGATTCTAACTCTGTTAACATTGATTTAATGAATTCTTCATCGCGTGCAATTTCTTTAGCTATAGCGCTTGTATACGCTGATTGAGGAGAAATTGTAAAAAGATAATGTAGAACTTGCTCTGATATTTTATCTTTCTTTTGCTGTGATATTGTTGGCATCTTATTAGTAAGATTATATGTATTAAAAGGTATTCGGTTTTGAAATTGATTATTTTTAAGTGAAGGTAAAGTATTAAAAAGGTGGGTGTGAAATGATATTAATTGTTTTTGTTGTTTATTATTGAATATGAATTAAATTTATAATTATAGAATAAAATGCAAGAGATAAAATACATCAACCAGAGTAGTAGTGAAGAAGTAAATGGGATTCTTAATCCTCTTGTTAGAGAGTGGTTCTTTGGTAAGTTTAAAGATTTCAGCTTAACTCAGTTGTATGGTGTAAAGAATATTTATGGACGAAAAAATATCTTAGTTTCTGCACCTACTGGAGGAACTAAGACTCTTACTGCTTTTCTTGGAATTATTAATTATTTAGTTGAACTTGCTTTGAAGAACGAGCTTGAGAATAAGATTTATGCAGTGTATGTAAGTCCTTTAAAAGCTCTTAGTAATGACATTAGTGTTAATTTGATTTCTCCTTTAGCAGAGATAAAAGAACTTGCTGAAAAAAAAGGTTTGAAATTGCAGGAAATAAGGGTTGCTCTTAGAACAGGAGATACAAGTGCCAGTGAAAGAGCTAAACAGGCTAAGAAAATACCTCACATATATGTCAGCACTCCTGAAAGTCTTGCTATTGTTCTTACTGCTCCTAAGTTTTCTGAGAATTTAAAGGCATTAGAATTTATTGTTGTTGATGAAATACATGCCCTTACTAATAAAAGAGGAGTTTATTTGTCAATTACTCTTGAAAGATTGTGTGATGCTAGTTTAATCGAACCAGTTAGAATTGGTTTGTCTGCTACTATTGCTCCTCTTGATGAAATTGCTAAGTTTTTAGTTGGAAGTGAAAGGGATTGTTTAATTGCTGAGGTTAAATTACTTAAAAAAATTGAAATTGGGCTTGACTTTCCTGGAGAGAGTATATTGGAAGGAGAGAGTACTGGAAATTTGAAGAAATTTTATAAGATGATTGATGAATTAGTTGATAAAAGTAAGACTGTTTTGATTTTTACTAATACTAGAAATGCTACTGAAAGAATAATTCATCATTTAGAAATGAATTTTCCTGGAAAATATGAAGGCTTTAT